>ENA-UPTA01000198-UPTA01000198.1-activated-sludge-metagenome-genome-assembly--contig:-NODE-198-length-68639-cov-11.471057_pt1 | contig 68639 bp, 67 predicted proteins | sample MGYA00238184_ERZ773361 | MGnify/ENA primary metagenome ERZ773361 (study PRJEB29100, sample SAMN05720205) | activated sludge metagenome | isolation source: anaerobic digester from wastewater...
GCACCTTAACCACAAATACCCACACTTATCAGTCGTTTTAACTTGTTAAAGAACAGTGCTCGTTTTTGAGCGAAGCGCGCATTATACAGAGCTTTTCGGGCTGGTCAAGATTTAATTAAAAGATTTTTTTAATTACTTCTGACATCTGCATTTCTGCGTTTGCTTTTGCTTGAATCTCAAGCGAGCCGCGCATTTTACAGAGGCTATCGGTTTGGTCAAGGCGTATTTTTAGATTTTTACAATTTAATTACAAATTACTGTATAAAATCAGGTTGGTTATTTAGTATCGAGGTGAGTTTGATAGTGAGGGGCCGTCATGAATAAGCAAAATTATCGTGGTTCCCCCTGGTATTGCACACTTGCTGTGATTAGAAATGGACGTGCTGGGGCTGTCTTGGAGTTTTAGCTAACGTAGCCAGCGTAGAAAATGGTGCAACCCTTTAAAAACTTCCTGCGACACTGAATTCTTAGCGCAGCGAAGAATGAGGCGTAATACGCGCGCGTTCATTATTCAAAACGATGCTCTGCAAGGCAAGCGGGGCGCGCCTTGCAGGCCGATGAAAATTGCAATGAATAGGGGATTAAGCCAGGGTGATTTTGGCGAACTTGCGTTTGCCAACCTGGGCGACCACGGTGGCGCCTTTATGAAGCTGCAGGTTTTTGTCTTCGACCTTTTCGCTATCGAGTTTGACGCCGCCTTGCTGCACGGCACGCATGGCTTCACTGGTGCTTTCCACCAGCCCCGCCTGTTTGAGCATCTGCGCGATGCCGATGCTTGCGCCTTCTATCTTGAGTTCGATTTCAGGCACATCATCAGGGATGCCGCCTTTGGCGCGTGTTTGAAAATCCTGCAGCGCTTTTTCGGCATCGGCTTGGCTATGGAAGCGCGCGACGATTTCCTGCGCGAAGCGCACTTTGATATTGCGCGGGTTTTCGCCCGCCGCCACCTGGGCTTTCCAGCCAGCGATGGTTTCCAGGCTCTCAAAAGACAGCAGCTCGATATAGCGCCACATTAGCTCGTCTGATACCGACATGAGTTTGGCGAAAATGATCTCCGGCGGCTCGTTGATGCCAATATAGTTATTGAGCGACTTGGACATCTTGTTGACGCCGTCCAGACCTTCCAGCAAGGGCATCATCAGTACGCATTGCTGCGGCTGGCCATGTTGTTTTTGCAGCTCACGCCCCATCAGCAGGTTGAATTTCTGGTCGGTACCGCCCAGCTCGACATCGGACTTGAGCGCGACGGAATCGTAACCCTGCAATAGCGGATACAAAAACTCATGGATGGCGATAGGCTGATTGCCCTTAAAGCGTTTGGTGAAATCATCCCGCTCCAGCATGCGTGCCACCGTATAGCTCGCTGCGAGCTTGAGCATGCCAGCAGCGCCCAGCTCGGTGAGCCATTTGGAGTTGAACACGATCTCGGTCTTGTCTTTATCCAGAATCTTGAACACCTGGGTAGCGTAAGACTTGGCGTTCTCCTGCACCTGGCTTTCAGTCAGCGGCGGGCGTGTGGCGCTTTTGCCGGTGGGGTCGCCAATCATGCCGGTAAAATCACCAATCAAGAACAAAACATGATGGCCAAGGTCTTGAAATTGACGAAGCTTATTAATCAGCACGGTATGGCCCAAGTGTAAATCCGGTGCGGTAGGGTCAAACCCGGCTTTGATGCGCAAGGGCTTGCCTGTTTTAGCACTTTCCTCAAGCTTTTCTATAAGTTCGGATTCGATTAAAAGCTCATCCGCTCCGCGTTTGATAATGGCCAGGGCTTGTTTTGTAAGCGTGTTCACTGTGAGTTCCAGCTGTCGATTAATACACTTTAAGAATACTTATTTTTACCGTTAATTCTGATAGTATGAATTTTTACCCTTAACCAACGATTTTTTAAACCAATGCAAAGAGATAAGCTGCGTATTTTATCGCAAAATCTGTTGCTGACCCTACGCAAATCGAAAATGCGCTGGGCTTTTGTCGCCTTGCTGCCTTTATTTGCTATCCTCGCCGCATTTGGCACAGCGCCAGATGAGCCCAATCCTGCCAATATAAAAGTCAAAACGATCGTGCAAGAAGTCACGCTGCCTTTGCCTGTGAAACCGGTAAGTTTGGATGAAGAATTCTGGCAGATGGACCAGGTGCGCAATGACGATACCTTGGCAAGCTTGTTCAGGCGCATGACGATTCGTGACGAAGATGCCATCCGGTTCCTGACGATCAGCCCCGAAGCACGCGCCATCAATACCGCTTTGATTCCCGGCCATAATATTGAGATAAAAACCAATCTGGAAGGTAAGCTGCTGCATCTGGAATATGAGGTAGATAAAGAGAATATTCTAGTCGCAGGGCTAACACCTCTGGGCTATCAAGTCACCACGCAAAAGCTACTGCTGCAAAGACACGAAATGCTCAGTTCAGCCAGAATAGTGGATAATCTCTTCAGCGCTACCGATGAAGCAGGAATACCTGACTCGATCGTGCTGCAGATTGCCGAGATTTTCTCCGGAGATATCGATTTCATGGAAGACCTACGCCCTGGCGATACGTTGAATGTGGTCTACGAAGCTTTTTACAACGCCGGCGAATTGATGAAAGTCGGCAACATACTCGCTGTTGAATACATTAATGACAGCAAAAAATATACGGCTATTCGCTTTGGCGATGCCGAAGGCAAATATGCGTACTACACGCTGGACGGCAAAAGCCTGCATAAATCGTTTTTACGCTCTCCAGTAGAGTTCACCCGCATTTCATCCAACTTTAACAAGGGGCGTTTCCATCCTATTTTGCATCGCTTTAGAGCACACCAGGGTACGGATTTTGCGGCTCCCATTGGCACTCGCGTCAAGGCTGCCGGCGATGGCGAGGTAAATTTCATTGGTCGTAAGGGAGGATATGGCAATGTAGTCGCCATCAAGCATGACAACGGCATCAGCACAGTATATGGGCACTTGTCCAGATTCGAGAGTGGTCTGCGCAAAGGCCAAAGAGTCACGCAAAGCGATATCATTGGCTATGTAGGCATGACTGGACTGGCTACTGGGCCACACCTGCACTATGAATTCTTGCAAAACGGTGTGCGCAAGGATCCGCTGAAGGTCGCACTGCCAGTCAACATCCCGATTGACGCCAAACTCAAACCAGCGTTTGACAAGACCAGTCGTCAATATCAGGCACAGCTCAGCATGCTCAATCAACGGCAAATGGCCAGCAAAGAATAAATCATGTCTAATTTGTTTATCGGCATTATGTCCGGAACCAGCATGGATGGCGTAGATACAGCTTTGGTGGAAATTAAGGACCATCATAGCCAGTTGCTAGGCACGCGTTTCCTACCATACCCTTCCAGTTTGAAGATGAATCTGCTTGCTTTGCAGCATCCGATGGAGAACGAGCTGGAAGCTGCTGCCAAAATCGCCAATCAGCTGTCTGAGCTTTACGCAGAAAGCGTCCGGCAATTATTAGAAAAGACCGGCATGCAAGCCTATCAAATCGCTGCTATCGGCAATCATGGGCAGACGATACGCCATCGTCCTGACCAGGGTTTCACGCTGCAGATTGGCAATAATGCCCTGCTGGCTGAGCTTACCGATATCACGGTGGTTGGAGATTTCCGCAGTCGTGATGTAGCAGCGGGTGGCCAAGGTGCGCCACTGGTACCAGCGTTTCACCAGGCCATGTTTGCAGATGCGAAAAAAAACAGGGCTATTATCAATATCGGCGGGATTGCGAATATCACCTATCTCGCCAAAAACCAGGTAATGATGGGTTTCGATTCCGGACCGGGCAACATGCTGATGGATGCATGGACTAGTCTGCATCTCGGCAAGCCATATGATGAAGCAGGCAGCTGGGCCGCCACCGGCGTCATTCTGGAAACCATGCTGGATGATATGCTGGCAGAACCCTATTTCACTATGCTTCCGCCCAAAAGCACGGGTCGCGACCTGTTCAACGAGCACTGGCTAAAGCAACATCTGCCCTACACACAGCCGCGCTCTGAGGACGTAGCACGCACGCTGGTTGCTCTGACTGCCCACTCAATCTTTCATGCCATGAACAAAGCATGTGACAAAGTCGATGAAATCTATTTATGTGGCGGTGGTGCGCATAACGACCTGTTGGTAAAGGATTTAAAAAACCTGTTTGGTGAAAATATCACCATTGCCAAAACAGATGTCCTGGGGGTAGATGCAGACTGGGTCGAAGCCATGTGCTTCGCCTGGCTGGCAAAACAGAGTTTGGAACATAACCCAGCCAACCTGCCTCTTGTAACTGGTGCAAAAGGACTGCGCATATTAGGCGCGATATATCCTCGCTAGACAAAAACTGCTTTTGCATCCATCAGTGCATTGCATTAAGATAGTATCCACCTAGCTTTCGCCTAGAGATAAATAACAAAAAATGCCTATCTCCTGGAATTTTTCACTGATAATTCTATCAGTCACTGTTGCCGTCATCGGCTCGTTCACTGCCCTTACCCATGCGCAGCGCATGCGCGAAAGTCGCGGCAAGCCTGTGCTGGCATGGATGGCCGCAGGTGCGATGACATTAGGTTTAGCTATCTGGTCCATGCACTTCATTGGCATGATTGCATTTCATTTGCCGATACCCCTCAATTTTGACCTGAAGCTTACTCTTCTCTCAGCATTCCCTGCCATCTTGGCCAGTTTTCTGGGATTTTCTGTGTTGCGGGACGAGGTGATTCCTATGAAAAAGGTATTTTTATCAAGCATCTTCATGGGTCTTGGCATCACAGCGATGCATTACAGCGGAATGTCAGCCCTAAAGCTGTTCCCAGCAATCAGTTATCACCTTGACAGTTTGATGCTATCTGTCGCAATTGCGATGATTGCCTCTTGGAGTGCGTTGATGTTGATGTACAAAGGTGAACAATTAAAACTGGCCCCACTAACACGATTCTCGATTGGCAGTATCGTAATGGGGCTGGCCATTTCCGGCATGCACTATACGGCCATGCAAGGCATGGACATCGCACCAAACAGCATTTGCCAGGCGAAAGGTACACCTTTGGACAAGAACATCCTGGTTTTTGTAGTAGGGTTTATCTCGTTAGTTTGGTTCGGTGGCGGCAATATCGCTGCAATCTTCGATCGGCGTATTGCACACCAAAACGCCGATGCCCTGCAAAAATTGAAACAAGTACATGTTGAGTTGGAGCGTGCAGCAGATGCCAAGGCTCTGGAAATGACGCGTGAGTTACGCAACAGCGAAGCCAAAATGCGCGCGGTGATCGATGCCGCGCTGGATTGCATCATCACTATCGATGCACATGGCCATGTCCTCGAATTTAATCCAGCGGCGGAGATTACTTTTGGCCATACCCGCATAGAAGTGCTGGGTAAAGATCTATCGGATGTGATTATTCCACCTCAATATAGGGCCAAACACCGCGAAGGCCTTGCGCGCATGCGCAAGCATGGCTCTCCTACCTTGATGGGCAAACGCATAGAGCTTACTGCATTACGAGCCAATGGCGATGAATTTCCTGTTGAGCTGACTTTGTCCAAGTTCATGCAGGACGGGAAGCCTATCTTTACCGGCTTTTTGCGCGACATCACCGAACAAAAAAAAGCCGAAGCCAATATCCACAATCTGGCCTTTTATGACCCTTTGACCAAACTACCCAATCGGCGGCTACTGCAGGACAGGCTAGAACATGCAATTACGGCCAGTTCACGTCACCATCATTTCGCCGCTATTCTATTCATAGACCTGGATAACTTCAAAACACTAAACGATACTCGTGGCCATAACACCGGGGATTTGCTGCTGAATGAGGTTGCAACTAGATTAACTGCTCAGGTACGCATCGAAGATACTGTCGCCAGACTGGGCGGTGATGAGTTTGTCGTCTTGCTGGAAGGATTGGGTGCGAGTGCAACTCGCGCAGCCATCAACGCCGAGACCATCGCAGAAAAAATCCGGGAGAGCCTTAACGCGCCTTATGCACTGCAAGGAACGGAACATCGAAGCTCACCCAGCATTGGGATCACGCTGTTTCACAATCAGGAATTCAACGTCGAAGAATTGTTGAAGCGCGCTGATGCCGCTATGTATCAAGCCAAGCGGGCGGGCCGCAACACCATCCGCTTTTTCGACCCAGAAATGCAAAACGCGCTGGAAGCCCGCATGGCCATGGAAAACGATTTGCGTCTTGCAATCAAACTCCAGCAGTTCGAACTACATTACCAGCCTTTGGTAAACCATCAGCGCGAGGTCTTTGGTGTCGAGGCGCTACTGCGCTGGAGACACCCTGCACGTGGCTTGATTCTTCCCTCGCAATTCATTCCACTTGCAGAAGAGACTAATCTGATCATACCACTCGGACGTTGGGTGCTTGAGAGTGCTTGCAGACAGCTAAAAGCATGGGAGCAAGATCCGATAACCGCAACACTGCAAATGGCAGTCAACATCAGTGCGCGCCAGTTCCGCCAGCTTGATTTTGTGCAGGAAATATTGTCCATCATCGAGAAAACTAGTGCCTCTCCCAGTAAATTAAAGCTGGAGCTTACCGAGAGCTTGGTGTTGGACAATGTCACCGATTCCATAGACAAGATGCACACTCTGCGCAACAAAGGCATCCATTTCTCGCTGGATGACTTCGGCACAGGCTATTCATCATTGATCTACCTGAAGAAACTGCCACTCTCTCAATTGAAGATCGATCGCAGCTTTATCAATGACATCCACACACAAGACGATGTCATCGTCAAAACCATCATCGGGATGGCGAAATCCCTTGGGATGGACGTGCTTGCTGAAGGTGTCGAAACCAATGCGCAATTCGACTTCCTGGCAAACAATGGCTGCCTGATGTATCAAGGCCTGCTGTTTGGTGCGCCAGTACCGCTGAACATACTGGAAGCAAATCTCAGAAGCGCTGCTTAGCTGTCTGTCTCACTACGGTTATACAGCGTATGAGACATCGCTTATAATATCTTTAAAATATATTCGAGCAACAGCATGAAACCGACCAAAGCCACCATCACTTTTGACAACAACGGGCCTGCCATTGAACTGCCTATCCTTTCAGGTACGATGGGCAATGATGTCATCGATATCCGCAGTTTGAGCAAGCATGGGTTGTTCACTTATGATCCCGGCTTCATGTCGACCGCGGCTTGCCAGTCCAACATCACGTTCATCGATGGTGAAAAAGGTCTGCTGTATTACCGCGGCTATCCAATCGAGCAACTGGCAGAACATTGTGACTTTCTGGAAGTGGCCTACCTGTTGATGCATGGCGAATTGCCAAATGCGACCGAAAAACAGCAATTCACTGGAATGATTACTGGTAGTACCATGCTGCACGACCAACTCACTAACATCTTCCGGGGTTTCAGACGTGATGCGCACCCAATGGCCGTCATGGTGGGTGTGGTAGGCTCTCTCTCTGCTTTCTATTTCGACTCCATGGATATTCGCGACGAGAAGCACCGCGAGATCTCCGCGCATCGCTTGTTGGCCAAAGTACCAACGATTGCCGCCTGGAGCTACAAATATAATCTGGGGCAACCCTTCATGTATCCGCAGAACCATTTGAGCTACGCGGAAAACTTCATGCATATGATGTTTGCCACCCCATGCGAGAAATATGAAGCCAACCCGGTGCTAGCCAAGGCTTTCGAGCGCATCCTCATCCTTCACGCCGACCATGAACAGAACGCCTCCACCAGCACCGTCCGTCTGGTAGGTTCCAGCGGTGCCAACCCTTTCGCCTGTATCGCTGCAGGCATCGCCTCGCTGTGGGGCCCTGCGCACGGTGGTGCCAACGAAGCCACATTGAAGATGCTGGAAGAGATTGGTGATGTCTCGCGCATCGGCGAGTTCATCAAACGTGCCAAGGATAAATCAGACAACTTCCGCCTGATGGGTTTTGGACATCGCGTTTATCGCAACATGGATCCGCGCGCTGCCATCATGCGCAAAACCTGCCACGAGGTATTGGAAGTGCTTGGCCTTGAGGGCGACCCGATGTTCAAGCTAGCAATGGAATTGGAAAAAATCGCTCTTGAAGATGAATACTTCGTTAGCCGCAAACTTTATCCGAACGTGGATTTCTACAGTGGCATCGTCATGCGCGCGATGGGCATCCCGAACAGTATGTTCACGGCCATCTTTGCACTTGCGCGCACCGCAGGATGGATAGCGCAATGGAGCGAAATGCATAGCGACCCGGAACAAAAGATTGGCCGCCCACGCCAGCTTTACACGGGCTCTGAAAGGCGCGAGTTTTTGCCGCTCGAGAAGCGTAAATAAGTCCATCGCGAATTTTTATCAAAACTCCTGCCCTGCGAGCCAATCTGTAAGCCAATTCCAGAGCGTCTGACCCACCTAACAAAAAAGCCAAGCAAATGCTCGGCTTTTTTACACCGCTTGGTAACTTAAACGGAGAAGGATGAACCGCAACCGCAAGTCGTTGTCGCGTTTGGGTTACGAATGACGAATTGCGAACCTTGCAAGCTATCTGTGTAGTCGATCTCCGCACCCATCAGGTATTGCAGACTCATCGGGTCGATGAGTAGAATCACGCCATCTTTATCCACCTGGGTATCGTCTTCGTTCACTTCTTCTTCAAAGGTAAAGCCATACTGAAAACCGGAACAGCCACCACCACTGACGAACACGCGCAGTTTCAAATCTGGCGTACCTTCTTCTTCGATCAGTTCTTTCACTTTCTTGGCCGCATTCTCTGTGAAGATCAGCGGGCTTGGCATTTCAATGTCTGCAACAGAAGTTGCTGTATTCATATATTCACTCCTTTATAAATCAATTAGACTAAAATTTTATTAGTTTGTTCGGATTAACGATTATCATCAACAATGCCATCACCAATGTAGATCAGTTTTCCTTCAATCACCGCGCCTGTATGCATCTCCAGTGATTTGTAATACAGATCGCCCACGATACGCGCTTTTGTCTGAAGTTCGATGAACTCGCTTGCGTGCACCGGCCCGGTGATCTTGCCATTGATGACGATCTTAGCGGCATTCACTTCACCTTCGATGCTACCGGCTTCACTCAAAATCAATGTGCTCAAGCTGCCGTTGGCTTGTATGACATTACCTTTAATTGCGCCATCCACACGCAATCCGCCGGAATATTGCATATTGCCTTCGATACGGGTATCCGCACCAACCAAGGTATCGATGCGATTATCGATCTTATTCGCTCTTTTAAAAAACATAGCTCTCCTCAGGTGGATGGCAGCTTATCTGCCTTTTTTACGTTCCACCATGTTCTTGTAAAACATCAAGTCTTCCTTGATTTTCAAGTTCTCATCATGAACGCTTGCAAGCTCTTTGGCAAGGTTGTTATTGGTCGCCAATTCCACTTGCAATTCTCGCTGAACGCCAACGAGTTTAACCTCGAGCGCTTTATTATCCTGCGTAAGCTGCTGCAGTTTCTGACGTATAGAATCGCTCTCGCTATCATGCATGAACCAATAAGTGATGCCAGCGCCCAGTAACACAAAACCCACAGACAATGCGGCCTGAAAATACCATGGCCGGTGCGTGCGTATGGTCACCCGCTTGGCAGATAATGTGTGCCCAAAATGGCGACGGATTCTACGGCGGACAGGTTTCATCGTTATGGCAACAGCGGTACGACTTCTAGGCCGGCATGTTCGTTCAGTCCAAACATGATGTTCATGTTTTGCACCGCCTGACCTGCGGCACCTTTGACCAGATTATCCTGCGTGACCAGCAAGGTGATATAGCCATTGGCCTGCGGATGCAGTGCGATGCGCAAACTGTTGGAACCGCGCACGGAACGCGTTTCCGGCAAACTGCCAGCCGGCAGTACATCCACAAAACGCTCATGCTGATAGCGCTTTTCATACAAGGCCTGCAAATCCACCCCTTGGGCTTTTGCGCCCAACTTCACATAAATGGTCGATAGCATGCCACGTATCATCGGGATCAAGTGCGGCACGAAAATGAACTGCAAATCGCTGCCGGATAATTGCGTCAATTGCGCATGAATTTCCGGATGATGCCGATGTCCAGCGACACCATAGGCTTTCATGTTGTCACTGGCTTCAGCAAACAACGTGGCGATCTCGGCTTTTCTGCCCGCGCCGGAAACCCCGGATTTGGAATCGGAGATAATCGGCACTGAGAAATCCACCAAGCCTTGTTCCAGCAATGGCGCAAGGCCGAGCAGTACCGTTGTCGGATAGCAACCTGGATTGCCAATCACTTTCGCGGTTCTGATTTTGTCGCGATACAGTTCTGCAATACCGTACACCGCGTCCTTCAGCACATCCGGACAGTTATGCGGCATCTTGTACCATTTTTCGAATACTGCGGTATCCTGCAAACGGAAATCTGCTGCCAGATCGATCACTTTAACGCCTGCGGCAAGCAATGCTTGCGCCTGACTCATAGCCACGCCATGCGGTGTCGCAAAAAACACCACATCACATTCTGTCAAATCGGTTTGTGCAGGATCGCTAAATGCCACATCCACCAAACCGCGCAGACTGGGGAACATCTCTGCGACTGGCATGCCAGCCTCGCCACGTGAGGTCACAGCCACAATCTTCGCATTCGGATGAATCGCCAACAAACGCAGCAACTCGACACCGGTATAACCGGTACCGCCTACGATACCAATCTTTAATTTTTCTGTAGCCATGTTTGAACCAACATATTCAAAAACATAAGACTTGGCATGTTACCACGCCAACAACAACTTGCATAAATGCAAAAAGGCCGCCGTAGCGACCTTTTGCAAACCATGACGCCGATTAGCGTTTGGAGAATTGTTTACGGCGACGTGCTTTGCGCAGACCAACTTTTTTACGCTCAACTTCACGTGCATCGCGAGTTACATAGCCAGCATTGGACAGTGCAGATTTCAATGCTGCATCGTAATCGATCAATGCACGGGTGATACCGTGGCGCACTGCCCCAGCTTGACCAGACTCACCGCCGCCTACTACGTTCACCATGATGTCGAAGCTGGCTGTGTTGTTAGTCAGTTCCAATGGCTGACGCACGATCATACGTGATGTTACGCGAGAGAAGAACTCGTCAACAGGTTTATCGTTAACGATGATGTTACCTTTGCCGGATTTCAAGAACACGCGTGCCACAGAGCTTTTGCGGCGGCCGGTACCGTAGTTGTATTTACCAATCATTATTTATCCCTATCCTGGTATTCTTTAGATGGTCAGCGTTTGTGGCTGTTGTGCGGCATGCTCATGCTTATCGCCTGCATACACTTTCATTTTTTTGATCATTGCATAGCCCAGCGGACCTTTTGGCAACATGCCTTTCACAGCTTTTTCCAGCGCACGGCCTGGGAAGCGGTCTTGCATCTTGCTAAAGTTGGTGGTGCTGATACCGCCTGGATAACCGGAGTGGCGATGATATTGTTTATCGAGTGCTTTGTTACCGGTCACTTTGATTTTGTCGGCATTAATCACCACGATGTAATCACCTGTATCTACGTGTGGCGTGTAGATGGCTTTATGTTTTCCACGCAGACGATGTGCTACCGCACTGGCCAAACGACCCAGTACCAGATCTGTAGCATCAATCACGAACCAGTCGCGTTTTACTTCGTGCGTTTTTGCTGAAAAGGTTTTCATATTAAAACTACCTGTGTAAAGCCGACAACTCGGCCTATAAAAATCAAGAGGGCGGATTATATGTCGTGCAAGCAGAGTTTGTCAAATGCTTAAAACACTGAATTTGCTAAAAAATGAGAGGCGTGAAGAATTGAGCCCCCCAAAATTCATTATTGATATTATTTTACTCCATCCAACTTGAGTTGGCACAGCTTTTGCTGGATGCTTGATATCTTAACAGTACGATAATGAAAAGCGTGGTGAAACATGCAATACAACAATATTAAATTGAAATGGGCAGTCGTATTACTCGCGAACACCTTTGCGCACAGCACAGCTTTTGCTCTCGGCTTGGGCGATATTGAGGTGAAGTCGCATCTTGGCCAGCCGCTCAAGGCACAGATCAAGGTATTCAGCGCTGCTGATGTCAAAGGGGATGTCGGTTGCTTTAACCTGAGTAGTGAGAATACAAGCTATCTTGGTGGCACTCATTTAAAGCTACGGCAGATCAATGCTGATGAAGCTGTTTTAACCGTCACGAGCACACAAGCTGTAAACGAACCCATTGTGAATCTGTCACTTATCACCACTTGTGATTCTGAAGTGCGGCGCGATTATGTAGTGTTGTTGGATCCTCCCTTATCAAACGAACAGGAGTATGCGGCAGATGCTGAAGAGACACAGACTGCCATAGGTAATGACAGCCCGGATGTGCCACTAGTCAGAGCGAAAGCTCACCCACAAACCATTGGTAAAACCGCGTCCATAACTACTAATAATCATAATAAAAACAAATCATTAGTCAAAAGAAGCCGTCATGGGAAAAACCAGAACATCATCATTGCCAACAACACTGGCGGCATGACAACAACCATTGAGTCAAAGACAGTACGTCCGACATTAAGCATCTCTGGCGGTAGCCATCAGGATTTGTCCGCCGCTAACATTAACCTGCGCATGGACAGACAATTGGTGATGCGTCCCAACGCTGCTGACCCAGCTCCAGCAGCCGATCCAGAGATGATGGATGAACTCACTGCAATGAATAACCGGCTGAAACATTTGCAGACACAGATATCACAGCTGCAGGAAAATAACCTGAAATTAGCACAAGATAATGCCGAAAAAAGCAAGGCATTGTCCAGCAACCGAAGCGAGTTGACCCAATTCAAGCAATTTGGCTTCGGGCTGGGTGCGATATTGTTATTGTTAAGTGGTCATCTTGCGTTGGACTGGTGGCGCCGCAGAAAAGCACATCTGACGGTACTAGACCGCATCATGCAGGAGAAACAGGATGATGTGATGAATGATGAAGATCTGTTCGAGATAGATGAACCACGTCAGAAAATCAGCAGTGCTGCCGAAAATTCTACGCCTGAGATCGAAGATTTCGGGATTGCTGAAGAACCAGAAGACCCATTTGTGGTGGAAGACGACCCTAATATGACCGTGCTCGATCATGCAGACCTGTTCCTGTCACATGGCCGAACTGAATTGGCGATCCAGCTATTACAGAACCATTTGCTGGAACACCCAAAACAATCGGTCACTATCTGGCTGTTCCTGCTTGACCTGCTGGCCAAAAACAACCTCCAGGCGTTGTACGAGCAAACCGCCATGGATTGCAAAGACCATTTCAACATCAATATCCCAAATATCGATACCAAACCAGCCGCAACCGCTCATACACTCGAGGCGTACCCGCATCTTAGCGCTGGCTTGCAGGCAGTATGGGGCACACCAGCTGCCATCACTTTCCTGGATGACCTGATATACAACAATCGTCTCGAGCCTCGCGTCGGATTCGACAAGCAGCTGATTGAAGAATTGCTGGCGCTAAGATTGGTCGCGCAGGAAAGAGCCAATCTGGCAGAGGTAATCATGCTGGATGAAAAGAAATTGGTGTTGAAAGAACGCAAAGAAGCTTTGCTGTCGGCAAAAAAAGCGGAGAAGTTACAACAGCTGGATGAGATTGCTAAAGCGAGTGAAGAAGCCAGACAGGCTGATTTGGCCAAAGAGCAGGAAACCAATTTTGAATTTGGCTTAATTGAATGGAAGTAAAGGATCAGCCCAAGTAAAACTGGGCTGCAAAACCTGCGCAAATCACCGCGCCTATCCAGGTGTTTTGCAGGAATGCCTTGAAGCAATTCGCCTTTACACGGTTTTTGATCAGCGCATACTGCCAACCTACCAGCGCTGCAGCTGTGGCTAAACCTGACCAATAACCGTAACCATAACGTAAAGCGTATCCCAGATAACCAAGAATCCCCAGCATGATGGCATAGCATGTCATTACAGCCAGCACATCATGTTTTCCGAAAAAGATCGCCGATGATTTGATGCCAATCTTCAGATCATCATCCCTATCCACCATAGCATATTCAGTATCATAGGCAATGGCCCATAACACATTGGCGGCCAACAGATACCAGGCAGCAGGAGGAATATAGTCAGTGATCGCCGCGTACGCCATTGGTATGCCAAAACCGAATGCGATTCCCAAATAAGCTTGTGGAACCGCCAGGAACCGTTTGGTGTATGGATAAGTCGCCGCCAGGAACAAGGCCGCAAATGACAACAGTATGGTGGTTTTATTTAAAAACAGCACCAGCATGAATGCCAGCAGGCATAAGCACGCGGCTAACCCATAAGCTTCTTTGACGCTTACCTCACCAGTAGCAAGCGGGCGTGTTTTTGTGCGCTCTACCAAACCATCGAATTTGTGGTCAGCGATATCGTTCAGCACGCAACCAGCACTGCGCATCAGTACTACGCCCGTGATAAAAATCATCACGATAGCCCAGTGCGGGTAGCCACGCCCGGCCATCAGCAACGCCCACAAGGTCGGCCACAACAACAGCAAAATACCTATCGGCTTATCAAGCCGCATCAGTCGTTCGTAAGCGTTGAGTTTTCTAGTAAGTACTGCCTGAGTCATGCCGCGAGTATATGTGGCAAAAATACTTCCGTCACTAAAATTCTTGCACATCCGAGTTTGAATACAGACCGTCGCGCCCAAAGAGCAGCGCCCTTGATTTGAGCATGCTCTGAAACCCGCATGGATATTGGGCTGCAGGGCGACAGCTTCTTATATTCGAGTGGCGTACGTTTAACTCGCGGGTTAGCAAATAATGCAGCTCCCAATGGCCGGTTACCCAATTTTCCCAAACCGCGCCATTGGCCATTCAGACTGTTTCCTGGAAGCACGCTGTGTGCGAACACCACAGGCTGTCCACTACCTATCAGCAATACCTCACGAATCAAAGCATACTCATTGCGTTTGAGACCCAGCATACTCACTTCATCCCGCAAAGGTCTAGCATATCGCAATACGACAGGCTGTACTGTAAAATCCGCGTACCTCGCCCTGAGCCGAGCTGTCAACGAACCTGTATCTATCAGCCAGCGCTTGATCTCTGGGTTACAGATAGGTCGCTTTTGCCAACCATGCCGACTTTGTTGTTCTGGAAAGATTTTCATACCTTGATCAACTCTGCACCCTGGCTCAACCATCTTTGCAAATGCGCTTCTACGGCATGCGGTGAGGTTTTCAGCAGCTCATCTGCGATATTCTTGGCGGCTTGCAACAAATCCGCGTCTCGTTCCAGATCAGCAATTTTAAGCATGGGCACGCCGCTTTGGCGAGTACCCAGAAACTCGCCTGGGCCGCGGAGTTTCAAATCTTCCTGCGCGATGATGAAACCATCCGTGTTTTCATAGATGACTTTCAGGCGAGCTCTGGCCGTTTCCGAAAGCGGCGTTTGATAGAGCAGGATGCACGCACTTTTATTGGCACCCCGCCCCACCCGGCCACGCAGCTGGTGCAGCTGGCTCAGGCCAAAGCGTTCTGCGTGCTCGATAATCATCAGGCTGGCATTCGGCACATCCACACCCACTTCGATTACCGTAGTCGCCACCAGCAAGTGAATCTCGTTACGCGTAAATGCATCCATTACCGCCTGCTTTTCTGCCGGCTTGAGGCGACCATGCACCAGCGCAATTTTCAAGTCCGGAAATATCGCCTGCATATGCGCATAAGTATCTTGCGCGGTTTGCAATTGCAGCAACTCACTCTCTTCGATCAGTGGGCAGACCCAGTATGCCTGGCTACCCTGCAGACAAGCTTCCCGTACCCTTGCCAACACTTCGTCACGGCGTTCGTCAGAAACAAGTTTGGTAATAATCGGGGTGCGTCCTGCTGGCAATTCATCGATCACGGAAACATCCAGATCCGCGAAATAGCTCATGGATAGCGTACGCGGAATCGGCGTTGCGGACATCATGAGCTGATGCGGCTCCGGTTGTCCTTTCTGGCGCAATGCCAATCGCTGTTGCACACCAAAACGATGCTGTTCATCGATGATAGCCAGCCCTAATCTGGCAAAACTCACATGCTCCTGAAACAAAGCATGCGTACCGATAACCATTTGCGCAGCACCGCTGGAAGCCGCATCCAGACTGGCTTGGCGGGCTGCCTTGTTTTGACTGCCAGTGAGCCATGCTATGCGGATACCTAAAGGGCCCAGCCAATGATTCAGTTTTCTGTAGTGTTGCTCCGCCAGTATCTCTGTCGGCGCCATCAGCGCAGCCTGCCAACCCGCTTCGATAGCCTGCAGTGCCGCTATGGTTGCGACTATCGTCTTGCCACTGCCGACATCCCCTTGCAACAATCGCTGCATCGGATGTGATTGGCCAAGGTCTCTGCTTATCTCCGCCACGACTTTTTGTTGTGCCTTAGTCAGCGCAAACGGCAAATCCGTTAGCAACTTGCCGACCAGATGCTCAGAGGGTTTAAGTATCGGTGCATCACTCGCACGGCGCTTGGCATAATGCCTACGCATGGAAAGCTGCTGCGCCAGTAACTCATCGAAAGCCAGACGGCGCCACTCAGCACTAGCATGATTTTCCAGCTGCGCCAAATCCGCATCCGGAGGAGGATTGTGCAAAGTGAGAACGCTGTGTTTGAAATCAGGCAATCGAAGTGGCTGATAGACCCTGTTCGGTAATGTCTCATCCAACAACTCCAACTGAAGCACCCGGCCGATTGCAGCGCGGATATTCGGCTGGCTCAACCCCGCGGTAGTCGGATAAACTGGGGTTAACAGCTCGTTCACTGGCGTGTTTTCACGCACGGACTTGCACTGCGGATGCACCATCTCATAGCCGAAGAAACCATGCCGCACCTCGCCATAAGCACGTATCTGCTTACCAACACTCAAACTGGCCACCTGACTGGGATAAAAATGCAGGAAACGCAAATTAATCTCGCCCCCACTATCCTGCAAGCGCACGATTAGCGCCTTACGAGGCTTGTAAGTCACCTCAGCATGCACCACTTCACCTTCAATCTGCGCAGATTCGCCTAGCCGTAAATCACTTATAGGCGTGATTCGGGTCTCGTCGACATAACGAAGCGGCAAATGCAACAGCAGGCTTTGCGGAGTGGTCAGTCCGAGTTTCCTTAAGCTGGCAAGTTGCGGCTTGGTCAGCCCTTTGATGTCAGCTAGCGTGGTCAATTGCCTATTACGCTAGCACCATGACAGCATCTGCTTCAACCAAAGCACCCCTTGGCAAACTAGCCACGCCTACTGCAGCACGTGCAGGATAAGGCTGCGCAAAGTATTCGGCCATGATAGTATTCACTAAGACAAAGTGGCCCAAATCAGTAAGAAAGATATTGATTTTGACGATATCGCCCATATCACCGCCAGCCGCTCTGCATACGGCTTTTAGGTTCTTGAACACACGATGTACCTGCGCATCGATTCCCTCCGCCAATTGCATGGAAGCAGGATCCAAACCAATCTGGCCTGAAAGATATACCGTATCATCGACTTTGACGGCTTGTGAATAGGTACCGATTGCAGCGGGCGCATCGTTGGTCTGGATGATGGTTTTAGTCATGGGTTACCTAATTTAAAATTGAAGTTGCAGAGAATTATTATAATTTGGCCTTGCCTTCGGCCAAGCCGCCTTTGACACGGTTGATTCTAACTACATCCTGAATCTTGCGCAGGTTGCGGATCAATTCTGCCAAATGAACCCGATTGCGCACCTGAACAGTGAAATTCAAATTGCAATATTGGCTTCCTTCGGAATCTTCCATGCTGACGCTGTCAATATTGGAATCTGCTTCGGCGATACCAGCAGCCACTTTTGCCAGTACGCCACGCTCGTCGATTGCAACAATACGCAGATTGACCTTGAACAGACGCTTGTTGTCGGCATCCCACTCCACGTCAAGCCATTTGTCTGGGTCCAGCCTGAATTTCCGAATTGCCGGACAGTCGTGGGTATGAATCACCAAACCTTTATCCTTATTGATGAAACCTAGAATCGGGTCACCAGGGATTGGACGGCAACATTGCGCAAACTGTACTGCCATACCCTCTGAGCCACGAATCGTAATGGTATCCAGCGATTTGAGCGTTTTGGGGCCTGCAGCATCAGACGCATCTACAAAACCCTGCGTCAGCTGATGTGCCACCATCACGCTCATGCGTTTACCCAGGCCAATATCCGTCAAGATTTCTTTCTTGTCTTTTGCACCATAATCACGCAGCACCTTTTGCCATTGTTTGTCATCCACATCTGCAGGCTCCACATGCAAGGCCCGTAATGCGATATTGAGCATACGTTCACCTAGTTGTGCGGATTCAGAGACTTGCAGAGATTTCAGATAATGCCGGATATGCGACCTGGCCTTTCCGGTTACGACATAGTTCAGCCAAGCTGGGTTAGGCTTGGCTAAAGGCGCAGTGATGATTTCGACATGATCGCCGTTACGCATCTCGGTACGCAGTGGCACCAGTTCATGGTTGATCTTCACGGCCACACAGCTGTTACCCACATCGGTATGGACTGCATAGGCGAAATCCACTGCTGTGGCTCCTTTGGGCAACGCAAGGATATTGCCTTTGGGTGTAAACACATAGACCTCATCAGGAAACAAGTCGACTTTGAAATGCTCCAGAAATTCGTGGCTATCATCACTCTCGGTTTGAATCTCCACTAGTCGTTGCAACCATTGATGCGTCTGTTGCTGCAATGCGGTCAAGTGAGCGTCTTCCGTTTTATACAGCCAATGTGCCGCTACACCTGCATCCGCGATATTGTGCATCTCAGTACTGCGAATTTGCACCTCTATTGGCGTGCCGTAAGGGCCAAACAAAGTGGTATGCAACGACTGATAGCCATTTGCTTTAGGAATGGCAATATAGTCTTTGAATCGGCCGGGAATAGGCTTGTACAGGCCATGTAGTACACCCAGAACCAAGTAGCAGGTCGGTTTGTCTTTGACCAATATACGAAAGCCGTAAATGTCATTCACCTGCGCCAGCTTGATATGCTTGCCGCTCATTTTACGGTAAATACTGTAAAGATGTTTTTCACGTCCTTCAACGTCAGCATCCACTCCGGATTCTTTCAGCCTGGCCTCGATAGCTGTCAGGATTTTACTGATAACCTCTTTACGATTGCCTCGGGCCGCCATCACTGCTTTGGCAATCACTCGATAGCGGAAAGGATGTAGATATTTGAAGCTTAGATCTTCCAACTCACGGAAAATCGGATTAAGACCCAGACGATTCGCGATAGGCGCGTAAATCTCCAGCGTTTCGTTGGCGATGCGCTTTTGTTTTTCCGGGCGCATCGCTTCTAACGTTTGCATGTTATGCAACCTATCCGCCAGCTTCACAAGAATCACCCGCACATCCTGGCTCATCGCCAGCAGCATCTTGCGAAAGTTCTCTGCCTGCGCTTGTGTAGCGCTTTGCAGCTCGATTTTGTCCAGCTTGGTGACGCCATCCACTAAGTCGGCGACTTGTTTGCCGAACCTTTCGCTGATTTCTGAAGATGGTACACCGGTATCCTCTACCACGTCATGTAACAACGCGGCCAACAGGGTCGGCACATCCAAATGCAACTTAGCCAATATGCCGGCGACTGCGATAGGATGGGTAATATAGGGTTCGCCGGTTTTGCGAGTCTGTCCGGTATGGGCTTGTGCGCTATAGCGATAGGCCGCTAGAACGCACTCAGTATCTGCAGGATTCAGGTAGCTTTTAAGAAGCGGAACGAACTCCGCAATCAGGGGGTCATCCTCTTGTGTTATCGACGAGGATGACTCTATTAGCTGGATGGCAGTTTTTACCATGTCGATAAGTTACTGCGCACAAAATGAATGTCGCTAATGTTGAGCGCGCGACAATATTTCCAAACCAACTTTACCTGCAGCGATTTCGCGCAAGGCAATAACCGTCGGTTTATCTCGGCCATGGATACTCACCAGCGGGTCCGAGCCATTCGCGATCTGACGTGCGCGATATGCGGCGACCAGAGTCAGCTGGAAACGGTTAGGAAGCTTTTCCAAACAATCATCTACAGTAATACGTGCCATTGATACTCTCCAAAAAAATCTTTTAAGTCAGCTCTTTAATCAGTGCTGCGTGACGCTGAATTTGTATTTGCAGCTTTAATCGTTGCGTGCGTACCACGGCCAGCAAATCCTGCAATGCAGCATCAAAATCATCGTTGATTGTAACATAATCGAACTCAGCCACATGGCGCATCTCCTCCCGAGCCGCCGCCAGCCGCATCGCGATCACATCTACGCTGTCCTGCCCTCGTCGGCTCAGGCGCTCTGCCAAGGTCTCCATCGATGGCGGTAGTATAAAAATACTTATCGCCTGAGGATAAGTCTTGCGAATCTGTTCCGCGCCCTGCCAGTCGATTTCCAGAATCACATCGAACCCTGCTGCTAATGCAGACTCTACTGCGGTTTGCGAAGTTCCATAATGTGCCCCATGTACCGAAGCCGACTCCAAAAAATCGCCAGCACTCAACATCTCATTAAAGATAGCTTCATTGACAAAATGATAATGGACGCCATTTTCCTCGCCTGGCCTGGGGGCACGCGTCGTGTGTGAGATAGATAGCTTAACTTGGCTATCTTTGGTCAGCAAGGCATTGACCAGGCTGGTTTTGCCAGCACCGGATGCAGCTGTGATAATAAATAAATTACCCGGCATCATGCGACTATTTTACTCGATGTTTTGAATCTGCTCACGCATTTGCTCAATCAACACTTTCAGCTGCATGGACACTTGCGTGGTTTCGATGGAAACCGATTTAGAACCCAAGGTATTGGCTTCACGGTTCATCTCCTGCATCAGGAAATCCAGACGCTTGCCTGCTGCTTTACCTGCCGACAAGATACGTTTCACTTCACTGATGTGCGCATCAAGGCGTGACAACTCCTCATCCACGTCTATCCGTTGCGCAAATAGCACCATCTCCTGCTGAATGCGCTCCTCATCCTGCGCTTGGCAGGCTTCCCGAAGCTTGTCTGTTAACTTCGTTTGGTATTGCTTGATTAGATTTGGCATCAAAGGTTTGACGATTTGCACCTGCGCCTCAACTTCCGCCAAACGCGCCAAAATGATAGCTTTGAGTTTTTCGCCCTCACGCAAGCGGGCAGCAATCAAATCATCTAGCGCCCCATCGAGCAAGGCCTTTAAGTCCGATTCCAGTGCTTCCTCATCAAGGGTAGGCACCGTCATTACACCGGGAATACGCAACACATCCAGAACATTCACTGGTTGAGTATGTTCAAAATGCCTGGCGACTTTGCTTATCGTCTCTGCCAATTGCTGCAAGACGTCATGATCGAGATTGGGCGCGCTTGTTAGGATGGATGCAGGTGAAAATGTCAAACGACAATCCACTTTACCACGTCCAACTCTTGCGGCTATCTGTTCACGTAGCATCGGCTCAAAATTGCGCATGGCCTCGTCCATTCTGAACGATAACTCCAAATAACGGTGGTTGACTGCACGCAATTCCAGCACCAAAGTGCCGTTGTTTGTGGCATGTTGCTGCGAAGCAAATCCTGTCATACTGAGTATCATAGTTTCAAATCTTAAAGTAATTTGTCATAATTGTATCAAACCCCTATGATTTTATGCGAGAATAGTATCTGTGTTTTAACTTCATTATAATGACGTAATGGCCAGTTCCAAAAACCAAGCACTGCCGATAGGCTACATGCTGCAAGACTACATCATTACGAAAGTATTGAGTTCTGGCGGCTTTAGCTTCGTCTATCTGGCGCAGGACTTGGATAAGAATGTCGTTGCCATCAAGGAATACATGCCGACTGGCCTGGCCTTGAGAATGGAAGGCGCGACAGTGTTGCTGGATTCCGACGATGATGCAGCCACATTCAAGCATGGCCTGAAATGCTTCTTTGAAGAAGGCTTGGCACTCGCCAAAATCGACCACAAGAATATCGTACGCGTTGTTAATTTCTTCAGAGAAAACAACACCGTGTACATGGTTATGCAGTACGAGCGCGGTAAATCACTGCAAGACTATATCCTGGCGCAAAATGAACCGGTTAGCGAAAAGTTCGTCAGACGCGTCTTTGGCGAATTGCTGAATGGTTTGCGTGAAGTGCATACGCAAAAATTACTCCATCTGGATATCAAACCCGCTAATATCTACATCCGTGTCGACGGTTCCCCAGTGTTACTGGATTTTGGATCTGCGCGACAAACACTGACACAGACACAATCGAAACTCTCCCCAAGCTATACCCCGGGGTTTGCGCCACCTGAGCAGTATTTTGAGCGCCAGAAGCTTGGTCCCTGGAGCGATATCTATAGTGTAGGTGCCAGCATGTACTCATGTCTGGCACGCTCCGCGCCGATGGCAGCTAACCAGCGCGTACAAAAAGACACGCTGGTACCAGCCGCGAAACTGGGCAAAGGCGTTTATAGCGAACAGCTGCTTAACACGATTGACCATTGCCTGAAGCTCGATTACATGGAGAGGCCGCAAAGCGTCTTCTCACTACAAAAAGAACTGCTGAAAATCGTGGAGCCATTACCACAGAAAAAAACCAGCATCACTCATAAAATCAAGGCGGCGCTCATCAAGCCGCTATAAAGCTTTGAAATTGTAAAGTAACATGAAATTTACCATCTACCAGAACAGTCGCCAGGGCCCAAGACCATACAATCAGGACAGACTGGCCTATTCCTACAGCAAGGATGCTTTATTACTTGTATTGGCTGACGGCATGGGTGGTCACCGCCATGGGGAGGTTGCTGCCCAATTGGCGGTAAAGACACTCACCGATGCTTTCCAGCGACTAGCTGTTCCGGCATTGAACAGCCCGGCTAAATTCCTGACCGATCATATCCAGCAAGTGCATGACATGATTGAAAGCCTGACGCAAACCCAGAATCTGGTAGAGTCTCCACGCACCACCATCGTTGCTGCTGTGATTCAGCGAGGTTATCTGTATTGCGCACATGTGGGCGATTCGCGCCTGTATCATTTCCGCAGCGGCCATTTGCTGTTCCGTACCGAAGATCATTCGGTCGTTCAATCGCTATATAAGAAAGGCCTTATAAGTAAAGCCGACATGGCGACGCATCCTTACAAAAACAAAATCTATAATTGCCTGGGCGGCGAAACGTCACCACAGATAGACCTTTCCAACAGGATAGAACTGATGGAAGGCGATACGATTCTGCTGTGCACAGATGGGGTTTGGGGTGTGCTGGAGGATCAGCAAATCAAAGATATTCTCCACGCATATCGCGACATCACCGAAGCCACCAATAAGCTGCTCGATAGTGCCGAGTTTGCTTGTGACGAGTATGGTGACAATATGAGCGCCATCGGACTGCAATGGGGGGATCGTGCCGAAAGCCCAATCACCATTTCGACACAGTTGATGCCATTGGGTGAGACCACTACCATTATCAACCCGGTCACTCATCTGGTGGAGGGTGGCAATCCCGCCAACGATCTATCCGATGATGATATTGAGAACACTATTGCAGAGATTCAAGCTGCACTGATACGCACACAACAGAAAATCGGCTTTTGACAAGCCTTAGTTGGCTTATAATTCGCTTTTTAGTAAAAGCTCATGGCCATGACTCAAACAAACATTCCCAACCAAGCCTATCGTCCTAGCGGCCGTGGCTTGCATGAATTACGCAACATTGAGATTCTTCGTCACTACACCAAGCATGCCGAAGGCTCGGTACTCATTAAGTTTGGTGACACGCATGTGCTATGCAATGCCAGCGTGGACGAAAAAGTACCCGGCTTCTTGAAAGGCAAAGGGCAAGGCTGGGTAACCGCAGAATACGGTATGCTCCCTCGCTCCACCGGCCAGCGCATGGACAGAGAGGCTGCCAAAGGCAAACAATCAGGTCGCACACAGGAAATCCAGCGCCTGATAGGCCGCAGCCTGCGTGCTATCATTGACTTGGAAAAGCTAGGCGAGCGCACCATCCAGGTCGATTGCGACGTAATCCAGGCTGATGGAGGGACACGTACCGCCAGCATCACTGGCGCCTATGTCGCTCTGTACGATGCCATCAGCACGCTGCTGCAAAAAGGGCTGATTAATGAATCCCCACTCAAGGACTCTGTTGCCGCCATCTCGGTGGGCGTGTACCAAGGCATGCCAGTGCTGGACCTGGATTACATCGAAGACTCGGGCTGCGACACCGACATGAACGTCGTCATGACTGGCAAAGGCGGTTTTGTCGAAATCCAGGGCACTGCGGAAGGTGAACCATTCAGTGCGATGGCGATGCAGGACATGCTTAAACTAGCACAGATGGGCATCGAATCACTTTCACAGATCCAAAAGACAGCTTTGGGATTGCAATGATGTCTCTGCCTTTCAAACAACTCGTCATCGCCAGCGGAAATGCGGGCAAGATCCGTGAGATTCAGCACATTCTTGCACCATTCGATCTGAAGATTCTGCCCCAATCGCAATTCAATGTACCAGAATGCGAAGAGCCTTTCTGCACCTTTGTGGAAAACGCTCTTGCCAAGGCACGTCATGCTAGTCGCCATACGGGGCTGCCTGCGATGGCTGATGATTCCGGCCTTTGCGTCAACGCTTTGCAGGGCGCGCCCGGGGTACTCTCTGCGCGATTCGCGGGCAAAAACCCGCCTAATAGCTTGTTGACCCAGGACGAGCGTAACAATGACAAATTGCTGCATATGATGAGCAGCATCTCCGAACGGCACGCCCATTTTTACTGCGTGCTGGTGCTGGTGCGCCATCCGGAAGACCCTCAACCGCTGATTGCCGAAGGTGTCTGGCAAGGGCAGATCCTGCGCGAATATCGCGGTGACGGTGGTTTCGGCTACGACCCACTGTTTCTTGACCTGAAAACCGATAAGACGGTGGCTGAATTACCGCTGGACATCAAAAGCCGCATCAGCCATCGCGGCCAAGCGTTGCAAAAGTTGCTGCAGAAACTGGAAAGGCTATCCCATGAATCAGCCTAAAATCACCAATCCCGAATGGCCAAAATGGGTACGCGACGACGGCAGTGTGGTCTCCTGCACTGAAAAAGTCAAAGTCATGACCGAGAACTTTGATGAACTGAAACAGATTGCCCAGGATGCGCTTGAGGATGGCTTGCTGATGGAAGTGAGCGAACAACAGATGCGCGATGCATTGCACAAACTCGTGGATAGCTTGGTCAATCCTTACAATAAACGATGATTCCAATCATTCCGGCCACACGCCTGCAAACCTATCAGGATGCGGCTTCTAGCGGCCTGAAAAATCCTCCGCCGCTTTCGCTGTATATTCATATCCCATGGTGTGTGCGCAAATGCCCTTATTGCGACTTCAATTCGCACGAGCTTAAGACCGAGATTCCTGAAAAACAGTATATCGATGCCTTGATTGCGGACTTGGAGCAAGCAACACCGAAGATCTGGGGCCGAAAGATCCGCAGCATCTTCTTCGGCGGTGGAACGCCCAGCCTGTTTTCGGCCGAATCCATCGACCGCATCCTGAGCCAAGTGCGCGCGCTCACTCCTTTGGAATACAATTGTGAGATTACCCTTGAAGCCAACCCCGGCACGGTGGATATCGCCAACTTCAAGGGCTATCAGCAAGCTGGCATCAATCGCCTCTCTTTAGGTATCCAGAGTTTTCATCCACAGCATTTGCAGGCTTTAGGACGTATCCACGACCGTGAACAGGCACTACAAGCCGTCGACCTAGCGATGCAAACTTTCCCGCGCGTGAATCTGGATGTGATGTATGCGCTGCCGAATCAGTCCATCGATGAAGCCTTGCGCGATGCAGCAATCGCAAGTGAACTGGCACCTTCACACCTTTCGTTCTACCACCTGACACTGGAACCGAATACGGCTTTCCACCGCACACCGCCTCCTTTGCCAGACGACGATACCTCTGCTGAAATGCAGATGAGGATTGAAGAATTGCTGGCGCTACACGGTTACCAGCATTATGAAACCTCAGCTTTCTGCAAACCAAACCAGCAAGCGCGCCACAACCTCAACTACTGGACGTTCGGCGACTATGTGGGTATCGGGGCAGGAGCGCATTCTAAATTAAGTTATCACGACAAGATTACCCGGGAAGCACGTCCCAAGCACCCCAAACAATACATACAGCAAGCGCTTGCGGGAAAAGCGCCTGAAGAGGTATGGGCAATAGAAAAGACGGATTTAGCCTTTGAATTCATGATGAACGCGCTGAGGCTGACGCAAGGGTTTGATCCGATGCTGTTCCAGCAGCGTACAGGCATGCCTTGGGAATCGATATCCCCGCGGGTTTCAGAGGCATCAAAACGCGGGTTTCTGGAAGTGACCCCAAGTTTGGTCAAGCCCACCCAACTTGGGCAGCGCTTTTTGAACGATTTACTGGCTATCTTTTTAGACTAGCCAGATGCACTTATAGCATCTAACTTTTTACGTCTATCCAGCAGGGCAATCAGCATCAGGATTTCATCAAGCACTGCCCTGCCAAAACCGCCCCTTTCACCACCACGGTTATCATTAATCAAATCTCTGAGATAGCTTCTGGCCGAATCGCTAGGCCATAAACCGTACAGTTTTTCCATAATGTGTGGGAACTCTTCCAGGCTTTCCGGCACAACCAAAGCGACATCGCGCACATGCCACAGCGGAGTCATGACGTTGAATGTCTGATGCAGCATCAGCGCATATGTCTCGAATTCCGCCTGCATGCCAAGTTGTTTGAATATATCGAGCAGATACAACCAAGGCTGGATAGTAGCCTTGGGGCTGGCTTTAATGTTATCTTTCAAGTGTGCAATCGCATCGTCATATCGGTTAACACTCGTCAACAGCCTGGCTTCTTCCAGAATCTCGATGGCATATTCCTCGCTATCCTGCTCCATTTCCTGCACTAGTACGCCCGTATCTTGCGCACTGACGTGACCAGCATCCTGCTGTATATCCACCCAAGCTTCCCTAGTATCTATGTTGCCAGTTTCAGCCTGTGATATTTCTGTTAACAGGAAACTGTGTTCCATCTGCTGTCGGCGTCTTTTTAAAATCACAGTCATTGCAAGCGCCAGCAAACTAAAAATCAGCAGTGCCAGCAGCCATGGCTGTCTCATATAGCCTTGCAGTGAATCGTCTGCCATCATGGGTTTTGCTGTGGACTTGGTTTTGCCGGTAGCAGCCTTATCCAGATTCTCAAGCTTGAGCGGTTTAGCTGGCTCACTCGTAGATGTCATCGAGAACAGACGTTTCAGATCCAACATCTTTTGCTGAAGCTGCGATAGCTTTTGATTCAGCTTAGCTAACTCATCTCTAAGAAAGGTATTTCTTGATAGCAGATTTTGATATTGCTGCAACAATCCGTTCACTGCCTTGATTTGCATGGACTGAATACTAATGCTCATCTTCAAGCCTTGCTTGACTGTCTTCTTGTGCGCATGGATAGGACGCGTTACGGCCAGGGATTTCAACGTTGGGATCTGGATGGGTGTCAATGTGGGGAAACGATCTTCCGCACTCAGCCCAGGACGTGCTTGGGTATTTAAACGAAGGGTTTTCTGTATAAAAAGACGTTGCATGTACTCGTTTTTAGGATAAAACAGCCGTGCAAGTTCATGGATATTCTCATTCGGCATCATGGGCCATACCATGCTGCTTTTATCTTGTTGTATAGCGGCCTCTATGTGAGAAGTCTCCATCTCAACCCCGGCATGCGCATTGACTTGCAAAGCCAGCAAGAACGCCATCAGCAATACCTTGAATTTTCTGTGAATTAAAATAGCCATATGGATTTTTTTAAACGACTATCTTAATCATAAGCAAATTTTAGGCCAGCCTATCTCTAGCCTTACGGATAGCCTGCTTGACCTGCTCTGGTGCGGTGCCACCCGTATGTAGCCTGCTTGCGACAGAGCCTTCCAGCGTTAATACTTGGTAGATATCTTCATCAATCATGTCAGAAAATTGTTGTAGTTCCGTCAAAGACAATTCTGCCAAATCACACCCTTTATTGGCGGAAAATTTAACGGCTAGAGCAACTGCCTCATGCGCGTCACGGAACGGCATGCCTTTTTTCACCAGATAATCTGCGAGGTCTGTCGCTGTGGCAAAACCTTCCAGCGCCGCCTGACGCATGGCTGTCTTGTTGACCGTAAACCCCTGCTTGATGACTTTGCCATTTTCAACCATAGGCAGGCGTAACATATCTGCATAGATTTGGAGTGTTACCAATACGGTATCTGCCGTATCGAACAATGGCTCTTTGTCTTCCTGATTGTCTTTATTGTATGCCAGCGGCTGGCCTTTCATCAGTGTGAGCAGACCCACCAGATGACCATTCACACGACCGGTCTTGCCGCGTACCAGTTCAGGTACATCCGGGTTTTTCTTTTGCGGCATGATAGATGAACCGGTTGTGAAACGATCTGCAATCTCAACAAAACCAAAACGTGGGGAGGACCACAGAATAAGTTCTTCGGAAAAACGGGACAGGTGTGTCATCAGCAATGATGAAGCAGCGGTGAATTCGATAGCAAAGTCACGGTCACTGACTGCGTCCAGCGAATTTTCACATACGTCATCAAACCCCAGTATCTGCGCAACTTTCTCACGATCAATCGGGTAGCTCGTTCCCGCCAGCGCAGCTGCACCAAGCGGTAATCGGTTGGCACGCTTGCGGCAATCGGCAAAACGGCTGGCATCTCGGCTCAGCATTTCGACATAAGCCATCAAATGATGGCCGAACGTGACCGGCTGTGCCACTTGCAGGTGTGTAAAGCCGGGCATGATGGTATCGGCATGCGCCTCTGCCAGATCCAGAATACTCAGTTGCAGCTGGTGAATGGCATACAGCACTTCATCTGTCGTCGCACGCAGCCACAAACGCACATCCGTAGCAACCTGGTCATTTCTGCTTCTGCCCGTATGTAAGCGCTTACCAGCATCGCCAATTTTGTCCGTAAGCCGCTTTTCGATATTCAGGTGCACATCTTCCAGATCCAGTGACCATTCAAACGTGCCTGCCTGGATCTCTGCCAGAATCTCGTTCAGCCCCTTGTCGATGGCTTTCACATCATCTGCTGAAATAATGCCTTGGGCGCCCAGCATCTGGGCATGTGCCAACGAGCCTTGAATATCGAACTCGGCCAGGCGTTTATCAAAATTGACAGAAGCCGTATATTGCTTGACCAACTCCGCGACCGGTTCGCTGAACCGGCCAGACCATGTCTTGGCAGATGTTTGATCTTGAGATGGCGCTACTGTTGAAGGTTTTTTACTTTGCACGTTTTAAATGGACTTTAGTGATAGTGATTGTGAAATTTTGTTTAATAATAATATACTTACGGCCTATATCGGGCACATTATAACCAAGTATTCTATTCGGGCACACTACAAGTAAATATCTAAAGGCCAAAGTGCGTAAAAATAGCCGTCTCCCCAACCTGCAAAACATGGGTGTTTACCTGCGCATCTTGCTGTCAGTCAACTTGCTGATGGCAATGGCAGCACTGGTGTTGAGCCGGCAGCCGAATGAGTTTTTATCCCTGGTAACCTCGCTTGCCACGATTGTAGAACCTGTATTGCTCTTGAGCCTGCTGTGCCTGTATCCACTATACCCTATCCTGAATAAGCGCCCCTACTGGCAGGGTCTTGCGGCGATTTCATTAATAATTGCGATCATCACAGCAGCACTAGGTTTCATCATCAATCAGTACATCGTTTTTGACACTCCCATGAACATGTCCCGCGCCATATTATTGGCGCTGATCACTACCGGTATAGTCTTGTACTATCTGCACCTGTTGCAACGCGCCTATTCCCCGGCTATCGCCGAAGCCAGGTTACAGGCTCTGCAGGCGCGCATACGCCCGCATTTCCTGTTTAACAGCATCAATGCCGTATTGTCACTGATTCGCAGCCAGCCTAAACGCGCCGAATCTGCACTGGAAGATCTGTCCGACCTGTTTCGCGTGCTGATGGGCGACAACCGGGAACTGGTGCCGCTCAGCCAGGAAATCGCGCTGTGCAAACAATACCTGAACATCGAGAAACTGAGACTTGACGAGCGTCTGGAGCTGGACTGGCGGATAGATGAAACAACCATGAATGCATTGATTCCTCCGCTGCTATTGCAACCGCTGCTCGAAAACGCCGTCTATCATGGCATTGAGCCATTGGAAGCCGGGGGTAAAATCACCATAGAAATCTCCAGCAAACACCAAGATCTGATGATTGATATCAGCAACCCTTATTCGCCCGAGAAAGACCACCATAGCGGCAACAAAATGGCGCTCAAGAATATCAAGGAGCGGCTACAACTCCATTTTGACCTGGAAGCCAGCCTGATTACACGACAAGCCGGTAACCGTTATCATGTCTTTATCCGTCTTCCCTTGCGGGCCAACACATGACAGAGGCTACCGCCAAATTGCAAGTATTGATTGCCGACGATGAGCCGCCGGCCAGGAACCGCCTGCGTGACTTGCTGGAGGAAATCCCGGATATCCAGATTGTTGCTGAGGCCAAGAATGGCAAGGAAGCGATTGAGCTTGCCGTACTGCACAAGCCGGATGTCTTGCTGCTCGATATCCGGATGCCGGTGATGGATGGACTTGAAGCCGCCGAGCACCTGCAAAAACTGGAATCGAAGCCTTTCGTGATCTTTACCACCGCCTATGATGCGCATGCCATCCAGGCTTTCGATTTGAATGCCATCGATTATCTGCTCAAGCCCATCCGCTCGGAACGACTGCAGACCGCGATCCAAAAGGCGCAGACACTGATGCCCAGACAGCTCGAAGCTCTGAAACCGCTGCAGAAAAAACGCTCACACCTGAGTATTCATGAACGAGGCAAAGTGGTTCTGGTGCCTGTTGAAGACATCATCTATCTGCGTGCCGAACTGAAATACCTGACGGTGCGGACCGTGAGCCATGAATATCTTCTGGAAGAATCCCTCACCAACATTGAAAACGAGTTTGCCGGGCAATTCCTGCGTTTGCACCGCAATTGTCTGGTAGCTCCGCAATATATCGTTGGTTATGAGAAAAACAGTGGGGAAGGTGAGAACCAATGGGTTGCTCTGTTAAAAGACGTCCCGGAGACCATCGCCGTCAGCCGCCGCCAGCAACATCTGATCAAGTCCAGCTAGGACGTTTTCTTGATTATCAGAACACCGGCCCTGCAAGGCACATTTGGATGATGCCTTGCAGGCCGATGGTCATGACTATTAAATTTTGGAAGAAAACAGACTAATCGCGCTGATGGGCTTTTGAGTCCATTTCTGCAATCACTCTGGCCGCCCAGTCTTTACCACCCAAGCCGAACGCGATGGCCAGCGCCAGAAAGATCGCACCGAAGACGATGACAAACAAGGAGTTCAGCAACTGCATGCCTATACCCAACTGCTCGAGCGCTACAAACACCGACATGATCTGAATGCCGTATTCGGTAGAGGTGCTGACGGTAAGCGCATGACTGAACTTGATGCTGTATAACCAGGCAAATACCAACCGGTTGATGAAACGCGCCAGCAAGGTACCAAATATCACCACCAAAATCGCCACGATGATGCGCGGTAGGTAGCCAGCTAGCTGCTGCAGGAGAGTAGCCACCTCATTCAGACCCAGTGTGTTTGCCCCGGCGATGACGAAAAGAATGATCACCAGCCAGTAAACGACTTGGCTGATGATACTGCTGAGTGTCAGGTTGATATTACCATGTACCATGAATGCTTCTAGTCCGGATTTTTGCGCAAATTTATCGAACTGCGTAGCCTCCAGCAAACGTTTCACGCCGAATCTGGCGAGCTTTGCCAGCAGCCAGCCAAAGAACAAGATGACGATGACTGCCAGCAACTTGGGAATGAAAATAACCAGCTGCAGCCAGAATTGATTGAGTGATTCTACAAAAATATCTACTTGATTTTGCATACTCTTCTCCATGAACCTATTGTTGTTGAAATGATTTTTGCCTTAGCCGAGCTAGCTTAAACCAATTTTTCGGAGCATCTTGTAACAGTTTGTAACCTGCGCAATATGCTAAAATCCAGCTTATGCAAAACGCACCCAAAAAACTCGTCATCGCTTCCCGCGAGAGCGCTCTTGCCATGTGGCAAGCCAAGCATATCCAAGCACGATTGCAAGAATTATATCCAGATTGTGATGTCCAGATTCTTGGCATGACCACGACAGGCGACCAGATTCTGGATTCCCCGCTAGCACGCATAGGTGGCAAAGGCCTGTTTGTCAAAGAGCTAGAAATCGCTCTGGAAAACGGTAGCGCAGACCTGGCCGTACATAGCATGAAAGACGTGCCGATGAATCTTCCGGATGGTTTCATGCTGGCCGCTACCGGCGAACGCGAAGATCCGCGCGATGCTTTCGTGTCTAACGATTTCGCTAGTTTGGAAGACTTGCCTGCCGGCAGTATGGTTGGTACTTCCAGCTTGCGTCGCCAAAGTCAGCTACAGGCGAGGTTTCCGCATTTGAAGATTGAATCGCTGCGCGGCAACCTGCAAACCCGTTTGCGTAAGTTGAACGAAGGGCAATATGCCGCCATCATTCTTGCGGCAGCTGGCTTGATTCGTTTGGGCTTAAGTGACAAGATCCGCGATTTCATTACCCCAGAGCAGAGCATTCCTGCTGTCGGACAAGGTGCGCTGGGCATCGAGATTCGCGCTGACCGTCATGACCTAATGCCTATCCTAGCACCACTGAACCACCCTGATACAGAAGCCAGCGTGCTTGCAGAACGTGCGTTCAGCCGTGCGCTGGCCGGAAGCTGCACGGTGCCTTTGGGAGCATACGCGGTCACGCAAGGCGACGACATCGAAATGGCCGGCTTCGTAGCAAGCGTGGATGGCAAGCAAATGTTGCGAGAGAAAATGACCGGCCTGAAAGCCAATCCGGAAGCGCTTGGCAAGGCACTGGCTGAAAGGCTGATAGCACAAGGTGCGGATAAGATACTAGCCGCCCTAGACCATATCAAGCCATGACCGAGCAGCGTTTAGCCGGTATCCATATCGCCGTCACGCGGCCGATTGAACAGGCACAAGCACTGAACGAACTGATAACGCATTTGGGAGGAGTTCCTATCCCTTACCCCTTACTGGCCATCCAGCCACTTGAAGACTATCACGCCTTTGAGCAGCAAATCCTAGGTCTGGAAAACACTGATTGGGCCATCTTCATCAGTACCAATGCGGTAGAGCAGTCCATGCCCCGCATTCTCAGACATTATGGCAGCATCCCGGAAAATCTGCGTTTTGCCGCGATTGGCCATCAGACAGCCAAAGCCCTAGCCCTTTACGGCGTGCACCAAGTGCTGATTCCCCATAGTCGATACGATAGTGAAAGCTTGCTGGCCTTGCCTGAGATGCACGATGTCGCTAATTTGAAAGTCGCTGTCTTTCGTGGTGTGGGCGGACGGGAATTAATAGCAGAGACGTTGAAATCTCGTGGTGCTGATGTATATTTTGCAGAGAGTTACCGCCGTGTGAACCCTCAAACGAACACCAATCTGCTCTGTGATCTATGGAAACAGGGCAAACTGCAAGCGGTCATCGTCACCAGCAGCGAGGCGATGCGTTATTTGCTGGATTTAGCTGGCGACTCAGAATGGTTACGACACGTTATCTTATGTGTGAACCATGCCCGCATCGCAGAGGTTCCGCTCAAGCTTGGACTGCATGTCGCAATATCCGATACACCTGGCGATACCGCTTTGATCGACGCCCTGCTGAAGAAGCTTTCTAAACTTTAGGTGCTGGATTGGCAAAGGTAAAGGCGTCCGAGAAGAACTCGTCTTTGGGCAAACCCTGCTGCTGAAAGGTCTCAAACGCAATATCCACCATCCCAGGGGCGCCACACACGTAAGCCTGGTAAGGACTCAGATCCCGGATATCATCGAGCACCGCCTGATGCACCAACCCTGTCCTGCCCTGCCAATTGTCTTCCTGCATAGGTTCAGAAAGCACTGGCACATAGCTGATGTGTGGATACTGGGCGGCCCATTGCTGGCTCATATCATCCATGTATAAATCCCGCAAACTACGCGCACCACGATAGAGCCTGATAGGGCGCTTATTGCCAGTATAAATCATATGCTCAATGATGCCTTTGATAGGGGCAAATCCGGTCCCACCCGCCACAAAGATCACCGGTTTTTGGGATTCCTCGCGCAGGTAGAAGCTGCCAAAAGGTGCTTCGATACGCAAGATAGCTTTTTCAGGCATCTCGCTGAAAACATATTCTGTAAACTGCCCACCCGGAATCAGACGCAGATGCAACTCCATGACCGTATCATCATGCGGCGCATTGGCGATAGAGAATGCACGGCGTTTACCATCTTTCAAAATGAACTCGACATATTGGCCCGGCAGAAACTGTAAGCGCTCACTTGCAGGCAGTTGCAGGTAAAGCGCCATCACATCATGTGCCAGTTTTTCCTTTTTCTGTACCCTGGCAGGTAATATGCGGGGGCGGATTCCCTGTGCGTCATAAACTTCACGGCATTCGATCACCAGATCTTCCAGTGGTCTGGCACAGCAGAACAATGCCTGACCAGCAGCCAGCTCGGCTTCTGTCAATGCGCTACCCTGATAATCATCGTGCATGACTTTCCCCGACAAGATACTTCCCTTACAGGCACCGCATGCACCATTTCGGCAGCCATATGGCAGATTGATGCCTGATTCAATCGCAGCTTCCAGAACAGTCTGGCTGGGACGTACCTCGAACCGGTGCCCGGTATTTTTGATTGTTACTGATGCCATTATTTTTTCTCTAGCTCATTTTTGATTTCGGTGAACTCGCCTTCGATGATGTCATCATTGGCGGCAGCACGATAAGGCTGCTCTTGATAAGTCTGCCCGGCGCCCAATGCTGGCTGCCTGACTGGAATAAGCAGCAACAGGGCCGCAATCGCGTCTGTAATCACGCCAGGTATCAGCAGCAGGACTCCAGCAACCATATTTCGGGCGCTACCCATCATCGCCGTTACCGGGTTACCGCCAGCACTCAGGCTTTGCATCATTCGAGCGGAGAACATCGAACGCTCGTCCTTAATGAGTTGTAAGCCCAACAGGGAAATCACGACTAAATACAAACCCAACCACCAACCATACTGGTGACCTAGCTTCACCAGCAGAAATATCTCTGCTAAAGGAAAAGCGAGTAAAATCAACATTGCAAAAAAACGCATTTTATTTCCTAATATCATGTCAAAACATGTCAACATATCCGATGTCTTGGTAGTGCTCACCAACTTGCCAGACAAGCAGGCTGCCACTCAACTTGCGCAGATGGTTGTTCAGCAGAATCTGGCTGCCTGCGTTAATATCCTGAATCCTTGTGAATCCTTTTATTACTGGCAAGGTAAAATGGAACACAGCACTGAGATCCCTGTGATGATAAAAACCACTCAAGCACAATATCAAGCGTTAGAAACCGCTATTCTAGCAGTACATCCGTACGAACTTCCTGAAATTATCGCGCTCCACATACATGATGGCTATAAACCATATTTACAATGGCTATGCGCACAAAAAAATATCACCTTATGTTAATTAAACGCCTTTTAAGCTTTTTTTTACTCTGCCTTATCTCGCTTAGCTGCATGGCAGACGGCAATAAACTGCAATTTACCGAAAACTCAGATGAAGAGGAGAAATTCCTCTCACCGGATGTTGCATTCAAACTGGAAATCATTGCGCAAGAGGCTAATGCGGCCAGTGCCGATTTTAAAGTCGAACCTGGATATTATCTTTATAAGGACCGCATCAAATTTGAACTGGCAGGCAAAACTGCTGGCAAAATTCTGCGCGTGGATTTTCCACAAGGAGATATCAAGGATGACCCTAACTTTGGCAAGATGGAAGTCTTTCATCATGACTTTAGTGCAAAAATCCTCACAGAGGGAATCTCCGGGAATGTCACTATCAATGCTCGATATCAAGGCTGCAGTGAGAAAGGTCTGTGCTACCCGCCACAGCGCAAAAGCTTTGATATCAATCTAGTTGACACATTAACTGACGCCCAAGCTTCATCGGATGACCAAGCAACATCTTTGCTGAAAGGCGGGAAACTATGGCTTATCGCGGCAGGTTTTTTTGGTTTCGGCCTGTTGCTTGCACTGACGCCTTGTGTGCTGCCAATGATTCCCATCCTGTCTGGCATCATCGTGGGCGATAAAAAAGTGCATCATCACGCCACTAGTAGAATGCATAGCTTCAATCTATCACTGGCCTACACTTTAGGCATGGCGCTCAGCTACACTTTGGCTGGTGTCGCAGCCGGTTTATCTGGGCAGCTTTTGAGCAATGCCTTGCAAAGCCCGTGGGTATTGGGCGCAACCGCCTTGATTTTTGTCGCACTGGCTTTTTCGATGTTCGGTTTTTACGAATTGCGCCTACCGCACGCAGTGGAAGACCGTATGGTAAACACTACCAACAAGCTCAAAGGCGGGCAATTATTAGGCGTGTTCTTCATGGGAGTGCTGTCTGCGCTGATTGTCAGCCCTTGCGTCGCTGCCCCACTTGCCGGCGCCCTACTCTATATTAGCCAGACGCATGATGTAGTGCTAGGCGGCGTGGCTTTGTTCTGTTTGTCGATTGGAATGGGCGTACCGCTGCTGCTCATTGGCGCATCCGCGGGCCATGTCTTGCCAAAGGCTGGGCCTTGGATGACCGCTGTGCGCAATTTCTTTGGTGTCGTGATGCTTGCCATGGCTATCTATCTGGTTTCCCCAGTGATTCCTAACAGTTTGCAGATGTTACTCTGGGCCGCCTTATTTATTATCCCGGCCATGTATCTGCACGCGCTGGATCCTCTGCCAATTGATGAGAAACTTGGCAGGTCCCATCCTTGGATGCGTTTCTGGAAAGGCATCGGGATTATTCTACTGGGGGTCGGATTGGCATTGCTGGTGGGCGCAGTTTCTGGTGCGAAATCACCGTGGCAACCACTTGCTGGACTAAGATTGGCTGCTACTGACAGCCATGCTGAATTGCCGTTCAAACGAGTGCGTAATACCGCCGAGCTCGACCAGGCAGTTAAGCAAGCCTCTGGTAAATTCTTAATGCTCGATTTTTATGCCGATTGGTGTGTGTCTTGCAAGGAGATGGAACAGTTAACTTTCAGCGATTCTCGCGTCAAGAAAGCGCTTGCTGATTTCGTACTGTTGCAGGCAGATGTGACTGAAAACACCCCTGAAGACTTGGGTTTGCTAAAGCGTTTTAATTTGTTTGGTCCTCCCGGTATCATTTTTTACAACAAGCAGGGACAAGAGATATTACCAATCAAGGTGATCGGTTTTGAAAATGCTGACAACTTCCTAGAAACCATCAATCGCATTCGTGCACTTAAAACAGATGAATGCAACCCTTTAGTGGTCTGCTGAAGCTCCTGCATGTTAAAAAAGACGCTTTCTACACTGGGATATCTTCTCCTCATAGCTGTACTTGGATTTACGATTCGCCATTTTTCTATCAGCACACAAACGCAAAGTGGTGCTGGCTTATCAACAGAAAAACTGTTTAGAGCAACATTGCCTGATACTGAAAATGTACAGCAACCGCTGAGCAACTACAAAGGCAAGATTATCGTCGTCAATTTTTGGGCTACCTGGTGCCCTCCTTGCCGTGAAGAGATGCCAGATTTGTCAGCATTCCATCAGGAATATCAATCAAAAAACCTACAAGTACTAGGCTTAGCGATTGATGACCTAGAAACCATTCGCGCGTTTCAAAAAGAAAACCCTGTTTCCTATCCGCTGCTGGCGGCTGATTTGGAAGGGATGGGAATTGCAGTAAGCCTTGGCAACGATAAAGGGGTGCTTCCATACACGATAATCATCACTCCTGACGGCAAAGTAACAAAAACGTTTTTAGGTAAGGTATCCAAACCCTTATTGGAAGCCGTTATATCAAATCTGTTGCCTAAAAATTAACTCTGAAATTTTTACAATTCAAATCAAATACTTAGCGCTTTAATTGCAATATCTTCTGTTAATTTCAGCGAAATTGCTGGACAAAAAAGCCCAATTTCGGCAAACTTTGAGTTATGGAAAGTTGTAATAAACGCGAGATTCTGGGTTAAAAATGCGCATGCCAGCCATTTTGGTGATCCATGGTCCAAACCTCAATTTGTTGGGTACGCGCGAACCTGCACATTATGGTAAATCTTCTTTAGAGGATATCAACCAAGAATTGCAGCGCGTCGCACAACAGCATCAAGTGATGCTGGAAACGTTTCAAAGCAATAGCGAGGCGGATATCGTCAACAAGGTTCAATCGCTTGTTGCCAACAAAGTGGATTATATTCTCATCAATCCCGCTGCTTATACCCATACTTCCGTAGCCATAAGAGATGCTCTCTCGGCTGTAAATACGCCGTTTGTCGAGATACATCTCTCCAACGTTCACGCACGCGAACATTTTAGACATCACTCTTATTTCAGCGATATCGCGACAGGAGTAATATGTGGTTTGGGTGCTGAAGGTTATTTAGCCGCATTGCGCTTCGCAATTCAACAGATCAACCAAAAACAACAATAAAAAGCATTGCCCGAGGGAAAATTATGGATTTACGTAAACTTAAAAAATTGATTGATCTAGTCGAGGAATCGGGTATTTCCGAGCTAGAATTGACCGAAGGTGAAGAAAAGGTGCGCATCAGCCGTGCTTTAATGCACGGCGCTGCACCTGTTGCACACTATGCTGTAGCAGCCCCACAGCCTGTGGCGCAGGCTAGTGCGGCTGCTCCTGCCGCAGCGCCACAACCTGTTGCCCCAGCAGTAGAAGAAGGTCATGTCGTAAAATCGCCGATGGTCGGTACTTTTTATCGTGCGTCGTCCCCAGATGCCAAGCCTTTTGTGGATGTAGGTTCTACCGTTGCAGTGGGGGATACGATCTGCATTATCGAAGCAATGAAGCTCTTGAACGAAATCGAGTGTGACTTTGCTGGCACTATCAAGAAAATCCTCGTAGAAAACGGTCAGCCTGTTGAATACGGCGAACCGTTATTCATCATCGGATAAGGATTTTTATGTTTGAAAAAATCCTCATAGCCAACCGTGGTGAAATCGCTCTACGCGTACAGCGTGCCTGTCGCGAATTGGGCATTAAGACTGTAGCCGTGTATTCAGAGGCAGACAGGGAAGCAAAATACGTCAAGCTCGCGGATGAGTCTGTTTGTATTGGCCCCGCGCCTTCTGCTAAAAGCTATTTGAATATTCCTGCCGTCATTAGCGCTGCCGAAGTCACTGATGCACAGGCGATTCATCCCGGTTATGGCTTCTTGTCAGAGAACGCCGACTTCGCCGAGCGTGTCGAGCAAAGCGGGTTCGTCTTTATCGGCCCGCGCGCCGAGACTATTCGCCTGATGGGTGACAAAGTTTCAGCCAAAGATGCCATGAAAAAGGCTGGAGTACCCTGCGTGCCAGGTTCAGGCGGTGCTTTGTCTGATGACCCGAGCGAAATATTGAAAACCGCCAAGCGTGTAGGCTATCCGGTAATCATTAAAGCTGCTGGCGGCGGCGGCGGACGCGGTATGCGCGTCGTACATACTGAAGCCGCACTGATCAATGCTGTCAACATGACCAAAGCTGAAGCACAGGCTGCTTTTGGCAACCCGATGGTTTACATGGAGAAATTCCTGGAAAATCCACGGCATATTGAAATTCAAGTACTGGCAGATCAGCATGGGAACGCGGTATTCCTTGGTGATCGCGATTGCTCGATGCAGCGTCGTCATCAAAAAATCATCGAGGAAGCACCCGCTCCGTTACTTTCCCCACGTCTTCGAGACAAAATCGGTGAACGCTGTGCTGATGCCTGCCGTAAAATCAAATACCGTGGTGCAGGTACTTTTGAGTTCTTGTATGAAAACGGCGAGTTTTACTTCATTGAAATGAACACGCGCCTGCAAGTCGAGCATACGGTGACCGAAATGATTACCGGCATCGATTTGGTACAACAACAGATTTTTGTAGCCTCGGGGGAAAAACTCAAATTCCGCCAAAAGGATATCCAACTAAAAGGGCATGCCATTGAGTGCCGTATCAACGCTGAAGATCCTACCAACTTCGTTCCCTCTCCTGGCATGATTAATCGCTTCCATATGGCGGGTGGTCCAGGTGTACGTATTGATACCCATGCTTACGGCGGTTATACCGTGCCCCCGCATTACGACTCCATGATTGGCAAGCTGATTACTTACGGTGACACACGTGACCAGGCGATTGCCAGAATGCGCATCGCTTTATCCGAGATGTTTGTAGAGGGTATCAAGACCAATATACCTCTGCATGCAGACCTGATGGCTGACGCAGCTTTTCATCAAGGCGGAACCAGCATTCACTATCTAGAACAAAAACTGGGTATCCATAAATAAATTTTATTGTTCACACACGTGGCCTGGCTATTGTTAAAAATCGAGGCAACGGATGCCAACGCCGATGACTTGAGCGATGCGCTCATGGATCTAGGCGCACTCTCTGCCAGCATTGAAGACGCTTATGCAGAAACCGATGCCGAGGAAGCGATTTTTGGCGAGCCGGGCGACCCACCTCCCGGAATCTGGCAACGTAATATCGTCACTGCAATGTTTGATAACGGTTTTGACATCAAAGATTTGCTTGAGCAGCTCAAAACAACAACCGGCATCTCTAATTTTGCTTACCACATCGAAACAATCGAAGAGCAAGACTGGGTGCGCGCCACTCAAAGCCAGTTCGACCCTATCTGCATCACGCCGAAATTGTGGATCGTGCCTACTTGGCATAAAGCCCCCGTGAGGGATGCCATCAACATCGTGCTTGATCCAGGATTGGCTTTTGGAACCGGTAGCCACCCTACTACGCATTTATGTCTGCAATGGTTATCCGAGCATGATTTAAACAGCAAATCCGTTCTGGATTATGGCTGCGGCTCAGGCATACTGGCGATTGCCGCTAAAAAACTGTGCGCTGCAGAAGTTGTCGGCGTAGACATTGACGAACAAGCGGTGCAAGCCAGTATTTATAATGCGCAACAAAACCAAGTCGCCATTCAGTTCGATGATGCTAGTCGTGCCAGCTTAGGACAGTTCGATATTGTTGTCGCCAACATTCTATCCAGCGCATTGATGGTATTGGCTCCGATTTTAGCGGCTTCATGCAAAACCGGCGGACAGATCGCCTTATCCGGTATTCTGGAAGCCCAAGTGGAAAGCCTGCTGACACGCTATGGCGAATGGTTTAATATGAATGCGCCCAAACAATTGGATGCATGGATATTGCTTACCGGCACTAAAAAATGAACTACATCACCGCCTGCCCAGAGTGCAACACACAATTCCTGATTAGTCAGGAACATCTTAAAGCCTACCGCGGTAAAGTGCAGTGCGGGCATTGCCATCATGTGTTTAACGCCAAGAATCGTTTGTCCAAAATCACCGAAGAAGAGGAAGCGGGCGAGCAAGCTTTTTTAAATACAGCTTTTGAGGAAATTCCTGCTGAAGCAACACATGATTTTCATATCAAGCCAACCACCACACCTGAAGTAAGTGAGGGAGTAATTACGGTCGAATTTGCCGACCCCTCCATGGATTCGGATGAATCGGAAAGTCTCCTTAAACAATTACAAACACCTCCACCGATAGAAGACCTTACTACCGAGCCACGTTTTGCAACAGCTAGAGTTAAAACAACTTGGGGTATTTATTTATTTGGGCTGTTGCTTGTTTTATCAGCTTGTATGCAAAGCATTTACTTCATGCGCACATCGATTGCTGCGACCCACCCACAATTCAAACCTTTTTTAGTCAATGCCTGCTCTATTCTGCACTGTAAGGTTGAATTGCCTAAGAACCTGGACCTTTTATTGATAGATGATTCCGATATGCAAGAAGACGAAACCTATCAATCCGTTATCAACTTCAGCAGTACGCTTATCAACCATGCACAATTTGCGCAAGCTTATCCCAACATCGAGCTTACGTTGACAGACCTCCATGATGAACCGGTCATCAGAAAGTTGCTTAAACCCAGTCAATACCTTAAGTCAGGTACAAACATTGATAACGGCATTGCTGGGCGCGAAGAAATGCATATCTCGCTGCCTTTACACGTCAATGACATCGCAGTTGCTGGCTATCGTGTTCAATTAGCTTACTAAATAAAAGTTAACTGTAAATCGTCACATGACTCATGATTTTCATGAGCCGCTTTTAATAAGATCACACAAGCTCCCTGACTCTGAGTTTCGTAATATCTTAACCATAAAGTTGCATATTTAAACCAAGTTGACTAAGGAGATTTACTATGTGGACAAAACCTGCTGCTACTGAAATGCGTTTCGGCTTCGAAGTTACTATGTACGTAATGAACAAATAAGCCAATTAAAGTATTAAAAAAGGAGCCGCTGGCTCCTTTTTTATTGGCTGATACGCTGCATAAAATCTGCCCTGGTTTTCAGGATCGCCTCCTTCAGCGCCTGGATTGCCTGGATTCTGGTGAAGCTTTTACGCCATGCGATGGCGATACGCCTTACGGGTACCGGCTCTGCGAACGGAATGACTTTGATCAGTGGATTATGGTATTTCTCTTCGGTGGCTGAAGCAGGCAATACACTAATACCCAAATTCGACGCTACCATATTACGTATGGTCTCCAATGAGTTACCTTGCAATACCTCGCCTTTACGTGACAACTGAGGACAAGCCTGCATCACCTGGTTACTGAAACAATGCCCACTATTCAGTAACAATACTTTTTCATCTGAAAGCTCATCAGCTACAATCTCCTTGCGCTTGGCCCAATGATGATTACTCGGCACTACCACTGTAAATTTTTCATCGTATAGTGCTTCACACTGTACGCCTGGTATGTCGAAGGGCAATGCGATGATTGCAGCATCAATGACGCCGTTCCTCAACTGCACTTCCAGATTAGCGGTCAGATTCTCTTCAACCTCCAGTGGCATATTCGGCGCCGTTTCACGCAAGATAGGAATAATCTCAGGCAGTAAATATGGCCCGACCGAATGAATCATACCCAGCTTGAACAAACCATCCAGCTGATTCACGCCCAGCTTGGCTATCCCTTTCAAGCTAGCCGCCTCCTCTAGCACAACAATGGCCTGCTCAATTATTTTCATACCGACCTCTGTAAGAGACACATCGCTACGACTACGCTCAAAGATCATCACGCCTAATTCTTCTTCCAGCTTTTTAATACCCAAGCTCAGCGCTGGTTGGGTAACGAAGCATTTCTCTGCCGCTCGCCTGAAGTTTCGCTCCTGCGCCACTGCTACAATAAATTTTAGTTCTATCAATGTCATTTTAACCACCCTCTTAATATTCATCATAATATGATTAGTTTAATTTATCAACAGCATTGATATATACAATTATACAAATCATATTAGCCCACTTAGAATGTATTCCATACATCGCATGCGGTGTTTAAAAAGCATTATAATCATAGGAGCTACTGGAAATGTTGATAGTCCTGTCTCAAACGCTGCAATTCGATATCTTGCTGGAATTGCTTGCCGATTACGCATTAACTTATTGATATCAAAAAGGAAGGTACCATGGATAACAAGCAAAACTCACCTGCCGGTAAATGTCCGGTAATGCATGGCGGTGCCACTTCAGCCAGCATGACTAACATGGAGTGGTGGCCCAAAGCACTTAACTTCGACATCCTGCATCAACACGATAGCAAGACAAACCCTATGGGTCCAGATTTCAATTATCGGGAAGAGGTCAAAAAAGTGGATTTCGTAGCACTTAAAAATGACCTACACGCCTTGATGACAGACAGTCAGGAATGGTGGCCAGCCGACTGGGGGCATTACGGCGGATTGATGATACGTATGGCATGGCATGCAGCCGGAACTTATCGCACAGCTGACGGCCGTGGCGGTGCCGGTACCGGCAACCAGCGCTTTGCGCCACTGAATTCCTGGCCTGACAACGCCAATCTGGACAAAGCACGCCGTCTGCTTTGGCCAATCAAGAAAAAATATGGCAATAAAATCAGCTGGGCTGATTTGATCATCCTTGCAGGCAATGTCGCCTATGAATCCATGGGGCTCAAAACCTTTGGCTTTGGCTTTGGCCGTGAAGATATCTGGCATCCGGAAAAGGACATTTACTGGGGTTCCGAAAAAGAATGGCTCGCTCCCACCGATAACCCCAACAGCCGCTTTTCTGGCGAGCGTGATTTAGAAAACCCGCTGGCGGCAGTGATGATGGGGCTTATCTATGTCAACCCAGAAGGAGTGGATGGCAAGCCTGACCCAATCAAAACTGCCCATGATGTACGCGTGACATTCGCCCGAATGGCAATGAACGACGAGGAAACCGTCGCTCTGGCGGCCGGTGGTCACACTGTAGGTAAGGCACACGGTAACGGCAGTGCTGCCAACCTGGGACCAGTCCCTGAGGCTGCAGGCTTGGAAGAACAAGGCCTGGGCTGGAATAATCAGACCACACGCGGCGTAGGCCGTGACACTGTTACTAGCGGTATCGAAGGCGCTTGGACCACACACCCGACTAAATGGGACAACGGTTATTTCGACCTGTTGCTAGGGTATGACTGGTGGCTACAAAAATCTCCGGCAGGTGCATGGCAATGGGAACCGGTCAATATCAAGGAAGAAGACATGCCTGTGGATGTCGAGGATCCATCTATCCGTCGTAAACCAATCATGACTGACGCAGATATGGCATTCAAATTCGACCCTGAATACCGCAAGATTGCAGAAAGATTCCACAAAGATCCCGCCTACTTCTCTGAGGTATTTGCACGGGCGTGGTTCAAGCTGACGCACCGCGATATGGGTCCAAAGACTCGATATATTGGCCCAGAAGTCCCTAAAGAAGACCTGATCTGGCAAGATCCGATCCCTGCCGGGTCAAACAATTATGACATAGCGGCAGTCAAAGCCAAGATTGTGGCTAGCGCCCTAAGCATCAGCGACATGGTTGTTACCGCATGGGATAGTGCCAGAACCTTCCGCGGCTCCGACATGCGTGGTGGTGCCAATGGTGCACGCATTCGATTGGCCCCGCAGAAGGATTGGGAGGGCAATGAGCCATCTCGTTTGTCCAAGGTGCTGTCCGTGCTGGAAAAAATCGCAGCAGAAACTGGCGCAAGTGTGGCGGATGTGATTGTGCTGGCTGGTAATATAGGCATTGAGCAAGCGGCGAAAGCAGCTGGTTTTGATATCAGCGTGCCATTTACTCCTGGCCGTGGTGACGCTAGCCAAGTGCAAACCGATGTTGAGTCTTTCAGTGTATTAGAGCCTTTGGCGGATGGCTTCCGTAATTGGCTGAAAAAAGACTACGTCGTCGGCGCTGAAGAGTTGTTGCTGGACCGTGCACAGTTGTTAGGTTTGACCGCTTGTGAGATGACCGCGCTTGTCGGAGGTATGCGCGTTATCGGTACCAATCACGGTGGTAGCAATCACGGTGTATTCACTGACCGCATCGGCGCACTGACCAATGATTTCTTCGTCAACCTCACCGATATGGCGTACACATGGAAACCAGCAGGCAAAAACCTATACGAAATCCGTTGCCGCAAGACAGGTGCGGTGAAATGGACAGCAACCAGAGCTGACCTGGTGTTTGGTTCCAACTCCATCCTGCGCGCTTATGCTGAGGTATACGCACAAGATGACAATAAGGAAAAATTTGTAAAAGACTTTGTGCATGCATGGACAAAAGTCATGAATGCGGACCGTTTCGATCTTAATTAACATTCACTGACTTACCTTAAGCCCGCCAAACTGCGGGCTTTTTTTATATTTACATCAAGAGTAAGCTAGCTGTATTTGCTGATTGAAAGGTTTAGGCATGAAAACATGGGTTTGCAGCGTCTGCGGTTTCATCTATGAGGAGGAAAAAGGCTGGCCTAGCGACGGCATCCCGCCAGGCACGCGATGGGAAGACGTCCCGGAAGACTGGAATTGCCCGGAATGCGGGGTGAGCAAATCCGCATTTAGCATGGTAGAGTTTTAACCAACCCAGGGTTATTTTTTGATAAATCCCAATCGCCGCATCTCGGATACCACTTGGTCTTTGGCTTTTGCATAGCCCCTGGCATTGGGATGTATCTGGTCCGATTTGGTCTCGTTATGCGCAAGCACGTTTGTAAACACATCCTTGATCAGGCCCACATGCTCTTCCTCAGCAATCTCTTCATACACCGGATGATCGGATAGATTGCCAAACGCAGCGGCGCCCAAGCTAGGTTCCGGTATCGCCATCAGAATCACCTGCACACCTTTGGCTTTGGCGATGTGAATCATCTGTTTGAGGTTTTTCTTGGTGGTAGCCAACGGTACTTTCCGCAAAAAATCATTACCTCCCAAGCCGATGATTAACAGGTCCACAGGCTCGTCCAAAGTTTCTTCTATTCGTTGTAAACCATCTTCTGTCGTGTTGCCTGGCACCCCTTCATTTTGCACCTGAAAAGGCAACTCTTTTGCCACCAGCGATGGGATATCCTGCTCAGGGCCTGCTCCTGTGCCAAAAGTGAGACTATCACCGAAAAATATAATGTTCGCACCTGTCTTGAGTGGTGGGAAAGCCGGCGCGTTTTGACCGCAGGCCAACAAAATAAGAGCGAAAAATAGGCAAAACAACCGATTCATTGATAGATGCCTACTTGATACCCAACCACCATTGGATGGCGAGTTTGGCTGCGTATCCGATAAACCCAACCGCCAAACCAAGAAAGAGCACAAAGGTGCCAAACTTGCCCGCCTTGGATTCTTTGGCGAGATTAGCGATGATGAACAACATGAAAAAAATCAGTGCCGGCACACCAAAGGTAACAGCCATATCGGCAAACTGTTCTTCTGTCATTCCAAATATCGTGCCGTTCACTTTATGTTTATCCTGTGAAAATAAATACCTTTTGTTTCACTATCAACAGCATCGGCCTGGAAAGCTTATTCTACTTGGCTTCCAGGCCGATGATTTTTGTAATGAACGCGTGCGCGGGTGTATTTAGATTAATATTAAACGTCGAGATTGCTTACTCCTAGTGCATTCCCTTCAATGAATGCACGCCTAGGTTCAACGTTATCTCCCATCAGTGTAGTAAAGATTTCATCCGCAGCAATCGCATCGTCTATTTGTACTTTTAACAAACGACGCACTTTAGGATCCATGGTGGTTTCCCACAGCTGTTCAGGATTCATCTCACCTAAACCTTTATAGCGCTGGATATTGAGGTTGTGCTTGGCCTCACCCAATAGCCAATCCAATGCCTGTTTTGCTGTTGTTACCAACTGTTCTTTCTCGCCTCGTCTGATGATGGCGCCTGCACCCAACAATCCTTGCAGCATAGCGGATGTTTTCTGGATTTGACGATAATCTCCACTGGAAAGGAATTCGCTGTCAATTACGCTAGCTTGTATGTTGCCATGGATAATCTTGTTGATTTCCAGACGATAGGTGTTGTCTTCCGGATCAAACATCACATTGACCTGGCTGCTTTCGCCTCCCAGTCTGGCGCGCAGTTTTTCTGCGACATTGTTCGCGTTCTGTTCGTTGCTGAGGTTGATTTCACCGATATCCTCAATAGCGCGTAATACGCTTTCATCGTACAGCGAGGATATACGACGTATCACTGCTTCTGTGAGCACCATCTGCTGGGCGATATCCGACAATGCTGTACCACTAAGCACACCTGCGCTGGATTGAGTATCCAGCTCCGCACCTTTGAGTGCGGATTGCAATAGGTATTGGTCAAGCTCCTGCTGATCTTTCAAGTAGCGTTCGTCTTTACCTTGCTTGACCTTATAGAGCGGCGGCTGTGCGATATAGACATGGCCACGTTCTACCAACTCGGTCATCTGACGATAGAAGAAAGTCAGTAGTAGCGTGCGAATATGCGCACCATCGACGTCCGCATCGGTCATGATGATGATGCGGTGATAACGCAGTTTTTCCGCACTGAAGTCGTCCTTGCCGATACCTGTGCCCAATGCGGTGATAAGGGTCGCAATCTCCTGACTACCAAGCAGTTTATCAAAACGCGCTTTTTCCACGTTCAAAATCTTGCCTTTCAACGGCAAGATAGCCTGGTTCTTACGGTCGCGGCCCTGTTTAGCTGAACCACCCGCAGAGTCCCCTTCCACCAGATAGAGTTCGCATAGTGCCGGATCTTTTTCCTGGCAATCGGCCAGCTTGCCTGGCAAGCCCATCGTATCCATCGCTCCTTTGCGGCGTGTCATTTCACGGGCTTTGCGCGCTGCTTCGCGCGCACGAGCTGCCTCTACTATCTTGCCACAGATAATTTTGGCATCGACTGGGTTTTCTTCCAGAAAATCGGTGAGTTTAGCCGCTACCACTTCTTGGACCACTGGCTGCACTTCGCTGGAAACCAATTTATCCTTAGTCTGGGAGGAGAATTTTGGTTCTGGTACCTTTACTGAGAGCACGCAGGTCAACCCTTCGCGCATGTCGTCTCCACTGGTTTCCACCTTGGCCTTTTTTGCTAACTCGTTCTGCTCGATATAGTTGTTGAGTGTACGCGTCATTGCGGTACGCAAGCCTGTCAGGTGAGTACCGCCATCGCGCTGCGGAATGTTGTTGGTAAAACATTGCACCGTTTCCGAGTAGCTGTCGTTCCATTGCATACTCACTTCCACGGTCATGCCATCCTTTTCACCCATCGCATAAAACACTTTTGGGTGCAGCACGGTTTTACTGCGGTTCATGTATTCCACAAAACCCTTCACACCTCCAGAATGGGCAAAATTCTCACTTTTGCCATTTCGCTGATCAATCAGTTCGATCTTGACGCCATTGTTCAAGAAGGACAATTCACGGATACGCTTGGCCAGAATCTCAAAATGGTATTCCACATGAGTGAATGTCTCCGTTGCCGCTAAAAAATGTACCTCCGTGCCTTTCTTATCGGTTTTACCGGTGACTGCTAAAGGAGCGACCGGCACTCCTCGACGGAATTCCATCTGGTGGACTTCGCCCTTACGGTATATTTTCAGCCGCAGCCAATCAGACAGTGCGTTCACCACAGACACGCCCACACCATGCAGACCTCCAGAGACTTTATAGGAGTTTTGGTCAAACTTGCCGCCTGCATGCAGCTCCGTCATCACTATCTCTGCTGCTGAGCGTTTAGGTTCGTGTTTATCGTCTTCCTTGATGTCCGTCGGGATTCCTCGGCCGTTATCTGAGACGCTGATGGAATTATCCGGATGAATAATTACTTTGATGTCGTCACAATGTCCTGCCAGTGCTTCATCAATGGCGTTATCCAGCACCTCGAACACCATATGGTGCAGCCCGGAGCCATCTGAAGTATCGCCGATATACATGCCTGGACGTTTGCGTACGGCATCAAGGCCTTCTAGTATCTTGATACTGGATGAGTCGTAATCTGTTTGGTTATCTTTTGCCATAATATTCTTCTAAAATTTATAGGTATCTGCTTCTTAAATACGCATCGGCATGACGACATATTTGTAATCTGCATCCGCTGGGTTGGTAATCAGACAACTACTGTTGGCGTCTGCCAAAGCAAAAGTCACTTCGTTGTGCTGGATATTGTTCAGCACATCTATTAAGTAGGTGACATTAAACCCTACATCGATCGCTTCTCCGCTGTAACTTATCTCCAACTCCTCTTCTGCTTCCTCCTGCTCTGTGTTAGTGCTCACCAGGCGCAATAAATTGGGATGGATATCCAAACGGATACCACGATACTTCTCGTTGGATAAAATCGATGCTCTTTGCATCGCTGTGAGGATTTGCAACCTATCTACTGTAAACGAGTTACGATGTCCTTGTGGGATGACACGATTGTAGTCTGGGAATTTTCCATCTATCACTTTAGAAATGAGATTAATCTCTCCAAATGTGAAATTAATTTGACTACTGCTAATCTCTATAATGATGTCTTCATCATTATCTTCCAGCAGTTTAACCAACTCTATCACTGTTTTGCGCGGTACTATCACTTCTGCTTTTTCGTAGCTTTGTACTAATTGCATAGAAGTAAAACTGAGACGATGACCGTCTGTACCCACAAAATTCAATCTATCTCCATTGATTTCTAGCAGCAACCCATTCAAATAGTAACGAATATCCTGTTGCGCCATAGCAAACTCTACCTGACGCAGGCATTTTTTCAATGCATTCTGGCTAACTTTAACTTGAGTGAAGCTGCCGGATGCTTTGGCCATTAAAGGGTAATCTGCTGCAGGCAATGTTTGCAAATTGAATCGGCTTTTGCCTGCCTTCACTGTCATTCTGCTATCACTGGTCTGCAAGTTGATTTCAGAAGACTCTGGCAATGATCTGCAAATATCTAAAAACTTCTTCGCTGAAATGGTTGTGGCAAAAGCTTCCTTGAAATGGTTGGAAATCGCCAACGAAATCTGCATTTCCAAATCTGTGGCTGTCAATTTGAATGCTTGATTACTTACCTCCACCAGTAAATTGGACAGTATAGGTAAGGTATGACGTCTCTCTACGATGCTTGCAACATGCCCAAGTGGTTTAAGCAGAATTTCGCGGTTGATAGTAATTTGCATGAGCGACTCTATTATTTAAATTAAAAAATATATTTAAAAACAATAATAACAATAATATTTAAATATTCTGTGTATAACTATAATTATTTTATCAAATCAATATGTTAACTAAGTTTTATGATTGTTAATAATCCAGATTTCAATTGTGTCTAATATGTGGATAAAATTTCTAGATATCTAAAAGGGTATTTTAATCAATAACCATCCACAAGTTCTTTTAAAGTTTTACACAATAAGTTTAATCTCGTATTACTTGCGTCAAAAAACCTATATCTCTGGCAATGGTCGCGTTGTTCAGCCGCAATTGCTCAATTTCCTCACAAGCATGCATTACAGTCGTATGGTGTCGATTACCAAAAGCCTCACCTATTTCCGGAAAACTATGGCTAGTGAGCTCTCTTGCCAGACACATCGCAATTTGGCGAGGCCTAGCAACATTCCGATTACGTTTTTTACTATACATATCAGCGACTTTGATTTTGTAATAATCCGCCACAGTTTTTTGAATATTCTCTATGGTGATCTGCCTGCCACGAACAGCTATCAGGTCTCGCAACGCATCCTTAGCTAAATGCACATCGATGGCATGACCTGTAAATTTAGCCATCGCTACGATACGATTCAATGCACCTTCTAATTCACGGATACTAGAACGCACTTGTTTAGCTACAAAGAAAGCGACGTCTTCAGATAGTCTGATATTCAGATTTTCAGCTTTTTTTAACAATATCGCCACTCGCATCTCCAGCTCGGGAGGTTCTATAGCGACAGTTAACCCCCAGCTGAAACGTGTGCGCAAACGCTCATCCATATCCGCGATTTCTTTTGGATAAGTATCGCAAGTAATCACAATTTGCTTCTTTTCTTCAATCAGAGAATTGAATGCATAAAAGAATTCTTCTTGTGTGCGTGTTTTCTTAGCAAAAAATTGAATATCATCGATGAGTAATAAATCTAGAGAATGGTACTGCTGCTTGAAATCATCAAATGCTTTATTTTCATAAGCTTTTACGACATCCGAGACATAACGTTCAGCGTGCAAATAACGTATCTTTGCTTCCGGATGATGTTGTTTCAAGTGGTTGCCTATCGCCTGCAGCAAATGAGTCTTACCTAGACCGACACCGCCGTATATAAATAGCGGGTTATAAGCGGCACCAGGGTTTTCTGCGACTTGCAAGGCGGCAGCACGCGCTAGTTGATTGGCCCGCCCAGTAACATAATTATCAAAATTAAAGCTTTGGTTTAATCCAGTCCCACGTTCGCGCTCTGCGCTTCGACGGTTGTTTGTAGTAGGGGTTTCGTTTGTCTTGATGGCAGATAAGGTTTCTTGTTCTGCCATCTTGGGAAGTTTGGTTGTTTTTCTATCTCTGATTTCCAACGGCAGCTTGTCAGAGATACACAGCTCGATAGCTATATCGAAAGGCAACAACTCAGCAGCAATAGCTTCTATTTTCCCTAAGAAACGTTCTTTAACCCACTGCAGTACAAATTTATTAGGCGCAACAACTCGAACGACTTTCTCTCCTACCTCTGTTTTTAGGGGTTTAATCCAGGTGTTGAATTGCTGAGCAGACAACTCTTGCTGAAAACGACTTAAACAAGCAGGCCAAAAGTTATCCATAAACAAAAAAAGTGCAATTAAGATTATAACTTAATGATTAATAATAAAAATTTTCGTTAAAACATAAATCGAAAAAGCAGATTTGAATCGATTAGGTTTTTAACCCAAGCTCGTCATTCTATCGGTTTTGTATAGACTTATCCACAGACGTAAAGAATATATTTTTATAGTTATTCCTTGACAATAAAGGGATTTTTAAGGTTTAATAAGCGGTTTTCCAGCGACTAGCAAAAAATTTGGAGATTTAAATGAAACGTACCTACCAACCATCTAAAACACGTCGTGCACGTACACACGGTTTTTTGGTGCGCATGAAAACCAAGGGTGGTCGTGCTGTTATTGCAGCGCGTCGTGCCAAAGGTCGTAAACGCTTGGGCCTGTAACTCTAAGGATTTGGTGTGTTTGTCACTGACAAATAGTAATACCTCTTCCTTTCGTTGGTAGTGCCTAAACTGACCACATTAGCAAAAACGGATGATTTTTCATCCGTTTTTAGTTTTAAGAAGCGCCAGAGTGCTAATTTTTTGGTGATACATTACCGACTTAATCATTTGTCAGTACCGAGGGTTGGATTGACGGTATCAAAAAGAGTGGCCAATCTGGCGGTGGATAGAAATTATATGCGTCGTGTGTTGCGTGAAGTATGTCGACAGGCATTTGAATTACCAACACCACTCGATTATGTTATACAGGTAAGGAAAAGGTTTGGCAGAAAAGAGTTTTTAGCCGTGAAGGAAGAGTTGTTGATGCTTTTGGCAAAAATACAAGTCAAAATAGAAATTAATCAGCATTGAATTGATATGCGTCACTTGTTGATAGGACTCATCAGGCTGTATCAAATGACATGGGGAACGCAAGTAGGTGTTAATTGTAGATTTAGTCCTACCTGTTCACAATACGCAATAGAAGCACTTGGTCGATATGGCACAATCAAAGGTGGTTATCTGATGTGTGCAAGGATATTGCGCTGTCATCCATGGTGTAGTGGTGGACACGATCCAGTACCTTAACGAGCCAGGAAGTTACGAAATTACATAAAGCAAAGTATGGATACCAGACGTTTAATTTTATTTGTTATTTTTTCATTCTCGACCATGCTGTTATGGAACGCATGGATGAGTAAAGAAACACTCCCAAACAAGACAGCGGCGCAAACACCAAGCAATGCTGGAACATTACCTTCTGCTCCATCTACAAGCGCCAGCGGTACAGATGCACTCGATCATGGCAAGTTTAAGCTGGAAAGCGCACAGCGGATTTTAATAAATACAGATCTATACCAAGCGGAAATCGATACGGCAGGCGGTGATTTGCGCCGGCTTGTATTAAATAAGCACCGTGCATCGGAGTCTGCTGATAGTAATTTCGTATTGATGGATGATGCTGAGAAGCCAATGCTATATATCGCACAAACTGGCTTACTGGGTGCAGATTTGCCAAATCACAAAACGATATTCACAAGCGCTAGCCAGTCATACCAGCTGACAGACGGGTCCGATAGTCTGGAAGTAAGATTGAGTTGGTCTGGTAATGGTGTTTCGGTAGACAAAGTTTACACATTTCATCGCAATCAGTACTTGATTGATGTGCGTTATGAGATCACTAATGGCGGTAGCACAGCAATCTCGCCTTCTGTCTATTACCAATTGTTACACGACAACCAATCCAACCAAGGCAGTAAAATGATGCCGACTTTCACAGGCGGTGCTTATTTCACCAATGAGAAGAAATTCAACAAAATTAACTTTGCCGACATGGCCAAGCAGGATTTTTCTCTTACGAGCCCAGATGGCTGGGCTGGCATTATCCAGCATTATTTTGCCGGCGCGTGGATAGTGAAAGAAGGTATAAATAGAGAGTTTTATACTAAAAAGCTGTCCAATCAGGTGTTTTCTGTAGGGGTTGTAACCAAAGTGAGCGACATTGCAGCTGGCTCTAAAGCGGTGGTGGATGCTAAATTATTCGCTGGTCCGCAAACAGAACGGGACTTGGTCGCAGCGGCACCAGGTTTGGAATATGCAGTAGATTATGGTTGGCTGACAGTCATTGCTAAACCGTTGTTTTGGTTACTGTCAAAAATTCATAGTTTTGTGGGCAATTGGGGCGTGGCAATCATTTTATTGACGGTTCTCATAAAAGCCGCATTTTTCAGATTATCAGCTTCAAGTTATCGTAGCATGGCGCAGATGCGAGAGTTGGCACCTCGCCTACAAGCGATGAAGGAGAAGTTCGGCGACGATAGGCAAAAGATGCAACAGGCGATGCTGGAGTTATACCGTACAGAGAAGATCAATCCGATGGGCGGATGTTTACCAATACTGGTACAAATCCCTGTTTTCATTGCACTTTATTGGGTGTTACTGGGTTCTGTAGAGTTGCGTCATGCGCCTTTCTTTGGTTGGATTAAAGATCTTTCTGCTACGGACCCGCTGTATATATTGCCTCTGTTGATGGGTATCAGCATGATTATTCAAACCTATCTGAACCCAGCCCCAACGGATCCAATTCAGGCGAAAATGATGAAAATAATGCCAGTCGTATTCAGTATATTTTTCTTCTTTTTCCCAGCGGGCCTGGTGCTCTACTGGTTGGTGAATAACATTCTTTCAATCTGGCAGCAATGGTATATCAATAAAATCATTCATGCTGAAACGCTCGCCAAAAAAGGTAGTGGAAAACGCTAGCACTTCAGATACTATTGCCGCTATTGCCACCGCTAGTGGGGCTAGCGGTATAGGTGTGGTGCGTATATCCGGCCCGAATAGTACGGATATCGCACGACAAGTTCTGGGACACTGCCCTCGCCCCCGTAACGCAGCCTATCTTCCTTTTAAACAAGCCAATGGCGAGTTGATTGACCACGGCATCGCTATCTATTTTCAAGCACCACACTCCTACACGGGCGAGGATGTTTTGGAGTTACAGGCGCATGGTGGAACTGCAGTAATGCAGTTACTATTGGATAGATGTGTTGCCGCTGGTGCTAGACATGCACAGCCTGGAGAGTTTACTAGGCGCGCTTATTTAAATGATAAAATGGATTTGGCTCAAGCGGAAGCGGTTGCTGATTTGATCAATGCAACCAGTGCTGAGGCGGCAAAAAGCGCTGCACGCTCATTATCAGGCGAGTTTTCTAATAAAATCAAATTGTTGTTGGAAAAAATCGTTGAATTACGCATGTATGTAGAAGCTTGCCTAGATTTTCCTGAAGAGGAAATTGATTTCATTACTCAAGGACGAGTAGCAGAGAAAGTTGCCGAAAATCAGGTAGCAGTAAATGCAGTTTTGCAGCAGGCAAAACAGGGTGCACTACTTCGAGAAGGGATTCATGTAGTATTGATTGGTCGGCCCAACGTGGGTAAATCTAGCTTGATGAATGCTTTATCTGGTGAAGATGTCGCTATTGTTACAGCAATTGCTGGCACGACGCGAGACACCATCAAAACCGAGATCCAAATCAATGGCGTACCAATGCATATAGTTGATACAGCTGGATTGAGGGATACGCATGACGAAGTCGAAAAAATAGGCATCGCACGAACATATCGAGCCACAGAAACGGCGCATATCGCATTAATTCTTGTCGATGTGAAGCACGGTATAGGTGAGGAAGAGAAAATCATTCTGCAACGCTTACCGCAAGGAATCACCAAAATCTGGGTGCATAATAAAATCGATTTATCTAAAGAAACACCCAAAATCATCCAAAAAGACAATGAAAACCACTTATATCTTTCAGCCAAAACTGGACAAGGTGTAGATTTATTGCGGCAACATCTGTTGAGGGTTGTTGGCTATCAGCAAAGTGTTGAGGGTGCTTATATGGCGAGGTCACGGCATTTGCAAGCGTTGATGCAAGTTCAGGAGCATTTGAACGAAGCCTCAGCGCAGATAAATTCCCCGGAGTTGGTAGCAGAGGAGTTGAGGGGAGCGCAAGAAGATTTGAACAGCATCACGGGGGAATTTACCCCAGATGATTTGCTTGGGGAAATATTCAGCAAATTTTGTATAGGCAAATAAAAAGCGGCACAAAGTGCCGCTCTAATCATGTTGCAGATACTGACCGACTAACCGAACATGCTCAACTTGCCAAATTTTTCAGCCAGCAAGTAATAGAAAGCCAAGCGAGATTTAAAGCGATCTTCTTTCATTGTTAGGCATACATTGTCGATAGCAGCATTTAAGTCTGCATCAGAGTTAGTTAAGCCCAGCTTTTTTTTCAGGAAGTTCTCGCGAACAGTGTCTTTTTCAGCTTGGTCGCCACAAGAAACATATTGGGAATCGTTGTTTGAAAGTACCAATGCATAGTTTTTTGCCATACCATCCAGTGCTGCAGTGTTTACTTTTGTATATTTTGCTACGGTAGCTTTATGTTCTTGCAAGTCAGCCATTTTCTTCTCCTATACGATAATTAGAGTTTTTGAGTCACTTTTCCATTGCAACGGTTGGTATACTGCCAAACGTATCATAACGATGCCACAGGATCGACATTGTCAAACAAAGGCATTATAACGAATCGCTACTAGCACTATAGGCGCATCGTTGCCAATTCGTCAATACTTTCATTAAGGCTGTATCAAAGGCGAGTTGTTTCACGTGAAACATAAAAAGAATAAGAACATGCTTTTTTTGAGGAAGCTAAAGAGCTTTTTCAATCTTGCAGACCCGTTTACAGCCTGTAACCATGGCCCATATCAGATTGTCTTTGTGGATAACACTTTCAAATATAACGCCACTCACATGAATGCTAACCAATGCAAGCCAGCTCCAGGTCGCGTAATGATGAATGGATTCAAAAAGGTCAGGATCTTGAAAAATCCAGCCATCATTGTACAAAATACAGCCGGAACCAACAGCGATGATGCCTATACCTAGCATTGCGTATATTACTATGGCGCCGGTTGGGTTGTGCCCGATGTAATGCTTTGCGTTTCCGTGTAGAACACGATAAAAATGTTTAACGGCGCGCATCGGATTGGGTGGGAACGTCTGGAAATTGGCATAACCTGTAGAGACGAATCCCCAAATAATACGAGCTACTATGAGTCCGCCTGCTACGTATCCCGCTTCTACATGTAGCAATCTATCCCACTCCGATTTGTGGGTATAGAAAGCTACAGCAAAAGCGACTACTAGCGACCAGTGGAATATTCGAATGAATAAGTCCCAAACATATCGCATACTTATTTTTTAGCCGAAGGAGTGTTTTCAGACATCAGGTAGACAATAAAGTTAGCCTTTTCCGCAGCGCTACAATCTGCACCCAAGATGTCATTACAGTGTTCGGTAAATTTTTCTTCCACTTTATCCAGATCGGTAAAACGTTTGCTGTTTACAGTTGGGGAAAGTGGGCGGATTAACTTGCCAGTCACGATATGTTTACCACTGTCTGCTGGATTGGTTGTGTGACAAGAGGCGCAAGCTGCTTCCTTGCCATTGTTCAGTTTGAATTTGCGGTTGAAAAAGATTTTACCTTCTGAAGCAGAGGGTGTGAAATCGGCATTTACGGATTGAGCGATCTGCACGTATTTTTTTTCTAATTTTGCTGCGTTTGTTATATCTGCATGTGCGGTTAAACCGCTAATGCCAAAAGCGGCAGCTAAGATCAAATTCATATACTTCATTTAAATCTCCTATATAGGGTTAAAATTTTTGAGCCGCCATTATATAGCCTTATAGATGAGCACGGCATTGCGATAAAACAAAGATTACCAACTTAATTCATCGTAACTAACAAAATAAGTCATTTTTGTTAAGAAATTATGACCGACTGTGAACACTATGTAATTTTTGGCCTGAACTTGATGATTTGTATGCGCTAACCTTGGGTTTGGGTTAAACTTTCATGTCTTTGCGTTAGTCGAATTTTTCAGTTGATAAATATGGATTTTCCAGATCGTTTTGATGTGATAGTGGTTGGTGGCGGCCATGCTGGGACAGAGGCGGCCTTAGCTTCTGCGCGCATGGGTCAAAAAACCCTTTTACTTACTCACAATATCGAAACGCTAGGCCAAATGTCCTGTAATCCTAGCATAGGCGGTATAGGTAAAGGCCACTTGGTGAAAGAAGTGGATGCTTTGGGTGGCGCAATGGCAGCCGCAACAGACGAAGGCGGGATACAGTTTCGTATCCTAAATTCCAGCAAAGGCCCGGCTGTGCGGGCTACGCGCGCTCAGGCGGATCGCATTTTATATAAAGCCGCGATTCGGCATCGTTTGGAAAATCAGCCAAATTTGTGGCTATTTCAACAAGCGGTTGACGATATTATCTTAGAGGGTGATAAAGCCGTTGGTGTGGTAACTCAAATCGGCGTACGTTATTTATCCAAATCTGTAGTCTTGACCGCAGGCACCTTTCTGGGAGGTTTGGTGCATGTAGGGCTGGAAAACTATCGTGCAGGCCGTGCGGGTGATCCACCTGCCATATCGCTTGCTGCAAAGTTGCGCGAAATCGGCTTGCCAGCTGGGCGCCTGAAAACAGGCACTCCACCGCGGATTGATGGTCGCACCATTGATTATTCTGTGATGATTGAGCAGCCGGGTGATACGCCAGTGCCCGTGTTTTCGTTTTTAGGTAATGTAGAACAGCATCCCAAACAGGTATCTTGTTGGATTACGCATACCAATGAAAGAACACATGAGATTATTCGTTCCGGTTTAGACCGGTCGCCCATGTATACAGGAGTGATTGAAGGGGTTGGGCCGCGTTATTGCCCGAGCATTGAGGATAAGATCCATCGTTTCGCTGACAAGGAGTCGCACCAAATATTTCTTGAGCCAGAGGGTTTGGTGACAAACGAGATATATCCCAACGGCATTTCGACCAGCCTGCCTTTTGATGTCCAGTTGGCGTTAGTGCGCTCCATGCGTGGCTTAGAGAATGCGCATATCCTGCGTCCTGGTTATGCGATCGAATACGATTACTATGACCCACGCAATTTAAAATCCTCACTGGAAACCAAATCCGTACAGGGCTTGTTCTTTGCTGGGCAAATCAATGGCACTACAGGCTATGAAGAAGCGGCAGCCCAAGGCTTGTTGGCGGGCGCCAATGCCGCGCTTTATTCCCAGGAAAAAGAAGCCTGGTGCCCTGCGCGTAATGAGGCTTATTTGGGCGTGTTGGTGGATGATTTGATTACACGTGGTGTTTCCGAGCCTTACCGTATGTTTACTAGCCGTGCCGAATACAGACTTCAGTTGCGTGAAGACAATGCCGATATGCGTTTGACGGAATACGGCCGCAGCATAGGTTTGGTGGATGATGCACGTTGGGATGCGTTCAATCGCAAGCGGGATGCAATTGCTAAAGAGCAGGAGCGGTTGAAACGCACATATTTGCAGCCGCAAGATGTTTCACGTGAAACACAGGAAGCGATTTTGGGTAAAGCGCTAGAGCACGAATACAGCTTGTTTGAATTGCTGCGTCGCCCAGAAGTAAGGTATGAAGATATCTTGACGCTGAAGCCGCAGGAGACACGACTGAGTGACGAAGTAATTGAGCAGGTGGAGATTGCTGCCAAATATCAAGGTTATATCCATCGTCAGCAGGAAGAAATTGAGAAGCAAAGAGGCAGCGAAAATACTCGTCTAGGTGATATTGACTATAACGGTGTGCATGGCCTGAGTATCGAGGCACGCCAAAAGCTGATTACACATAAGCCAGAAACGATAGGTCAGGCCAGTCGTATCTCGGGCATCACTCCGGCGACAATTTCATTGCTGTTGGTGTACCTGAAGCGTAAGCACAAACAACAAGCTTTGTTGCGAGCAAGTAATCAAGCAGCATGACGCAGCAGGCATTATTGGCCCAAGGCATTGCCGAAATGGGTTTGCTCGTTGATGGGCCCAAGCAGGAAAAGTTGTTAACCTACATGGCGTTGCTGCAAAAGTGGAATAAGGTATATAACCTGACCGCGATCAGGGATGCTGAAGAGATGGTGCGGCTGCACCTGCTTGATAGCTTGAGTGTGTTGCCGTATGTTCAAGGTAAGAATTTGCTGGATGTTGGAAGCGGTGGTGGATTGCCTGGGATTGTACTGGCGATCGTTAGGCCGGACCTGCAAGTAACAACGATAGACACAGTGCAGAAAAAAGCGATTTTTATGCGTCAGGTGAAAGGTGAGCTGGGATTGGGCAACCTGATGGTGGTGCATGATCGTGTGGAGAATTTCCAACCCGAAACAAAATTCGACATGATTATTTCGCGCGCATTTTCAGAGCTGGGATTGTTTATACAGCTTACGCGACATTTGATTGCCCCGCGTGGTCGTTGGTTGGCCATGAAAGGACAGGTTCCAGCGGATGAATTGGCTAAAATTGATAAAAAATCCAATGAAATCATTGAATTAAAAGTTCCTGGTTTGGATGCTGAGCGGCATTTGATCGTATTTGAAGAAGCGTGACTTACTTGAAAATAACTAAATGAAGACACTTGCAATCACAAATCAAAAAGGCGGCGTAGGGAAGACCACGACTTGTGTCAATCTGGCGGCGAGTTTGGCATCACAGGGTAAACGGGTTCTGCTGGTGGATCTGGATCCGCAGGGTAATGCTACTACTGGCAGTGGTATAGATAAAGCTCACCTTAAACATAGTGTTTACCATGTACTAATCGGCGCTAATTCTTTGCAAGATGTGATTATCAGCAGTGAAAATGGCGGTTATGATGTGGCGCCATCTAATCGTGACCTGGCGGGTGCTGAGGTGGAATTGGTCAATGAGATTGCCCGTGAGATTCGGCTGAAGACAGCTATCATCAAGCTGGGTGATGCGTATGATTATGTCTTGCTGGATTGCCCCCCTGCCCTCAACCTGGTTACGGTGAATGCTCTTACTGCAGCTAATAGTGTGATGATTCCGATGCAGTGCGAGTATTATGCGCTGGAAGGGTTGTCGGATTTGGTAAATACCATCAAAAAAGTGCGGATGCATCTGAACCCGATTCTCGAGATCGAAGGTTTGCTGCGCACGATGCTCGACAGCCGAAACATGCTCGCGCTCCAAGTTTCTGAGCAGCTTTTCAAGCATTATGGCAAGAAAGTTTATGACACAGTGATTCCGCGCAATATTCGTCTGGCAGAGGCGCCGAGCTATGGATTGCCTGCGTTGGTTTATGATAAAAGCTCCAAAGGCGCGCAGGCCTATTTGACTTTGGCACAGGAAGTGATTGCCAGAAATGAATCGGTCAATCGACAACCATCTAACGTTTAAGGAACTGACATGGCAAAACCAAAAGGCTTGGGCCGCGGCTTAGATGCTTTACTAGCTAACGATGCAGAAAGCGGCGGCGATTTGCGCACTCTGCAAGTTTCACAGCTCCGACCCGGTAAGTACCAGCCACGCTCTTACATGGATGATGCTGCGCTAAAAACACTAGCCGATTCAATCAAAACGCAAGGCATCATGCAGCCAATCCTGGTGCGTGAGGTGGGGGATGCACAATATGAAATCATTGCTGGTGAACGCCGCTGGCGTGCAAGTCAAATAGCCGGTTTGGCCGAGGTGCCGGTGCTGATAAAAGACATTGCCGATGAGTCAGCCTTGGCGATGGCCCTGATAGAGAACATCCAACGGGAGAACCTGAATCCGCTGGAAGAGGCTCAAGGCATCAAACGCCTGATTGATGAGTTTGCTATGACGCATGAAAAAGCTGCAGAAGCAGTTGGGCGCTCACGTGTCGCAGTTTCCAATCTGCTCCGTTTGCTTAGTTTGAGCCATCCAGTGCAGGACATGCTCATGCAGAATAAGCTTGATATGGGTCATGCACGAGCTCTGATAGGTTTGGATGCGGCAGAGCAAATCATGCTGGCAAACAAGATTGTGGCACAAAACCTGAGTGTTAGGGAGGTCGAGATCCTAGCAAAGCGCCATCTGACGCCAGCTAAGGTTGTGAAGTCTACGGCCAGCAAAAATCGTGATGTACTGGCATTGCAGGAAAAATTAAGTGATGCATTAGGCGCTTCGGTTTGTATCGCTGCTAAAGCAAATGGCTCTGGTGTGCTGAAAATAAACTACAACAATTTAGATCAGTTGGATCACGTTGTTCAGAAATTGACACACTAACCTATCATATCTGTTTGTGCGCCCGCGTGCGTTCATTGCCATTTTGTATTGTCAAGGAAGCTAGCAGGGTAAGTCTTTTGGACTGACTCTTTGTGTAATGAATCGAAAATCAGCTTTTTAATAGATTCCAAAAGAGTTCGCCAATGTTGCTTTGCGCTAAGTGGTTCATTTTGCTTGACTAAAAAACGGAAACCATTCAAAATCTTGGACTTTGCTGAATCGCTAGTTAAGTATGCAAAATTAAACTTGCACTTGGCATTGTGATTTTGGGGCTGTTTTTCAGGCAAACTCAAAGCGCAATTGAAAACAAAATGATTAACCAGGGTAGCAAATAACAATATGTTTGACAGCGGTGTCGTTAGCAAAATGCTGCGTTGGCAATTAACAGCAACCACATTTGTTGCAATCATCGCATTTGTATTGGTAGGCAGATATGCTGCAGTTTCCGTGATGTTGGGCGGGTTGAGTGCGATGTTGGGGGCGTTCTGTGGTGCGTTAATATCGCAACGTAGTCGTAACAAAACCAATGCATCAGAAATTTTGGGCAGTATGCTAAAGGGTGAAGGCGTAAAGATCGTTGTGATAGTCGCTTCACTCTTTTGCGTATTCAAGTTTTACCAGCAGTTGGTGCCTTTTGCGCTAATTGCAGGCTTGGCCGTCGGGGCGATTTTCTCCGGCGCGGCGATTGCCAAAACTAAAGATTAAAGTTTATAAGACAACATTATGGCTACAGAACACGCAACAGAAGTCACACCATCAAGTTATATCGAACATCATTTAAGCTTCAATACGCATCAGCTGGGTGATGGTAGTTTCTGGACGTTGCATATGGATAGTCTGGTCATGTCCATCGTCTTGGGTTTTATTTCTATCGGCTTGATCTGGTGGGTAGCCCGAGGTGCTACGTCAGGGGTGCCAACTAAACGTCAGGCTTTTGTCGAGCTGGTGTTTGGTTTTATCGATGACCAAGTCAAGAATATCTTTCATGGCGACCGCCATAAATTCATCGCCCCTGCAGCGTTAACAGTATTCGTATGGGTGTTCATGATGAACGCCATGGATTTCCTGCCTGTTGATTGGGCTGCCAAAGCCGCAGGTTTGGCTGCTGGTGATGCTCATGCCAAATGGCGCTGGGTACCAACCGCGGATGTAAATACTACGTTTGCACTGGCTTTGACCGTATGGGCGCTGATGATCATCTTTGCCATCAAAGCTAAGGGCCTCGGGGGCTGGATTCACGAACTGTTCTTCTCCCCTTTTGGCACCAATATCCTTATTGCGCCACTCAACTTCCTGTTTAACTTGATTGAGTACGTGTCCAAACCGCTATCGCATTCCTTGCGGTTGTTTGGCAACATGTATGCCGGTGAAGTGATCTTTTTGCTGTTGGGCATGTGGGCGGCTTCTGGCATCGGCTGGGCTATCCCAAGCGGTCTGTTGACATTAGGTTGGGCGATTTTCCATATTTTGATTGTGGTGTTGCAGGCATTCATCTTCATGATGCTGACGGTGGTTTACCTGGCAATGGCGCACGAATCGCACTAAATATAGGTTTGAGGTAGTTCTTAATTTTGATTTTGTAGTAGTAACTTTTTTTCAGAGAGGGTAACAACATGGAAGCAGTAGCAATGGTACAAGCCTACACAGGCATTGGTATTGGTTTAATCATCGGTCTGGGTGCAGCTGGCGCTTGTATCGGTATCGGCAGAATGTGTGCCAGCTTTTTGGATGGTGCTGCACGTCAACCAGAAATGATTCCTGCTTTGCAAGGTAAAGTGTTCCTGCTGTTGGGTCTGATCGACGCGTCCTTCATTATCGGTGTTGGTTTGGCCATGATGTTTGCTTTCGCAAACCCATTGTTGAGCGTGGTTCAAGCAGCTCACTAATCGGTCATTTGTTTAGCGAATAAACGCTAACAGGAGCAATCATGAATATCAATATTACGCTTTTCGCTCAGGCGGCAGCTTTCATCTGTCTGATTCTATTCACGATGAAATTTGTTTGGCCTCCTCTTTTGAGCGCCATTGAAAAACGCCAAAAAGAAATCGCTGACGGTTTGGCAGCAGCAGCAGAAGGTAAGAACGCCTTGGAAGCTGCGGCTAAAAAATCCGATGCTGCTTTGAATGAAGCTAAGCAAAAAGCCGCCGATATCATCGGCCAAGCCGAAAAGCGCGCTACTCAAATCATCGAAGATGCAAAGAATGCGGCCAAAGTTGAAGGCGACCGTATCATTGCGGGCGCTAAGGCTGAAATCGATCAGGAGGTGAACCGTGCCAAAGAAGGTTTGCGTGCACAAGTTTCACAATTGGCGGTAGCTGGCGCAGAGAAAATCTTGCGTAAAGAAATCGATGCGAAAGCGCACAGTGACATGCTTTCTAAATTGGCGGCAGAGCTGTAAGCAGAAAGCAAAAGGAAAGACTAAAAATGGCTGAAATATCCACCATCGCACGGCCATACGCTGTTGCGGCTTACAAATTGGGCAAGGAGAAAAAATCCCTTGCCAAATGGTCTGAAATGTTGGGCATTGCTAGCGCTGTTGCGCAGAATGAACAAATGAAAGACTTCATTAACAACCCAAAAGTGTTAAGCAGCGATTTGGAAGCAAGCTTTTTAAAAGTATGTGGCGACAAGCTCAATGAGCAAGGTCAAAACATGATTAAAACGCTGGTGGAATATGGTCGCCTTTCTATTTTGCCTGCTATCGCGGCCGCTTTTGAAGAATTGAAGGCGCAAGATGAAGGTACGCTAGATGCGAAAATCATCACTGCTTCTAAAATCACTGCAGCGGATAGTAAAGATCTGGTCAAAAAGCTCGAGGCTAAATTCGGCAAGAAAATTGAAGCCACTGTTTCCGTAGACCCGGAGATTATTGGCGGTATGAAAATTATTGTGGGCGACACCGTGATTGATGCGTCCGTCCAAGGTCAATTACAAAATCTCGCCTACACGCTCAGCGCGTAATGAAGGCTAAGGAAATTATCAGGAGTTAACATGCAGTTATCCACATCAGAAATCAGCGAATTGATTAAAAGCAGATTAGAAAATTTTTCCACTACTGCCGAAGCGCGCACGCAAGGTACAGTTATTTCCGTAACTGACGGTATCGTGCGTATACACGGCCTTTCCAATGTGATGTCCGGCGAGATGATAGAATTCCCTGGCAATACATTCGGTCTGGCATTGAACCTGGAGCGTGACTCCGTAGGTGCCGTGGTATTGGGTGATTATGAACATATCACTGAGGGTGATACATGTAAATGTACCGGCCGCATTCTGGAAGTACCGGTTGGGCCTGAACTGATTGGTCGAGTGGTCAACTCACTGGGTCAGCCGATTGACGGCAAGGGTCCTATCAAAACCAAATTGACAGACAAGATTGAAAAAGTTGCGCCTGGCGTTATTGCACGTAAATCAGTTTCTCAACCAGTGCAAACAGGTTTGAAATCCATTGACTCTATGGTGCCAATCGGTCGTGGTCAGCGTGAGTTGATCATCGGTGACCGCCAAACAGGTAAAACAGCAGTTGCTGTTGATGCCATCATCAATCAAAAAGGTCAAAACATGACCTGTATCTATGTTGCGATTGGCCAAAAGGCTTCAACGATTGCTAACGTAGTGCGTAAATTGGAAGAGAACGGCGCAATGGCTTACACCATCGTTGTGGCTGCTGCTGCTTCCGACTCTGCTGCATTGCAGTTCTTGGCACCTTATGCAGGTTGCACCATGGGTGAATATTTCCGTGACCGCGGCGAAGATGCATTGATTGTATACGATGACTTGTCGAAGCAAGCGGTTGCTTATCGTCAAATCTCCCTGTTGTTGCGCCGTCCACCAGGCCGTGAGGCTTATCCAGGTGACGTGTTCTACATTCACTCACGCTTGCTGGAACGTGCAGCTCGTGTAAATGAAGAATATGTAGAGAAATTCACAGATGGCAAAGTAAAAGGTAAAACAGGCTCACTTACTGCATTGCCAGTAATTGAAACTGCAGCAGGTGACGTTTCTGCGTTCGTTCCAACCAACGTGATTTCTATTACCGATGGTCAGATTTTCTTGGAAACTGACTTGTTCAATGCCGGTATCCGCCCTGCGATCAATGCTGGTATATCAGTTTCTCGTGTCGGTGGTGCAGCGCAAACTAAAGTCATCAAGAAATTGGGTGGTGGCGTGCGTTTAGCATTGGCGCAATATCGTGAATTGGCAGCATTCGCTCAATTCGCATCAGATTTGGACGAAGCAACACGCAAACAATTGGATCGCGGCCGCATGTTTACAGAGCTGATGAAACAGGCTCAGTACTCACCATTAAGCGTGTCAAATATGGCGATCACCTTGTTTGCAGCAAACAAAGGCTATTTGGATGATGTACCAACAAACAAAGTACTCGCTTTCGAAAAAGCTTTGCATGGTTTCATTGCTTCTAAATATGCCAAATTAGCCGAAGCAATCGAGACAACTAAAGATTTGAATGCAGACAATGAAAAAGCACTAGAAGCAGCGATTCAAGACTTTAAAGCAACGAGCGCTTACTAATAGAAGTTTCTAATCAACTACTTAGGATTGTCAAATGGCTGTTGGTAAAGAGATTAGAACCAAGATCAAAAGTGTAGAGAACACACGCAAGATCACCAAAGCGATGGAAATGGTAGCGGCATCTAAAATGCGTAAAGCTCAGGATAGAATGCGTGCTTCCCGTCCATATGCAGAAAAGATTCGCAATGTGGCGGCGCACATGAGTTTTGCTCAAGCGGAATACAGACACCCATTTTTGATTAAGCGTGATATTGTCAAAAATGTAGGCTTGATCGTGGTGAGTTCAGACAAAGGTTTGTGCGGTGGCTTGAATACTAACGTATTACGCTTATCCATCAATCAGATGAAAGCATGGGAAACTGAAGGTAAAAAAATCAGTGTCAGTGCTATCGGCAACAAAGGCTTTGGCTTTATGGGTCGTGTAGGCGCGAACGTGGTTTCACACATTACAGGTCTTGGTGATACGCCACATCTTGAAAAATTGATTGGTACTATCAAAGTGATGTTGGATGCTTATACCGCTGGTGAAATTGACCAGCTGTACATCTGCTACACCAAATTTATCAATACCATGAAGCAAGAGCCTACCATGCAACAATTGCTGCCGTTAAGTGGCGAGCAGCTTGGTGCACCAAAAGGTCATTGGGATTACATCTATGAGCCAGAGGCAAAACCAGTAGTCGACGAGCTGATGGTACGTTATGTGGAATCATTGATTTACAACGCAGTAGCAGAAAACATGGCGTCAGAGCAATCTGCGCGTATGGTGGCGATGAAGGCTGCTTCTGATAATGCGAAGAATGTAATTAGCGAGTTGAAACTGGTATATAACAAAGCACGTCAAGCCGCGATTACCAAAGAGATTTCCGAAATCGTCGGTGGCGCGGCAGCGGTGGCTTAACGAATTTATATTGAATTAAATCTGACTAGAAGAGTTAGGAATTAAAAATGGCAAAAGCAAATCAAGCAGTGGTAGGCAAAGTGGTACAGTGTATTGGCGCTGTGGTGGACGTTGAGTTTCCACGCGATCAAATGCCTAAAGTTTACGATGCGTTAATTATCGACGACGCAAAATCACAAGCCGAGGCTGGCTTGACTTTGGAAGTGCAGCAACAGCTGGGCGATGGTATCGTACGTACGATTGCCATGGGCTCATCTGATGGTTTGGCACGCGGTACCCCATTCAAGAATACTGGTGCTGCAATCAACGTGCCAGTGGGCGAAGGTACATTGGGTCGTATTATGGACGTGTTGGGTCGCCCAATCGATGAAGTAGGTCCAATCGACTCAAAAGAGTTCCGTTCTATTCACCAAAAGGCACCTACATTCGAGGAGCTCTCCCCTTCTGTTGACCTTTTAGAAACAGGTATCAAGGTGATTGACTTGGTTTGCCCATTTGCTAAAGGTGGTAAAGTCGGTCTGTTCGGCGGTGCGGGTGTAGGTAAAACCGTTAACATGCTTGAGTTGATTAATAATATCGCTAAGCAACACTCTGGTCTGTCAGTATTCGCTGGTGTAGGTGAGCGTACCCGCGAAGGTAACGACTTCTACCACGAGATGGCCGAAGCAGGTGTTATCAAGCTGGATAACATGAAAGAATCCAAAGTAGCGATGGTGTTCGGTCAGATGAACGAACCTCCGGGCAATCGTCTGCGCGTAGCGTTGTCCGGTTTGACTATGGCTGAAAAATTCCGTGACGAAGGCCGTGACGTGCTGTTCTTTGTTGATAACATCTATCGTTACACCTTGGCTGGTACTGAAGTATCTGCGTTGCTGGGCCGTATGCCGTCTGCGGTGGGTTACCAACCTACGTTGGCTGATGAAATGGGCCGCCTGCAAGAGCGTATTACTTCGACTAAAGTAGGTTCTATTACCTCTATCCAGGCCGTTTACGTCCCTGCGGATGACTTGACCGACCCATCACCAGCAACT
>ENA-UPTA01000199-UPTA01000199.1-activated-sludge-metagenome-genome-assembly--contig:-NODE-199-length-68629-cov-8.199522_pt1 | contig 68629 bp, 56 predicted proteins | sample MGYA00238184_ERZ773361 | MGnify/ENA primary metagenome ERZ773361 (study PRJEB29100, sample SAMN05720205) | activated sludge metagenome | isolation source: anaerobic digester from wastewater...
TCTTACGGAAAAGCGCAGGCACGATGTCCGGCCCCATGAACGGATAAATATACGTGAAATCCTCGCCCAGGGCATCCGACATCTTCCGCATAAACGTCGTATACGCGATGATGGCTTGGTCTTGCGCGGGTTCCAGCTGCAAGTCCAAAGCCAATCGGAGAGCATTGTAATATTCGTCAACTGCCGCCTGCCAATATTGTGTCTGCATTCTCTGCCGCTCTGTTTCCAGATCCACTATCCGGCTGTTAAGGACCGCTAATTGATCTATGCGCGAACTGGCTCGTTCGGGCTTAAGGGGCATTCGCATGCCATTGATCCTATTGCGCTCTTCCCGCAGTTTTTTTAATTGCTCTTCGTTCTTTTTCAAGAGATCCGAAATGCCGCCGTCTTTGGCGTTGCCGAAGCTGTCCAAATGGGACTGTATGCCGCGCACTCTTCCATCGATATCCTTCGATACGAAATAAAAAAATCCTCCTGCTTCGTTGGTCCGCCGCCAGGCATCTTGATCCCGCGCGCCCGATTCCAATGCCGGAGAGGAAATGAATTGACGCGCGGCTTTCTCTGCCTGCTCCTGTTGTTCCCTATCAAAGACACGGGAGTTCAAAGAACCCTTTTCCATGAAATAAACCTTGTTATTGTTCAGTATAACAATGCTTGATTCCATAATGCTCTTGTCGTCGGTGCGATCGTTCAAGATATCCCGCCAATCGCTCTCCTGTCTTATCATTTTCTTGGGAATAAGCGCTTTGACCGCGAGCTTTGTCAACCCCACAATCATCTCGTCATCGCCTTCTACGGCAGGATCAGGAGTAGTAATAAGAATGAGGTTTTTATATTTTACAAGCGGGTAGTCCACGTAACGCACCCGCGTGAGCCAGGCTTCGTGCCCTTTTTCCGGAATTCCTGACCGATGCGCAATCACTAAGGCGCCGTCTTCCGGCCGCACATCAACGATATCGTCGAGGCCGCCGTCTTTCTGATTTTTATCGCTATTATCTAATAATTGCTCCAAAAATATTGCGTAATCGGTAAAATCGATTTTATTGCCCTGTTCGATTAAAACGCGCATTAACAAGTCTCGCGCGCTCTCAAAATCATTTCCCGTTCTCTCCAATACCTTGCTCATGATATACGCGGCTATCATGTGTTGCCACTTGTATTTTGATTCCTGAGTCAAGATTACCGTTTTTCGGCCTCTCATCCACTGCGCAGAGAACTTGTCTTCGATCTTGGAAAGCTCGTCGAATGTTGCATCCTGCGCTGCCGCGGCACCCCGACCCGTCTCTTTCAAATATTGATCGATTATTCCCGCACCTTCCGCATTCAGTTGTACTATCACATCGTGGTTCTTATCGCGCTGCACAGCTATGATAAGCCGCATTAATAAATCATACGTCTCGTTCACGGCAACAGCCGCATTTACTCCGCCCCTTAATCTCATATATTCATTAAATATTACGTGGCCTAATTCTGCAGCCAATCCATCTTCTATGGCCACCAAATCTTCAACATTATTTTTTTCTATTGCGGGGTTGCCATCAATGATAATCAGATCGGTTCCGGTGAGCCGTCCAACATTTCCCTTGAGCGATTCACGCCATAATGCCGCTCCTGTGTTCAGCAAGCGCGGATCGCCCGCCCCAAGTCTCCGCACGGCAAAATAAAAACCGCCGAGTGTGTTATGGTTTGGCTTGCCAATGCGAAACGGCGTTTGTGCAAGCTGGTTGTAACACTTTTGTAATAACCCTCTATCTTTTGGAGCAATCTCTTCCTTATCTTTTAATAATTCCGTCAATTTTTCAATATAGAACGCAATTAATCGCTGTTTGGATATAATGACCGTGTTCTGTTGTATTTGATCGGCGATCGCTGGTGGGAGCCCGACGGATGCAAGGATATTGCGCGATATATCATAATATGATGGCGGGGCGATAACCCTCGTCAACGGCAGCGGCATCTTAATCTCACCCGACCCATATGTCATTACGTGCTCAATTTGGGCGGACTGTATCCTGTCCTTGCAAGCCGGGTCATAATAAAGAGGAACCGTCTTATAATATTCGTCCGCTTCATAGATATAGCGCGATACAAAATCCGCGGTCAACCGTTCCGACCCGGAATGTAAAAATTGCGTCAATTGCGTATCTATGACCTTGATTCTCCCGTCTTGCACGACTTCAAGAAACGTGTGATCCCTGCTCGCGTCTCCGATTTTTGCTTCCCTGCTTAAATCAACCGGTATGCTGGCTGAAATTTCCTGGTTGGATATCCCCTGGTTCTTTAATTCTTCGGCTATCCAGCGCGAAGCCTCAACACATTTACTGCCTTCGGCCGGATTAAACTTTTCTACTGCCCGGGCGACGATCTTCTTAAGCTCTCCGCCGTCTAACCGCAATAATCCGCTTTTCTCGTCATCGACCGGCTTCTTTTGGGAGAGCACATTGTTTGTTTCCTGGATCAAGGAAGGCCGGTCGTCCGTCAGAACAAATCGTTCCATGTTGCGTTTGACCTGTTCAGGAAGTTGATTATATTCCTCGATTATTGAGTTAAAGCTTTCCCTGATTGCCTGCACGAACGCCGGATCCTGCAAAGCCCGGCCTAATAAAGATAGCTGCAGGTCAAAAAAGGCCTTGTTGTGCGTGTTGGCATCCGTCGATCTTTCCTGTAAATGCGTGTCTTCGTGGCTCAGCGTTTCTGTCATTCGTCCCAAAAAAGATTCAAAAGCGCTGTCGCTCGGGTTCATAATATACCGCGTCAAGCTGACGATTGCCGAGTCTGCAGGCCGCAGGTTCCAGCCGATGCCGAAAGCCGAGCTCGCATATGCAAGGTGCGGGAATCCGGGATTTGTGTCATCATGCGCGAAGACTTGCGTCTCTGCAATCTGCCCTTGGCGGTTCTCGGGATTCCCGGTCCGCAATGCATCCAGTATCATGTAAGAGGCCTGCAGGAAGAAATACAAAGCAGGGATGTCGTTTTTAAATTTTTTGACGGTTGCCAGGCTTACTCCGTGTCCACTCAAAGGTTTACTTTCGTTCAGCTGCCTCTCTACCGATTCAACAGAGACTTCCGACGGGGTTTCACCTGATGCGCCCATGCGTTTTTGTTCATCTATCTGCTGATTAATTACTCGAAGAATCTCGCTGATATCAAACGGATTATTGCTCATAATCGTATTATATAAATAATCTGCTATGGAACGCTCGATAGCCGGATTTGTCTTATCCCGAGGCGCTGACACGACTGTCTCTTCAACAGGGGCCTGGGTTTTTATGGCCGGCCGTGATGCTGCGAGACGCGAGCCAATGCTATTCATTCGAGCGCTTATCATGCCTGAAAACCGGGCGATCAGTTCAAAAATCATGCGAAGAGACGGCTTCCGCGTCGCTTTGTCCCCCACAAATAAAACCGCGCTTCGATAGGCACCCCTGTAATCAGGCGGAGTAAATTGCAGTTTAAGATCAAAGGGCGCGCGCAGTTTTTCCATGAGCCGTTCCTTTGCTGTTGTCGGTAAAAACTTCTCTGCCGCAAGATTGCCATATAGTCCTGCCTCGAGTTTCTTTTTTACGGACCGTTCAAAAATTCCGTTCAACAATATATAGATATCCTGGTCAATGCTATCTTTCTTTGTTAATTTATGGCGCTGCGCCTGCTCGCGAAGATCTTCCTTAATGATCTCGATAAAATCGCCGATATCAGCGGGATCAATCCCCTCCGATTCAAGGATGGCCGTAACCGCTGACAGAAAAGCATCTACTTCTGTTTCTGCCGCACCGTCCGCGCCGCGTTCAATTGCGAAGAGTAAATGCAAATATGACTGAGAGGTAAGAATCTGCATGGCTATTTGCCGCATATCCCACTGCTGGTCTTTCGCGAATGACTGGATTTCCCGCAGAAAATCCTGTACCGTAACATCGGAATACAATACCCAATTCTTGACAATCCTGACAACCGTTCCCCGGGTTTTCTCCAGCCTGTCAATCAATTCTCTCGCCGACTCTTTTGTGGAAGGAGCAAACCCGCCTCTGGCGCCGTCTACTTCTTCCGTGGTTGTGTCGTAGAGAAAGTCATAACCAAAGCTGTTGGGCGCTGTTATCTTGCCGCAGAGCATAGCACGCACTGCCGCGTCGAACAACGCGCCGAGCATCGCTTTTCTGCCCTCGGGACTGAGGTCTTCTTTGAGAAAATGCGCGCGGTCGCGCGTAAGATGGATATCCTGCGGCAGATCCATGACCACGCCGAGGTTTGCCAGACGGGCAAGCAAGCCGAACAACTCGCTCGACTCATGTATTCCCAGGACTTCCATGATGAACTGCCGGTCAAGGCGCGTAACAAACAAGCCCCGCTGCACGACCACGCTGGGCTGGTTCTCGTTCAGGTAGACGCCGCTGACCTGGCCTGACTGTGTCCTGAAAACGGAAAGATGTGCCTGCTGCCTGTCAAGGCTAACAATTTTTCTATTATTCAGCCAGATCTCGGCCGTCGTCCCCTCAAGCGTTCCCGCGAACATCTGAGCCTTGATCCCTACCAGCGTTTCATCAATGGGCCCGGCCAAGCCCCGTTTTCTCCACGTAATCGCCGTTCCTCGAAACGCTTCTTGCCGCTTATACAATTCCACATCGACATCCAAAACAACGCCCTCATTGACGTCAATAATTGGAACGAGCTTAAGGACGTATGCCGTGCCGTTACCCAAAGACGTTTTGATCAATACCTGTTCCGCTTCTTTGAGCACGGTGAAGAAACCATGGCCGAAGAAACCGGTCAATGATGCATCGGAGACCTTGCTCGAGCGATTCGGGATAAGAAGGAAATTCAGTAGTCGGTCAAGAGACATGCCCACGCGGTCATGTATTGTAAATTCCACTTTCATGGTCCCGCCTTTATCCTGTACAAGGCGGGTGAACATGTCTACCCGCGCGCTGTCTTTGCCCCCGGTTGTCTCTTGGGCAACTTGACTTTCTCTAATCGCGTCGAGCACATTTTGAAGCAGTTCACGGATAAAAACGAACTCTTCGGTGTCCTGATAATTAATGCTTTGCTGTATCTGGCCGATGCTCGCCCTGAGTCGCAGCCCCTCGGGATTCCGCACCCGGGCATCCTTCACAGTAATATCAAGCCCTTTTCTGAAAAAAGACGCTACCAGATTGGAGAGGCTGGTCTTGAGCATCAGTCCTTTGTCGCTTGCCAGTTCGGAGGATTTCTTTGTTTCAGCCTTGCTGGCACTGGCGCGCACATCCCATAGATACTTATGGTTTAAATAATCGATCAGCGGGGTCAGCTCTTCCGAGGAAGAAACGAGGTTCTTATTTTTAAATTGCGGACTGGCCCGGTACGCGGCGATATCCTTTATCATCTGAGCAAGAATTTCTCTGCCTTGCGGAGAACTGGCGTGCTGCTCAAGGAGTCTCATAACCCGATCGTCGAGCTCTCTCCACCGAGCGATCACCATGATCGCAAACAAGAAGTTGTTTTCTGAAACGCTGAGGCCTGCCTGTTCCCTCAGCAGTTGCATCCTAATGCCGCTCAGGCTTTTGGTCAACTCTGCAAGCGTAATCGCCGGATCGATCCGCGAGGATACGGGCATTATATCAGCCAGGTCCAACGCAGGCCCCCAATTGGTATAAACGGACGCTTCCTTCATTGCGGACATGAATTCTTTGATGTGCGTTACATCGACTTTGTCCGCAAAAGAAACAGCGGCATCCTTGGCCAAAGCCACATCGCTGGCTGCTGCGGTTTTGATTTCTTGCTCAAAGATAAAATAGAAAACGCCTGCGCGGCTCGACTGCTCGATTATTTCTTTAACATCACGAAAAAGCCGCCAGTCCTTTTTGAGACCGTCTTCCGACTGGCCTGCTGGGAGAGATTTCAGTTTTTCTATAAGATCTTTCATCTTTTTGTCCAAAAACGAAATCACCAGCGCTTTTCTGGCAGCGTCTTCGTCAAGCCCTCCAAACCGGCCCGGCTCTTCAAAGCCGGCGATATTAATCTGCCCAAGCTGTCCCATCATAAAAGTCCAGTAATCAATCACTGTTGCAGCGAGAATATTCTGCCAAACCTCATCCCTGGTATCAATGCCTTCTCCATCTTTGACAAAAACCACGTTGCCCATCTTTAAAACGGGCACGCCGGCTGTTGTCCGCATCATAAAGATTTTAACATCCTTCAACCTCTGGATCTTCCGATCGCTCGGCAGTTCAGGGGGTCGGTCGCCGACGAATTCAATCGAGGAAAGCAGTTTGGGGTTGACCAGTATGGCGCTGCGGGTCCCCTTGAAAAAGTCTCTTGCCTGCAGCGTGTCCGGTACAAACGCAAGCGATCTTCCGCGCGCATTCGGGGACAACTTTTGCTGGCTGTCTATAATGGCTTTTACTATGTCTTCAAGGCAATGAGCGTGTTCCGCTTCAAATTCTGCTGCTAAAGATGGCGCCTTGACCTTCAGCCATTCCCACGCATAATAGAAAGAGTTAATTAAAGCGACCCTGTCTTCGACCGCAAGAGAATCGTCATCTCTGACAGTCTCTGCTGCATGTAAAAGCGCGGCAAAGGTGTTTCGATCAGGGACCACTTTGTCCCTGCTCGTAGGAATCTTGGTAGATGCCGGCAGGTTGATCACAATCTCAGAAGCTATATTGCTGCCGAGGGCCTGCAGTTCAGTCAGAAGCACTCCCTGCAGCGTGATCATCAATCTGCCCTGTCCGGGCTTATTTGCTATATCCACCCGCTTATTGCTATATTTCTGCTTTTTGACCTGGACATTAAATGTTTTTCCTTTGCCATGCAAAGAATCCCCTGCATCCTGAACCAGTTCAAAAAAGTCACGGTTTGAGAAACCAACGAAGTCGTCATGCCGGCTCCCATCTTCGCCATACAGCTGTAGCAATACCGGTGTCCCCAGCCAATATTTGAATCTGTCACGCAAAACATATTCGATCTCCGTCATCTCGTGCTGCGTGAGCCTGCTTGATCGAATACGGATGGCGGTGCCTCCGGATATGGCCACATCGTCTATGGCAGAAAACAGATCCGCTTCATTCTTGCGCGTGTCTTCAAGAGCAAGGCCTTCCTGTATGGAGCGAATGAATATGGTTTTTTTGCGCGCCTTGCCTTCCCCCGTGATCCGAACCCCAAAAATGATCTTGAATCCTTTGCCCTGACCGTCAAACGAATATATTTCCAGCCCGTCCTCTTCATGATCCAGATAATTAAATGCGGATAAGAACCCAACGCCGAATCTGCCGATCCCTTCTCCCAGTATTTTTGTGGAGTACGTGGGTATAAGAAAACTCGTGAGGATGTTTTCAAGACTGACGCCCTTGCCGCCGTTTGCAACAATAAGCTGGCCGTTTGTCATTAAAACCTTCACCTGTCCTTCCGTCGCGTCCAGGCCGTTTGAAACCAGTTCTACAATACCGCGGCGATAATCCGAGAACTGACGCGATATGAAATTCGCGATATTGTGATCCCAGTAATCTATCACGAGCCGCATGGTATCCAGGAGTTGCGCGTCAAACGGAGAGTCGGGCAAAAGCGTCTTGTTAAGATGCGTCTGAAGAGACACGATTAAGCTTGCTGGAACAGCCCCGTACTCCTTGAGATAGGATTTCAGGGTATATTCTTGCCGCTTTCTAACCGGGCGTGATGAAACCAATTGTTTCAATACAGATAGCGCATTTCTTGCTTTTTCTATTACACCGGCTCCACCGTCTTTCTGCGCCGTTGGCGTGATATCGGTTTTATTTTTGCGCTGCATTCCATCGTCTCGGAACGGTAATGCCGAGTTGACGGTCAACCCGCCGTCCGCTGACGCCACAATCGCGATCTCGGACCGACCTATAGACGGATATGTGGGAAACCGGGCTGCTGTTATCGGGATATCGCCATCCCAGGCTCCTAATCTTGCGTATAGATTCAAGCCGCCACTGAAATAGCTTCTAATCGTCTCTCCGTACGGGCTCACGATGGTCTCCTGCAGGCTGTACTCGCCCTGGCTGAACGACTTCTTGTATGCCTGATAGTATGTGTCCTTAGACCATTTTGCTGCCGAGGTAAGGCCGGTCAGATCCTTTGTGTCAATGCGGCTGGCGTACTGATTCTCTTTGCCCTGGTATCTCTGTTTGAACCACTGCGCCAGCACCAGAGAGTAGTACACCTGCCGCAATGAAGCATACCGCTTGGACGCGTTCACCTCGCGCGTCAGTTTCGGGATGATCAGCTCCCTCAGGATCTGCGAGGAGTAGTCGTTGAGTTGCTTTGCCCGTTCATCGTCAAAGCTGTAGAACGTCGTGTCCTTCAGGTAATCCTGCTCGAGCATGACCTTGAGCGTTGCTTTGTAGATATACGCCTGGTCCTTTGCCTCACCGATCACAATCTCGCCAGGCACGATCCAGGGCCTGGTAATGGTCGGGATCTCCATATCCTGCATGCCGTACAGCGATTCTGCTTTCTGGTACAGTTTATCCCAGTATGCTTTGCCTTCAGGCGTTGTCGGAGCGGTAAGGCGCGCCATATCCTTCTTCAACTGCAGATCTGCCTCAAGCAGGATCCTGCCAAGGTCTGTCTGCTCAACATACGGGTCGATGATGTCGCGAGGAGCATCGGGCCTGAGGTTCACCCAGAACATGCTGTTGGGAAGGGTTAATCCGATCTTGAAGTATTCCAGGAGCTTCTTGGTAATCTCTTCGATCTGAGGCTTCTGGAGCGATGTGGCATCGCCCTTATCCAGAAGCAGGTTGAAGTTATTGGTAGATTGATCAAAGGAAAGCGAGCGCAAATGTATGGGCCGGAATTTATCTGCCACAGGAACTATATTCTGCAGATACGCAGGAACTCCCAGCTGCGGCGCTACCTGCGCAAAGCCCGCTTGCTCGAATAGAAGGCAAAAGCTAATAATAAAAGCTATTATTTTCCGTGGCATAAGATTTTTTAAAGCTTTTGTTTAGTGGGTAAAAAAATAGCCCTGCTGTTAGCAGAATAGAAAGTTTGGTTTATCAACCTTACTAATAGTATTACATATATATAAGGGGTTTCAAGGGTGTTTGGGCAGCGCAATGAAACCGTTTTCAGGCAGGAGATTAAAAATGCCTACGCCACATTTCTGTGCCGCAGGCACGCAAATTACTACATATCAAATATTTATGATGTTATTATCGTCTCGACAATTACCAACAATTCTTTCATCTGCGCAGATGTCGACACTGCACACACTTCTTCCAATCTTAATATGTTAGTTAAGCATTGGACAACCCTGTCAAGCTGCTCGCCGGATGCTTTGCGTTCACTGCATACAGCAATATATTCTTTCATCTTTTCATACGGCATGGCTTTGCCTGCGATCTGCTTTTCAATCCGATACCACTCTTTATCCAGATCCTGGATTTTTGATCTCTGCGCTAACACCTGCAGCGTCTTGATATCGATTGTCGGCTGCGTCATTGCGGGATTCATGCCCGGCTGCGTAACGAGCGGCAATGCGCGGAAATCAATACCGCCGGTTCTCCTGCCGCCGTCTTTAGCCGCCTCCGCTTCGCGAGCATTCCGGGCTTCAATAAACGGCCCCTGATGGCTCTTGATAAAATTTACCAGTAAACCGTGCACGCGCGTTTCATCGGCAGGCTGGTTCCAAAACTGATCGATTCGGGATTGGGCTGCACATTTTTCAACCACCCTTTGTATCAGGCTATAGGGAATACCGTTCGGAAAATGCCCCTGGTCCGAAGTCATGAACCTTGCCAATGATTCGCTTGCCACTGATCCGGGGTCTAAGAGCGCCTTCATGTCGGCCACCGTGACTTCAAAATCTCCGCCGTCCTTTGACTGAAGCGCAGCCCGCGCACGATCACTGACCTTATATCCCGAATCTCCTGTCCAGATCCCTCGGCCTCCATTATCAACGATTATAGTGTTTACCCGGGTGTGAATGTCGATAGATTCGAAATAACTCATTATCTCGTCTACACACGCTCTTTCGTGCACGCGCAAGGTTTCTAATACCCCGCGAGCCAAGAGGGCGGAAAGTATCGAATCATGAGGTCCCCATATTTTAAAGGTCTCGTCATTCAAAACCTCTGATAAGCGATTCTGTACTAAAGCTCGCACGTTGTCCATCCGCTGGCTTTCTATATCGCCCCTGTGCACTTTGCGCGCTACTTCTATAATTACTAAATCTGCGATCGCCTTCACTCCGGCTTCAATTTCAGGTGTCCACGGCATGTCCTCGCTTTTAGGCTCTAAGGCCTGCTCCGCTTCCTGGGCGTCTCTGGATAGCGCTGGATCAACATAATCCTTTGCTATCAACCCCAGCACGGGCATGGTCAGCTTAATAACCGGAGGAATGGAAAGGAACGAGTATCCGGCAAACCCTAAGGCCACTCCCGCGCCTACGATCCCCCCCAGAGCAAGGATAACCCCTGCTTGAAGGGAACTAATGTATCCTCCTTGAAACCTGCGTAATATAAGCATGGCAACAATCATGCTGCCGATTAATGCTGCATACGGGGCTATGTACGGCGCGAGCGCCATCACTTCCGATCGCATCAGAGAGCCGATACCTTGAGCTACGAGAGTTTCAATCTGCGATCCTATTGCTTCAATTCCGCCGTCCCTACCACTTTCGTTGCTTTTCACGGCCATTGACATGGCTGTCATATAGAGCATCAGCTGCTTCTGACGCGCTTGGGCTACCTCGTCTCTATTCAACTTATACAATCCCTGCAATGTCCTATTCCAAATCCCAATTGCATCCTTTGGAGATATTACGAATTCGGATTGAGGCGGAATTATCTGAACATACGCATCGCCTATCCGGTCTGCGTCCGTACTTGTAAAAAGGTCGCCACTCCTCCCCGCAGGAATTTTAAACTCCGCAGACCCACCATCCATCATATTGACCCCGCCGCTGAAGTACGTGCGGATCACTAGGCCTGACGACGTGGAAACCTGTTCCTCCTTTTTATACTCACCTTCGCTGAACGATTTCTTGTAGGCGTTGTAATACGTGTCTTTGCTCCAGGCGGACTGAGCGGTCAAGTCGGCCAGATCCTTTGTGTCTATTGCCTGCGCATACGCGTTCGCCTGGCCTTTCGCTTTTTGCTTGAACCACTGCGCCAGAACGAGCGAATAATATACCTGCCTCAAGGCAGCGTAACGCTTTGCGGAATTGATCTCTCGGGTCAGCTTGGGCAGGATCTCGGCGCGGAGAAGTTCCGATGAGTACGCGTTCATCTCTTGCTGTTTCGGATCGGTTATTGAGAAAAACGGGGAGTCCTTCAAGTAATCCTGCTCGAGCATGACCTGCAAGCCGGCTTTGTAAATATACGCGCCGTCAGCCGATTCGCGGATAATGATCTCGCCCGGCACGATCCAGGGCCTGGTAAATGTCGGGATCTCCATGTCCGTCTGACCGAACAGGCTTTCCGCTTTGACGTATAACTTATCCCAATACTGCTTGCCCTCAGGGCGGTCAGGGGAGGTGAAAAGCGCCAGATCTTTTTTCAGCTGAAGGTCGGCGGCGAGCAATATCCTGCCGATATCGGTTTGCTCAAGATATGGATCGATGATGTCCTGCGGGGAGTCAGGCCGTAAATTTACCCAGAACAGATTATTTGGCAGGCGTAATCCGACCTGAAAATATTTGTATAATTCCGAAGCAGTGGCCGTATCTTTTGCAGCGAGCTCGGCTTTCGTATCGCCGCTGTCGAGGAACAGCGAAAGCTTTTCGGACGAAGGATCAAAGGAGATCGCCCGTATCTGCACAGGATTGAATATCTCAGGCGGAATGAGGCGCGCCATGTATCCGGGCACGTGCATGCCGGGAGCTCCCTGCGCAAAACCTGATTGTTCGAAGATAAGGCAGAAAGAAATGGAAAACGCGATTATTTTTTTAAACATGCATCACCCCGTGGCTATAAAATACAATGTGCTTGAGAATGGCTTATCAACCTTACACAAAGTATGTCTTATAAAGGCTGGAATTCAAGACCGAAGGGGCAGGTAGATGAAAGCGGTTTCATTTGCAGCCATCACAATGTTCGTTTTTTACACAATAACGACGAACTCGCCGCGGGGACGGGATGCGGCAAAACGGCTGGCTAATTCTGCTGCGGGCGCACGAAGGATCTCTTCGAATTTCTTGGTAAGTTCACGGGCTACACAGACTTGCTTCTGCGGCCAAACAGCAGCCATGTCCTCAAGTGTTTCAACGATCCGATGGCACGATTCGTAGAAAATGATCGAGTAATCGAGCTTCGATAATTCATTCAAACGGTTGCGCCGGGAAATCGGCTTGCTGGGAAGAAACCCTTCAAAAATAAATTTGTGCGCCGGTTTTCCGGATAAAACGAGCGCCTGGATGAACGCTGTGGGCCCGGGAATAAAGGTCATTGGGATATTATTCTCGATGGCCAGATTTATGAGATTATACCCCGGATCGAGGATGCCCGGAGTGCCGGCATCGGACACAAGCGCGACATCTTTGCCGTCCTTGAGCATCTTGATGAGTACATCTGCCTTTGTTATGCGGTTATGCTGAAAAAAGCTGGTAGTCGAAGTTGTTATTCCGTATTCGTTAAGCAGAATCTTCGTATGGCGGGTATCCTCGCATGCGATCATATCAACGGACTTCAACGTTTCGATCGCCCGAAGCGTTATGTCTTTGAGATTGCCTATGGGAGTTGCGACAATATATAACATTTTGAGCAGTGGGATGCTGCTGGGGATATGCCTCCCAGCTCGAACAGTCCTCGCCCCTTCGGGGCTGCGGAACTCGCTGGGAGACATATCCCCAGCAGGCTCACGATTACTCGACTGTTACGGATTTCGCAAGGTTCCGCGGCTGATCTACGTCGCAGCCGCGTTTAACGGCGATATGATAAGCCAGAAGTTGCAATGGCAATGCGACGAGAAGCGGCGAGAAGAATTCGTCTATTTGCGGGATATAGATAACTTCGTCGGTGAGCGCTTTGATCTTGGTATCGCCTTCGGTGGCGATCGCAATGAGCTTGCCGTTGCGGCTGCGGATCTCCTGGATATTGGAGACCATCTTGTCATACACCTTTGACTCGGGCGCAATGCACACGACAGCGCGGTATTCGTCGATGAGCGCGATCGGGCCGTGCTTCATCTCCCCTGCCGCATACCCTTCTGCGGGAATATACGAGATTTCCTTCAGCTTCAACGCGCCTTCAAGCGCAGACGGATAATTGATATTGCGGCCCAGATACAGGAACGAGCCGAAATGCGAGTGGCGGCTTGCGAGCGTCGCAATGCTTTCCTGCCCTTTCAGCAATGCTTCCTGTAACGCCGGGATCTTCCGGAATGTATCAAGATACCCGGTGATCATCTCCTGCGGCATGATATGCCTGATCTCGGCAAGATAGAACGCAATGAGATAAAACGCCGCCAATTGCTGGGTATATGCCTTGGTGGATGCTACGCCGATCTCCGGGCCTGCATACGTATAGATCACTCCGTTGGATTCGCGCGTGAGCGTTGAGCCAAGCACATTGCAGATCGACAGGATCGGGCAGCCCAATTCCCGCGCCTTGCGCACGCCTGCAAGCGTATCGGCGGTCTCGCCTGACTGGCTCACGGCGATTACAAGCGTGTCCTTGTCGATCAGCAGGTCGCGATACCGGAACTCGCTTGACACATCAACGGAAACAGGGATCGCGCACACCGATTCGATAATGTATTTGCCCACAACGCCCGCGTGATACGCGGTTCCGCAGGCGACAACGGAAATGTTTTTGATCTCTTTGAGCTTGCTTTCGGGGATATGCTGTTCCTGGAACTCAATACGGCTGTTTTCCTTAATTCGGGCTGACTGGAATGTTTCAAGAAGATGCGGTTGCTCGTTGATCTCCTTGAGCATGAAATGCTTATATCCCTGCTTCTCGGCAGCGGCAATGTCCCATGCGATATGAGATACTTTTTGCGGCACTTCTGTGCCGGACAGATCTGTGATCTTACAGCTATCCTTGGTCAGAACGACCATCTGGTTCTCTTCGAGGAAAATGACTTCCTTGGTCGAATCGAGAATAGCCGGAACATCCGAAGCGATAAAATTTTCGTCTTTGCCCAGGCCCACGATAAGGGGGCTGCCGAACCTGCCGCCGATAAGCTTATCCGGCTCCTTGCTCGATATGACGCCGATGGCAAAAGAACCCTCGACCTTCATGAGCGTTTTGCGCACCGCGTCCTCAAGGCTTGAGTCCTTTAAATAATCTTCGATCAGATGAACTAACACTTCCGTATCGGTCTCCGAAACGAATTTATGGCCTTTTTCCTGCAATTCGGCCTTAAGCCGCACATAATTCTCAATAATACCATTATGGACGATCGCGATCTCTTCTTTGCAGTCCAAATGGGGATGGGAATTAACCTGGTTCGGCGCGCCGTGCGTTGCCCAGCGTGTGTGCGCTATGCCGATGGTGCCGACGAGCGGTTTCTTCTGGAGGATGCTTTCAAGGACCTTGATCTTGCCCGGGGATTTGCGCAGGGATATCTTTTGCTTGTTCGAAAGGATAAGCGCCATGCCGCTGGAATCGTATCCGCGGTATTCAAGGCGCTGAAGGCCGGTGAGAAGCAGCTGCTGGGCCTGGCGATTGCCGATGTAGCCGACTATGCCGCACATGGGATTTTGCCCGCGTTGTGGAACTGTGGGATATATGGTATGCGGCTATTCGCCGCATACCATAAATTCGGCCAAACGGCTTACGTTCACTTTGTTCCGTAAGCCGTGGCCTCATTTGCGTCCCCACGGGGATTTGAACCCCGGTCGAAAGCTTGAAAAGCTTTTGTCCTGGACCAGGCTAGACGATGGGGACAGATCTATATGAGAATCTATTCGGAATCTTCGGCGATGACCGGCGCGATGCACGCAACGCGGTCCTTGTCCTGCAGCTTTATCAGGCGCACGCCCTGCGCTGCGCGGCCGGTGGTCCTGATATCCTTGATGGCGCACCGCAGGAAAATGCCGTTCTGCGTGATCACCATCAACTCGTCATTATCGCTGACCGCCTTAAGGCCGACAGCGTCGCCGTTTTTTGTCGTAACTTTAATGTTAATAATACCTTTTCCGCCTCTATTGGTCAAGCGATATTCCTTGACCGGTGTGCGTTTTGCAAAGCCAAGCTCGGTAACGGTCAGGACCGTGGAATCCTTTTCGGCAATGATCATGGAAATGACCTCGTCCTTCTTGGCCAGGGATATGGCGCGCACGCCTTTGGCTGACCTGCCCATGTCGCGCACGAGCGTTTCGGGAAAATGCACTGCCTTGCCCTGCCTGGTGCCGATCAAAAGCTCTTTTTTGCCATCAGTCAACTGAACGCCGATCAGCTCGTCGTCTTTTTCAAGCGTGATGCCGATGATGCCGCCTTTGCGCGGGTTGCTGTAAGCGTCAAGCTGGGTCTTTTTGATCTGGCCGAGCTTGGTCACCATGACGAGGAATTTATCAGCGCTGAATTCCCTGACCGGTATGGTCGAACTGATCTTTGCGTCAGCCTTAAGCTCAAGCAGATTGACCACTGCTTTGCCTTTTGACTGTTTGCTCCCCTGCGGGATCTCATAGACTTTAAGCCAGTGCACCTGGCCCTGGTCGGTGAATACTAATAGATAATCTTTGGTCGAGGCAACGAACAAATGCTCGATAAAATCTTCCTCTTTGACCTCTGCTCCGGTCGCGCCTGTTCCGCCGCGTTTCTGCTTGCGGTACGCGCTCACGGGCAGGCGCTTGATATAGCCGCCGTGGCTGACCGTGACAACAACGTCCTCGTCCGCGATCAGGTCCTCGATCTCAAGCTCTTCGACCTCTCCGACAATATCAGTGCGGCGCTCGTCCCCGTATTTCTTCTTCAATTCGCCAAGCTCATCCTTGATGATGGACTCGACCTTTTTTTCCGACGCGAGGATCGCGCGGCATGCCTCGATCTTCTTCAAGAGCTCGAGATACTCAGCCTCGATCTTGTCCTTTTCAAGCGCGGTCAGCCGCTGGAGCTGCATTTCCAGGATCGCCTGCGCCTGCAGGTCGGACAGGCCGAACTCTTTCATCAGGTTCTCTTTGGCGATCGGAACGGTCTTGGACGCCTTGATAACCTTGATGATCCTGTCGATGAACTTGAGCGCGATCTTCAAGCCCTCGAGGATATGCGCCCGCTTCAATGCCTTATCGAGCTCGAACTGCGTGCGCCTGCGGATGATGACCTTGCGGTGGCCGATATAGCAGTCGAGTATCTGCTTGAGGTTCAGCACGCGCGGCCTGTTCTCCACAAGCGCGAGATTTATGATGCCGAATGTTGTTTCAAGCTGGGTATGCTTGAACAGCTGGTTCAGGATTATTTGCGGTTCGACGTCGCGCTTTAATTCAAAGACAATGCGCATGCCGTCCTTGTCGGACTCGTCGCGGATATCGGAGATGCCCTCGATCTTTTTCTCGTCGCACAGCGCCGCGGCGGCCTCGATGACCCCGGACTTCTGCACCTGATACGGGATCTCGGTCACGACGATCATATCCTTGCCGTTTTTCTGGTGCTCGATGCTTGCGCGGCCGCGCACCGTGACCTTGCCGCGGCCGGTCGTGTACGCTTCCTTGATGCCGGTCTTGCCGCAGATGACCCCGCCGGTTGCGAAATCCGGGCCCTTGATGAATTTCATCAGGTCCTTGATCTCGGCGTCGGTATTATCAAGGAGATAGATGATGGCGTCTGCGACCTCGTTGAGATTATGCGATGGGATGTTGGTCGCCATGCCGACGGCAATGCCGCTTGAGCCGTTCACCAGGAGGTTCGGCAACGCGGCAGGCAGCAATAAAGGTTCCTTCAGGGATGCGTCGAAGTTCGGCCCGAAATTGACCGTGTCCTTGTCGATATCTCCCAGCATGTCGTCGGCGACGGATGCCAGGCGCGCTTCGGTATAACGCATGGCCGCAGCGCTGTCCCCGTCAACCGAACCGAAATTGCCCTGACCCTCGACGAGAGGATACCGCAGCGAAAAATCCTGCGCCATGCGGACCAATGTATCATACACCGCAGTGTCGCCATGCGGGTGATATTTCCCGAGAACCTCGCCTACGATACGCGCGCATTTCTTATACGGCTTTGAATGCTCGAGTCCCAACTCCTGCATGGCGTAGAGGATGCGCCGGTGCACGGGCTTCAGGCCGTCGCGCACGTCGGGCAGAGCGCGGCCCACTATGACGGACATCGAATAATTCAAATACGCGTCCTTGACCTCTGTTTCGATCGGTATCGGCACTATTTTTTCATTTTGCGTATACATGATTACACGTCCAGGTTCTTGACTAGGTGAGCGTTCTCTTCGATAAATGCCCTGCGCGGCTCGACCTGGTCTCCCATGAGCACCGTGAACATCTTGTCGGCCTCCACCGCGTCATCCAGCGTGACCTGCAGCATGGTCCGCTTTTCCGGGTCCATGGTGGTCTCCCAGAGTTGCTGCGGGTTCATTTCACCAAGACCTTTATATCTCTGAATGTGCATGCCTCTGGTCGCCTGCTCTTTTATATATACAAGCGCTTCCCTGAGCGACGCGCACTCTTTGTGCGCTTTATTCTCATCGGTTATCTTGAACAAACCCTTGGCCTTCTTCGCAACATCAACTGCGCCTGAATCTTTTGTTTGTGCCTGTATCTCAGGAGAATACAATGAGATATCAACGCCCATTTTTTCTATTTTCGCTATGAGCTGGTCTATTTCCGGCGCCTCGTAAAGCTCGAGGACATCATCTTCTATTTCCTTGCCTTCTTTCTCGCTCAATTTAGCCAATTCTTCGTCAGAATACAAAAATTGGTCTTTTCCATCCACTCTAATTCTATAAATTGGCAATTTTTTGGTTTTTGGATGTCTAAAAGTAAGGTATTTTGTTAAATTCACTCCCTTTTTCTCTAAAAGCTTGCCGTGTTTTTCCATTTCGACAAGGCAGTTCAGCAATTCTTTGAACTGGTGATCAGTAAAAACCTGCTTATCCTTGAGCTTTTCAAATATGTGGCCTTCCCTGCCCAAATCCAGGATAAGATCGTTCATCTGCTGTTCTGTCTGGATATATTCTTCGCGCTTTTCCCTTTTGACCTTGTACAGCGGTGGCTGTGCAAGGTACACGTGACCCTCTTCCAGAAGCTTTGGCATCTGACGGTAGATCAGGGTCAACAAAAGCGTGCGGATATGCGAGCCGTCAACGTCAGCATCGGCCATAAGCACCAGCTTGTCATAGCGCAGCTTCGCAAGATCGAATTCCTCGCCCACGCCTGTGCCCAGCGCAGTGATGATGGTGCGGATCTCCTCGTTCGATAAAATCTTATCAAGCCGCGCTTTTTCGACATTCAGGATCTTGCCTTTGATGGGCAGGATCGCCTGGAACCTGCGGTCGCGGCCCTGCTTGGCGCTGTTATGCACGAATATGCCGCTTGCTAAAGCAAAGTTGTGCGTGCCGGAGACCTCGATATCGTACACCGGGATTTTAGACGCAAGGTTTTCAATGCGCACGATCTTGTGGTTATACGGCGCTCCCGCCAGTGCATAATTTTCTTTAACCTTATTTTTTTCACCCAATTCGTCAACATAAAGCCATTCGTTGAATTGAAAGTCAAAAACTATTTCTGCGCTCTGCAGACTATTCCCTTCGGGTTTAACGATAAATTTCCTATAAAACGGCGCCAGGCTGTGCTGCGGGGTTAATTGTTCAGCAGGAATATAGGTGCCGTCGCGGAGCAGGAATAAGTGGTCGGGAGTACAAACAAGTTCCTCCTGGTTATCCAGTATGGCTTTGATTACGCACGCGCTCTTTTTGGTCATACGGGGATTACAAATAGGAGCGATACCGATATGTCCGTTGTCGAGCATGGTGTAACAAAAGTTCTGCTTGCCCTGCCGATGTTCTTTGACCAGCTCTTTAAAGGACAGGTTTCTGCCGTCCACAAGCGCCACTTTTGTGTCGCCCGCCCAGCAACCGCCGGCGCTGTCGCCTTCCACGATATACAGCTCGCACAGCGCCGGGTCGCGTTCCGAGCAGTCCGCGAGTTTCCCGGGCAGGCCGCCGGAATCAAGCGCGCCTTTCCTGCGCGTGAGTTCGCGCGCCTTGCGCGCAGCTTCGCGCGCGCGCGAGGCAAGGATGACTTTGTCGATTATCTTGTTCGCGACCGAAGGATTTTCCTCAAAATAACCGCTCAGCGCGTCGAATACCGTCGAGGCGGTCAGGCCTTCGACCTCGGAATTTCCGAGCTTCGTTTTGGTCTGTCCCTCGAACTGCGGGTTCGCGATCTTGACCGATACGACCGCGGTCAGGCCTTCGCGCGCATCGTCGCCGCTGATGGCAATATCATCCTTGAGCAGATTCTTGCCTTTTGCATACTGGTTGACGGCGCGCGTGAGCGCCGATTTGAATCCCGACAGGTGCGTGCCGCCCTCGATGGTATTGATATTGTTGGCGAACGAGAATATGTTCTCCGCATACCCGTCGTTATACTGCAGCGCCGCTTCCAGGGCAACGCCTTCCTTTTCTTTTTCGAGATACACGACCTTGTTATGCAAAGGCGCCTTGGTCTTGTTCAGGTATTCGACGAACGACACGATGCCGCCGTTGAACTTGAACTGTGTTTCCTTGTCGTTCCGTTCGTCCTTCAGGTTGATCTCAAGGCCTTTATTGAGGAACGCGAGCTCCCTGAGGCGGTTTGCCAGGATATCGTAGGAAAATTCCGTTGACCGTGTGAATATCGTCTTGTCCGGCTTAAAAGTGATCTTGGTGCCGGTGGATTTTGACTTGCCGATAACGGTGAGCTTCGACACGGTCTTGCCGCGTTCATACCGCTGGTGATAGATCTTTTCGTCGCGGCGCACCTCGACTTCGAGCCAGTCCGAAAGCGCATTGACGCAGCTGACGCCCACGCCGTGCAAACCGCCGGACACTTTATACGAATTGTGGTCGAACTTGCCGCCTGCGTGCAGGACGGTCAGCGCGACCTCGACCGCCGGCTTCTTCTCGGTCTTATGCATGTCCACGGGGATGCCGCGGCCGTTATCGGAGACGCTGAGGCTGTTGTCCTCGTGGATCAGGACGTCGATCTTGGTGCAATGGCCGGCAAGCGCTTCATCGACGGAATTGTCCACCACCTCGTACACCATATGATGGAGGCCGCGCGAATACGTGTCGCCGATGTACATGGCAGGCCTGCGGCGCACTGCCTCAAGGCCTTCGAGCACCTGGATCGCGCCCGCATCGTATTTTTTGCCGCCCGCGCCCGGACCGGCTGCCTGAGCTTCCTGCGATGATTTTTTTGCTTCCCGTTCCTTTTTCATCGTCGTCCTTTTTTAAAGAAATTCAATTTTACCACGTTATTTTGTCTTTGCAACTTTTATCTCTCCGATCACGAACCTGATATCCTTGACGTCCATCGAGTATTCGCGCAATTTCGCCAGCAGGTCCCGTTTACGCAGGTTCAGGTGATACATCCACGGCGCGGAATCGACCGCGATCGCGCAGATGCCGTTGCGGAAATACGCAAGCCGGACATGGCGTAATTCTTTTTTTGCAAAAACTTTTGCGAAATACTGCGCCGGATCGCTTGCCGCCGTCTTTGTCTTGCGCGTTTCGAGGTCTTTCAGGACCGCCGCGATCGTTGTTCGGATATCATCCATTTAACCCAATCGCATGGGAAGCACGATATAAACATGGCCGTCCCCGCGCATAACGCCGGGCTTTTCGCTTCCCGTCATTTCCCATTCCGTCGTCTCGGCGGATATATTCTTGAGCGCGTCGATAAGATATGCCGGATTAAACCCGATCACCATCTCTTTGCCCGAATACTGGATCGGCACTTCCTCGCGCGACTCCCCGACGTCGGGCGTGGATTTCGACACGACCATTTTATCCTTGAATATCTCCATCTTGACCGCCTGGTAATCGGGCGTTGCCAGGAGCGCGGCGCGGCGTATCGCCAGCATCAACTGTTCGCGGTCGGCCTTTATTTTATTCTCCGACGCCGGCGGAATGACCTGCTGATAATCGGGAAATTCGCCTTCGATGATGCGCGAAATGATCATGGTATCTTGAAAATCAAACAAAACCTGGTTCGGCCCGATCACCAAAGACAACTCTCCTTCGTCTTTTAGATTTCGCATCAATTCCTGGATCGTTTTGATCGGTATGATGATCCTGATCTCTTTCGTGCTGGGTTGTTTGAGTTTCCGGGTCGCGATCGCAAGGCGTTTTCCGTCTGTCGCCACAAGCGAAAAATTATTTTGGTTAATTTTAAACAAAATACCGTTTAAGATATACCTGCTTTCGTCCGCCGATACGGCAAATGACGTTAAATTCAACATTTGTTTTAAAACAGACTGCTCCAACTGGATCACTTCTTTATCTTTAAATTCTGGTAATTTTGGGAACTCCTCTGCCGGGAGCCCGATAATTTTAAACTCACATGTTTTACCCTCAATAAGGACCATGTGATTTTTTTTAGTATTGATCTGCACTAACGGATCGGATAATTCCCGTATAATATTACTAAATCTTCGTGCCGGAATAGTTATTGACCCTTGTTCTAGGATCTCCACAGGTATTACACAGCTTATTCCTATATTAAGATCGGTTGCGGTCATACGTAAACCGTCTTTTTGGGTTTCTATTAAAAAATTCGATAATATAGGTAAAGTGGCTTTGGCGCTGATAACATTTTGAATGGTATCAAGCCCTTGTATTAAAACATCTTTTTCCACTTTAAATTTCATTTCACTCCTCTCTGTTATTATTATAATCTAATATATATTAAATAATCGTTGTATTCTTAGTGTGTGTGGATTATGTGGAAATCTTTGTAATCCCTATATATTCAACCCTGTTATAAAAAATCAACCACTGGATAACCGGTGTGTTTATTGCTGGATAACCTGTATAATCCTGTTGATCTTTTCTTTTAACGCCGAATTGACCAGCAGGTCCTCTTTGATCTTATTGTATGAATGAAGCACGGTTGTATGGTCTTTACCGCCAAAATGCTCGCCGATCTCGGGAAACGACTGTTCGGTCAACTCCCTGCATAGATACATCGCGACCTGACGGGGCAGTACGATGGTTTTACTGCGTTTTTTTTGTTTCAGGTCAGCCAGGGAAACGCCGAATTCCTCGACCACGCAGCGCTGGATAAAATCGATCGTAACGAGTTTTTTAGGCTCGCGCAACAGGTCTTTGAACACTTCTTTGGCCAGGTCAAGGGTGATCACTTTTTCTTCCATGAGCGCATACGCGATGATGCGCACGAGCGCGCCTTCGAGCTCGCGGATGTTCGTCTTGATGAGGGACGCGATGAAAAATATCACGTCGTCGGGGATGCGCACCGGCTCGCGTTCGATCTTTTTCTTGAGAATGGCCACGCGCGTTTCAAGGTCCGGCGGCTGCACGTCCGTCGTCAGCCCCCAGCTGAAGCGCGACACGAGCCGTTCCTGGAGATTGGCGATCTCTTTGGGGGTCCGGTCAGACGAAATAATGATCTGTTTGTGGCTGTCGTACAGGGCATTGAATGTGTGAAAGAACTCTTCCTGGGTCGATTCCTTGCCCGCGATGAAATGGATGTCGTCGAGAACGAGCACGTCGACGTTGCGGAATTTCTGGCGGAACGCGGCGGTCGAATGGTGCTGGATCGCGTCGATCAATTCATTGGTGAACCGTTCGGACGGCATATAACAAATCCGCATCTGCGGCGACGCCTGCCGGACGTGATGGCAGATCGCTTGCATGAGATGGGATTTGCCCAGCCCCACGCCGCCGTATATGAAAAGCGGATTGTAATTCTTGCCCGGCGCCTCGGCGACCGCGACGGAATACGCGTGCGCGTGGCGGTTCGACGGCCCGAGGACAAAATTTTCGAACGTGTAGCGGGGATTAAGGGACAGGCTGTCGCGCGGCTCGGCATTGCGCAGTCGGGTCATGTCAAGCGCCGGCTTCATTCCCGCGGACGCCTTTTCCTGCGCCTCGATCGCCACGGTCATGTTTTTACCGGACGATCTGCGCACCGCGTCTTCTATGTCCTTGCGGTAATGCTGTTCCACCCAATCCTTGAAAAAGGCATCGGGCGCCTCGAGGACGAGCTGAAGGCCTGTGTGCTGTTTCGGTTTGAGCGGGTTAATCCAGGTCTGGATCGCGGTTTCGCCGAGGGTCCCTTTGAGCAGGTCTGCGGCGTCTGCCCAGATGCGAGATGCGTCTGACATTGTGTTATCAACCATATCCACAGAATATTCACAGAGTGAATAACTCTGTGGAAAACTTTTCATAATAAAAAATTTCCGAGACTCACGATAGCCTTATTATACAGTAATTTTAACCGCAGTCAACAAAAAACCGGGCTGCGTATTCACGCGCATCTTTTGCCGCGCGCCGTATTTGATACGCAACACTTGACAAAATCCTCTCCTGTGTTAAAATCTCAATCTCATTGTTAACCTTAAGTGTTGACTTGGGTTTCCTTTGTGTTATAATAAAAAATCCGAGAAAGCACCAACCGCATACAAGGAGTGAACAGGCACCATGAAAAAACATCTGAAGACCCGTTCGAATCTCGTCGGCAAGCGCGGTCAGGGTTTCCGCGCCAGAATGGCCACCAAGGCCGGCAGGCAAACCCTGAATCGCCGACGGGCAAAAGGCAGAAAAACGCTTTGCACGCATTAGGAGTCAGCATACTCACAGCCGTTATCACGGTATATCAAAAATACGGCAGAGCCCTGTTCCCGCAGTGCTGCCGGTATTGGCCGTCCTGCTCGGAATACGCCAAGCAGGCATTGCAGCGATACGGCCTGATCAAGGGCGGATATAAAGCGGTCTGCCGCCTGATGCGCTGCCACCCCTATTCCGGTCGCTCCGGTTTTGATCCTCTAACATAACTATGGAAAAAAGAACAGTACTCGCGATCGCACTATCATTTCTGGTCATATTCTTCTGGTCGAAGTTCGTCTACAAGCCGGAACAGCCGCAGATGCGGTCGTCCGGCAGCGTTATCAGCTCAGAGCCAAGGCAGGAGCGCATAACACCGGTTACCGCCCCCCTTCTTGCTTCAGAAACCGAACAGGTAGTTACAGCGTATACCATACCCGGGGCTGTTATTGAGGTTTCTGAACCGGACGCTGCTATAAAACAGGCAGTTTTTGATAAATATAAGAAGAATAAATATATTTTAAATAACGGACTGTATTTAGCAGATCCCGCAGTTAAGTTCGATCAAAAAATAAGCGTAAATGACGGATTTTCATATATTTATGAAGATACAGCCAAACGCATAACAAAAACGCTTATTTCAACTAACTCTCATTATGTCATGGAGTTAGAGATAAAAATCACCAACCTCTCCTCTTCTTCTCTTCAACAAGACATTCCTATCATATTGGGAAGATTTGACTTAGAAAAAAAGAATGGCGCTGACCAGCGTTTTGACGACATTATTGTCAGCGACCAAAGCAAAATATCACACCCGAGTTTTAAAAAACCAGCGACATTCCAGGATATTAAATTCATTGGCATGCGGGATCAATATTTCTGTGCCATTATACAGCCTGAATCCACAGGTTATTCCGGATTTGTGAATAAAGTTTCTGATAAAGTCTTTGATATTGGAATAGCTTCTGATCGGATAAGCATTCAGCCCGGAAGCGAGATCATTCAACGTTTCAAAATATACCTTGGCCCGCAGGACATCGATGCTCTGAGCAAGGCCAATCCAAGCTGGGGAGCAATTGTATATTTTGGCATGTTCGATATTGTTGCGCAGGTCATACTCGGATTATTAAAGTTTTTATTTACTATTGTAAAGAATTGGGGCGTTGCTATAATTTTGTTGAGCATAGCTATTTATTTGATATTATTCCCGCTTTCAATTAAGCAAATGAAATCAATGAAGGAATTGCAAGTATTGCAGCCAAAAATGGAGCAGTTGCGCAAGCAATACGGTGATAATCAGAAAAAATTGAACGAAGAGATGATGAAGCTGTATAAAGAGCATAAAGTCAATCCGCTTGGCGGGTGCTTGCCAATGGTGCTTCAGATACCAATATTTATATCATTATACCAGGTGCTGTCACGATCAATAGCTCTTAAGGGAGCGAAATTTCTCTGGATAAAAGATCTTTCTGAGCCAGACAGGCTTTTTAAGCTGCCATTTGAAATACCTTTCATCGGAGAGTATTTTAATATTTTGCCGATCTTAATGGCTATTGGGATGTTTATCCAGCAAAAAATGTCGTCTGCAAATGCAACAGGACAGGCTGCAGAGCAGCAGAAGATGATGGTTATAATTTTTCCGATCATGTTCGGCGTGATGTTTTATAATGTTCCTTCAGGGTTGGTCATGTATTGGTTTTTAAATAGCACGCTGATGCTTTTGTATCAGATCAAGGTTATGAGATCAAAATGACAGACCAGACTGGCGAAATAGAAGCTGAGGGAAAAACAACAGCAGAGGCGATTAAAAAAGCCCTGAGACAGCTTAAGGCAAAAAGGGACGATGTTAATATTGAGGTTGTTTGTGAAGAAGAAAAAGGCCTTTTTGGTATGGAAGGCGCAAAAATGGCAAAAGTGAAGGTCAGTCTGAAGCAGAAATAGCCGCAATGTTCCCCGTGAAAATGTGCGCGTTTGAACATTTTCACAAAAAAATGTATTGACAAAATTAAGCATCGGCCACATAATAAGGGTTGATATCTCCGCATGGTTCCCCGTGAAAATGTGCAATATTGCACATTTTAAGGAGTGCTTAAATGATCGACCCTTGGTATGTGACTGGATTTTGTGACGGAGAAGCTGCTTTTACATTTAGTCGTGCAGGCGCTTCTTACGCCATTTATTTTGGATTACGACAACGGGCAGATAATGCTCAAATAATTGAAGAAATACACCAGTTTTTTAACTACGTCGGGCGCTTATATTATTCTAAAGGAGCAGCGCCAACACATAATAGCGGGTTAACACAACCAGCGATATATTATAGGGTGACGAAAAACGAAGAACTCCAGGAAATAATCGCTCATTTTGATAAATATCCGTTGCAAAGCTTAAAAAAGCGAGATGCCTACAAGATTTGGCGCGAAATGGTGATTTATAAGAAAGATCATTATCGAGATATTGATTATGATACGATTAGGAGGCTCGCCGATTCTTTGTCTCAGGCGAATTCAAAGAGCAGGGTTTATAAACGTCACACTAGATAATGAGTAAGGTATTTGCGATTTGTAATCAGAAGGGCGGCACTGGCAAAACAACGTCGGCAATTAATATTGCCGCCTATATGGCATTGGCAGGAAAGAGGGTGCTGCTTGTAGATCTTGATCCACAGGCGAATGCAACAAGCGGCGTTGGTATTGACCGGCATCAGATAAAGCAGAGCACATACCACATACTTCTCGAGGAACTCAGCGTCGGGGAGATAATCCAAAAAACAGCCATCCCGAATCTATTCCTTGCTCCGGCAAACCTGGATCTGACCGGAGCCGAGGTCGAATTGGTCAGCGCTCTCGGCCGCGAATACCGTCTTAAAAAATCCCTTGCTGCGGTCCGCGCCGAATATGACTTTATCATTATCGACTCTCCGCCGTCATTGGGCCTTCTGACCATAAACTCGCTTTCCGCAGCTGATTCGATCCTGATCCCTGTGCAATGCGAATATTACGCGCTCGAGGGGCTGACACAGTTGAATAACACGTTTAACCTGGTGAAAAACAATCTGAATCAGGGGTTGGCCATACAAGGCGTTATTCTTACCATGGCTGACTTCAGGACAAACCTGACAAAAGAAGTCATCAACGAAGTCAAAAAGAATTTTCCAGGCCACGTATATGATACGGTTATACCGAGGAGCATTAGACTGAGCGAAGCTCCGAGTTATGGCAAGCCAATAGCGATATACGACAAAGACAACATCGGCGCTAAAAAATACGAGCAATTGACAATGGAGATTTTAGGAAGCACAACCGTATCATCAGATAAAAATTTTGATACGGTTGTACATGAACCACAGTCACAGGAGGCTTGAAGATCATGGAACATAGAGCGCTTGGCAAGGGCCTGAATGCTTTGATACCGGAATCGCCGCAGGAAAAGGGATCGCGCGTTTTAACGTTAAGCGTTACTCAGATCAAGCCAAATCCGTTTCAGCCAAGAGAGAATTTCAGCCAGGAAGAAATGGCTGAGCTGGTCGGTTCGATCAGGGAAAAGGGTGTTATACAGCCCGTGCTTGTCAGGGCGCGGCCTGACGGTTATGAGTTGATTGCAGGAGAGCGCAGACTGCGCGCTGCCCGGATGCTTAATATGCAGGAGATCCCGGCGATCATAAAAGATGTTGATGACAAGGATTCTCTGGAGCTGGCATTGATCGAGAATATTCAGCGGCAGAACCTGAACGCGATCGAAGAAGCGCGCGCATACCAGTATCTCATTGACAAATATCAGATGACCCAGGATGAGCTGAGCCAGGTCATGGGCAGGGCGCGCGTATCGGTAACGAATGTGCTTCGTTTGCTCAAGCTTCCCAGGGAGATACAGGACGAGATCAAGAGCGGCCGCATTTCATTCGGCCACGGCAGGGCATTGCTTGAAGTGAACGATGAGAACAGGCAGAGATTTTTGACGCAGATAGCCATTTCTAAGTCGTTGTCTGTAAGAGAGTTAGAGAGTCTTATCAAGAATTTACGGCCGCGCAAAAACAAGCTTACCGTGAAGATGGGCACTGTTGATCCGGTAGTGGCTGTGCTTGAGACCCAGCTGCAGCAGGCCCTGGCGACAAAGGTGAAGATCGTCAAAAGGAAAAAAAGGGGCCACATCGTTATCGAGTTTTATTCCCAGGAGGACCTGGAGCGCATCGTTGACAAACTACGAGGAGAAACGAACACATGATGCAGTCAGTGCTTATTCTTATTAAACCCGATGGCTTGAAAAAATCCCTGACCGGCAATATCCTGACGCGGCTTTCGGAGACGAAGCTGGAGATCGTCGCGGCAAAAATGGTCCGCGTGACCGATACATTGGCGCAAGAGCATTACTGCCATCTCAAGGACAAGCCGTTCTTCCCCGAGCTGATCGAATATCTGAAGGGCGAACTGCACGACAGGAAGAAGGTCATGGCCCTGGTGTACTGGGGAAGGGATGCGATCAAGAAATGCCGCGAGATGGCGGGCGCGACCAATCCCGAAGAGGCGGATCCCACGTCGATCAGGGGCTCATACGGCAGGATCACGACCAAGGGTCTGTACGAGAACGTGATCCATGTTTCGTCGAATGAGGATGAGGCACAGCGCGAGATCAGGCTGTGGTTTTCCCCCGACGAGATCATCGTCGACCTGTATCCGGTGAAGAACGAAGTCAAAAAAGAAGTCCATATAAAAAGCTGGGCATAAACCAAGGGGCGCACATGATCCAGAGCATGACAGGGTTCGGCAGAAGCGAACAGAAAATAGAACCGTTCGGGCTTATCACCGTCGAGATCCGCAGTATCAATCACAAGTTCCTTGAGACGGTGGTGCATGTGCCCGAGGGGTTCCTGTCGCTCGAGGACAAGATCAAGAAGGAGATCGAGTCGCGGGTCCAGCGCGGCAGGATCACCTGCGTGGTCACCGTGTCGGGCGGGTCCGGCCGCGACGTCGTGATCAACGAGCGGCTGTTGAAAAAATACCTCGCATCGATCAAATCGATCAGCGGCAAATACCATATCGCAGGCGCGGTGAATATCAATAATCTCATCAACATGCCCGGGGTCCTGTCCCTGACCGAGAACCGCAAGCCCGTGCTGAAGATCCTGCCGCAGATCAAGGCGCTCGTCGCAAAAGCCGTGTCGGAGCTGATACGCATGCGCCGGCAAGAAGGCCAGGCGATCGTCAAGTTTTTGTGTGAGCGCAATGACCAGATCGCAGGCGATATCGCGATGGTAAAGGACCGTTTCGTCAAGGTCGTCAAGCAGAAAGCGGCGAAATTTCCGACGGATTCGGAGCGCACCGCGTTCCTGAAGGAATCCGATATCAACGAGGAGCTCGAGCGCATCGAGTATCATGTGCATAATTTCAAGAGCAAGCTGTCATTAAGCGGCCCGGTGGGCAAGGAGCTCGACTTTATTTCCCAGGAGATGCAGCGCGAGGCCAATACCATGGGCGCCAAGTCATGCGACGCGCTTATCTCCGGCAGGGTCGTGCAGATCAAAAGCAGTATTGAAAAAACGCGCGAGCAGCTGCAGAATATCGTGTAGCGGTGTCGCAAAAAACAGGGGCGCATTGAAAGCACAGGGCGCGATCATCGTATTATCCGGGCCTTCGGGTTCGGGCAAGACCACGCTGGCGGAAATGCTCGTGCGGCATGCCGCGCTCAGGAAGAAATTGTGCCGGTCGATCTCGGTCACCACGCGGCCCCGCCGCACCGGCGAGCGGCACGGGCGCGATTATTTTTTCATAAGCGAAGCGGAGTTTTTGCGCAGGCGCCGGGCGAAAAAAATCCTTGAATGGACCAGGTATTTGGGTTATTATTACGGGACAGATAAGGATCTCGTCGAAGCGCGGCTCGAGCGGTTCGCGGGGATCGTGCTCTGTCTGGACGTTAACGGCGCGCTGCGGGTCAAACGGATGTTCCCGTCGCGCGCGGTCATCATTTTTATACTGCCGCCGTCGCTGGGGGAACTGTCCCGCAGGATACGGGCCCGCGCCGCTTCCACCACTGAGGCGGAGATCGGCCGGCGGCTTGCCGTTGCGCAGGACGAGCTTAAAGCGGCGCGCGGATACGATTTTCGGGTGAAAAACAAGGATCTGAAAAAGGCGATCAGCAGCCTGGTCAGGATCGTCAGGCGCGCAATGGCTGAAAACGACGGGAAATAGCTAAGGAGAAAGAGGAATGGCGCATATGGCTTTGGAGAAACTGCTGGATAAAACCGAGGGGTCGGTATATAAATTGGTCGTTCTTGCGTCCCGGCGCGCATTGGAGCTTGCCGAGGGGCAGCCAAAGCTGGTGGAGGGGTCCTCAACAGCCACGAAACCGTCGATCATCGCCCTGCAGGAGATCGGAGCGAACAAGCTGCTTGCGAAGGCGAAGGAACACGATGCCAAAAAATAAACAGGTCGTTCTCGGCGTTACGGCCAGCGTCGCCATTTACAAGGCGTGCGAGATCGTGCGCAGGCTTCAGGACGCGGGCATGAGCGTGACCGTGGTCATGACCGGGGACGCGAAGCAATTCATACAGCCGCGGCTGTTCGAGGCGGTGTCGGGGAACAAAGCGTATAGCGCGATGTTCGAGGAAGCGGTCGAATGGGATATCGAACACGTTTCGCTGGCGCAAAAAGCGGACCTTGTGCTTATCGCGCCGGCAACGGCGAACGTCATCGCAAAAATAGCGGCGGGTATCTGCGACGATCTTTTGACGTGCGTCGTGTGCGCGACTGAAGCGCCGGTCCTGATCTGCCCGGCGATGAACGACCGGATGTACCTGAACAAGATCACGCAGGCGAACATAGAGAAGCTGCAGAAGCTGGGATACTGTTTTGTGCAGCCCAGAAAAGGCAATCTTGCCTGCGGCAAAGCCGGAATCGGCTGCTTGGCTGAGGTCGAAGCCATTGTCAAGGAAGCCCGGCGGCTTCTTGCATAATTAGATTTGGCGACGTAGCCAAGTGGTAAGGCAACTGTCTGCAAAACAGTTATTCAGCGGTTCGAGTCCGCTCGTCGCCTCCAGATAGCGCATATGTAACACGGGTATACGATATGCCCAGAGTATATAAAGAGTTACGCCTGACAGGTTCTAATCTTTGGTATGTTGTAGGTCTTATTACCACAGATGGTTGTTTGTCAAACGATCATCGGCATATTGATATTACGTCGAAGGATTATCAGCTGCTCAAAGCAGTTAAATCCGCCGCCTCTTTGACAAATAAAATAACGGATAAGTATAACGGCCGTGGACAAAAGTCCTATCGTATCGGGCTTGCAAATCGAAAATTCTATGATTTCTTGCTTTCCGTAGGACTGATGACGAATAAATCGTTGATTCTCGGTCCCATTGACGTTCCGCGCGAATATTTTGCCGATTTTTTAAGGGGCGTAATAGACGGAGATGGCTGCATACGCACATGGATACACCCGACAAATCATGGCAAGCAATGGAGCCTGCGGGTTTATTCCGGGTCCCGAAGATTCCTTCTGTGGCTGAGAGATATGGTCACGCAGCAATTCAGCGTCACGGGCAGTATGCATGTAAATGATACCAAAGCCAATCCCTGTTGGATCCTTAAATACGGGAAAATGGCTGCTCGTGAAATATGCCGTCGATGCTATTATCCTCGGTGCATTGGTTTGAACAGAAAGATCGTCTTGGCAGGAAAGTGTGTTAACGCGCGTTTTGGCTGGGGGAGAAGCAAGACGGTTTTGAACCATTAATAAACTTGCCGAGGTGTTGGAACTGGCAGACAATGTGGACTTAAAATCCACCGTCCGCAAGGGCATGAGGGTTCGACTCCCTCCCTCGGCACATTGACAATCATAGTAGATACGGGCTCATAGCTCAGCCCCGCGCAAAAAGCGCGCGGGACTCCTCGGGATGCACAGCGCATCCCTCGTCGTTGGTTTAAAGGAGTTCGCTATGAGCTATTGACAATTACAGCAGATACGGGCTCATAGCTCAGCCCCGCGCAAAAAGCGCGCGGGACTCCTCGGGATGCACAGCGCATCCCTCGTCGTTGGTTTAAAGGAGTTCGCTATGAGCTATTGACAATTACAGCAGATACGGGCTCATAGCTCAGTTGGTTAGAGCGTTTCCTTGACATGGAAAAGGCCGGAGGTTCAAGTCCTCCTGGGCCCACCATATTTTTAGATATGAACCTCGATACACTCAGACATTCATGCTCGCACGTGATGGCCGTGGCGGTCAAACAGCTCTGGCCGGGCGCCAAAGTCGCGATCGGCCCGTCCATCGAGGACGGGTTTTATTACGATTTCGACAAGAAAGAGCCGTTTACCGACGATGACCTTGCCCGGATCGAAGAGCGCATGGCAGAGATCATCAAAAAGAACGAGTCCTTCGTGCGCGAGGATCTGTCGAAAAAAGACGCGATCGATCTGTTCACGAAACTCGGCGAGGATTACAAGGTCGAGCTGATCAGGGCTATTCCCGACGAGACAGTGTCGATTTACCGGACCGGCCCTGATTTCGTGGACCTGTGCCGCGGCCCGCATATCGCTTCGACCGGCCAGATCAAGGCGTTCAAATTATTGTCGGTCGCAGGCGCGTACTGGCACGGCATCGAGACCAATCCCATGCTCCAGCGCATCTACGGGACCTGTTTTGAGACGAAGCCTGAGCTCGATCAACATCTTAAATCGCTCGAAGAAGCAAAACTGCGGGACCACCGCAAGCTCGGCCCCGGATTGGAGCTCTTTGATATTTATCAGGATATCGCAGGCCCGGGCCTGGTGTTCTATCATCCCAAAGGCGCGCTCGTGCGCAAGCTGATCGAGGATTATGAAAAGGCCGAGCATCTCAAGCGCGGATACCAGCTCGTCGTGACCCCGCATATCATGCAGGCGGAACTGTGGATGACCTCCGGCCATTACGATTATTACAAAGAGAACATGTACACGTTCAAGATCGAGGACCGGGAATTCGTCCTCAAGCCCATGAACTGCCCGGGCCATATCCTGATATATAAATCGAAGATACGCAGTTACAAAGATCTGCCGATCCGGCTGTTCGAGCTCGGCACCGTGTACCGCCACGAAAAAGCCGGCGTCATGCACGGATTGCTGCGCGTGCGCGGCTTTACGCAGGACGACGCGCACATATTCTGCCTGCCGGCGCAGGTCCGCGACGAGATCAAGGCAGCGGTCGGATTCGTGTTCGATACCATGAAGGTGTTCGGATTCGAGCATATGGATATCGAGTTGAGCACACGGCCGGCGAAATCGATCGGGTCCGACGAGGATTGGAACACGGCAACGGCGGCGCTCGAGGATTCGCTCAAAGGCCTCGGCCTGGCATATGAGGTCAACGAGGGCGACGGCGCGTTTTACGGCCCCAAGATAGACATCAAATTAAAAGACGCGCTGAAACGGTCGTGGCAGTGCGCGACCATCCAGTGCGATTTCAATCTGCCCAAACGCTTTTCGCTCGAATATGTGGACGCGGACGGAACGGCGAAACAGCCGATCATGCTCCACCGCGTGCTGCTGGGCAGCGTCGAGCGGTTTACCGCCTGCCTTACCGAGCATTATGCGGGCGCGTTCCCGGTGTGGCTTGCGCCCGTGCAGGCAACGGTGATCCCGGTGAGGGAGGATTTCAGCGCGTACGGCAAAGAGGTCGTCGATGCGCTCGTGCAGGGCGGCATACGCGCGGACATGGATGCGCGCAGCGAAACGCTCAACAAGCGGATCCGCCAGGCGGAAGTCAACAAGGTTCCTTATATTCTGGTTGTGGGTGAACGCGAGCTGACGTCGAAGCAGGTATCGGTGCGCAAGCGCCGCGAAGGCGACAAAGGTTCGATGGCGCTCGATGCCTTTATCGAGCAGGTCGGCCGCGAGATTATGGACCGGGCGCAGTAAGTAGTGCGGCCAGTCCGGCGCGACGCGCCGGAAAGGCGGCGTACGTACATGCAGCCAAACAGGAGGTGGGGTTATAAAAAAGTTCATTCGTGTCAACGAGCGGATCCGCGTGCCCGAGGTCCGGCTGATCGGGGCGGAAGGGAACCAGCTGGGTATCGTTTCGACGGACAAGGCAAGGGAAATAGCGCAGCAAAGCGAGCTCGATCTCGTCGAGGTGGCGCCCCAGTCGGTCCCGCCGGTATGCAGGATCATGGACTTCAGCAAGTTCAAGTACGACCAGGAAAAGAAAGAGCGGGAGGCCAAGAAGCATCAGAAGGCCGGCCGCATCAAGGAGATCCGCCTTCACCCCAACATCGACGAACATGACTTTCAGATAAAGGTAAAACAGGCACTCGGTTTTATAAAAAAGAAGGACCGGGTTAAGGTCGACCTGTTTTTCAGAGGCAGGCAGATCGAGCATATGGACCTGGGCAGGAAGCTGATCGACAAATTCATCGCCGATACGCGCAACGACGCCCTGCTTGAAAAAGAGCCTTCCATGGAAGGCAGGCTGATCACGATGATGCTCGCGCCGAAAAAATAAACGAAAGGTAATTGCGGCTATGAAGAAACTGAAGACGAAAAAAGGCGTTGCAAAACGGTTCAAACTGACGAAGAAGGGCAGGGTCAAGTTCCGCCCGTCGGGCAAAAGCCATTTGAACACGAACAAGAAAGCGGATAAGCTGCGCAGGCTGCGCCAGGCGAAAACGCTTCCCAACAAAAAGGATGAGCAGCAGCTGCGGCGCATGCTGCCTTACGGATAAGGAGTTCGAGCATGTCAAAGATCAAACACAGCGGTGCAACAAAACGAAGAAAAAAGAGGATCCTCGCGCGCGCCAAGGGCTTCAGGCTCAAGCGGTCCAAGCAGTTCCAGCACGCGCGCCGCGCGGTCATGAAGGCGCTGACCTACGCGTTCCGCGACCGCAAGAAGCGCAAGATCGAGTTCCGCGGGATATGGATCGCGCGCATCAACGCGTTGTGCAGGCAGGAAGGGATATCGTACAGCAGATTCATGGCGGGATTGAAAAAAGCAAAGGTCGCGCTTGACCGCAAGTCCCTTGCGGCGATCGCGGTATCCGATGAGCCGGTATTCAAAAAGCTCATCGAGCTCGCCAGGAAATAAAGCGGGTCATGTACATCATAATCGTCGGGTGCGGAAGGGTCGGATCTGAGCTGGCGCAATTGCTCTCGGCAGAGGGCCACAATGTCGTCATCGTCGACCGTTCCCCCGCATCGTTCGAGCGCCTCGGCAATACCTTCAACGGACTGACGTTCGTCGGCAACGGCTTTTCGCTCGAACTTCTGCGCCAGGCAGGCATCGAAAAGGCCGACGCGTTCTGCGCGGTCACCAACGGCGATAATACGAATTTGATCTCCGCGCAGGTGGCGCGCAAGATATTCAATGTCCCGAAGGTCATCGCCCGCATCTACGACCCGCGCCGGGCGAATATTTATTCGGCGCTCGGCCTCGATATCCTCAGCGGCACCATCCTGTTCGCTTCAATGATCCGCGACAAGATCGTGGAAAGCCGTTTTTCCAGCTATCTTATCGAATCAAAAGATGTCGGCGTGCTTGAGGTCGAGGTAAAAGACGATCTTGCCGGCAAGACGATCGCGGATATAAACATCCCCGGAGAATTCATGGTCGTTGCCGTGCGGAGGCTTGCCGGCGTCACGATCCCGGAGCCGAAGACCGCGGTCATGAAAAAAGACGTCCTGATGGCCGTCGTGAAGGTCGACGTGCTCGAGAAGATAAAGAAGAAACTGAACCTTGCAGGCGGGTGATCGCCATGTACATCATAATCGTCGGCGCGGGTAAAGTCGGATATTTCCTTGCCAAGCGGCTGATCGCCGGCAGGCATACGGTCAGCATCGTCGAGAAGGACAAGGCGCTGTGCGAAGAGATCGCCAAGGAACTCGAGGCGATGGTCATCAACGGCGACGGGTGCGACCCCGTCATTCTTGAGGAAGCAGGGATCAAGCGCGCGGAGGTCGTTGCCGCGGTGACCGGGGACGACGAGGATAATCTTATCATCTGCCAGCTCTGCAAGGAGTTGTTCAAGGTCAACCGTACGGTCGGCCGCGTGAACAATCCCGATAACGAACGCACGTTTGCGGAGCTCGGGGTGGACGTTCCGGTTGACGCCACCATGATCATCGGCAAGATCATCGAGGGGGAAGTTTCTTTTGCCGATTTCGTGAACCTTATGTCGTTCAAGCGGGGGAAGCTGTCGATCGTGCGCATCGACCTGCCTGCGAATTCGCCCGTGACCAATAAAAAGGTCAAGGACGTGCGCCTTCCCGGGGATTCCGTGCTTGTGTCGATCGTCAGGCACGACGATGTCATCGTGCCCAAGGGCGATACCGTCTTTATGCCGGGCGACGATATCATCGCGATCACCGGCGTAGGGAACGAATCGCAGTTGCTGGCGCTGTTCTACGGAAAGCTGTAGTGCCATGAAACTGAAGCCGGGTGTTATTTTAAACGCCGCATTCGGGATATTTGCCGAGCTTTTGTATGCCGCCGCCATCATGCTGTCCGCGCTTGCGGTCTGCCTGGCGTTCTCCCTGATAAAGCCATGATCCTGAAGCCGCGCCTCGAAGACGTCAAGCTGATCGGGTTCTATCTGAGCAAGATCATCCTCGCGCTCGGAGCGTCGATGGCGCTGCCCCTGGCCGTGTCCCTTGCCCTGGCGGAATTCAGCCCCGCCGCCGATTTCGCCATCGGCATCGAGATCGCGCTTATCTGCGGCCTTGCGATGCAGCGGGTCTGCCGGACCGACCGGGACCTGCGCTGGATGCACGGGATGATCGTCGTGTCTTTGTCATGGGTCGCGGCCATGTTCCTCGCAGCGGTGCCGCTGTATTTAAGCGGCCACTGGGCATCGTTTCTCGACGCATGCTTCGATACCATGTCCGGTTTCGCAACGACCGGCCTGGCCCTCGCGCAGGACCTCGACCACATGTCATACGGACATAATTTCTGGCGCCATCTTATCATGTTCATCGGCGGCCAGGGCATCGTGATCGTTGCGTTGTCGTTCTTTGTCAAGGGCCTTTCCGGCGCGTTCAAGATGTACGTCGGGGAGGCGCGCGATGAAAAGATCCTGCCCAACGTGATCCAGTCGAGCCGCTTCATCTGGCTCGTCAGCTTTGTGTTCCTTGTCATCGGTACCGCGGTGCTGGGGATTGCCGGAATGCTGAACGGTATGCGGCCGTTCAACGCTTTTTTTCACGGCATCTGTATTTTTATCACGGCGTTCGACACCGGCGGTTTTGCGCCGCACTCGCAGAGCATCCTGTATTATCACAGCGCCGCCTATGAAATCATTACCGTTGTCATCATGATCATGGGCGCGATTAATTTTAAGCTGCACTATCATTTGTGGACCGGGCGCCGCAGGGAGATCCTGAGCAATATCGAGAGCCGCACTTTTTTTATCAGCGTGTTCATCGTTTTTTTTATTGTCGCCGCGGGGTTGCGCGCGGCCGGGATGTATCCGCAGGCCGGCGTTTTATTCCGTAAGGGCTTTTATCAGCTTATTTCGGGCCATACGGGCACCGGCTTTCAAACGATCTATCCCGGGCAGTTCCTGTCCGATTGGAACGATCTGGCGGTCGTCGGCATCATTATCGCCATGGCATTCGGCGGCGCGGTATGTTCCACGACCGGCGCCATCAAGATGGTCAGGCTCGGCGTTATCTCAAAGGCGTTCATACAGGACGTCAAGCGCATCCTCTTGCCTGAACGGGCGGTCGTGCAGCAAAAGTTCCATCACATCAGGGAGGTTTTTCTTGATGATAAGATCGTTCGCACGGCGCTCATCATCACTTTTGCGTACATCGTTCTTTACGGGCTCGGTTCTCTCGTCGGCATGCTGTACGGCTATCCGTTCCTGAAGTCCCTGTTTGAGTCCACGTCTGCGGCGGCGAACGTGGGTTTATCATGCGGTATTACCGCTCCCGCCATGCCCGCAGGATTAAAAGTCACGTATATCGTGCAGATGTGGGCGGGCAGGCTCGAGTTCATGTCCGTGTTGACGCTGCTTGGATTCCTCGTCGCCGCGGTCAAGGGGAAGCGATGAGGATGCGCGTCTGCGCGGCGATGTGCGCGGCAATGCTCTTTGCCGGCGCGGCAGCGTGCGCGGCGCAAACGGTTTCCAGCGAAGAGCTGATAGCACGGCCGAAGGATTTCGACGGCACGGCCGTCGTGTTCCGCGGCGAGGTGATCGGCGATATCATGATACGCGGCGGATATGCGTGGATCAATGTCCATGACGGCACGGCTGCGATCGGCGTGTGGGCGGCTGCCGCAATGGCCCGCGGGATCGCCCATGCGGGGAATTTCAGGCATTCGGGAGATATTGTAGAGATCGAAGGGACGTTCAACCGCGCCTGCGTCGAGCACGGCGGGGATATGGATATTCACGCGCAGGTCATGAAGGTGGCGAGCCCCGGAGCGCCGCGGATGACCTGCAGCCTGAACAAAGTAAAAAAAGACTGGGTGATCAAACTTTTAGGAGTTGTGGCGATCGTATGGATATTGACGCTATTAAAAACTCGGTGACACAAGAGCTGGGTAATGTTTCCTCGAACGCCGACCTTGATGCGTTACGCGTCAGGTATCTGGGCAGAAAAGGCGTCCTGGCCGACCTGACCGGATCGATACCGTCGCTGCCGCCGGACCAGCGCGGCGCATTCGGCAAGCGGGTGAACGAGCTCAAGGGGCTGCTTGCCTCGATGTTCGATGAGAAACAGCGGTCGCTCGGGGCCGATGCCGTTGCGCGCGCCGGAGAAAAGCCCGATATGGGCATGCCCGGTATTGCCCAGGACGTGGGCAGGCTTCATGTGCTGACGCAGGTCATCAACGAGATATGCGATATATTCACCCGCATGGGATTTTTGATCGTCGACGGCCTTGAGGTCGAAACGGAATACAATAATTTCACGGGCCTGAATATTCCGCTCGAACATCCCTCGCGCGAAGCGTTCGACACGTTCTACCTTAAAGACCTCGGTGCATCCGCGCTCGGCAGGCCCGCGTCTGACGGAAAATTGCTTTTACGGTCGCAGACCTCCTCGGTGCAGATATCGGTCATGAAAGAGAATAAGCCGCCCCTTGCGGTTGTCGCGCCCGGGCGGGTTTACCGGCCCGATGCGGTTGACGCGTCGCATTCGTTCATGTTCCATCAGATCGAAGGTTTCTTGGTGGACAAAGGGGTCAGGTTCTCCGACCTGAAGGGCACGCTTGAATTCTTTGCCCGGGCCGTGTTCGGCCAGGATATCAGGATGCGGTTCAGGCCGCACTTTTTTCCGTTCACCGAGCCCTCGGCCGAGATCGATATCTCATGCATCATCTGTAAAGGCAAGGGCTGTTCCGTGTGCGGCAAGAAGGGATGGCTTGAGATCCTCGGGTCCGGCATGATCCACCCGAATGTATTCAGGAATGTCGGGTATGACCCGGAAAAATATACCGGTTTTGCGTTCGGCATGGGCGTTGAGCGCATCGCCATGCTCAAATACGGCATCAATGATATACGGCTTTTTTATGAGAACGACCTGCGCTTTTTAAGGCAGTTTTAAACCATGAAGACCACCTATAACTGGATCAGGGAATTCGTCGATGTCGATATGCCGCCGGAGGAACTCGCGGATAAGCTGACCATGGCGGGCATCGAGGTCAAGGCCGTTGAGTCCAGGCACGGCGATTTTGTGTTCGAGATCGAGATCACCTCGAACAGGCCTGACTGGCTCAGCGTGCTGGGGATCGCCCGGGAAGTGGCGGCGGTGACGGGGAAAAAGCTGAAGCCGGTCCCTGCGCTGCGTCGCGCGGCTGTATCCGGCAAGAAACGGGCGCAGGCGCGCGGCACGGCGGCGTGCCCGTGGCAGGTCCGCATCGAAGACCGCGAGGACTGCCCGCTGTACACGGCCAGGATCCTGTCGCATGTGGCGGTCGGCCCTTCCCCGGACTGGCTGCGCCGTCGCCTCGAACTGGTCGGATGCCGCAGCGTCAACAACGTCGTCGATATTACGAATTACTGCCTGTATGAAATGGGAGAGCCGCTGCATGCGTTCGACGCGGATACGCTTGCCCCGGGAGAGATCGTCGTGCGCCGGGCAAAGCAGGGCGAAAAGATAACGACGATCGACGGACAGGACCGGGCATTGGATCCGTCGGTGCTGGTCATCGCCGATTCCCAAAAGCCGGTCGCGGCCGCAGGGGTCATGGGAGGCAAAGCGACCGAGGTGACGGAGCGGACAAAAAACGTTATTCTGGAAGCGGCCATATTCAGGCCCGTTGTTGTCAGGCGCGGCAGGCAGTCCCTCGGGCTTCAGAGCGAAGCGTCGTACAGGTTCGAGCGGGGGATCGATCCGGGCATTATCGCAATAGCGTCGGACCGTGCCGCAGGCCTTATCCAAAAATTGTGCGCAGGCAGTATCGAAGGCGCGGCAAGCTCGCCTGCTGTCAGGTGCCGGCCCCGGACCGTTGCGCTGTCCGAAACGGCTGTCAGCGAAGTCCTGGGCGTTTCGCTTCCCGCGTCCCGCATAAAGAGCATTCTTTCGTCGCTGGGATTCGTTGTCAGGACGAAACGCACGGGGAGCCTTGCGGTTTCCGTGCCCACGCACCGGCAGGATGTCTGCGCCGGGATCGATCTGATCGAAGAAACGGCGCGCATATACGGGTTCGACCGGATCCCCTCAAGCCTTGCGGCAGTGAAGCTGCAGGCCGCGGGCGACGACACATACCGCCGCATCTGCGGGGTTAAATCTATATTGACGGGCCTTGGCCTTGACGAGGTCATCACCTATAGCATGCTTGACAAGCAGTCGCTTGCGGGTTTCTGGGGGGATGATGCGGCGCTGGCCGCGATAGCGAATCCGCTCAGCGAAGAACAGGAATTCCTGCGGCCCGTGCTCATGCCCGGCGTGGTCGCAAGCGCCGCTTACAATCTGCGGCAGCAGCAGGAGTATATATCGGTTTTCGAGATAGCAAAGACGTATCAGCTGCGGCAGGGCCGTTTGCACGAGAATTATCATGTCTGCGCCGCGCTCTGCGGCCGGAAATCGGTGTGGCTCGAGCAGGATAAGCGCCGCATGGCCGACAGCCCGGCGTTCCTGCACCTGAAAGGGATCACGGCTGTTCTGTTCGACCGCTGCCGCGTCGGGCCGTACCGGTTCGCCGCCGTTGATGCGGGCCGGGTCGATATCATGGGCCCGAACGGCGCATTAGGGACGATGCGCAGGATAGGCAAAGACGTTCTCGACCGCCTCGCGGTCAAGAACAGGGATATGTATGCGGTTGAACTGTCGCTGAACGGCATCCTCGGCGCAGGCAGGCGCGAGTGCCGGTTCGAACAGCTCTGCCGGTATCCGGGCATCTGCCGGGACATCAGCATCGTCGTTCAGGACAGCGTCGAGACATCGGAAGTCGTCGAACATATCAAACAGCACGGCGGGGAGTTTTTACAGCGTGTGGCAATCAGCGATTTTTACAAAGGCAAGCCCATACCCGACGGCCATAAGAATCTGACCGTGTCCTGTTTTTACCGCTCGGCCGCGCGGACGCTGCAGGAAGACGAAGTGAATGCGGCGCACCACGCGGTCATCGAGCGCCTCAAGGAACGGTTTCAGGCGGCGATCCGGTAGCTGCTTGACAAGGGCCGTTGCGGCGTGGTATACTTTGGTTGCAATAACGCTCTTTTATATCCCTGCCGTGTTCGTTGGCAATGCTTGACAATAGGTGAACCAACACAATATGTATGGGAGCTTCGATTCTTCTACGCCTTGGCGTAAAGAGAGAGCACCCACCTGATACCGTAAGGTTCAGCCGTCGAGCGCCAACGACACAGTGCGGGGATTTTTTTTTCGAGCCCGCCCTGTTCTCGGAAAAATAATCCTGTGCGATGTCTTGCATCGCACGGGAGTACCTATGAAAAAAAATTCATTAGACACAGACCTTTTCTCCAAAGAGCAGGCGGAAAAAGACTTCAAGGCCCTCCCCCTTGCCGCCCGCATGCGGCCGCAGCGCCTTGAAGATTTTATCGGACAGGAACATGTCCTGGGCCCGGGCAAGCTCCTGCGCCGCGCGATCGAGGCGGACCGCATGAGTTCGATCATCCTGTTCGGCCCGCCGGGATGCGGCAAGACCTCGCTGGCCGTATGCATTGCCGGCGTGACGAAATCCTTTTATGCCGCCATCAACGCGACGACCTCCAGCGTCGATGAGATGCGAAAAGCGATCGCGCAGGCAAAACTGCGCCGCGCAAACGAGGGAGCCCGGACGATCCTTTTTATCGACGAGATACACCGGTTCAACAAGGCCCAGCAGGACGTTCTTCTTCCCGACGTCGAACAGGGCAACCCCGTGCTCATCGGCGCGACCGTCCATAATCCGTTTTTCTACATCGCATCCCCACTGGTATCCCGTTCTCTGGTGCTGGAATTAAAACCCTTGCAGGACAGCCAGATAATCGAGATCATGCAGGCCGCATTGAAGGATACAGCGCGCGGCCTTGGCGCGTTCAAGGTGCGGATGGATAACAAGGCGCTTGAATTCCTCGCGAAGGTCTGTGAAGGCGACGCGCGCAGGGCGCTCAATGCGCTCGAGCTGGGCGTTCTGACCACCCCAAAGAGGAAAGACGGGTCGATCCGTTTTTCCCTCGAGACCGCTGCCGAGTCCATACAGAAAAAGCCCGTCGTCTATGACAGGGACGAGGACGGCCATTACGATACCGCCAGCGCGTTCATCAAATCAATGCGCGGGTCCGATCCCGACGCTGCGATCTACTGGATGGCGAAAATGCTGTATGCCGGAGAGGACCCGCGGTTCATCGCCCGGCGGGTGTGCATCCTCGCCGCAGAGGACGTCGGCAACGCAGACCCGCTCGCGCTCGTTCTGGCAAATGCGGCTTTGCAGGTCGCCGAGTTCGTCGGCATGCCGGAAGCGCGCATACCGCTTGCCCAGGCGGTCACCTATGTCGCGTGCGCGCCCAAATCCAATGCCGCGTATCTTGCCGTCGATAAGGCGTATGGGGATATCGAATCGGGCAGGGTGCAGGAAGTGCCGGATCATCTTAAAAGCACGGCATACGCCGCGGCCGCGAAGCTCGGCCACGGCAAAGGGTATAAATACAGCCACGATTATCCGGGCCATTACGTTGACCAGAAATACACGCCGCTGCCGGTTAAGTACTATTTCCCGACGGACATCGGCTATGAAGCGAAGATCAAGGCGCGGATGGAGAAGCTAAAACAGGGGGACGGTGCTCACGGGCGGGGGCAGGCCCCCGACGAGGCTCAGCCCCGCCCGTGAGAACCGTCCCTATTATTTCGGAGACCATATGATCATCACGGAACAGAAGCCGCTGGAAGAGATCCTCGAAAGCCTCGCCGGAAAAACGAAGATATTTCTCGCAGGCTGCGGGGATTGCGCGACCGCGTGCAGGACAGGCGGTGAAGCGCAGATGCTGGACATGAAAAAGCTTCTCGAAGAGAAGGGCAAAGTTGTTACCGGGATATGCATCCCCGATGCGACGTGCGTTGCGGCAAAATTGAAAACCGCCCTCGCCGGCCATTTGCCGGCTCTGCGGCAGTCCGAGGCGGTCGTTGTATTCAGCTGCGGCCTCGGCGTGCAGTCGTTCAAAGACAATGACCGGCTCAGGTTAACGGTTCTGCCGGGCTGTAATTCTCTTTCCGGCGCAGTGCTTGACGGCCAGGGCAATCTCTGGGAGAAATGCGCCATGTGCGGCCAGTGCGTGCTCGGGAAGACCGCCGGCATCTGCCCTGTTGCGCTGTGCCCGAAAGGCCTTTTGAACGGGCCGTGCGGCGGCATGAACAAGGGGAAGTGCGAGCTTGACTCAGAACGCGACTGCGTATGGGTGCTTATATACAGGGAAGCCGAAAAAAAACAGCAGGCAGAGGCGCTCAATAAAATACAGCCGCCGCGGGACTATAAAAAAACCGTACGGCCTCATTCGCTGATCGTGAACCAACCCGCAGTAAAATAATATATGGCACGCAAACGCAACGACATAGCGTTGACAAAAGAAGCAATTCGTAATAAAATCTTAGTGAGACTTAAAACCCAGAAGGAGGATATAAGGGCCCGGAAAAGCGCCGTTATTTCCAAGAGGCTGTTCCGGACCCGGGCGTTCAAGCAGGCTGTAACAGTGATGTTTTACAAGGCATTTACGGGTGAGGTCGATACCGACAGCATGATCAAAGCAGCTCAAAAATCAGGCAAGATCGTCGTAGTTCCTGTTTGCGGCGAACATAGAACATTAATTCCCTGTATCCTCAAGGACGGAGCGCGGCTGTTGCGCGGCCCGTACGGGATAGGGGAACCTGCAATCAAGAGATCCGTGCCCCTGCGCTCCATCGACCTGGTCATCGTGCCGGGTATCGCGTTTACCAAAAACGGCAAACGACTGGGCAGAGGCAAAGGATACTACGACCGCTTCTTATCGCGCGTATCGCACCGCGCTGCTATCATCGGCCTGGGATTCGATTTCCAGGTGCTGCCCGATCTTCCCACCAATGCCATGGACGTCAGCGTCCAGAAGGTCATCGCCGCCTGACCGTTCCGTCCGGCGGTAAAATCAAGAGTCATTAAAATAGAGGAGGTTCCCGCACCATGCTTACCATCATGCTTATGATCGGCATTGCCGCGGTCGCCCTGCTCGGCGGATATGCCTTGCGCAAATTCCTCGCCGAACAGAAGATCCATGACGCAGAGACCCAGGCAAAATACGTTATCGAACAGGCCAAAAAAGAAGCCGCGGACCGCCATCGCAGCGCGGAGCTCGAAGCGAAGGACCTGCTTTACCGCATGCGCCAGGATTTCGAACAGCAGACCAAGGACCGCAGGCAGGAAATAGCCAATCTTGAAAAAAGGCTGTCGCAGAAAGAAGAGAACATCGACCGGAGGCTCGATCTTCTGGAGCGCAAGGAAAAAGACCTCGAGCAGAAACACGAGAACATCAGGCGGCTTGAGGACGGCCTGAAGACCAAGGAGAACACCCTGCATCTGTTGATCGCGGAGGAAAAAGAGCGGTTGCAGAAAATGGCGTCGTTGTCCATGGACGAGGCGCGCCAGATCCTGCTCTCGCGCCTAAGCGAAGAGCTGAACACCGAGAAGGCGGTCCTCATCAAGCGGCAGGAGGAGGAGATACGCGGCGCCGTGGATAAAAAAGCGGTCGAGCTCATCAGCCTGGCCATCCAGCGCTGTGCGGCGGAACAGACCGTCGAATCGACGGTGAGCGTCGTCAACCTGCCCAATGATGAAATGAAAGGCCGTGTCATCGGGCGCGAGGGCCGCAATATACGCGCGCTCGAGATGGCGACCGGCGTCGACGTCATCATCGACGATACGCCCGAGGCGGTGACGCTTTCATGCTTCGATCCGGTCAGGCGGGAAATCGCGCGCCTTTCCCTGGAGAAGCTCATCGGTGACGGCCGGATCCATCCGGGCCGCATCGAGGAGGTCGTCGAGAAGACCAAGAAGGATATGGAGGAGAAGATCAAGGAGGTCGGCGAACGCGCGGCATTCGATTCGGGCGTCGAGAACCTGCATCCCGAGCTCGTGAAGCTCCTCGGCCGCCTCAAATACCGCACGAGTTTCGGCCAGAACGCGCTGCAGCATTCCCAGGAAGTGTCATATCTCATGGGCGTCATGGCCTCGGAACTCGGCCTTGATTTCAAGCTTGCCCGCAGGGTAGGGCTGCTTCACGACCTCGGTAAGGCGCTCGATTACCAGGTCGAAGGCACGCATGCGAAGATCGGCGCGGACGTCGCCAAAAAATACAACGAATCCCACGAGGTCATCCACGCGATCGAGGCGCATCACGAAGAAACGCCGCTCGTCAGCGCCTATGCGGTGCTTGCGGTCGCGGCGGACGCCATCAGCGCGGCGCGGCCCGGCGCGCGCAGGGAAACGCTCGAGACGTATATCAAGCGGCTTGAGAAGCTCGAAGCGATCGCCAACCAGTTCAAGGGCGTCGATAAGACCTACGCGATCCAGGCGGGCCGCGAGATCAGGATCATCGTTCAGCCGGAGAAGATCAACGACGGCGATGCGGTGAACATGTCGCGGGAGATCCGCAAAAAGATCGAGGAAGGAATGGAATATCCCGGCCAGATCAAGGTCACGGTCATCCGCGAGACGCGGGCGATCGAGTACGCGAAATAAAATCGGCACGGCCGGACAGACGGAGCACGCATGAAAATATTGTTTATCGGAGATATCGTCGGAAAGCCCGGCCGCGAGGCGGTGGTCCGGCTGGTGCCCGGGCTGCGCGCGGCATCGGGCATCGACTTCGTCATCGCCAACGCCGAGAACTCGTCCGGCGGATCCGGGATCACGCCGCAGACCGCCGGCGAGCTGTTTGACGCGACCGTGGATGTGCTGACGGCGGGTGACCATATATGGAAGCGCAAAGAGATCTTTGAGCTTATCCGTTATGAGTCCAAGATCATCCGGCCGGCAAATTTCCCCGCCGGCGCTCCGGGGCACGGATTCGGGGTCTTCCGGTCAACGTCGGGGATCAAGGTCGGCGTTGTCAACGTGCTCGGGCGGGTATTCCTGGAGCCGCTCGACTGCCCGTTCAGGGCCGTCAGGGCCGCGGTGGAGCAGATCCGAAAAGAGACCAACATCATCCTCGTCGATATACACGCCGAAGCGACATCTGAAAAGATCGCCATGGGCTGGTACCTTGACGGCGACGTCTCCGCGGTCGTGGGCACGCATACCCACGTGCAGACCGCGGATGAGCGGGTCCTGCCCAAAGGGACCGCGTATATCACCGACGCGGGCATGGCAGGGCCGTTCGATTCGGTGCTCGGCAGGCGCGTCGAGGACGTGCTTGAACGGTTCCTTGGCTGCGTGCCCGTGCGCTTTGAGGTCGCCGGCGAGAATGTGCAGATGCACGGCGTTATCGTCGATATCGACGAAAAGACCGGATGCGCCCGGTCGATCGAACGGATACAGAAACGATTGTGATGTATGTTTGACCATAATGGGAAAGTCCTTATAACGCTGGTTTTGTGCGCGGCCCTGTGGCTGCCGGGAGCATTCGGCCAGGAAGGCGATATCGAGTATGTGCTTGATGCGGGCTCGACCGCCGTTCCTCTGCCCGATATTTTCAAGCCGGCCATGGACCTGTCCGGCCGCGGCTATAACAGCGATCCGGCGTGGCCCCAGTCGCTCGCGCATCAGCGCGTGCTCGACATATGGCAGAAAGACGTCGGCTTCCGGGGCATATACCGCTTTCAGTACAACCTGTGGGAGATCAGCGAGGTGTCGGGCAACCGCGCGCTCCAGGAAAAATTGCTTGCCAATTACGAGGCGATGATCCGGCGGGTGAACGAAGCGGGCGGCGTGGTGATCCTGAACATATTCAGCACTCCGCAGGGCCAGGGCAAGGTCCTGGACAAGAAAAGCTCCCCGGTCGATCTAAAGGCTTTTAAATCAACGGTCAAGGAATTCATCCGTTATTACAGCTGTCTGAAGCGCTATACCGTCTGGTATGAGGTCTGGACCGCTCCGGACCTCGACGATTTCTTCCTCGGCAGACAGCAGGAGTATCTGAACCTGTACCGCGCGGTGGCCGAGGCGGTCAAAGAGCTCGAGTCCGAATTCAAGATATCGATCCCGGTCGGCGGCCCGTCATCGAGCTGGTGGTTCCGCAGCGTCGAGGGCAACACGAACGTCACCCCGGAGCGCAGCCTCGCGTATGAACTGGTCAAATTCTGTTATCATTACCGGCTGCCGCTTGATTTCATCTCGTGGCACGCCTATTCGACCGATCCCCGCTGCGAGAAAGAGATGACCGCGTATAACAAGACCGCGGTCGCGCTCATGCGGGACTGGCTCAGTTATTTCAAGAAGGAGCGGGTGCTTTTGATCGTCGATGAGTGGAACTACGACAGCGGCGTCAATCTTTCTGCGGAGCGGCGTGACCGCGCATTCGTATCGGCGGCGTACATCCCCGCGCGCCTCAAGCATATGTACGAAGCGGGCATTGACCATCATGTTTTCTTTTCCCTTGAGGATTTTCAGTACAATAAAGAAGGGATCGAGCGCAATGTTGGTGCGTTCTGGTTCACGCCCGACCCCGCCGCGTATAACGGCGGCGCAAAATCGACATACAACGTATGGCGCCAAATATCGTTTCTGGGGGATTCGATGTATGTCCACGCGCCCAAGACCGCGGACGAGTTCGTGGGGGTCATTGCGACGCGGGGGCAGGACAGGATCGCGCTGCTGGTGTATAACTACATCGATCCGGACACCTTCCGGAATTATCTCTCGCGCAATATCGCGCTCCTGAAAGAAGGAGAGCGCCGCGCGCTGCTTTCGATCATAAAAAGCGACAAGCTTGACAAGATCCTGCGCAGGCAGCTCGACGCAGGAACCCTGCCGGTATCCGGGCGGGTCAAGTCCATGCTCAAAAAAGCGCAGGAGCTCAATGACAGCGCGGCGCGGTTCTCCGCCGCGGGCAGAAACATCAAATTCGTCATTAAGAACCTGAAGGATGATTATACAGCCGAGCGGTATACGGTCGATTCTTCGTGCAATTCCAACTGCGAGCTGTCCGCGGTTCCGCTTGAGCTGTCGGCAGCTGCCGGCGCTGTTTCGATACCGATGACGCTGAATCCCTATTCGTCGAATCTTATCGTGCTGACAAGGAAACCGAAAGAAGAGATGCGTCCGCAGGAGATCGATAAAGCGCTTGAGGAAGCGGCTCAGCGCAAAGAGGCGCAAAAGGAGAAGGCCGGGGAACCGGAGAAAAGGGCCGAACCGATAGCGCCCGATGCGGCGCAGGTTGAGCCTGCTGCGGCTGAAAAAATCGATGCAGCGCACATCCCGTAAGCCATGAACGACGAACGGCATATTTTCAGCGTTACCGAGATCACGCAGGGGATAAAGCTGCTGGTGAGCCGGCAGTATGGTTCGGTATGGGTAGAAGGGGAAGTTTCCAATTTCCGGCCATCGAGCTCAGGCCACTGGTATTTTTCGCTCAAAGACGAATCATCGGTTCTGTCCGGCGTGATCTTCAGCCGCGCCGCGCGGGACGTGCCTTTTAAACTTGAAGACGGGCTCAAGGTCGTATGTTTCGGGTCTATTGACGTGTACCCGCCGCGAGGCAGTTATCAGCTGATCATCGAGCGCATCGAACCCAAGGGCGTCGGCGCGCTGCAGCTTGCGCTCGAACAGCTGAAGGTCAAGCTGGAAAAAGAAGGGCTGTTCGCTCCCGAGCATAAAAGGGAGATTCCGTATCTGCCGGGCCGCATCGGAGTGGTGACCTCGGCGACCGGCGCCGCCATCAAGGATATTTTAAAGGTCCTCGATCGCAGGTTCAGGGACGTCCATATCATCCTTGCTCCGGTAAAGGTGCAGGGCGACGGGGCAAAAGAAGAAATATCGAACGCGATACGGCAGTTGAACGAGTATAGTGACGCCTGCCCCCGCGATGACCGGATCGAGGTATTGATCGTCGGCCGCGGCGGCGGCAGCATCGAGGATCTGTGGGCGTTCAACGAGGAGACGGTCGCGCGCGCGATCTACGCGTCGAAGATCCCCGTCATCTCCGCGGTCGGCCATGAACGCGACGTGACGGTTTCGGACCTCGTTGCGGACCGGCGGGCAGCCACGCCGTCGGTTGCGGCCGAGATCGTCATTCCCCGCAAAGAAGACCTGCGCGACCAGGTCAGGGACTTGACGGCGCGCATGTCAAATTCGTTCGAGGGCCTGCGCGCCGACGCCGCGCAGCGGCGCGCTGATGCCTTAAGCCGCCTGAAAACCGCCATGGACCATATATGGCAATTGAACCTGCAGTCATGCGAATCGGTGTCGCAAAAACTTCTTCGGGCGAATCCGGCGCTGGTGATCCCGGAATATATCGGAAAGATGCGCGAATATGCGCGGCAGATCGCGGTGCGCATGGAGCATTGCATCGCGCTCAAAGAATCCCGGTTCGGCGGCGTCGTCGAAAAGATGGCGAGCCTGAACCCGCTCAACATTCTCTCGCGCGGCTACAGCGTAACCTATCTGTTGCCGCAGGAGAAGATCATGAAAAGCTCGATCGGCGCGAAGCCGGGAGAAAGCATCCGGACGCGGTTGTCGAACGGCGGATTGATCAGCACGGTGACGGAGGTGTACGGCGATGGCGGAGATCAAGTTTGAAGAGGCCTTGAAAAAACTGGAAAAGATCGTCGAAGAGCTCGAGCAGGGAGACCTTTCCCTCGATGAGGCGCTTAAGAAATACCAGGAGGGCATCGAGCTGTCGCGCGCGTGCACGGCGCGGCTGGAGAACGCGAAAAAAAAGATCGATGTGCTGGCCAGGAACAAGAAGGGCGATTTCGAGCTCAAACCCCTTGACGAGGACGCCGATGCGTAACACAAGGAAAGACGCGTGCAATGTATCTTGAAACGATAAATACGCCGCGCGATATCAAAAATATCCCGCTTGACCAGCTTCCTGTTCTGGCGCAGGAGATCAGGCAGCGCATTCTTGAGGTCACCAGCAGGACCGGAGGGCATACCGCGTCGAGCCTCGGCGCGGTCGAGTTTATCATCGCGCTCCATTATTGCCTTAATACGCCGCGGGACAAGATATTGTTCGATGTCGGCCACCAGGCGTACGCGCACAAGATATTGACGGGCAGGAACGGGATTTTTGACACGCTGCGCCAGTTCGGCGGTATGAGCGGATTCCCTTCGAAAGAAGAATCCGAATACGATACGTGTTTCTGCGGCCACAGTTCGACGAGCGTATCCGCGGCCCTCGGGATCGCCTGCGCGCGGGACGCGGCCCGGCTCAAAGACCCGTTCAAGGTGGTCGCGGTGATCGGCGACGGTTCCTTAAGCGGGGGATTGTGTTTTGAAGGGCTGAACAACGCCGGCCATCTGAAAAAAGACCTGCTCGTCGTGCTCAATACCAATGAACTCAGCATTGCGCCCAATGTCGGCGCGATCAGCACCTATTTGAACAAACTTATCTCGATGCCTATTTACAACCGGTTCAGGGAATCGTTCGATAATTTCCTTGAATCGCGCGTTCCAAAGGGCCGAAGGCTCAAGGCAATAGCGGCAAAGCTGGAAGAAGGGTTCAAAGGACTGTTTATTCCGGGCATCCTGTTCGAAGAGCTGGGTTTCAGGTATTTCGGCCCGCTTGACGGCCACGACCTCGGCAAACTCGTGCCCACCCTGCGCAATATACTCAACGTCAAAGGCCCGCGGCTCGTTCATATTATTACTAAAAAAGGCAAAGGTTACGCGCCGGCGGAAAAAGATCCGGTGCGATTTCATTCCGCAGGGCCGTTCGATATCGCCAGCGGCGAGCCGCAGCCGCGCGGGAATGCCGCCCGGCGGACCTATACGGATATGTTCGGCGAGGCGATTGTCAGGATCGCGGCTGCCGATCCCCGCGTGGTCGCGGTCACCGCGGCAATGCCCGAAGGGACCGGGCTTGATAAATTCCGCGATGCGTACCCGCAGCGCTTTTTCGATGTGGGGATCGCCGAACAGCACGCCGCGTGTTTTGCCGGAGGGCTTGCGCTCGCCGGCCTGCGGCCGGTCGTAGCGATCTATTCGACCTTTTTTCAGCGCGCGCTCGACCAGGTCTTCTCCGACGTGGCGCTGCAGAAAGCAGCGGTCGTGTTCTGCCTTGACCGCGCGGGCATTGTCGGCGAGGACGGGGTCACGCATCAGGGCGTGTTTGATATCCCGATGCTGCGCGGAGTCCCGGATCTTGTCATGATGGCGCCGCAGGACGGCGCGGAGCTTGAGGCGATGCTGAAATTCGCAATATCGCTCGACAAGCCGTGCGTTATCCGCTATCCTAAATCTGCAAGCCCGGCGCTTGGAACAGGCCGCAGTCCGCTCGCACTCGGCAGGCCGGATGTCCTGCGCACGGGCAAGGATTATTGCCTTATTGCGCTCGGCAGCATGGTCGAGCATGCGCTTGCCGCTCAGGCCCTGCTTGCAAAGGAAGGCCTTTCCGGCATGTGTATCAATGCCCGGTTCATCAAACCGCTTGATCCGGGGGCGTTTGCGAAAGCGATGCAGGAGATCGATCCCCGCGCGCCCATCATCACCGTCGAGGACGGCGTCATCGACGCGGGGTTCGGCAGCGCGGTCAGCGAAGCGCTCGGCAGAAGCGTCGAGCGAATCGGCCTTCCCGATCAGTTTATTACGCACGGCAAGCGCCAGCTTCTTCTGGAAAAATACGGACTTGATCCCGCAGGCATCGCCCTGCGGATCAAAAACGCGGTAAGGAAAAATGGCAAAGGTTGAGATCGACCGGGAGCGGTGTAAAGGTTGTTATCTGTGCGTCAGCGCGTGCCCGAAGGGCTGCCTGATCATTGAGCCGTCCCTGAATAAAAAAGGGTGCAAGCCCGCCGGCTTCAGGCCGGGGGCGGAATGCGCGGGCTGCTGTTTGTGCGCGGCCATGTGCCCTGATTGCTGCATCGAGATCATCAAGGAATAGCGCAAGGAGCGCGGTCGTATGGCGGGAAAACGAATTCTGATGGCGGGAAACGAGGCGATTGCCGAAGGGGCGATCCAGGCGGGGCTCGAATTCTATGCGGGGTATCCCATAACGCCTCAAAATGAGCTGACCGCGTATATGGCGGCGCAGATGCCCGCGCGGGGCAAAGTTTTCATCCAGGCGGAATCGGAGCTCGCGGCGATCAATATGGTGTTCGGCGCCTCCGCGGCCGGAGCCCGCGCCATGACGTCGTCGTCGAGCCCGGGGATCAGCCTGAAGCAGGAAGGCATTTCATACATGGCCGGCTGCAGGCTTCCGGGCGTTATCGTCAATATGATGCGCGGCGGCCCGGGGCTGGGCAATATCGCGCCGTCGCAGTCTGATTATTTCCAGGCCACCAGGGGCGGCGGCCACGGCGATTACCGCACGATTGTCCTTGCGCCCGGTTCGGTGCAGGAATGTTATGACCTGATGTTCGACGCCTTTGATCTGGCTGACTGGTACCGCACCCCGGTCATGGTATTAGGCGACGGCATGCTCGGGCAGATGATGGAACCGGTCGCTTTCAAGCCCGCATCGATACAGGAAAAACCGCCGGTCCCCAAGCCGTGGGCATTGACCGGCGCGCGAGGCCGGCAGGCGAATATCATCAGGTCCCTTTTGCTGAAAGACGGAGCGCTCGAGGCGCTGAATAAAGAACTTCAGGCGACGTACGCGAAGATACAAAAAAAAGAACAACGGTGGGAAGAATACCGTCTTGACGGAGCGCGGGTCATCATCGTCGCATACGGCATCATGGCGCGCGTGGCGAAAAATATCGTGACGTCGATGCGGGCCCAAGGCGCGCGCGTCGGCCTGATCAGGCCCTTAACCCTCTGGCCGTTTCCCGTCACTCCGTTCGCGGAGAAGAAAAAAAGCGTTGTCAAGTACCTTGTGGTGGAGATGTCATACGGCCAGATGGTCGAGGATGTGAAGCTCGCGCTTGAATGCAGGCAGCCGGTCAGGTTTTTCGGCAGGGCTGGCGGCGCGATCCCGTCTGAAAAAGAGATCGTCGCACAGGTAAAGGCGCTTCTCCATGGATAAATTATACGCATACCCCCGGTCGCTCAAAAAAACGCCGACCCATTATTGCGCCGGCTGCGGCCACGGCATCTGCCACCGGCTCGTTGCCGAAGCGGTGGATGAACTGGCCATGCGCGAGCGGGTCATCGCCGTCGCGCCGGTCGGCTGCGCCGTTCTCGCCTATGATTACTGGGATTTTGACGTGACTGAGGCTGCGCACGGCAGGGCGCTGGCGGTCGCCACTGCCATCAAGCGCGTCAGGCCCGAGAATATCGTGTTCACCTATCAGGGCGACGGGGATCTGGCTGCTATCGGCACGAATGAAACGATCCATGCGGCAAACAGGGGGGAAAACCTCACGGTGATCTTTATCAATAACGCGGTGTACGGCATGACCGGCGGCCAGATGGCGCCGACCACGCTTGCGGGGCAGAAGACCGCGACCACGCCGCTTGGCAGGGACGTGGCCAGCCAGGGATATCCCCTCAAGATCTCCGAACTTCTTGCGCAGCTGCCCGCGGTCAAATATGTCGAGCGCGTTTCCGTGTTCAATCCGGCCGAAGTATTCAAGGCAAAAAAAGCGATCCTGTCTGCGTTCAGGAACCAGATCGACGGAACAGGGTTTTCCCTTGTCGAGGTGCTTTCCCCGTGCCCCACATACTGGGGGAAATCCCCGAAAGCGGCAATGGAGTGGATCAGGGATACCATGGTAAAGGAATTCCCGCTGGGAAGGATAAAATGACCCATCGCATCATCATCGCAGGCGAAGGAGGCCAGGGCATCATGCTTCTGGGCAAGGTCATTGCCGAAGCGGCAATGGCTGAGGGCAGGTCGGTAACGTATCTGCCCGCGTACGGCGCCGAGGTGCGCGGAGGCACGGCCAATTGCATGGTCATCGTGTCCGATACGGAGATCGGCTCTCCTCTGGCGCAGGAGGCGGACAGCCTGATCATCATGAACGAACCGTCCCTGGTGCGCTTTGCCGGCCGGTTGTCGAAAAAAGGAACGGCATTCATCAACAGCTCTCTCGTTTCTGACCGAGCTCCGGTAAAGGCGGCTGAGCGATTCCCGTTCACGGATATTGCGATAGGGCTCGGAAATCAAAAGTGCGCGAACATGGTCGCCTTGGGCTGTTTCTGCGCCCGGACAGAACTTATCGGCCTGAAAACGGTTATGAGGATCATGGAAGAAAACACGCCGGCGCAAAAACAGGCGCTTGCCGTATTAAATAAAAAAGCGCTGGAAGCCGGAGCCCGGCTTTGCCGGCAGGAGAGGCATTCATGAGCGCGGTCAGAGTGAGGTTTGCGCCCAGCCCGACGGGGTTTCTGCATATCGGCGGAAGCCGCACCGCGCTGTTCAACTGGATATTCGCGCAGTCGCAAAAAGGACAGTTCATCCTGCGCGTCGAGGATACCGACGCTCTGCGGTCAAAAAAGGAATACGTTGACGAGATCCTTCAGAGCCTTGCATGGCTCGGTTTTCACTGGGACGAGATCTATTACCAGAGTCAGCGGTATGATATATATAAGGAATATGCGCAAAAGCTGCTCGCAAACGGCACGGCGTATCTGGCAGACAGGCTTGCGCAGCAGCCTGGCGATACAACAGGCGTTTCTTCTGCCGCAGGCCCGTCAGGCCGGGCGGTCATCCTCAAGATCCAGCCCCGCAAAGTCGAGGTCAACGATCTCATCCGCGGCAGGATCGAATTCGACACGTCGGTCATCAAGGACCAGGTGCTCATCAAATCCGACGGCACGCCCACGTACAACTTCGCGTGCGTCGTGGACGACGCGCTCATGGGTATCACCCATGTCATTCGCGGGGACGACCATATTTCCAACACTCCCAAACAGGTCATTATATACGACGCGCTCGGCCTTGCGATGCCGGCGTTCGCGCATCTGCCGCTTATCCTGGCAAAAGAAGGCGGCAGGCTGTCAAAGCGCAAAGGCGCTACCGCCATTTCGGAATTCCGGTCCATGGGGTATCTTTCAAAAGCGCTTGTCAACTTTCTTCTGCTGCTGGGCTGGTCCCCGGGGGAGAACCGCGAGATCATCGAGCCGCAGGAAGCGATCAAACTTTTCGACATCAGACATATCAACAAGACCGCCGCGGTGCTGGACCTTGATAAGCTCAACTGGATCAATAATCAATATCTCAAAGCCGAGGACCCGGAACAACTCGTCGATGAGGTCATGCCCCTTTTAGAAGCAAAAGGCCTGATCGATAAAAAGACCGTTGATCGTGATTATGTCCGCTCTATTGTCGGCCTGCTTCAGGCGCGGTTGACCACGCTGAACGACTTTCCCGAGCGCGCTGATTTTTTCTTCATGAAAGAGCCCGGGATGGACCCGAAAGCGAAGGAAAAGTTCCTTACCGCAGACCTGTCAAAGGAATTCGGCGAGTTTGCCCGGCGGCTGGCTGCGCTTGAGCGGTTCGATATCGCATCGATCGAAGCAGCGTTCAGGCAGCTGGTGGTTGAATTGAAGATCGACGCGAAAGTATTGATCCATCCGGTCCGCGTTGCCCTGACGGGAAAAACTGTTGGACCCGGCCTGTTCGAAGTGATATATTATTTAGGTAAAGAGCGTTCCATCGAGCGGCTCATGAAGCAGGTCAAAACAGGAGGCTAGATGAGCAGGGCCTTGGTGCTTGCGGCGCTGCTGGCATGCGCTTTGATGTCCGGATGCCATACAGCATCCGGCGCGGCTGCGGGCGCGGCAGCAGGGGCGCAGAAGGATTACGAAACAGCCAAAAAAGCGGATGCGTGGCTGCAGGATAATCTCTGGTGATCTCGGCGCGGCATGGATACATGCCGCGCTTTTTCTTTGAGAAAGCGCTTTCACAAATAAGCCGTTTTGGCATTGTTTTGCCTGCGCCCGGCACGTATACTTATATGGAGGGCTCCATTCCTATGAGGGAAAAAGGATTCACCCTGCTGGAACTTATGGTGGTTATCGTCATCATCGGCATCCTGGTCATATATTCGCTTCCGTCGATGAGGGATCCGCTTGAGCGTAGCCGGGGCCGGAACGCCGAATTCAATCTGATCGCCATTTATTCCGCGCAGAAGCGGCATCTGGTAAGCGAGCGGAAGTACTTCATATGCGATAGCGGCGATATCTCGGATCCGGACGACCGTCTGGCCGAAATAAACAAGAACCTTTCGCTTAAGATCGAAGACGCGTATTTCGAATACAGCATCAGCAAGGCGGGGGACGGCTACCGGGCGCGGGCTGTCAGGAAAGACGGCAGATGCGTCGATGAAGCGATGAGCGTGACCGAGGACAACAGCACGGTCGACAAAAAAGGATGCACGGCATGGTAAAACGCATAACATTATGGCAGGGGGCTTTGGTTTGCGCGGTGCTGGCGATCGCGTGCGCGTGCGGTTTTGCGGTCGCCAAAGAAAAGCTCATGCTGAAATATCTGCCGGTTGACCATGATATCGAGATGGTGAGCCAGGATCATACGGCGAACCCGATCGTGGTCGATGAAACGAAGGATCCTGCTATTCAGGCGGTGATAGCCAAAGTCAACACCTGCAGCGAATGCCGGGTGCTGGATATGAGCAACTCTTCCCAATGCCCCAACTGCTGTTTGTATGATAAGGATTTAACCCTTATACACTGTCAGAACGTAACTGATTCCGCATGCCCGAAGCCGGGGCCGCAGCCGAACAAAAGGCCGTTCGATACGGAGTGCGTCGATTGCACCGATACCTTTACGCGGGATTGCAAGCCGTGTCCGGCGCCGTGCGCGAAATCCCCGGAACCGTTCGTGCCCTGCCAGTATCGCGGCTGTCCGGATACTCCCGAGCCGAATGATCCGGACTGTCAAGAAGACCCTGATGGAGATCCGACAATCTGGTATTGCAAGAAGAACGATGTTCTGCCTCGCACGGCCTGCGCAAGCTCCATGATCACGAATTGCACGGAGTATTCGAAGAGCACGGTGAAGGCATACGGCACTCCGGTTCCGGCGGATCCGGTTTTATGCAAGTCCCCCGCGCCTCTATGCTGGAAATATACGGTGCAGACTCCATTCCAGGACTGCATTGACAAGTGCAAACTTGCCGCCGATAACTGGGAAAGAACCTACTATGATTACAACAATGGCACCCTGGGCACGGCCGTGTGCGGCGAGTACGGCAATTGTACAGCCGGATTCACGCGGCATTGTAATGCGGAAAAGTGCAACCGGAAGATCGATTTGAAATGCGCAAGCGATTATACAAAGGCGAAATGCGGGGGCTACGAGAAAGAGCTTCAGGATTATCTGTTAGCCCTCAAGTCGGATGTATTCCGCGAGATCGACCCTTCCTTTAAATATTCGTTCGTCGCGCGCAACGGAGAGCGGTATATGGCAGGCTGGCAGGTCCTGTGCGACGTGGAACTGCCGGATAAGAACGATCCCAATAAGGATAAATATAATTTTTATACCATGATCAAGGTTTTTAAAGTCGATAATACGGGAAAAGAAAGCTCTCGCCCGCTGTATGAAAGCATCATTCATCAAAAATCCCTGGGCAGCACGTTCTATATCAATGCACAAACGGGGTTTTCTCAAAAGGATCACGAGCTTCAACCCGGACATTCGTATGTTATCAGGCTGTATTATTATCTTCCCTGGGACGGACACACGCATCTTCGCGTAAAAGTGTCGCTTTTACAGATGATTCTGTACAGGACAAAGAATTAGGCCCATAAATTTCAGGAGGTGGCATATGAGACCCATGACAACTGCATGCTTGATCCTTTTGCTTGCGGCAGGATACGTGTATGCGGTTGAGAGCGGCAGTATCCCTGCGACGCAACAGCCCGTTATTCTGGAAAAGACCGGGACCGGGGCCATCTTTCTGGAAGCAGCAATATACCCCGAGTTCACGGGCCTGGCTCCGTCTGCGGCTGATCCGTGGTGCACGCCGGAAAATCCCAGAGTTTTCGATTATTTAACAGATAAGGATATCAGGACAAAGTCTAATTCTCCGAATCTGAAAGACGGCTGGCCCAATCATGAAAATCCGAGGATCAGGCTTTTGCTGGGCACAAACCCGAAATCCGTTGTTACCACAGAGCCCTGGCCAGACGGCCGCGATCTCGATACGACAAAACTCGGCGTTCAGCCCACCGACCTGGTGATAAAGCTCGGCGCAGGAGCGCTGAACCCGAAATATTCCGAAACGGCAAAGATACTGGTAACCTGGACAATGCGCATCGAAGGCGAATGCCCCAAATGGCATATCGGCCATTTTATCTGCGAGCCGTATAACGGAAGCGTTTCTTTCTTGTGTAAAAAAGAAAATGTGGAAACGTGGGTGCGCGTCAAATACGATCTGCTCGATGAAAACGGCAAGTTCATCAAGACCGTAGAAAAGGATTTGAAACCCCGGGTCATGATCGAAATGCCGGAGACGCAAACTAAAACAACACAGAGCGATCCGACTCTCACCGGGACCTATGTGATCACTGCGCAGGATTTCCCGGATAACGGCAACCGGATCCCTGCCGGTTTGACGCTCAGGGTGTACTGGGAACACAAAGGCGCGATGTACATCTACAGCCCGGACGGCATGCGTAACATGATCGTCAACGTGATACCATATACGAAGGCGGCTCAATAAACGGCCGCGTGAAATAAATATAAAACAAGGGAGGTGTCGTATGAAACAGATTGCGATAATCATACTGGTTCTTTTTGCGGCAGCGGGGCGTGCTCAAGCTGTGGAAAGCGGAAACATTCCTGCGGCGCAGCAGCCGATGGTCAAGGAAGTGACCGGCTCGGGCAAGATAGGGCTTGAAGCGGCGATTTATCCCGAATTCAGGCCGGTCGAGGTCGATCCGAAAACGGAGCCCGGATGCCAGACCAAAGACAGCGCTGTTTTCAAGGCATTAGCGCTTCAGGATATCGCGAAAGTCTCTCCGTCTACGGGCAACGCTATCGGGGCGGATCTGAGCAAGCGCGGCGTGCAGGAGACCGATCTGAAGATATCGCTGACCGATAAAGATATCCCGGCGGGTTACCGCAAAACCGCCAAGGTCCTGGTGACATGGACGGTCAGAATCGAAGGCGAGTGTTATGCGTGGAGGATCGGCCATGTCATCTGCGAGCCGTGGGTCGGGACTATCGGGTTTTATTGCCCCGAGGGCGACGTCAAGACGTACCTGAAAGCGACCTATAAGGCCAAGGGCGGAACCAGAGGCGGGATCATCGGCGTTCCGGTTGTCATGACCATGCCGCCGACGGAAACCGTGTCTTTGCAGAACGATCCGACCCTGACAGGTACATATGTCATAACGCCCGAGGATTTTCCGGAGAATAACAACGAGATACCCGATAACCTTGAATTAACCATCCTGTGGGAGAATTTTTCGTCTTTGCGGGTCCACAGCCCTGACGGCATGCGCAATATGATCGTGAACGTGGTGCCGGTCGTGAAAAGCAAATGAAGAACAGCAAGGGCTTAAGCCTGATCGAAATACTCGTTGTCCTGGTCATTACCGGACTCATCGCGGCATGCGTGTCCGCCGCGGTGATAGGCGGGTATTATATGCTCAAGCAGGCAGAACATAAATCGCGGGCGATGAGCATCACGCACGTCAAACTGCAGGAGTACCTGGCAAAGTCGTTCGACAGCCTGGGCCCGGACGACATCATCAAAGGTAACGAGAGCAATATCAGCAATGCGTTTGTCGAGACGCAGGATAATACGTATTTTAACTGGACGGTTATCATTAAAAACGACAAAACCAGCGGTGCTGTCAATGAAGTGCCGTATAAGAACGTTACGGTTCAGACGAACTATACCGAGGTCAACCCGCAGGGCAAGCAGGTCAATTCCCGCACGATCCAGTTATCGAACATAGTGCCGTATCCGTTGATCCATATTCTGTCAACACGGGGGGATATCGATGATGATAGCCACAAAGCGCCGCGCACTACCCGTCCCTATGTGTCAGGCATGACAGATGCGCAATATAATTGGGGAGGCATTCTTCAGACGCCGGAAGTCATGAAATTCGATTATGCCGTCCCCAAAGACCTTATTATTATGTATAACCTTGCGATTTTCTATGACACCTCCCATTCACCCGGACCCGAACAAACAATCATGACCCGTTGCCGACTCGATAACGGCAAGACCGAAGGCATTATTACCCGAACGCCCATCAGGTCCCAGAGATTCATCAATAATATCCTTCAGGTCGAGAATGTGCCGGCCGGGCAGCATAAAATAAAGATCGAGTGGTGCCAGGAAGCGGGAAACCCCGATTGGGATGCGAATGTGGCGGTATGGCTGCGGGCGTATGACGTGACGGTGGTCGCGGTCGAGCACAAAGATAAATAATGAGGGCTGATGATGCATAGGCGGGGTATGACCCTGATAGAAGTTCTGGTTGCATTGGCGCTCGCGGGAATTATGTTCCTTGCTATCTTCCATGTCAGCACGATCGCGGGAAAGCAGGTCCATGTCTATATCGAACGGTATAATGGGTACAGCCAGATCGGGTATGCGCTGGATGATATGTCATTGCGGCTGCCCAGCGCAAGCGAGATCATGACGCCGTTCACGAAATCCGGCGCGCTTGAGATACAAAGGACCATGCGGTTCAAGGGCGCGAGCAACCCGTATGACGTAACTCCGTACCAGGGCGATACCATATACCGGTACCGCGTCAGGGAGGACGGCGCTCTCGTTCTTGAGGACCAGACGAATGACAAGACGGAGGTTCTGATCGAGTCAAAGTTCAGGCCTCGCGTCGAGTTCATACGCCACGGCGAACAGCATGACGCGGAGCCTGATTTTATGACCGTTGTGATCTCGGTGTTCTGCGAAAGATCGAAATCCATCGGTTTACCCGAGAAACTCGTCAAGGCCGAAGGCATACGGTTCTGGTTCGTCGACGTGGTTCAGCCCAAATAAGGCAGGCGGATATGGTCGCAATCATTCTCGGAGTGCTGGTAACGATCGGATCGCTCATGCTGGCTTTTTTTCTGGCTGTTTCGAACGTCAGCTTTATCGTCGAGAACGATTTTATGGCCAAGGCAAAGCAGAACGCGGTCATTCATGCGTTGAGCACGGGCCAGCTTGAGGTACGCGCCAAGACGCTGACCGAGGGCAACAGCACGACGGTGGACCCGGGATACCTGCGTGATTTTCGGGACGGCACATATAACAACATGACCTATAATATTACCTACGACAAAGGGGCCATTGATGTCACCGTCAAGGTCAAATAAAGGCGCAACGTTTCTTGAGATGGTCGTTGTCATCGTGATCGTCGGCGTGCTCGCGTCCCTCGGCTTTGCGCATTATGCGCACATCTGCGAAAAGGCGCGCGCGGACAACGCGAAGCAGACCCTGTGGGAGATCCGGGTGGCATGGGGGCAGTATATAATGAATTACCGGGACAATGATGTGACATTCCGGGATCTGAATCTTACTCCGCATGAGGCGTTTCCTTCTTCCTGCCGGCCCGAGCAGTATTTCAGGTACGGTTTGAGCAGAACGCACGCGATCGCGACCAGATGCACGAGGGGCGGCAAGCCGCCGCAAGGGCCGCGGGCATATGAAGTCACGCTGAACCTCGAAAACAGCACCTGGGGCGGCACGCCGGGGTATTATTAGATAAGGGCAAAAAACGGGGTCAGAATTATTTATTTGCGCGAAGCGCGCGCGGCAAATAAAAACCGGGGACGGTTCTCGTAGAGAACCGTCCCCGTTATTTTTGGTGCGAGGAGAGGGAGTTGAACCCTCACAGTTTATGCAACCAACAGCCCCTCAAACTGTCGCGTCTGCCAATTCCGCCATCCTCGCGCTAGAGAGCGCGTACTGACGCAACACCTTATTAGCGTCAGGTACGCAAGATCGATTTATAAGATCAATGCGTTCCGAGTGTAGTATATTCTAATACGTATAGGCCGGTATGGCAAGATTTAATTCGATCAAAAATACATTTGCATAATCGTCATCGATCGTGCATACTTACCAGTGAGAGCCAAGCAGGTTCTCGATAAGGCCTGTTGAAAAAGGCAAACCAGCAGTAATGCTGGGACATCAAGTTGGCGCGCTTCACGCGTCTACCTGATCCCGGACGCCGGCATACCGGTGCCCGGGGCAAAGCATCCGGTCCCACAGGGACAGCGGGGCTGCCAAAGGCGCGGTTTATAAAACCCTAAGGCACAACGCTTTAGGGTTTTATTTTGCCCCCTTTGGTTTGTGGGGGCACTATGCCGATCCGGGCGTTTCAAAAGGGATTCATCGTCATAATACTGATCATGATAGGCGCAGGTACGTGTTTTGGTTCAGAGATCGGTATGTCGCGCCAGGGTTTGCCTGAAGATCGGGAATATCCTGTTTTTCAATACGCCACTGACGAACTCTGGCAATACCTGCGCAAGGGGCTGAATTATCTGGAATCTCCCCGGCCGGCGCAAGACCCGGAAACAGTGTCTCCTTTATATATCCACCCTGACGGCAGAGGTTTCGGCTGTTACGGATTTTCTCCGGAAGCATATCAGGATGTCCAGCGGTTGTATCCGTATTTCCGCCGGATCAGCTGGGAACATCTCTTGAGCTCTTTCCGCCTTTATGATCTGGCGAATCAGGCGTTCTGCGACTGGCTGATAAAGAACCTTCGGGATTATTGCGAAGCAGGCAAAGAACCTTCCGATGTCTTTGATACGGTTCAGCAAGCGTGGAATCTGGGTTTAAGCGGATTCAAGAACGGAAGGAAAGTCGTTTCATCGCGCATGCGCAGGGCAAAAGACTTCAAAAATTATTACGAGGCGCAGGGGGGTTGATCTAAAGCTTTTTTTCGATCTTTGCCCATGTATCCCGCAGGGTTACCGTGCGGTTGAATACAGGCTTGTGGGGAAGGGAATCAAGGGGATCTGCGGTAAAATATCCCATGCGTTCGAACTGGAAGCAGTCGCCGGGCCGCGCATTCAAAAGCCCCGGTTCTGCTTTGCAGCCACGGAGCGTTTCAAGAGACTTCGGGTTCAGGTTCGCGGTAAAATCCGATCCTTCGGGCGCATCGTCAGGGTCCCGTTTGGTAAAAAGGGTGTCATAGAGCCGCACATCCACATCGATCGCATGGTTAGCGGATACCCAGTGGATCGTCGCTTTGACCTTGCGGCCGTCAGGGGCGTTGCCGCCGGCCGTGGCCGGGTCGTAGGTGCAATGCACTTCCGTTATATTTCCGTTACTGTCCTTTGAAACTCCGGCGTATTTGATGAAATAGCCGTAGCGCAGCCTGACCTCTTTGCCCGGAGAGAGCCGGTAATATTGTTTTGGCGCTTCCTCCCTGAAATCCTCCTGTTCGATATACAATTCCCTTGAGAACGGCAGCGCGCGGGTTCCTTTTGACGGGTCTTCCGGGTTGTTGACCGCCGCGACCTCTTCGGTTTGGCCGGCGGGATAATTGTCAATGACAACTTTTAATGGCCGCAATACCGCCATGACGCGGGGCGCGGTCCTGTTCAGTTCCTCGCGGATGCTGTTCTCAAGCAGGACCAGGTCCACGATACTGTCGGCTTTTGCCACGCCGATCCGGTCGCAGAACTTACGGATGGACGCGGGTGTGTATCCGCGGCGCCTTAAACCCGCAAGGGTGGGCATTCGCGGGTCGTCCCAGCCGCCGACAAGCTTTTTTTCAACGAGCGCCAGAAGCTTGCGTTTGCTCAGGAGCGTATGGCTCAGATTGAGGCGCGCGAACTCGATCTGCTGAGGGTGGTGGATGCCCAGCTCGTCGAGGATCCAGTCATAGAGCGGCCGGTGCACTTCGAATTCAAGGGTGCAGATCGAATGGGTGATCCCCTCGATGGAGTCGCAGATGCAGTGGGTAAAGTCGTATGTGGGATAAATGCACCAGGCTGTTCCGGTCCGGTGATGCGCCTGTTTGCGGATGCGGTAAAAGACCGGGTCCCGCATCAGCAGGTTCGGGTGCGACATGTCGATCTTGCCGCGCAGGACCCGCGCGCCTTCGTCGAACTCGCCCGCTTTCATGCGGCTGAAAAGATCAAGATTCTCCTCGACGCTGCGGCTGCGGAACGGGCTGTCGGTCCCCGGCTCGGTGATCGTGCCGCGGCATGCGCGCATTTCTTCCAGGGACTGGTCGCATACGAATGCTCTGCCTTTTTTGATCAGCTCAACGGCATATTCATACAGCCTCGGAAAATAATCCGACGCATAATAGAGCCGGTCCTGCCAGTCGAAACCGAGCCAGCGGACATTATCCGCGATCGAGTTGACGTATTCGACATCCTCCGTTTCCGGATTGGTGTCGTCGAACCGGAGATTGCACAGGCCGTCATAATCCCGCGCGATGCCGAAATTCAGGCAGATGCTTTTGGCATGGCCGATATGCAGGTAACCGTTGGGTTCGGGAGGGAAGCGGGTATGGACGCGGCCGCTGTTCTTTCCGGCGGCCCGGTCAGTCTCGACGATCTCCCTGATAAAATTAGTGTTCGGAGCGGATGTTTCCATTCGATGCCCGCGGGGATTGCGAAGATTGTGGTTGCCCCCCATGGATTCGAACCATGATTAACTGGTCCAGAGCCAGTCGTGCTACCATTGCACTAGAGGGCAGTCAACGTGTTATAAGTATATAGTATTCAGGCGGCAAAATCAAGCCTTTTGGGCCTCGGACCCCGAGCCGTCGGGCCCCGAGCCTTCGGCTTCCGGACCCTCGGCCTTTCGCTTGTCCATGACATAATTGCTTTTGGTCATGCTTTTTGCGAATGCCTTAAGCTCCGCCCCGATCTCGCCGATCTGCGCGACATGCTCGATCTTGCGGAATTCGTTGGTCACGACGCCGATGGATATGGAAAGCAGCTGGAATCTGCGCTGCGCGCCCTGGCGGTCGTGCGCGATGATGTAGCCGTTGGCAAGGTCCGTTTCGTTGTAGAAAGAAGGCGTTGCGGCGTCGAACTGGGAGATGATGGCTGAACAGAGACGATCGACCTTCGGCAGGGAAGTGACGACGACAAAATCGTCGCCGCCGACGTGTCCGACAAAATCCCCCGGGTTGCCGAATTCCTGAGCGGCGCGCAGGAGTATCCGCGCCGTTTCCCTGATGACGTTGTCCCCTCGCTCGAAGCCGTACGTATCGTTGTACGCCTTGAATTTGTCCAGGTCGACGTAGCAGACCGCAAAAAGCTCTCCGCCGGCGATCTTGCGCGATAGTTCGTCCAGGATCGAGATATTCCCCGGCAGGCGGGTGAGCGGATTTGCCTCGAGATCGATGCCTGACCTGCGCAAAAGCATGCGGATATGGGCGATCAGTTCTTTGGGTTCGAACGGCTTGACGATATAATCGTCCGCGCCCGCTTCGATACCGTCGACCTTATCGGTGATCTCGCCCTTGCCCGTGACCATGATGACCGGCAGATGCCGCAGGAGGATGTCTTTTTTGATCTGGCGGCAGAATTCCCTGCCGTCCATGCGGGGCATCTTGTAATCGCACAGGACCAGGTCCGGAAGCTTCTTCTGTATGAACGCCAGCGCTTCCTCGCCGTTGCCCGCCTCAAACACCTCGTATTTCTCGTCCTCGAGGGTTATGCGCAGCACGTCCCTGATATCGGGTTCATCGTCGACAATTAGTATTTTGATCCCCACCGTATGCTCCTTTAGTATTAAACCGATTGCGGCAGCGTGAAGCTGAAGGTCGAACCGGCGCCGACTTTGCTTTTGACCCAGATATTTCCTTTATGCGCCTCCACGATATGCTTGACCATTGCCAGCCCCAGGCCCGTGCCTTTGACCTCCTGGTTGATGGCCGTATCGACGCGGTAGAACTCGGTGAATAATTTATCGAGCGCGTCCTCGGGCATGCCGCAGCCGGTGTCGGTTATGTCAACCTGGATGCCGGTATCGACGCGCTGGACGCGGACGGTTATCCTGCCGCCGGCCTGCGTATATTTGAACGCGTTGTTGACGAGGTTGATGAATACGCGTTTGATCTGGCCGTAGTCCGCCATGACCTCCGGTATTGCGTCGGGAAGGATCGAAGAGAAAGCGATCTGCCGCTCCTTCATCTGCACGGTCAGCATGTCCCCGACCTCATCGACGATATTCTTGAGATTGACCGGCGCGATCTTCAGGGTCATCCGCCCGCTTTCGATGCGGGCAATGTCGAGCAGCTCGTTGACGAACTGCACGAGCTCGTCGGAGTGTTTATTGATCTTCTCGAGGCGCTTGTGAGCCTCTTCGGGTATGACGCCCAATTTGCCGGAGAGCAGGATCGAGGCGTAGCCCTTGATCGAGGTCAGCGGCGTGCGCAGTTCGTGCGATACGTTGGACACAAAATCGTTCTTGCGCTGGCTGACACGTTTGATCTCTTCAAAGGCCTGGGACAATTCCCGGGTGCGCTGTTCGACGCGGCTTTCCAGTTCCTGGTGCGCCTGCCAGGTTTTTTCGAAGAGCCGCGCATTGTCAAGGGCCTGGCCGATCTGATTTGCCAGGATCTTGATCAATTCCTCGTCGCCCTCGTTGATCACGGTGTCCGGATTCTCGGCGCCGGCCAGGAAGATCCCTTTATTGCCTTCTTTGGGTAGATACGGCGATATGACAAATGCCGTTACCTTGAATATCGTGCAGACTTTGTTCCTGAACCCCTGGTCGATCGAAGGCGAAATAGAGGAAACCGCCCGCTCATCGGATATAAGCCGTTTGAAATGCGTTTTTTCCCCGTCGATAAGGGACGAGATCGCCGCAGTTTCCGCTTCGGAAAATCCCGCGGACAGCCGGATGACGGCTCCGGGGTGGCTCTCGTCCCAGCCGAACGCGACGGCTTTTTCAAAGCCCAGGTCCGCCAGAAGCGGCGGCTCGATCTTACTGAATATCTGCGCTTCGTCGAGGGTGGCGCTGATCTGCCGCGAAAGCGTCTGCAGGGTATAGAGGCCGGTGATCTTTTTGTCCAGCTCTTCCTGGGCCTTGTTGAGCTCGATATCGGTGCGGACGACCAATTTTGCCTGTTCGTCCATCTCGTCAAGCGTATGTTTGAGATTATCGACGGACAAACGCAGTTGCTTGATGTCGCTCAGGAGGAATACGATCCAGATGCCCAGCCCGATCGAGCACACAATGCCGAGCATTCCCAGCGCGTTCATCAGCAATTCGATATCCGACATTTAACCCTCGATGATCAGAACCGAGATCATTTGATTCTGAAAATACGTTTGTCCGTGATAGCTTTGCGTCGCCAGCGGCGCTACTTCCCCGAAGCTGTTGACGCCGATGATGCCGGTCCCCGGCTCGAGCGACTCCGCGATGATCTTAAGTTCCGTTCGCGCGTCTTTCCCTAATGCGGCGGCGCGCGGGAACGAGTTGAACACGATAACAAGCCGCGAGGATTTCTCTTTATGGAACTTCAGCGCGTGCGCGGCCAGATTGGTTTTTGCTTCTTCCACGGCGGCGCGCGTCGCTTCCAGGCACGTTTCCTTTGTCGATATCATCAGCCGGGTGACGGATCCGGCGGGTATATCCCCCCGGCAGACGAGCGAACCGTCGCTGTTGATCGTCTGGATGCTGCGCAGGAGATATTCGTCCTGGCCGGCGATCCGTATGCCGATCGGGTACAGCACGGAAAGGTTTTTCAGTTCTTTTCTGATGCGCGGGAAATCGTACGCCAGGTATTCTTCGTACAGCCGCACCGCAGGCTCGTTGTCGATCTTGTGTACCACATTGCCGGAAACGGCGGTTATTACATGCGGCTTGCCGAGCGGTTTCCACCCGTGCCGCAGGCCAAGACCGAAGCTGATCTTCCCTCCGAATAGTATCCCCGCGCACGCGTCGCGCAGGGCGGTTTTATTAAAGATCAGGCCGCTGCGGCTGCTGTCGTCGGGGCTCGAAAGGGAAGCGCCGACGCAGGGGAAGCTTTTGCCGAGCCGTTCCTGCAAACCGCCGATAAACTCCGCGTTATCCTGCGTCAGCCGGTCAAAGAAAAGAAGCGCCAGGTTCCGTGGCACGCTCTTGAATCCGGACAGCAGTTTCTCTCCGAGCTGTTCGCCCGCAGCGAGCGCGCCGGCAGAAGAGATGTTGTGGATATCCCCGGCTGTAAAAAGCGCCCCTTCGGGGAAGGTGACGAGCATGACGACGATGCCACGCTTATAGAGGGATTGATGCGTAAAAAAACCGCTCGCGTTCCCCCCGAGTACCGGCACATTGGGCAATAATGCCGAGACGTTCTTGATGATGCCGGAGGCGGGCAGATCAGAGCTGTGGAAGACGAACGCAAGGTCTATTCTTTCTTTATTGACCTTTTTTGTCTTTGCATGCCGGATCGCTTCTTCAACGGCGGCAACATCATTCTTTTCAATGCTCGCCCCGGTGCCAATGTCAATCATATATAGGAGTATATAACAGCCGGTGTGAAAGGTCAATAAATTTGATTGACCATCGGATAAAATATGTTATATTATTCCATACGGCCCCATCGTCTAGCCCGGTCCAGGACGGATGGTTCTCAGCCATTAAACACCGGTTCAAATCCGGTTGG
>ENA-UPTA01000204-UPTA01000204.1-activated-sludge-metagenome-genome-assembly--contig:-NODE-204-length-67819-cov-7.002022_pt1 | contig 67819 bp, 48 predicted proteins | sample MGYA00238184_ERZ773361 | MGnify/ENA primary metagenome ERZ773361 (study PRJEB29100, sample SAMN05720205) | activated sludge metagenome | isolation source: anaerobic digester from wastewater...
AGATATCCCCGGCTGTCCTGAATTATTTTTACAACATCGTTCGATCTCAGTCCCTCATCGGTGCCATATTCTTTAAATTGATATTGTTGGGCACAAATTATTGCAGACTTAATAATTAATACTATTAATAAAACATTGAACTTTATGCGATTCATGCCCTAAAATATATTATTCGTCGAAGTTAATGATATTATTTGTTGAATGATAAATTTAAAATGCTTTGTTTCTTTTTTTATTAAAATATGTTTGAGAGTGTCATTTATATTAATTAATACTGTTTTTAAGCAATTGATAATGCATTCGTTTGGTGTTGGCAATTAATTTTTGTATTTTGTCTCGATAAATCAATGATATGAACCATAATTGCAATTTTTGCGAACATAAATCGGTTGCTGCTCATAAACTGAATAATGATGAATTGTCTGCTTTATCAGCCAACTGCCTTACGGTTAAGTTCAAAAAAGGGGACAATATAATTCGTCAGGGTACGTATTCAACCAATGTTGCATATCTGAAAAGCGGACTCGTAAAAATTCACATGGAAGGACCCTATCATACGCAGGTGGTTCGCATTGTTAGACCCCGCAACTACCTTGGCCTGCCCACTACTTTCGGCGATAAAATCAATCAGTATTCGGTTACTGCCATCGAGGTGTCGGAAGTGTGCTTTATCGATATTACCATATTCAGGGACTTACTCAACAACAGTCCGGCATTCTCCAACCAAATACTGATAGAGCTTTGCAGGGGTGAGCTCGAATCGTATCAGAAATGTGTAAACCGCACCCAAAAACAGGTTCGTGCCAAAGTTGCCGATGTATTGCTCGATTTCTCCGAAAATATTTATAAATCTAATTCATTTCAATTGAATATTACACAGGAAGATATTGGAAATCTCGTTGATGCCACAAGAGAAAGTGTTTCAAGAATTTGGAATGAATTTATTAAAGATGACATTATCAGGGTCGATGGTAAAACCATCGAAATTGTCAATATAGCTAATCTGAAAAACATCAGCCGTAAAGGTTAAAACCCAATGGTATTTCATTTTTCATCGGGTATCCGAAGCAAATGGACACGGATAACAGAGTACGATAAAAAACACCCTGTTGTTCTGATATTGCTTATTGTAATTCCGGTACTGTTGTGGTTTGGTTATATAAACATCATTAACTGGACCGATGGCAGCATTTCGAATGGGATTCCCGGATTAAAATATTGGCTCGACAGTGAGCGATATATCGATGGGGCGACCAGTATTGCACATGGTATGCCGTTGCAGGGAAGAGAACTGCAATTTACGGGATATATGCTTTTGATTGCTGTTGTACAAAGCCTGCACCTTAGTTTATCGGTGATGGCAGGAATCCAGATTGCAGTTGCATTACTGGCAGCACTGGCTCTGTACAATTCGTGCTGGTTGCTTACGCGATCGCGCATCGCAGGATTGTTTGCCGCAACATTGTTCCTCTGCAATCCATTTATAGCGAGGTGGCATATTTATTTAATGACAGAATCGCTTTACACATCGCTCGTAGTGCTTTGCTTGTGGTCGTTGCTGCGGTTACTTAAACGTAAAAAAACTGTCGATTATATTGTATCAGCAATTTTCCTTATTTGTGCAATGTTTGTTCGACCGAACGGTTGGATAATGTTACCTGTGTTCTTCATTGTGTATCTCTACTCTTTCAATCTCAGAAAGTGGGTGTTCATAATATCGGTTTTTGCAACAATTGCGGTATTTACGCTGACAATGGCGAAAGTTCCGGTTTTCAGAAGCTCTGTTCAGATTACTACTCCTGTTGAAAACCTGCAAAAAGGTATTACTGTTTGGGGTCACGGTGAGTTGAGTTTAAAAATGCCTCAGGATAAGGATATTGATAAAACCCAATGGACTTCGGGTTGGAAGTACATTGCTAGGCATCCATGGGTGAGCTTCAAACTGGCTGCTGCAAGAGCTGGATATTCCCTAATTCACATCAGACCTTACCACAGTACTGCTTATACATGGCATGTGGCTTTGTGGGTATTTCCGGCATATTTGCTTGCACTGATCGCGTTTATTGGCTATCGTAGAAAAACAGCTGTTTATGTTGCTTTAATGATCATTTTAGGACACTTGCTGGTAGTAGCACTTAGCTATGCTGAGCACGACTCGAGGTTCGACATTTATATATTGCCGGTTTTTTATATTTTTGCAGGACTTGGTCTATTGGAGCTACTGAAAAAAGTAAGTTCTTTAATTTCCCCGAAAGTCGACCAAGCTAAATTATAAATTGCTCACGTAAGAAGGCTTCAGATAAATCGCAGTAAATATATTGTTTTTGAGTACTAAAATCTACTTTTGTATTTCATAGCCCTTGTTAATATGAGAAAAATATTTGACAGATTAATAGTTTTTGTTGGAAGCCTTGAAATTAAAAAAGATCAATTGTCGTTTGACTTGAGCATCCTGTTTAGTATCGTTTTTTATCAAATCCTTACAAAAGTTGCGGGAAAAACTGTAACACAGATGTTAAGCCCAGCAGCAACCTTGTTCTTGTGTATGTTTTTTCTACTGATTTTATCGATGAGTTGCGGGTATTTGCACATGCTTTATGCCCGACAAAGGCGGATATGGGGTTATTTAACTATACTCGTTACGGTATTCCTCATGATGTTCCCACTGACGGTTATGAGTAGAATTGCTGATGCCGGCGATTTGGGGATGATAGCAACATTCTTGACGGGAACTGGTTTTGTCATGGGGCGCATCATAGCCCCCGATAAAATGGCATTAACCATTAAGCGATATGTTTTGTTGCTGCTGCTTGTTCCTGCTTCGGTCGGTTTGATTTTCTGGATGATAAGTTTCACAGGAGACGAGGGTTATAAAGGAGTACTGATATGTGTTTTGGGCTTTGCCGCAGTGGCTGGCTTGGGATTTATTATCCACAAATTATTCTCCCGAAGCGAGACAGCTTTAAACAATTTCTTTTTATCGCCCAATGCGAAAGGTATTGCAAAGTTCCTGATTTATTTTTTCTGGTGCGTGGCAGCCTTTGCTATATGCACTTGGCAGGAAGTACTTACTGATGCACCACAGGATTCCGGATTCTACCGGATATTTATCCTAACACTTTCAGGTATTATTCCCTACCGCATTCTTTGGGCTTTTATCCCACCCCGAAAGCTGGCGACAACCATTATTGCAACAGTTGTGCTGGTTATTAACATGCTTTTTGTTTACATGGGGTGACATAAATTAAATAAAGACTTAAATACTACTTGCGGTTTTACAGTTTAATATCGGGCAGCGACGTAAACAGTTGCATCCCTATAGTTGCATTTTCTTTAATCACTTTAAAACGGTAAAACGAAGGAATAAATACATTATTTGGATCGATAAGAAATCGCAGGCAATGCTCTGGGATGTATTCAATCAATGAGGCTGCCGGATACACCTGCAGACCGGTTCCAACCACCAGAAATATATCGGCAGTTCTCACGATCTCAACGGCATCTTCTATCAATGGAACAGCTTCTCCAAACCATACAATGTGTGGTCGCAGCTGAGAGCCCAGCGGACAGAGGTCACCTACATTCAATTCAGTCCCATTGATATCGACCACAATTTCGGGATTTGCCGTGCTGCGCGCTTTTTTTATTTCACCGTGGAGATGTAAAACCCATGTACTGCCTGCTCTTTCGTGCAAATCATCGATGTTTTGAGTTATTATTTGAACATTATAAATTTTTTCGAGCTGTACCAGAATTTTATGCGCTTCGTTGGGCTGCGCCCGAGCTACATTCTTACGCCGCTGATTATAAAAATCCAGCACAAGGGCTTTGTTTTTTTTCCACCCTTCAGGTGATGCTACTTCTTCGATTTTATGGTTTTCCCAAAGGCCTCCCGAATCTCTGAAAGTACTGATTCCGCTCTCTGCGCTTATGCCTGCACCTGTTAGTACAACCAGTTTTTTCTTTTTCATCTGATATGAATTTAATAGTGTAAAAATAGCATGAAACCCGATTATATAAGAAAAAAATGACTCAAATATGCTCATGCAAATCCGTATTTAGCGTAATAATCGAATTTGCGGCATTAATCTTGCAGATGGGTTGTAATTTTAAAAGCAAATAGTATTTTTGTCGAACTAATTATTTAATGAATATGTTTCTAGAAGGAATTCTTGCCATATCGGGACAACCGGGTTTGTACAAACAGGTATCTCAATCGAAAAACAGCATTATCGTGGAGTCGATTGAAACAGGAAAACGCTTTCCGACATTTTCTGCAGCAAAAATCAGTGCTTTGCAGGATGTTGCCATCTACACTTCCGACAAAGAAGTTCATTTGGCAGAGGTTTTTTCCAACGCTTATAATGCCATGGAGCAATTTCCCAATATCAGTCCGAAATCGGCCGATAAGGAATTATATGCTTATTTTGAAGTGATTTTACCGGATTACGACCGTGAAAAAGTATATCTTTCAGATATCCGCAAAGTTGTAAGCTGGTTTACATTATTGCATAAAGCCAACATAATTACCCGTGAAAACCTTGATGCATATTTTGAGGAAGTTAAAAATGCCGAAGCTGCTGAAAATGAAGCAGAACCAGCCGAGGAGTAATTCTTTGTTTTATCGATTAGTATTTGAATGCGATAAAAAGTTTTTCATCATTATCGAGGCGATATAAACCCATTACATCTTGCCCTAATGCGGTTACGGGGTCAAAAATCTCAACTCTGAATCCTGCCGATTTTAGTCTGTCGGGATAATCTTTACCATGCCATCTTACGTGGTCGTACTGACCGAATACTTTTTCCCTTTCTGCCGGTGTGGTTATATTTTTATCTTCGAAAGTTGTTTCAAGCGATTGATTTATAGGTACCTGCATAATTGCCCATCCCTTGGGTTTTAGAATGCGGTAAATTTCTTTCATGGCATCAATATCGTTTTCAACATGTTCAAGCACATGATTGCAAAAAACCACATCGTATGAATTGTCGGGCAAAGGAATATGCATTACATCGAAATGAAGCTCTGCAATAGGCGAAACCATATCAGCAGTAGTGTAGCTGAGTTTTTCCATTTTTTTAAACCTCCTCCTTAGCGATTGCTCCGGTGCAATGTGCAGTACCGTATATGTTTTATTGAACATGTCAGTATAGTCTCGAAGATATATCCATAATAAGCGGTGTCGCTCCAGCGAAAGGCAACGGGGGCACAAACGATTGTCGGCACCTTTATTACCGTAGGGTAGCATCTTGCGGAAACGATTCCCACAAATCGGGCATTCGTAATTTTTCCCTTTGTAAAATGGCGCTACCATTGCCGCAAAAAGATAGGAGAACTGTATCAACACAGGCCGGGGAACATTCCTAACTAAAAAGCGCATCAGCTTCTTCATGCAATCAGTTCTGTTAATGTAATTTCTTTTTTCATATTGATTTCTATCAGTTGCCTGCCGAAAACATACCATACATAACCCTTGACACAGGTTTTCCCCATAAGGCTTATAAGTTGCATATAATCGAACACCTGATTAATATGTTCCGCACTACGTTTATTACCAAATTTATAGTCAACCACAGCAATATGGTCGTCGAAACTCATTACCCTGTCAGGTTTATGAATACTTCCATCCGGAGCAAGAATCCAGTTTTCGCGGTGCAAATCAGTGTACCCAGTGAACCAGTCAGAAATTTTAGGCTGGGAAATAATTTCGGCAATTTTTTTTGTAAGTGCTGGCTTTTCTGATGCCGGAAGTAAATTCTTTGCATGTACCTGGTTTATTGCTTTTTCAATATCACCGGTATTGCGGATGTTTTCGAAAATTTTGTGATAAAGAATGCCCTGTTCTACCGGCAGGTTTTCTTCAGCTTCAAGCAGACGGGTGTAATCGCCATGGGTTACGGCCTGCTTTTTATTTTTAACTACCGGATGAATTGCTTCAATGCTGCAGCGTTTCGATGATTCTTCAATGGCCTGGGTATGTCCAACTTCGAAACAATTGGTAGAAACATCGTAATGTTTTCGCAAATCGTTGGAAAACCCATCGTCTGAGGAAAACTTTCCCTGAAGCAATGTTTGTAAAAATCCGGAAACACTGGACTCAATATTATCGTTTCTCCGAGAAGGGCAATGTATATACATTGCCTTTTTGGCACGGGTAAAAGCTACGTAAGCCAGGTTTAATTTGTCGAGATAACAATTAAGCTTTTCTTCAAAGTATTCATTGCAGAAGTCGGTATTACCTAACTCTGCGTTGTATTTCAGGGGGATGAACGGAACAGCATCGTACATGTGACCGGAGGTGTCTGCCCAAATTATTGGATAATGCTCCTTGGGCTCCAGATAAAACTCGCAAAAAGGTAAAAACACTACATCAAATCCAAGTCCTTTCGATTGGTGTATGGTTAATATACGCAGTGCATTGTCCGAATCTGGCATCTGAAGCGATTTTCTTGAGCCATCTGATTCCCACCATTCCAAAAAACCGGATAAACCCGTTCCTTTTGATCGCGAAAAGTCCGCTGCACAATCAACAAAACTATCGATAAAAGGAATACAATCAGAAAACTCGTTTAATTTGCACATGGCGATAATGCTTTCTGCCAGTGCAATTAAATCGGTTCCGGCAGAATGGTCGATCAGCGTTCCAAAATCGTCGGGAAAAACATCTGTAAGGGTCTGAATGCCAGAATGTGCGCTGATGTTCGTAATCTTGTCTTCCTCGCCTGTAAAGTGAATCAGGTAATTCAAACAAGCTGTGTACAATGCTATCGTATTCCCGGGTTCGAGAATATAACGCATTATTCCTGTTATTACAATTATGGCAGGGTTAGAAGAAAGAACCAGCGATTCACTCGATACCACAGGATATCTTAGGCGTTCATCTGGTTTTTCCTTCGACTGATGTTCAAGAATAAGAGCAGCAGCACGTTTAGCTTCGGTATGAGTGCGAACAAGTATGGCAATATTCCCGGGGTTGAAGTTTTGCAGCAGAAGGCTGTCGATTCTTTCAATGGTTTCCTGCATCGACGAAAGCTCCCAATCGGTCCCTTGTTTAGGTTCATCAGTGAAGAATTTAACACGTACATGTCCGCCAGGCCCGGCTTTCACATTTTGGGAAACTTCTGCATAATTGCTGGTAATTGATGTAAGTAGCTTGTGGTTACTGCATTTCTCATCAGTGTTAATCTGACTGTTGAAATGGTTTTGTATCATCTCAGGTACTTTGCCGAAAATAGTATTGTTGAAAGTGACAATATTTTCAAGGCTTCGCCAGTTGGCGGATAGATTCTCCCTTTTCACGCTGAACTGTGTGTTGATGTCCTCTGCAAGAATTTTCCAGCTGCCATTGCGCCAGCGGAATATCGATTGCTTAACATCACCTACCACCAACCCATAGTTGTTGCCATCCGAAATACATTCTTTAAGGAGCGGAAGAAAAGCCTCCCACTGTTTAATACTTGTGTCCTGAAACTCATCAATCAGATAGTGTTTCAGCATTATACCCGCTTTTTCGAAAATAAAAGGAGCATCGTTGTTTTCCGACATCTCCGCTAAAAACAAAGGGGTATCGCCGATAAAAAAACGATCGTTCTCATTCAGGTAGTCTGCAAGGCGTCGTTTGCCGTCAACGATAAGCCCCAGCAGGTAAATGTTGTTTCTTATTTGTTTGGCTGTAAAAAACTCCTTTCGTGAAGTATTGCACCAATCCAGGTATTTTTTACTCAATGCGTTAAGCAATGGATAAACTTTTCGCAATACCGCTTCAGGATTAGGAGCTTTTCCGATAAATTTATCTTCATTATCGATTCCATTTAAAAAATATACACCGGGTTCTTTGAAACCATTTCGTAGTTTAAGCAGAAAACCTGCCGGCCCATTGTTTTTTTGATGAAAATTCTCTGGTGTAAGATTGTGCTTAATCAGAATTTCTTCAGCCTCTGACCCTATTTTTTTAATAAAGTTTTCGTGTTTGTTTTCAATAGAAGTTACCAGAGATACCAGCTTTTTTACATCATTGCGACAGAGTTTTTTTAATCGGTAAATTTTTTCGATATATGCAAATTTCTCTTTAAACAACTCATTGAATAACTCAACTAGCTCCGACCGGAAGTCCCAGCTACCCGAAACGTCCATTTTTCGGGTTACCACTTCGAGTACCCACTCGAGCAAATCTTCATCGTTTGCTGTATCATCAAGCATTTGGTCAACAACCTGATTTACAATTGACCCGGAATCGAGCTCCAGTTCAAAATTTGAATTCAGGTTCATTTCTCTCATGAAATTTCTTAGAATACGCTGGAAAAAACTGTCGATTGTCATGTAAAGAAATCTCCCATAATCGTGCAGTATCATATTCAGCACAGCTTCAGCCTTTTTCCTTACAATTTTCTCCTGTGCAGGAGGGTTCCCATGACAAAGCTCAGCAAGGAAATCGGAATTATTTCCCGATGAAAGATTGTACAGCTCATTCAGGATTCTTTCCTTCATTTCTTCGCTTGCCTTATTGGTAAAAGTTACTGCAAGTATATGCCTGTATGCATCGGGCTGATTTACCAGTAATCGAAGGCAATCGCCTGTTAGGCGGTGGGTCTTGCCAGCACCGGCTGATGCTGAGTATACATGCAGCAGCGACATCAGAAACTCACTGTTAAATTGTTGGTTTCACATTCGGTAACAGTGACAGGAATAATCCTTTCATCAGCTAGACTTATAAAACGCACACTGTATTCTCCTACGGGTTTGGCGACACAATTGGATGCATCGTTGGCGAGGGTAAAAGCAAAAACATCATTTACATAGTCTTCTGTAATTCTTCCACTGTAGTTACTTACGCAAATTTCACCTGTGTGGTTAACTTCGCAGCTTTCTTTTACACCGCATGAGGTAAGCAATACAATGGCTACAAAAAGAGGTATAAGAATAAACTTCATTTCTTTAGTTTTTCCAAATATACAAACTTTAGCCTATCTTTGAACAAAATGTTCTAAGCTTTGTTCTGAACAAAACTATTTTTCTTATGAAGTATCTGTTATTATCAATACTACTTTTACCTGTATTTCTGCTGAATTCATGTGACGTTGATGACCCACCTGATGATCCGGACGATAACGACACAATAAACACTACAGCTATAGTGAACGGAAGTTTTGAACTTTGGACTATGGAATCGCAGAATAATGTTGAATTCGAAACACCCGGTGGCGGTTACTGGGCAAGTTTGAATAACCTTGTTTTCTTAGGAGGTCCTTTGGTTGCTACCAAAACAACAAACTCCCATACCGGAAGTTATGCATTGCATCTCGAAGCAAAAGCCTGGGGCGACGACTGGGTGATTCCCGGTATAATTGCTGCCGGAATATTCGACAGTAATCAGACTATTGGTGAAAATCTTGTTATGGGAAGAGCCATAACTGTTGAACCGACTTCAATAAGTATGTATTACCGATATCTTCCTGCCGACAACGATACAGCGGTTATTTATTCCAGCCTTACAAAATACAACCAGAACCTTCAGCGTCGCGACACCATTGCTGAGGCTTATCTGACAATTGTGGATGTGGCAAACGAATATACACATTTAGTATTGCCATTTGAATACCGCAGCGCATTGCACGATCACGATACAATAAATATTATTTTCCTTACCAGTATCTCGGGCGATAAAATGAAGGCTCACGAAGGGAGCATACTCGAAGTGGATGATATTGAACTTATAGTTACTGAATAATGAAATATATTCTTACTTACCTTATTTTTTTCATTATTTCTGTTTCAGTTTTTTCACAGCCAGTTGTGATACTTGCCGGTGGGAATTTCGGAGGTGCTATTCCTGACACTAAGGTAGGCAATTCAACGGGATCCGGTGGCATCGGTTTTATAGTGGGTGCCGGAATTGACTTTAAGGCAGGCGATAGGTTTTATATCAGTCCATCGTTGTCGTATGTTGCACGGAGGTTTTCTTACGAGTCTCATCAGACCAAAGACACTGTTGTAGAAATTGAATTTCAGGGTTCCACAGCGCATATACCAACCTATTACACAGCGAATGTTTTTGGTAACGTCTTTACTCATAACATTGATCTTTCGGTAAATGTGAACTACCTGATACGCGAGAGATTTCTGCTAAATGCCGGTGCATCGGGAAAATATGCTTTTGCCGGAAACGACAATACCCATATTGTTGTTACAATTGGCGAAGGTGGTATTATTGATGATATCATTACCGACCAGAATAACTGGAATAAAATTAATCGGTTTGATGTTGGTTTTGACCTTGGTGCCAGCTTTTTACTTTCCGATGATTTTACTTTATTGGTTTCGGGTGAAAGGTCGCTGACACGGTTTTATAATGCGGGTTATATGAAAACGGAATCAGGAGGCCCTGTATCATTTTATTACACAGCCATGATAATCAAACTTATTTATTCGGTAAACTTACATAACCCGAAATTTCCAGCAAGCAGTATTTGAGTCTTGAGCCGTGTTTACTGCATCATTTCGATGCTGTTTACAATTCGCAGATGAACTTCATCCACAGTGCCCATACCATCTACCGGGTAGTACAAATGTTTTATCTTATAAAAATCAATTACAGGAAATGTTTTGTTGTGATATTCCTGCAAGCGTTTTTCAATAGCTTCGGGCGTGTCGTCGCTTCTTTTCTCGATTTCAGCACGCTTGAGCATTCTTTCAATAAGTATTTGTTGCTCAACTTCGAGGCCAATAATCCCTGCGAGTTTCATTTTGTTCTTCTGTAACAGGTTCTCCAGAATTGTTGCCTGTGCTGATGTCCGTGGGTAACCATCGAATAACATCCCTTCGCAATGAATATTTTTTGCAATAAAAGCTTCAATTATACGCGCCATAACATCATCGCTTACCAACAATCCTTTTTCAATGATTTGCTGCGCTTCGAGCCCCAATGGTGTTTTATTGGCAATTTCTTTGCGAAGAATATCTCCGGTTGATATATATTCCAGATGATACTTTTTTACAAGCATTTGAGCCTGAGTTCCTTTCCCTGCTCCAGGAGGGCCAAAAATGGCAATGTTTAACATGTTAATTATTTTAAGGTTCAATAATTTGATACAAGTGTTTCAGATTTCTTCCATATCCGTTATAATCGAGTCCGAAACCAACCACGAATTTATTCGGAATATTAATCGCAATGTAATCGATAGGGATATCCTTGCGGTATGCATCCGGTTTAAACAGCATGGTAGCAATTTTAACTTGTTTCGGCTGTTTTTTCATCAGTGTATGGTATAGTTTTTCGATGGTTTCTCCGGTATCTACAATATCTTCAACCACAACTACTGTTTTCCCTTCAATCGATTCGTTCAGTCCAATTATTTCTTTTACATCCCCTGTTGTGGCAGTACCTGAATACGATGAAAGCTTTACAAACGAAATGTGGCAAACATTTTCGAAGTGCTTGAACAGCTCTCCGGCAAACATAAACGAACCATTTAATATGCATAAAAACACAATCTGTTCTTCGGAAAGTTCAGTGCTCATACGGTCAGCCAGTTCTTTTATTGCTTTTTCCATCTTTAGGTTGTCGATGAAAGCAACGAATTCTTTATCGTGTAGTTTTATAGATTTTTGATTTTTATATGTCATATTATATTATTTTTAACCTTACAAATATAGTGATTACATTTAAAATTTAATATGAAACCAATAGTAAGTATTATCATGGGAAGTACCTCCGACTGGGGGGTAATGCAGAAAGCTGCTTCCGCTCTCAACGATTTTAAAATTCCCTTCGAAATAAATGCTTTATCGGCACATCGCACACCATTTGAGGTGGAAAAATTTGCCACCACAGCCAAAGAAAGAGGAGTAAAGGTTATCATTGCCGGTGCCGGTATGGCTGCTCATTTGCCCGGTGTTGTGGCTGCCTATACCACAGTGCCGGTAATCGGTGTCCCCATTAAAAGCTCATTTGATGGGCTGGATGCGTTGCTGGCAATAGTTCAGATGCCTCCGGGAATTCCGGTTGCCACGGTTGCTGTTGACGGGGCGTATAATGCTGCTGTGTTGGCATTACAAATGTTGGCAATTACCGAAGAAAACTTTGCAAAAACACTTGCTGAATTTAAAAATAACCTGAAGGACAAAATTGTTGCTGCCAATAATGATTTGGCAAAGTTCACATTTGATTACAGGGTAACTGAATGAAAAAAATTATTTCACTGATCTCGTTTTTTATTTTGGCGACCGGTGCTTATGCCGATGGCGACTTGCTCACTGCCGGTGCCCGCTATGCAGGAATGGCTGGTTCATCTGTTGTATTACCCGATACATGGTCGGTTTTTGGAAATCAGGCAGGCTTGGCCTACCTTCAGAATCCATCTGTGGGCTTATCTTACGAAAACAGGTTCCTACTACCTGAAACAAGTTATGGTGCTTTGGCATTTCAGATGCCGCTTCTAGCTGGAAACATCGGCTTGGGCATTAATCATTTCGGACTTACGGAATATCACGAAAACAAATTTGCACTTTCGTATGCGCAGCAATTGTTCCGCCGAATTTCGATGGGTGTGCAGTTCGATTATATTTTTCTGCATCAACCCGAAGACTATGGGAACCTGCATGCTTTTTCTTTTGAACTGGGTTTAATAGCCAAACCTAATGATAAAATTGTTATTGGGATTCATGCTGCTAATCCGATGCCGGTAAAAATTTTAAACACCGAGAATCAATATTTGCCAACAGTATTAAAAGTTGGTGTAGGTTATGTGTTTTCTAAGAGCGTAATTACTACTTTCGAGGCAGAGCAGAACCTGCAACTCGAAAAGCCAGTATTCAGACTGGGTTGCGAATACAATTCGGAGCGTCATTATTCCATTCGTGCAGGTATTGCTACAAACCCGGTGCTTTTTTCACTGGGGTTTGGATACAACCTAAAAGGTTTGCAGCTGGATATAGCGTATTCCTACCATCAGGTGCTGGGGTCAACACCACACATTTCCGTCGGCTATGCGTTTTAAAATTGTTGCCATACTCCTGCTGATAATGCCTGTTGCAATGTGTTCGTTTGCGCAAAACAACGAAATGCAATCGCTTTCTGATATTATAGAAGACATCGCGGAGTATAGCGACGAAGACCTTGATTATAGCAGCCTGTACGAGAATTTGTTTATTTTTTACAAAGACCCTCTCGATTTGAATAAAACCGATATTGAAGAGCTTGAAAAACTTCAGTTTCTTACTTTTTTTCAGGTGAGGAGCATTCTGAATTATCGCGATAAATTTGATGGCTTCAAATCGATTTACGAATTACAGTTTGTTGATGGAATCGACCAGCAAACACTTGAATATCTCCTTTATTTTGTTACTGTTGCAGAAAAGCCCGGCGCAAAGGAAGTGGATATGAGTAAATCGCTTAAGTATGGCAGACACGTTTTATTTGTCAGGACTCAGTTTACTCTTCAGGAAAAAGCCGGTTACATAACGGTTCCTGACAGCGTGCTTGCTGTTGATCCTGACAAGTCGAGATATTTGGGTAGCCCTTATAAACTGTATACCCGATACCGATTCAATTATAAGGATAAAATGTATTGGGGTATTACAGCTGAGAAGGATGCAGGTGAGGAGTTCTTTAGGGGGTCTCAACCCTATGGTTTCGACTATTATTCAGCCCATTTCCAAATAAATAAGCTGGGTCCGGTTAGAACCGCCATCATCGGGGACTATCAGGTGGAATTCGGTCAGGGACTTACCTTATGGTCGGGTATGGGGTTCGGTAAAAGTTCAAGTCCTAACAACGTCATTAAAAAAGGCAGGGGAATAACGCGTTATGGCTCAACGAATGAAAATGAATTTTTGCGCGGAGAAGCCGCTGCATTTAAAATCGGTAATTTTACCATTACTGAATTCTTTTCATATAAATCTATTGACGCAAGTACCGATGCCGACTCTACCTATGATGATGACGAAATTGTTTCGAGTTTTTTGAATACGGGATATCACCGTACTCCCAATGAGATTGCAACTAAAGACGGGATTAAGGAGCTAATCGCTGGAGGAAATGTTAATTACCGCGGCAAATGGCTTGCAGTAGGAGCAACGGTTGCAGCAGTGAAATATTCAGCCCCTTTTACGGGAAACGGTAGGTTGTATAATTTGTTTTCTTTTTCGGGCACAGGTATGATGAACGCGGGTATCAATTATGTCTCGAATTTTGGTAAATTTTCAATTTTCGGAGAAACTGCAATTAGCGATAATCTGGCTTTGGCAACCCTGAATGGGATGAGTGTAATAATGGCTCCTGAGGTTAGTCTGAGTGTTCTGCACAGATATTATGAGCCCGATTACCATGCTATTTATGCTTCTCCTTTTTCCGAAGGCAATAAACCATCGAATGAATCTGGGTTTTATATCGGATCTACCATTTACCCCAGAAAACGGTGGAGAATTGACCTCTATGCTGATTTATGGAAGTATCCATGGCTGCGTTATGGTGTTGATGCTCCTTCTGATGGTCAGGAATACTTTGCACAGATCAACTATTCTCCTTACCGGAATGTAGATATGTTTTTCAGGGCGAAATACGAAACGAAACAGGAGAACAACCCGATTACAGAATATGGAGTTCAGGATATCATTGATTATTCATCACTTAAACTACGCTATCAGCTATCCGTTTCTCCCGGATATGGATTCCAACTGAAAACACGTTTGGAATGGAACCGGTACCAACAAGATGTTGCTGAACCTGAAAACGGATTTTTGCTGTGTCAGGATGTGGGTTATACTTTCAGAAAGTTCCCGCTCGATGTTACGGCAAGAGTAGCGGTTTTTAACTCCGAAACTTATAACGCAAGATTTTACGTCTGGGAGCCTGATGTATTGTATGCGTTTTCAATACCCGTATATTACGATAAAGGGAATCAGCTCTTATTATTGCTAAAATATAGTTTTGGGGAACACTTAGATTGCTGGTTTAAAATAGCCAACACTTTCTACTGGAATAAAACCAGTGTAAGTTCAGGGCTTGAAGAAATTGAGGGGAACAAGAAAACAGAAGTCAAATTTCAGATACGATACAATTTTTAATATGTTGATTTATTCGGCAAAGGAGCATGAAAAATTCCTTAGGGAGATCGTAATTGAACCGCCCGGAAAAATGCTTGAAGCGGGTTTTACGTATCATGCTGTTATTCTTATGGCGCAAAGTATCGAGATTTTTGGAGCCTACTTCGATAATAAGCCTTTTCGATCTATTGGTCAGTCGTTAAACCGTTTTGCTCTTGGTATTGACAACTTGTTTCCCTATGCTTATCACAGGGCTAATGCTAGAAATCAATTATACAAGCAATTACGTGCATTGTTTGTGCACAGTTTTTTGCCCGGAACCAATTTACAGATAAAAGAACAGGGAAGGACTGAAGAGCATTTGGAGCAGAAAAACGCTACCATAATAATTATCCCCGCAGTACTGCACAACGATGTGCTTCATGCGGGGATAAAACTGATAAAAAAACTGAATGACAATCAGATAAACCCTAAAAAAGTATCAACCAGTCTTTTTAGTTGAAGCCTCCAAGTTTCTGAATATCTGTGCGGATGTTAATGCACATCACAGGAATCTTTTTGTAAAGATCCTTATTTTCATGCTTTTTCAGGTTTTTAATGTATTCACGGTATTTATTTGTCATCATAAGCACCAGGTCTGCCTCTACCTCTCTGATGTAATCGTAAATTGCATCGGGGTAATGCGACCCTACATCCACACGCCTCATTTCATAGTCAATCAGGTCTTTTTCAAATATCTTCTCTGCAAAACGTAAATTGTTATTCAGGGTTTTAATACGAAATGTATCGGAAACCGTAGGGTAAATAACAAACGCTTTGCTTTCGAACAAAGTGCTCAGATAACGTACCCATTGGAATTTTGCCCGCGACTTTTTTGTAGCATCCATGGGAATACAAATGCGGTCGTATTCTCCGAAGATAACCGGACTTTGAACCAAAATAAATGGGATTTTAACAAATTTTTTGACCAATTTTATGGCTTTATCAAGCGATTTGATACCATGAGTTCCCATCACACCCAAATATGCATTGTTTTCGAGCCCGAATTTGTAAATGGCTTTAAACAAGTTGCCTGTAATGACGGCAGTATTCACTTTAATATCTTTCCCTGCCGCAAATTGTTCTGCTATTTCCTGCAATTGTTTCAGCAACTCAGGAACTTTAGAAGATTTGCTGGCAACATGAACCAGATAAATTGGCCGCTTCGATGATTTGCCAATAGCATAGGCATGCTCTAGTGCATAATTGGAAATTTCAGTGAAATCCCATGGTACTAAAATGCATTTTTCCATATATTTTAAAATTATTGGTTAGCTAAAAATAGAATAACGTAAAATTTTGAAAAAGGTTGCGTTTAGAAGCCTAAAAATGTATTTATTATAAAAATTATTCATGTTTACGAATATCTTTAATCATAAGTTGAAGGAATGTTTGTCCCATAAAATGATTTTCAAAAATGTGATAGCAAACATCAAAAGGTTTAAAATCAAAAACATCGGAGTATTTTTCTCCCAAACTAAAACCAATCCCTTCTATACATAAATTTGCGCCTAGTTCCTGAACAACTTTTACCTTGAGGTGCTCTTCCTGTTTTCCAACTTTTTTCAAGCTACCATTATCATACACATGAGTTGAAAGAAACAGGGGCATCATGTTATTGGGCCCGAATGGAGCAAACTGATTCAGAATTCTGTAAAACTTCGGAGTTATATCTTTTATTTTGAGCTCGGCATCAATTTCAATGGTTGGTATTAATTGATCTGCTTTTATGGTAGTAGCAACGTAATTTTCGAAACGGTCACGGAATTCTTCAAAATTTTCCGGTTTGAGGCTTAACCCGGCGGCATACATATGTCCGCCGAAATTTTCCAGTAAATCGCTGCAAGATTCCACGGCCGAATAGAGGTTATATCCAGTTACCGATCGCGCCGACCCGGTAATCATACCATTCGACAAGGTCATTACAATAGTAGGACGATAGTAGGTTTCGGTAAGACGCGATGCAACAATCCCAATAACACCTTTGTGCCAGTCTTTCGAAAACACCACGGTGGTTTTTTTTCTTTCAGAATCAGGGTCAGATGCAATCATTCTCAGAGCTTCTTCAGTAATTTTCTGATCGAGTTCTTTTCGGTTTGTATTGAAGTTATTAATGTCGTTACCGATTTTGTCGGCAAAATGATCGAGCTCGGCTACCAACAAGTCAACCGCCATGCTTCCCGATTCCATTCTGCCTGCAGCGTTTATGCGTGGACCGAGTTTGAAAACTATATCATGTATCTGAATATGTTTGTTATTCAATCCACTGATATTGATAATCGATTTTAATCCTTTGCACGGATCAGAATTCAACTTTTGTAAACCATAATAGGCAAGAACTCTGTTTTCGCCTGTAATAGGAACAATATCGGAACCGATACTTACAACCACCAAATCAAGAAAACTGTAAAGCTCCTGAATATTCAAACCGTTGTGAATGATATATGCCTGCATGAACTTAAACCCGACGCCGCATCCCGAAAGCTCCTTGTACGGATAAGGGCAATCGCTCCTTTTGGGGTCCAAAACCGCTACGGCACAGGGCAATTCTTCGCCAGGGTTGTGATGATCGCAAATAATTACATCAATACCTTTACCTTGCGCATACCGGGCCTTTTCAGTTGCTTTAATTCCGCAATCGAGTGTGATAATAAGATTGTAATTTTCTTCAGCAGCATGATCTATTCCCTGAATAGATACTCCATAACCTTCGCTGTAGCGGTCGGGCACATAATAGCCGATACGGTTGTGATATTTTCTCAAATAGCTGTATACAAGCGCAACTGCAGTTGTGCCGTCAACATCGTAATCGCCGTAAATGAGTATCTTTTCGTTTTTTTTGATTGCTTCGTTCAGTCTTTCAACCGCTTTATCCATATCTTTCATAAGAAACGGATCGTGCAAATCGCTGAGCTCTGGTCTGAAAAATACCCTGGCAGCATCGTAGGTTTCAATACCTCTTTGTATGAGCAATTCTGCAATTGTGGCTTCTACATTGAGTTCTTTCATTAGCCTTAAAACCTTCTCCTCAGCCGCTTTCTCTTTAAGAACCCATTTTTTATCCATGCTCGTACCAACTTTAACGTAAGATACAAAATTAATAAAATTTCGGTGCTTTTTATTTATTTTTTTGAGAATAACATAAATGAGAGTATTATTTATAAAACTATATTTGTCGCACACAAAATTGCATGGTTATGAACATAATTGGATTGAGCGAGCAGGAAATAGTAAGACGCAACGCACTCAACGAACTTAGGAGTTTGAACATTAATCCTTACCCTGCTGCGGAGTATAAAGTTAATATCAGTGCCGGTACTATTCTGAGCACTTTTTCTGATGAGAATCCCGAAGAATTGAGGGATGTTTCTTTGGCAGGACGTATTATGTCGCGCCGTATTATGGGAAGCGCATCTTTTGCTGAGTTGCAGGACGACACCGGCCGTATTCAGTTGTATTTCAACCGTGATGCAATTTGCCCGAGTGAGGATAAAACTATGTATAACACCGTATTCAAACGCTTACTTGATATTGGCGATATCATCGGAGTAAAAGGCTATGTTTTCCGCACAAAAATGGGAGAGATCAGTGTTCATGTCGAAGAGTTCACATTGCTTTGCAAATCGGTGATGCCCTTACCCATTGTAAAAGAGAAAGATGGTCAGGTTTTCGACGCATTTACCGATCCCGACCTGCGTTACCGGAACCGCTCGGTTGACATGATTGTGAACCCTCATGTGAAAGAGGTGTTTCGTAAAAGAACTTTGCTTACCAATACCATGCGTAATTTTCTGAACAGCTTTGGTTTTCTCGAAGTGGAAACGCCTGTGTTGCAGCCAGTTTACGGTGGTGCAGCAGCCCGCCCGTTCAAGACCCACCACAATACCCTCGATCAGACCTTATACCTCCGCATTGCTAATGAACTGTATCTCAAACGCCTCATTGTTGGCGGTTTCGATGGTGTGTATGAATTCTCTAAAGATTTTCGAAATGAGGGAATGGATAGGTTTCATAACCCTGAATTCACTCAGATGGAATTGTATGTGGCTTATAAAGACTACGAATGGATGATGAATCTCGTTGAAGAGATGGTCGAAAATATTGCTATGGCCTTGCACGGTACGCCCGAATTGACAGTTGGAGATAATACCATAAGCTTCAAACGCCCGTGGAAACGCTACACTATGTTCGAAGCAATACAGCATTTTACTGGTGTTGATATTTCTAAAATGGATGAAAATGAGTTACGGAAAACAGCCATTTCACTGGGAGCTGAAATAAACGGAAGCATGGGGAAAGGCAAACTGGTAGATGCAATTTTTGGAGAATGCTGTGAGTCGAAACTTATTCAGCCTACATTTATTACGGATTATCCGGTAGAAATGTCGCCATTGGCAAAAAAACACCGTTCGAAAGAGGGTTTGGTAGAACGCTTCGAAGCCATTTGCAACGGCAAGGAAATTTGCAATGCTTATTCGGAGTTGAACGACCCGATCGATCAGCGCGAACGGTTCGAGCAGCAGTTGCTTCTGGCAAAACGGGGCGATGAGGAGGCAATGATGCTCGATGAAGATTTTCTGAAGGCTATCGAAGTAGGAATGCCACCTACTGCAGGTCTTGGAATTGGAATCGACCGCCTGTGTATGATCATGACCAATTCGGTATCAATCCAGGATGTGATATTTTTTCCACAAATGCGCCCCGAACGGAAGGTTGTGGTCGATGATACTGATGCATTCATAGCGTTGGGAATTCCGGAAGAATGGATACAAATAGTACAGAAATCAGGTTTTGCTTCGGTTGATTTGCTGAAACAGGCAAACCCAAACAAATTGCATGCTCAGCTGTGTGGTTGGAATAAAAAGCATAAACTTGGACTAAAGAACCCTACGCCTGACGAAGTTAAAGCATGGATATCGAAATAAACCAACAATGCCGGAACAAAACACCGGCATTTTTTTTATATTTACAAAAAAATCTCAAATCAAATGAAAATTGAATACCGGTTTCTCGAGCCTTTTGTTTCAACCGAGCAGATAAGGGAATATACACAACGGGCAGTTGTCGCCCTGCAAACCATAAAAAAACGTAACGGTGCTGGAAATGATTTTTTGGGATGGCTCGATCTCCCCATGCAGTATAATCCTTCTTTTGCAGGTGAAATTGCCTCCGTTGTTAACGATTTAAAGCATCTCGAAACGGTGGTTGTTGTTGGAATCGGTGGTTCCTATCTCGGAGCCAGGGCAGTGATCGATGCATTGTCGATGCCTTTCGGAAAGCAGCAACCCGAGATTATTTATGCCGGTAATCATTTAAGTCATCCTTATCACGAAGCATTACTGCGTCACCTTGAAACCCGTACTTTTGGAATTATCGTTATATCGAAATCGGGGACAACCACCGAACCTGCCATTGCTTTCCGCTTACTTCGCAGTTTACTTATCCGTAATGAAGGCCCCGAAAAAGCATCGCGCCACATCGTTGCAATTACCGATAAAAGCAAAGGAGCACTGAGAATGATGGCTGACCGTGAACATTACAAAACTTTTGTTATAGAGGATAATGTTGGGGGGCGCTATTCTGTGCTATCGCCGGTAGGGCTAATTCCTATTGCACTTGCAGGTATCTCAACTGACGAACTAATGGCAGGAGCCCGTGCAGCAGCCACAGATACAATGCTCGAAAACGATGTAAATCCTGCAGTGCAATATGCTGCCATTCGGAATTGTTTGCTCGATTCGGGAAAAACTACCGAAATCATGGTTACCTATGAACCATGCCTGCAATATATTGCCGAGTGGTGGAAACAATTATATGGCGAAAGCGAAGGCAAACATTATAAAGGACTTTTTCCTGCTTCTGTGCAGTTCACAACCGACCTCCATTCAATGGGTCAGTACATTCAGGACGGGCAGCGTATCATGTTCGAAACAGTGCTTTCGGTAGCCAATACTCATGGTTCACTGGTTATTCCTCACGATGATAACGATTTTGATAAGCTGAATTATCTGGCAGATAAGAGCCTCAGTTATGTGAATGACATTGCACGAATGGCAACGGCTCAGGCGCATACCGACGGTGGAGTACCCGTACTCTGCATCGAATTGCCCGACCTGAATGCATACCACGTTGGATATTTGCTATATATGTTAGAAGTGGCGTGTGCCATCAGTGGCTACATGCTGGGGGTGAACCCTTTCGATCAGCCGGGTGTTGAAGCTTATAAGAAAAACATGTTCCGGATGCTGGGAAAAGAATAAAGAATCATTTATTGTTATACAACCGAATAAAACTTACATGATAAATCGTTGATCATCGCAAATATTTAATATATTTCCGGCAACTAATACCATTTATCAATTGTCTTTGTAAGTACAAATGGTGAAATTATAATTTATGAAAAACAGAATTTTATTGATGTTACTTTTTGTATGCAGCTTTTATAGCATACTGGCGCAACAATCGTGTAGTGAAGCAGTAGAAATCAGTTTTCTGGAATATTCAACCTGTGGACAGATTGCTATAACAAGTGCTGATCTGGCTGATGCTGCACCTTCTGAGGATTATCCGAGTCCGGAGTGTGGTAATTTTAGTACGACAACAAACGACTTGTGGTATAAAATTGTAACTCCATTGGATGTGAACGAACTGGCTTTTCATGTTATTAATCCGGGGATGCTTTCCGACCCATATGTTTTTTTTCGGCCTGCTCTTGCGGTATATTCAGGCTTACCAGGAAATCTTGAGCTACTGCAATGTTTCTATGATGAAGGAGGACCTTTTAGTAATGGCGAAATCCGTTTTTCTCTGATAACCAACCTAACACCGGGACAAACAATTTATTTGAGAGTCTGGGATATGAATAATAACCCCTTTCCGTTTTTTATCGCTGCTTCAGTGCGAACCGAAATCCCGGAATACAATTGTAACACACCTGAAATTCTTTCGGATGGCGGATGTAACATTCTGGCACCAGAGGGAACGATTGATGCTCCGGAGAAATGTGGATGGAATACTTCCGACAACACATGTTATTTCAGTTTTGTTGTGAATCCGTCAGATCCACAACCCGTTACTATTGGGGCTAATTATGTTTTTTGCTTCGAAAATGGTGGAACTTACGAATATCCCGATAACACCGTATTGCAAATGGCAATTTATTCATGGAATGGCTACGATTGCAGTTGGTTGGGTGGTAGTCCCCAGTCGATGAACCCAAACGACTCTACGTATTGGGGATGCAACAGTGGTACCGGTGTTGTTAGTATTTCCGCATTGCTGGATCCCGGATTATACGTGCTTGCCTTAGATGGTTATCGTGGCCTTTCAGGTACATCTCTGTGCACTTTTGAATTCTCTTCAAATATTGCCAATCAGTTTCAATGCCATAACGATACAATAATTTGCTATTTCAGTCCACCGGTGAATCTTGGAGAAAACCTGCCACAGGGAGGCGTCTGGGAACCTTCACAGTTTGTAAACGATGGCATTTTTAATCCTGCGGAGCCCGGTGATGGTATTTGGGAGATTATCTATTCATTGGGTGGGTACACTTGTTCATCAACCATTTCCGTTGCGAGTTATCCTGTTAATATTTCTGATATCGAAATTTGTCTGGTATCGGTTGATGAAAACAACAAAAACAGGATTTTATGGGAAAAACCGGATACTGATTCACTTCAGGCGTTTCACATATACAAGGATAACGGTGTAGCTTACGACCTGATAGGCAGTGTACCTTATGAACATGAAAGTTACTTTGTCGATTACAATTCAGAGCCCCAAACACAGTCGTTCAGATATAAAATTGCTGGGTATAGTGTTTGTGAGTTTGAATCGGAGCTCAGCGATTATCATCAGACAATTCTCCTTAACATGGTCGAGGAATCCGGAACATGGCATTTGTCGTGGACTCCGTACATTGGTGCAGAGGTCGGAAGCATAAATGTGCTGAGGGGTACCAATCCGTCTGACCTGATTACGATTGCAAGTTTTGATGCAGAAACAACCGAATTCACCGATACTGATCCACCTGCAGGATTTGTTTACTACCAGATTGAAGTTATTCTTACGGTTCATTGCAATGTAGAAAAATCCGTATCAGTCGTACGATCGAATATTTCGACCAATGACCCTGATTATTTCAATACCGGTATTGGCATGGGCGTACGTGATATTTCAAATAAAATTTGCCCCAATCCGGCAGGTAACAGTTTTTCCCTTTGCACAGGGTCAATGGTTGAGGATGTTTTCATTTTTAACATACACGGTGAAAAGGTCAGGGATATTAGGAATTATAAAAACCAGATAATAGACGTTTCTGAACTCGAAAAAGGAATTTACTTTGTCAGGATTATCGGTAACGAAGAAGTTGGTATGGGCAAACTTATTATAGAGTAGTTGGCTTTCTAGGATATCGAAAAATTGATTTAGAGCAGGCAAACAGGTTTGATTCATTATAATTTCATAATAGAAATTATAGTACTACAAACCCGAACGATTCGTTATGATCAGCAAATAACATTTTGGACATCTAAACACCGGAATATAGCCAAGTTCTTTTGCAGATGGGGTCTATTGATTTTGCTTAATAAACTTTGTTCGTTTTGTATAGGTTTGAGTCTTAATCTCAAGAATATAAACTCCATCTTGCAATTCGCTGATATTGATGTTCGGCTGTAAATCACCGCACATTACACACCGGCCGTTCAGGTCGAAAATACTGAAATATCCATTTTCATAATCAGTAAGCTTGATGTTCAGCAAATTATTGGCAGGGTTGGGGTAAACATTGACTTTCTCTGTTGGAACAGGTTCTTCAATGTGTACCATTTTAGGTGCGTACCGGTTTTTTAGTATCGCAGTGTTATGACCAACAACAATCAGGCTTCCGACAGGGGTTTCTGCAATAGCGTTAAGATCTTGATAGGTAAACCGCGGTATGGTTTCCCAGGTTTCACCGGCATCAACCGACATTAAAAAAGCTCCGCTCTGTCCTGCCACATATCCTGTGTCGCCTTCGTTAAACATGATGTCGTTGAACCAAGCACTTTGCGAAGATATTCCGTCAACAAGCTGCCAGTTTACCCCTCCGTCATAGGTTTTTTTAATCACCGGAACTGCAGTGAATTCTCCGGTTTGGCTATTGAAGTTTTCTGCTATATAACCGCAAACAAATCCTGTGTCGTTATTTACGAAAGCCACAGAATACAAACTGCCGTTATCCTCAAAAACTCCCATATTCTGCCATGTGCTACCGCCATCTGAAGTTTTTATAGTGGTATGATACGACCCTACGGCATAGCCCACAGTATCGTTTGTAAAGAATATATCCTGCAGATAACTGTCGGTTGCCGAGTTCTGCTCTGCCCAGTTATGCCCTCCGTTGGTGGTTTTAAAAACGTGTCCGTTGGAGCCTGCTGCATAACCGATTAGCTCATTGGTAAAGAAAATACTAGTAATCAGAAAATTATTCATCAGCACAACAGTTTCCCATGTTTCACCCCCATCATCCGAAAGCATTACCTGACCGTAGTTGGTGCTTATTACTATGTTGTTTTCCCCAAGATATTCCACATCAGTAAAATCGAGATCATCGCTGAATTTATCAAGCTCCCAGGTGTTTCCTCCATTTGCTGTGTGCAGTAAATTTCCATCATTACCTACTGCTGTTCCGATATTGTCGTCGTAAAATTCAACATTGTAAAGCACACAATATTCTTCGGTGAGTTTGTCGGTCATTAGTATCCACGATGCTCCGGAGTTATTCGACCGGTAAATTTCCCCTAACATATTTGCAACAAATAAAGTGCCTACCGAAGTGGCACATATTGCATTAATCATCTGGTTGTTCGTGATATCCTGCAACTCCCAGGTTGTTCCCCCATCACTGGTAATAAAAATTTCACCAAAGTCGTTTCCGACCCAGCCATGATTTGCATCGGTGAAAAAACATTTCCTCAAATACGACTCGGTGAAATTAATGTCTTCTCCTACGGTTTGTGCTGTCCAGTTGTTTCCACCGTCTGTAGTTTTCATCATGGTTCCGAGAAAACCACAGGCATATCCCGTATTTGCATCGGTGAAAAACAGGGAACTCAGAAACTCGGAAGAACCTGTAGGTTTGGCTGTCCAGTTTGCTCCTCCGTTGGTGGTTTTGTACACATATCCTCCATCGCAACAAACATATCCGGTACTCTGGTCAACAAACTGCATATCCCAAATGTTTTTATCCATGGTACTGAATGCAACACTCCATGAGTTACCACCATCAGTAGTTCTCAGGATTTTCCCGTTCCAGCAGGCGATTACCCCTAGCATGGAATTGAAAAAGTGTCCGGCGACAAAATTCTGGTTCTCAAAGCCGGTTTCCAGTGTTGTCCATTCATTGCCCCCATCGATTGTATAGTAAAGATTCCCTTCATTTCCGAACGCAAAACCTTTATTTTCATTAAGAAAAGATAGCGACATAATATAATCATCACCGACACTTCCAATGGAATACCACGAAAACCCACCGTTTGTGGTTTTAATGATATGCCCGGCACCACCGGATGCATAGCCCGTGTGGGAATCAACAAAAATCATTGCGTATATTGATTCTCCGGTGGGAGTGGGGTTTTGCCATACCCACTGCCCATAAGAAGTAGGTATTAATAGCAACATGCTTCCAATAAAAAGTAAAAGCGCTCTCATTGCTGAAGTTTTCTGCAATTTAACCAAATAATATTTAAAATACAAACATGTAATTAAAGCGATATTTTTTACAATTAAATTTAATAGAGTGGAATAATACATTTTATTGTTTATAAAAATATTAACTGTGAATTACATTTTCTTTTCAAATTACTATATTTGTTGCCGTAATGGTTTCCGTCGGGTCAACCGGCGGATGAAAAGGGAACAGGGTGAAAGACCCTGACAGTACCCGCTGCTGTAAGCTCTTTAAAAACCGTTGCCGAACATGCCACTGTCGTAAATCAGGATCTATACCTGAGATGGGAAGGCCGGTAACGCAGAGTAAGTCAGAAGACCTGCCATCGCAAACAATGTTTTTAAGGCTTTCGGGTATAAAAGCCAAGGACGGAAAAATTTCCCCCTGATGCCCAAAGACTTACAAACAGTAACACGTGGTGTAATGTTATGTAGTGTTTAATTGAAAAATGGTTGGAATTATGAAAAAAAAAGTACTATTTACAGCATTATTATTGCTGTCGGTGGGCACAAATGCAGTATTGCACGCCCAGCAAAATGTCGATTTTGAAGAACTTACACTTGATCCCGAAAGCCACTGGAACGGCTCCGACGGGTCAGGCATGTTTACTACAGGCGGATGGAATTTTATAAATGTTTACGACGATGTTTACGGCTCGTGGATGGGCTGGTCATACACCAACGAAACCGACAATACTACCTACGACTGGCAAAATATGTACAGTAGCGCATCTGGAGAGGGATTGTTTGGTTCCGAAAATTATGCAACGGCCTATGTAATGAGCGATTGGATGAATAACAATGAACCAATTCCTTGTGTGGTGCAGCGAAGCGATAACCAACCCGTTGAAATGTTCGGCACCTGGATTTGCCTCAATGCGAATGCGTCGCTATATATGGCCTACGATGATTTCTACAGCAATCAGAACCATTACCTAAAGCTTATTGTGAACGGACATATGTCTGAAGTTCTGCCGGCAATGGTAACGCAGGAATATATTCTTGCAGATTACCGCTTCGAAAACGATGAATATGATTTTAAATATGACAATTGGCATTTTATTAGTCTGATGGGCCTCGGAAGTGCGTATAAGCTTGAATTTACACTTGTGTCAGACGATATGGGTGAATATGGCTTGGTAACCCCGGGATATTTCTGTATAGATAATTTCAATTCTGAATACTTTCTTTCGTATCTCCCGGATATGTTTGTTGAAACGCCCGAAATTATTACCATCGACGAAGGACAATCGGTTGACCTGACAGCACTGGCCGGTGGGGGAATTCAGCCTTACACCTTTGAGTGGCAGTATAACGAGAGCCTGAGTTCGACTTCAGGTCAAACGGTAACAGCCAGTCCTGCTGAAACGACCACATATTATGTTACTGTATCGGATGTTATGCCCAATTCACCCGGTCATACCGTAGAAAAATCCATTACTGTCGTTGTAAATCATGTGGGTATCGATAGCAAACAACTGAATACGGTAAATGTTCACCCGAATCCTTGTAGCGATGTCGTTACGGTTTCTAATGTTCCTGCTGGTTCTGAGGTTCAGATATATGACTTGCAGGGTCGAATTGTTACTTCAGTAATAGCGCAAAGCAGCTCTGTTCAGATTCCGGTATCGCAATTGGCAGCAGGTGTGTACCAAGTAATTTCAATCGCAGGGGAAGTTCGCAGTATTCATAAACTGGTTATCAGGTAGGTTATGCTGAAGGTGAAAAACATAATCCTGATATCATTTTTGATATCTTCCTCGTTGCTTAAGGCACAGGTTTACGACAATTATCAGAATGCAGTGAATGTGGACGATTCACGCATTGTAGGCTGGGTAAGTCAATGCGAAGTAGAGCGTGGTTATATTAATATTTCCGACCCGGAGCAGACCTATACTCAGGGGGATGTGACATCGAACCGTGCATTTGCCGGAACAGAGCAGGATGCCTGCGGAGCTGCCAATGGGTTGTCAACGGTCAGCCTTGGCGATGGCGGTAGCGCAACAGTGCAGTTCCAGAACCCCATTCGCGATGGCGAAGGCTACGATTTTGTGGTTTTCGAAAATGGGTTTTTCAACCCGCCCGGCGAAACCTCAGCTGCATTTATCGAACTGGCATTTGTAGAGGTCAGCTCCGATGGTACCCACTTTTTCAGATTTCAAACCCTGTCGGAGATGCCTTATCTAACGCAGAACAACAGCTTTGCCGCCATCGACTGGACGTTGTTTCATGGCTTCGCCGGTGTGTATGCACACCCCTATGGAGTGGCTTTCGATGTGGCTGATATTTCCGATGCCCCATTTCTGAACAAGCAACGAATTACGTACATTAGAATTGTGGATGTGGTGGGTTGCATTCAGCCGCAATATGCAAGCTACGATACACAGGGAAACATAGTAAACGACCCATGGCCAACGCCTTTCCATACCTGTGGTTTCGACCTCGATGCAGTAGGTGTGATCAATGAGACGAGTAATGCTATTGGCAATGTTCCTGTTCAGAATGTTTCGCTTTATCCTAACCCGGCCAATGGGTATGTGTGTATTCAAGGCATATCCGAAGCTCAACGCATCGAAATATGCGATAGTGCAGGGAGATTGCTGATGGTCAAAAAAAATGCAAACTCTTTTTCGATAGAAACACTTGCTTCGGGTAGTTATATTGTCCGGGTTCACACCCTTGAAAACCATGTTTGTACCCTTAAACTTATTCGCTATTAATGTAAATCGTATCTATATTGCCCTGTTATGCCTGCTGTTCGGATTTACCGTGAAAGCTCAGGATGTATACCTCGATGACTCGATAACCATGCTCCCCAATGTAAATATACTGGCAGAAAGGCCAGTATATGAACACGGACTTAAAATATCGCATATCGATTCCCTGATTTATGAGGAAAACCGGCAATACAGTATGTCGGAGCTGATAGCATGGAAGACGCCTGTTTTTATTAAATCGTACGGTCGTGGAAGTATGGCTACAGCGTCGTTTCGGGGAACTGACCCATCGCATACACAGGTAACATGGAACGGAGTTCCGCTGAATTCCCCGTTACTTGGGATGGCCGATTTTAGTCAGATACCCCTGATTATTGCAGATGGCATTGATTTGTATCATGGCACTGCTTCGCTGTTGTCGGGGTACCCTGCCATTGGAGGCAGAATTTCGATGACCGGCAGTCCGGTTTGGAATAAAGGTTTTGAACTTGACGTGATTTCAGCTGCCGGGAGCTTTCACACTTTTGATGAATCGCTGCAGGCAGGGTATTCTTCAAAAAAACTGAGTGCAAAAGCAGGAATGTGGTATTCATATTCCCGTAACGATTTTGGCTTTCAGAACCGCGATGTGCTTGATGGTGTTTATCAGGTCAGGGAAAATGCCTCATGGAAAAGATACGGGCTTATTGCAGATTCTTACTTCCGTCTCCGCGAAAATAGTGTGCTTTCGGTAAAACTCTGGGGGCAATCTGGAAGCAGATACATTCCGCAATTATCCACCAACGAAAGTGGGTATCAAAACAACTTAAACCGGCAGACTGATGAGCTGCTGAACGGAATAATTTCTTTCAGCAGTTACAACAATAACTCCAGATTAACGGTTCAGTCTGCTGTTTCGATGCAAGATTGCCACTACACACTTGAAAACTATATCAGTGGAACCGGATTTTTGAGTGCTGTCAGCAGCGTAAGTACAGTATTTTCGAGTTATAATTTTGCCGATTATAAGGTAAATTTTAGCAAAAAATGGTTTGCTTCAGCCCTGATACAATTTGATTTTCATGCTGTTGAATCGAAGGAGGATATATCGGTCCAGCAATATAATGTGAGAAGGGGAGAAGGTGCAGCATCGGTTGCAGTATCCTATAAACCTGTTGAAAATTTAACCGTTGGAGTATCCTTACGGCAACAGCTTACCGGTAACCGTTTCCTTCCGCTAATGCCTTCTTTGCAGCTTGAATTCAATCCGATTGGTTCGTTGATCTTAAAATCAAATATTTCGCGTGTATTTCGCAGCCCTTCGCTGAACGATTTGTATTTTCAGCCGGGTGGCAATCCATTTTTATTACCTGAGGAGTCTGTGCTCACCGAAACGGGAATACAATGGTCGTATGCACACAATAAGGTCCAACTGCAGACCGAAATTACAGGGTATTACAGCGACATCAGGAACTGGATTATGTGGAAGCCGACCCTAAGAGGCTACTGGACACCTGAAAATGTTGCAAAAGTTCAGTCATACGGAATAGAAGCATCACTGAAAACAGAAATACAGGTTCATTCATTCACAGTGTCACTGAACAGCGGATACACATTGTCGCATTCCGTAAATAAAACCGTACCTGAAAATGCAGGAGACCTTTCGTATGGTTGTCAGTTACCCTATATTCCGGTTCATTCGGCTATGTTATATGGCGGTGTTTCCTATAAGGGTTTTACTTTCGGCTATCAATGGAATTATTATAGTGAACGCCTCACATCAACAGCAGGCGAATCGTCTCCCTTAATCAGTCTGTATCCGTATTTTATGAACGATGTCAGTTTGGGAAAGCATTTCGATATGAATGCATACTCAATCAATCTGAGGTTTTCAGTAATGAATCTTTTCAACGAAAGCTATCGCTCGGTTTTGTGGCAACCCATGCCGGGACGTAATTATATGCTGACTCTACGATTTATGCTCAAATGAGAAAGGTGCTGTTATATATCGTTTTTTTGTTTGTGTTTATGCACTCGTGCATGCACGACGATGTAAAACTGAACACATACAACACTGGCAGCGGGGTTTTTGTGGTTTGTTCCGGTAATTTTATGTATGGCAATTCTTCCTTGAGTTTTTACCATCCGTCCACCGGCGATGTAAATAACGAAGTTTTTTTCAATGCAAACGGATTTCCGTTGGGTGATGTTGCCCAGTCGCTTATCCTTACAGATTCACTTGGTTATATCGTCGTAAACAATTCGGGACGTATTTATGCCTTCGATCCGAATTCATTTATTGCAAAAGGTAAAATTATAGGGCTCACTTCACCGCGTTATATTCACCTGTTGAATGCTGAAAAAGCATACGTGAGCGATCTGTATGCAAAAAAAATATGGGTTGTTAATCCGATAAACCTGAGCGTTATTGGCAGCATTGATGTTGACAATCACAATAATGAGTTCTATCAGCACAGCACTGAGCAAATGGTGCAGTACGGCAAAAAAGTGTTTGTGGCGTGCTGGTCGTTCGACAATAAACTCTTGGTAATTGACACTGAAAATGACAGGTTGTGCGATTCGATAACCGTTGGTCTGCAACCTGCTAAGATGCTGATTGACCGGTATCACCAGATATGGGTGTATTGCGATGGAGGAAGTGAGGGGGCACCATTTGGACATGAATCCCCTTCGTTGTATCGTGTCAATAGCGAAACACTGGAAGCTGTTAAAGTTTTCGAATTCGACACCGGAGTGTTTGGTGCAGCAATGTGTATGAACGCCAATGGCGATACCCTTTTCTTTACTGCATGCGATGTGTATGCAATAGATGTGCTATCGCCAACAATGCCAGAACAGCCGTTTGTTGAAGCAGGTGCCCGAAATATTACTGCGATTGCCTGCGATGCTGCAACCGGCGATTTTTATATGGCCGATGCAGTGGATTGGATGCAACAAGGAATTGTGTATCGCTATTCACGAAATGCACATCCGCTCGATACTTTCAGAGTTGGCATAAATCCGGTGGAGATTGTGTTTAAATAATTACGACTCAGTCTTTTTTTTTGATAAGTATAATGTGGATACTTACCGCAATGGCAATGGTAACCAGTAATATGCGCAGCCACAGCTTGTCGGTTGCAAAAACAGCACTGCTCAGGATACCTGCCCACAATATAGTAATCGAGAATAGTTTTATTCTGATAGGTATGCCTTTTTTATCCATATAATTTTTTATGTAGATGCCAAGCACTTTATGGCGAATCAGGGCTGTGTACAGACGATCGCTGCTGCGCATAAAACATGCTGCAGCCAGCAGAAGTAGGGGAGTAGTGGGAAGTAGCGGAACAAAAATACCAATCACACCCAGGGCTGTCGAAAATATGCCGGCAGCTATGAGTAGGTATTTTATCAGGTTCCTTTTATCCATGCGCCAAAAGTACTGAAATTGGAGGATATTGCTCTGCCTACATTCGAAATATTACCATATTATCGCGGGGTGGTGAATATAAGGTTTGGGGATAATTCTTTATAGAATACAGAAGTCAGAATACAGAATACAGAAGGGGCGATTTTTAACGTTTGTCACCCTGAGTAGCGAAGCGGTAATCGAAGGGTGAATCCGAAGACTTTTTCCATCCCCCTGTCTATGCTACGATTAACCTTCTGCTACGCTCCATTACTCAGCATGACAGGGGAATTTGTCACCCTTAGTAGTGCAGCGATAATCGAAGGCTGAATGCGCAAAGGTTTATCGGTTTTTCCTCTTGTAGTCTGTATCCCCAACATTAATATGATACCAAAAACAACAAAGGCTGCCTGTGATTGACAGCCTTTGGTTTGTATAGAATTCAGCACTATTTAATTTTCTCCAGATCTTTCTTTGCCTGTTCGTGCCCCTGTGCTGCAGCTTTTGAGAGCCATTCACGTGCTTTATTGGCGTCTTTGGGTAATCCTATACCTGTACGATAACAGTTTCCTAAGTTATACTGAGCATCGGCATTTCCTGCTTCGGCAGCGATGCTGAACCATGTGGTTGCTTTTTTCAGATCTTTTGCAACTCCAATACCTTCGAGGTAAAACGTTCCCAACAGGTTTTGCGCCGGAGTGTAATTTGCCTGTGCAGCTTCGAAAAGTAATTCAGATGACTTTTTTGTATTAAGCTTAACTCCATTCCCTTTTGAATAGCAAACACCCATATTATATAAAGCTGCTGGCATTCTGTTTTTCGAAGCTTTTGTATAGAGTTCGAAAGCTTTCAGATAATCTGTTTTTGTGCCGTATCCATTGTAATAGCAGTTTCCCAGGTTATTCATTGCATCAAGATTACCGGCATCGGTGGCTTTTTTATACCATTCAAATGCTTTATCGTAGTTTACTGATGTTCCAATTCCTTTCTCAAAGCAAGCTCCTACAGAATTCTGTGCGAGTACGTGCCCGTTTTCGGCTGCTTTCAGATACCAGCCGAATGCCGTGGTTTCGTTTTTAACAGCACCATCACCTTTTTCATAACAGGTTGCCAGATAATACTGGGCTTCTTTATCGCCTTTTTCTGCTATCGAATTGTATAATTCCACGGCTTTAGCAGAATTTTGTGTAACTCCTTTGCCATATCTGTATGCGTATGCAAGCTCATTTTGTGCTTGGGCATGGCCTTTTTCAGCAGCTTTTGCGAAATATTCAACCGCCTTGCCTTCGTTAATAAAAACTCCGTCACCGGTTTTATAGCACATGGCCAGGTAATACATCGATTCGGTGTCGTTGTCGATATCTACTGCTTTTTTTAGCCATTTGGCCGCTTCTTTTGTGTTTTTACTTGTACCAATTCCGTTGTAATACCAGACACCAAGCAAAGGAAATGCTTTAGTAAATTCCTGTTCCCCAGCTTTTAATGTCCATTGGAATGCTTTTACATCGTTTTGAGATGTCCCGATTCCTTTCTGAAAACATTGCCCCAGATAGTATTGCGAAAAAGCAATACCTTCTTTCACCGATTCTGTCAACAGTCTGAATCCTTCTTTTTCGTTTTTCTCGGTATTTGTTCCGGTAATGTAGCAGTAGCCAAGTTTCCCTTGTGCTTCGGCACTCCCCTGTTTAGCTTTTTCTTTCAATGTCTGAATGTCTTCAGTAATATCTTCCTGCTGTGCAAATGCAAACATACAGAACGTAATGAAACCGAAAGTAAATAGTAGCTTTTTCATATTGTGGTTTTTAGTTAATATTCTGCTTTTCTAAATGGTTGTTATGTTACAAATTTATGAAAAACTTATTTTGTATTCAACTATTTGTTTAAAATCTTGAAATTTTATTGACTTTATATCCCTCTTACAAAATACGTGCAAAATTTACTGAGTTTAAATTATGTTTAAACACCAAAAAAAAACAGCAGACATTACATATTCGGATAAAAAAAAAGTACGTTTTATGATTTTAATTGTGATTGCTTACGGAGCAGACGAATAGCAATGTAGGTAATGCTTAACAGAACGAGTGCAATACCCATTCCTGCCATTTCCTGATGTGTGAGGTTCGATAGAAACCATATTATGGTTGCTGAGGATAATATTGGTATTGCATATCCTCCGGGTATTCTGAAAGTTCTATGCTCCGGTTTTACTGAACGTCGCAATTTTATTACCGAAAGGGAAACCCCTAAATATACCAGTAATACCGAAGCGGACGAAAGAATAGCAAGTTGCTTGAATTCGCCGGTAATGGCGAAAAGGCATCCCAGGGCTGAATAGGATATTACAGCAATATAAGGGGTAGCATATCTTTTGTGAACCATAGCTAGCGGTTTTACTGGAATAACTTTATCGATAGACGATCGGAACAGTACCCGCGGAATATTCAGTGTGTCGCTGGTAAGGTATCCAAACATCGAAACGGAGGCCCCTGCAATCATCAATGTTAACCCTGCTGGCCCCATCAGTCTGCTCGCAACTTCGGCAAGAGGCGCTTCGGAAAAACCTGCAAAAGCATTGCCCAGCACCCCCTGTGCAACCAATTGAATTGAAATATAAAATACCAGAATAATAAGAAAACTGAGTAAAATCCCTTTGGGTATTGTTTTGTGTGCATTTTTAACCTCTCCGCTCACGCTGAGGCTGCTTTCTGCTCCCTGAAAAGCAAAAAATAGCAGTAGTGAAACTTTTCCGATATCGGAAACTGCCGGAAATCCATGCCAGAGAAGGTTGGAGGGAACAATCTCAGTAGATCCCCATATTACCAGCAGCAACAGGGGTGCAAGCTTAACAATGGTCGTAATGATAATTAAAGTAATGCCCTGTTTTATTCCAACAATATTAATTATTGTAAAACCTGAAAACAAAGCCACAAAAAAGAAAACTCTGAATGATTGATTGCTGAAAACGGGCCAAATACACGATAACATATCGGCCATAGCATTTGCAACAGCGGCAGTTGCCATCAGGCATGCCCCGAAAATAAGCAGGCAGGCAGCTAAAAACCCAAAATATTTTCCGAATGCTGCTTCAATATAGGCATAGGCACCACCGGTTACCGTAATTTTACTTCCAACTTCGGCAAAACAAAGCATGATTATGCTGATGAGAAATCCGCAAAACAGATAGGCTAATATTCCGGCTGCTCCCAAACCCGCCGCTACCAATGCGGGCAAAACAAAAATTCCGGAGCCGATGACTACGTTTACAATATTGGCGGTCAGGCCCCATAGCCCTACGTCTCTCCTTAACCCCTCGTTTGTAAGCATCTGCAATTATTCGGGTTGTTGTTGATTGTACCAGTATATCGGGTAAAATTATAAATATTTTCTGAATATGAAGGGGCTTCAATTTATTAAAACAGTTTTACCAGGTACGAAAAAGTATTGCAGAGTTACCTGCTGGATGCTTTTTCTGAAGGAGGCTTTATGGTAATGAACCCGTTGTATATCTGTATTTAAGAATAGGCATCTATTATCCGCACAGGCATTAGTAAAAATTTATCTTAAAAAATCGTTAACATTGCTAACTATTTACAAATATAACTAATTTTATCCCTTAGAATCCGCGTTATGAAAACATCAATGAAAATTCCAGAAAGGGAGCCTATTGGAAGAGTAATGGCACGTGCCGGAAAATTGTTTCTTACCGAAATTCGTAATCAACTTCCTGATATATCAATCAACAGGTCTTTTTATCCGCTCATGCTAATTTATTCTGGTAATGGGGAGCTAACGCAGCAGGAGCTTGCAAACCTTCTCAAAATCGACAAGGTTCAGGTGGTAAGGATTGTTGACTATTTGTCGCAGCACGGTTACGTTGAGCGAATTAATAATAGCAGTGACCGGCGCAAACACTTGCTTTGTACTACCAGCAAAGCTACTATTGCAATGCCGTTTATTCTTGCAGCATTCGAATCCGTAACCCAAATGGCAATGAAAGGACTCAGCAGTGAACAGAAAGATATGCTTTATCAAAGCATGGGTATAATTGAAGCAAACCTTATATCAAATCGAAAAATTAAAACAAATGAAAGCTAATATAGTTGCCTGGATTATCGCGGTAATTGTGGCTGCTTTACTTGTATGGCTTGGAATAAGTATTTTCCAAAACAGTAACAATAAACCTGAAAACAACCGGAATAAACAAACCAAGGCCGTCGACGCCTACGTTGTACATCCGCAAAAGCTACAGAACGAAATTAGTGTTGCAGGCACCTTGCTTGCTTTTGACGAGGTGGAATTGAAAAACGAAGTTTCGGGCCGCATTGTTGAGTTGAATTTACCTGAAGGGCAATTCGTAAAAAAGGGAACATTGCTGGTTAAACTTTATGACGGAGACCTTCAGGCAAACCTTAACAAGCTAAATGCACAGCTCTCAACACAGCAACAAGTTTATCAAAGGCAGGCAGAATTGTTTAAAGTGAATGGAATCAGTCGCAATGAACTCGAAAATGCTGCATTGAATGTAAGTGTATTACAGGCCGAAATAGCCGGTGTTGAGGCACAGATACGTAAAACAGAAATACTTGCACCATTTGATGGCATTGTTGGCTTGCGAAATGTTAGCATCGGTGCGGTTGTTAATACTTCAACCGTTCTGGCAAGTTTGCGCAGTTCAGCAAAGTTGAAACTTGATTTTTATATTCCGGAAAGATACGCATCGGCGATTGTTAAAGGCATGAAAGTTTGGTTTACCTTGTTCAGTTCCGAAGTGAAGTACGAAGCTACAGTGCTTGCAACTGAAACACGCATTGAAACGGGAACACGCGAGTTGAAAGTAAGGGCTGTAACGGACAATATTTCTGAGGTGCTTGTCCCTGGGTCTTTTGCAACCGTTTACCTGGGATTGGGAAGCAATGAAAAAGCCTTGCTTGTACCTACGCAATGTATTATTCCCAAAGAACAGACGAAAAGGTTAATTGTTGCCAGGAATGGCAAGGCTGAATTCGTAACAGTAACAACGGGTGTACGCCAATCAAACAATATCGAAATTTTGCAAGGACTTTCTGAAGGGGATACAGTTATTACAACAGGAGTTTTGTTTCTGAAACCGGGTTCTGTAATTAAATATGCTCATATAAGCGATTCGTTATGACTTTATCGGATATAGCATTACGGCGCCCTGTTGCTGCTGTTGTAGCAAGCCTACTCATTGTACTGCTTGGAGTAGTTGGATATTCTTTTCTCGGGGTGCGCCTTTACCCTGCGATTGACCCTCCGGTGATTACGGTTCAGACTAATTATACAGGGGCTAATGCCGAAATTATTGAATCGCAAATTACCGAACCTCTCGAGAAAAGCCTGAATGGTATTGAGGGTGTAAAATCAATCTCATCGCGCTCAGCAGTTGGCAGTAGCAATATTACTGTGGAATTTGAACTGGGTGCCGATTTGGAAAAAGCTGCAAATGATGTCAGAGACAAAGTTTCACAGGCAGTACGCCAGCTGCCTCAGGATATTGATGCCCCACCTACGGTAACCAAGGCCGATGCAAATAATGAGCCTATAATCATGTTGTCGGCCCAAAGTTCAAAAATGAGTGCTACTGAATTGAGCGATTATGCCGAAAACGTATTGCTCGAGAAACTTCAGACTATACCGGGTGTAAGTTCGGTGGCAATTTATGGCCAACAAAAGCCGGCTATGCGCCTATGGCTTGATCCGGTAAGGCTCGCCGCAAACAATCTTACTGCTGCCGATATTCATGCTGCCTTATTACGCGAGAACATTGAAAAACCCGGAGGGAAAATCAGGGGATACGCTACCGAGATTATTGTGAAAACATATGGACGGCTCGAAACGGAACAAGATTTCAATAATCTGATAATTAAAAACGAAGGAACCCGAATTGTTCGACTCAGTGATGTTGGGGAAGCAAGTATAGGAGCACAGAACGAGGAGTCAGGGCTTACCCTCAATGGAATTACAGCTGTTAACCTTGCTGTTATACCCCTCCCCGGAGCTAACGATATTCAGATTGCCGATGAGTTTTATAAACGCTTACAGCAAATTCAGGAAAACCTCCCTGATGGTATGGAGCTGATTGTGGTTCGTGACAAATCGATTTTTGTCCGGCAGTCGGTTCGCGATGTAGGTGAAACATTGCTCATTGCCATTAGCCTGGTGGTTTTAATCATTTTCCTTTTTTTTAGGAATTGGATTATTGCCATACGGCCTCTTATCGATATTCCTGTTTCGCTTATAGGGACATTCTTTGTAATGTATTTGTTCGATTATTCGGTGAATGTGTTAACCTTGCTCGGAATAGTGCTTGCTACCGGATTGGTGGTGGATGATGGAATTGTGGTCACCGAAAATATTTTTAAGCGCATTGAGAAAGGTATGGATAAGTGGAAAGCAGCTTTCGAAGGTACCCGTGAGATATTCTTTGCTGTGATTTCAACATCGCTTACTTTGGCAATTGTGTTTATTCCGGTTATTTTTCTTGAGGGTTTTACGGGAAGGTTATTCCGTGAATTTGGTATTGTTGTGGCCAGTGCAGTGTTGATATCCGCATTTGTTTCACTCACACTTACACCTGTTTTAAATGTTTTTCTGGGTGGTTCTGCATCGCATCATTCGAAGTTTTATAATGCTTCCGAGCCTTTTTTCAAAAGTCTTGAAAAGTCGTACCGAAGGGTTTTAAGCTACATTTTTCAAGTTAAATGGATTGCCATTATAATTTTGCTTTTATGTGTGGCAATGATTACAGGCCTGATGTTTTCGTTGAAATCGGAGCTGGCACCGCTTGAGGACCACAGCTTCATTCGACTTGCTGTTACCACACCCGAAGGTACCGACTATGAAGTTACCCGAAATATTATGGATGATATTGCTGAAACAATCAGCGATTCATTTCCTGAAGCAAAAAACATATTGGTAAGGTCAGGTGGTGGTTTCATGTCGACAGGCTCAAATTCTGGAAACATAATGGTATTTCTTACAGATCCGGAGGAAAGAGACCTAACGCAACAGCAATTGCTCGAGCGCTTATCGTCGATGTTTTCAGGTTTTGCACCTGCCAGAGTTATCCCAAGCCAGGAACCCACCATTGCTACCAGTGCATCGCGTGGCTTACCGGTACAGTTTGTAATACAGAACCTTGACTTTGGTAAGCTGAAAACCGTGCTCCCGCTTTTTCTTGAAGAAGCTTCCGTCAGTCCTGTATTTAGTAATGTTGATGTTGATCTGAAATTCAATAAACCTGAGGTCAATATAGTTGTTGACCGGCTAAAAGCCAACAGCATGGGAGTTAATGAAAAAGATGTTGCTGATGTGCTGAGTTATGCACTGAGTGGTAGCAGATACGATTATTTTCTGAGAAATAATAAGCAATATTTCGTAATTGGTCAGGTGATGCGAAGCAATCGAGATGATCCGGCTGATATAGCATCTTTGTTTGTACGTTCTTCTACGGGTAATATGATACGGCTCGATAATCTGGTAAAGATGGAAGAAAGCAGCAACCCACCAACATTATACCATTTCAACCGCTATAAATCAGCTACTGTATCAGCAAATCTCTCAGAGGGTTACACGCTGGGAGAAGGTATTGCCGAAATGCAACGGATAGCAGACAAACTTCTTGATAGCTCATTTCAGACAGAGTTGTCTGGTTCATCGCGCGATTTTGCAGAAAGCAGTTCCAATATTTCTTTTGCTTTGGTTTTGGCACTTCTTTTAATTTATCTTATTCTTGCAGCACAATTTGAGAGTTTTCGCGATCCATTCATTATTATGCTTACTGTGCCCACTGCTATTGCGGGAGCATTGCTGTCGCTACATATTTTTGGACATACATTAAATATTTTTTCAGAGATTGGAATGCTGCTTCTCATCGGAATTGTTACAAAAAACGGAATCCTGATTGTTGACTTTGCCAACCGAAAACAAAGGGAAGGCTTACCAAGGCGGGTTGCTGCTTTCGAAGCTGCTACAGCCAGGTTCCGACCAATACTGATGACATCGTTAGCAACAATTTTTGGAGCATTCCCAATAGCACTTGCTCTTGGGGCCGGGGCCCAAAGCCGCATTCCATTAGGTATTGTTGTTGTGGGGGGACTTTTGTTTTCCATGATCCTAACCCTGTTTGTAATTCCGGTGATGTATGTGTATATGTCGGGCAGAAAGAAACAAAACACCAATCAGTTGTAATTTTATGAAAACACGATTAATCCCCGTAATAGCTGCTCTGTTCATAGGTTATAGCCCAATAATAGCTCAGGATACACTAAGCCTGAATGCGGCCATTGGTATTGCCATAGAAAATAATTACCGCATAATAATAGCAGGCAGTGAAGTAGAAATCGCAAAAATATCCAATACTCCTGGAAACGCAGGAATGTTGCCGCAACTTAATTTAAAAGGGTCGGGGAATTGGGAGTATGGGAATGTTTACCAACGCTTTTCCGATGGAAGCGAGAATAATTTTCCATCATTTTCGGGCAGTACTGTAAATGCAGCAAGCGAGTTGAATTGGACAATCTTCGACGGTGGCCGGATGTTTGCCACTAAGCACCGGCTTGAATCGAACCAGGATTTGGCTGAACTAAGTCTCCAAGAAGAAAAAAATAAGATTCGATACGATGTTACTGCTGCATACTTCGACGTTGTTAGAAATTACGAAATTCTGCATTCACTGAACAAAATACTCGAAATTGCACAACAACGGTTCGAACTTTCCGAAAAAGCCTTCAATACAGGTATGCTTCAAAAGTCTGATCTGCTACAGGCAAGCATCGACTTGAATGCAGTTCAAAAAAGCATGATAGAGCAAGAGTATCTTATTAAACAATCGGAAGAAAAACTGAGAGTATTACTTTGCTTACCTTCAGTAGAGTTTGTGTTAAGCGACAGCCTGAAAACAGAATATTTACCCGATTTCGAAACGCTTAGCCAAAGTCTTATTGCTGCTAATACCGAGCTAATGATACTTCAGAAGCAGACTGAGGTGGCTTCGTTTTCATTAAAGGAAAGTCGCAGAAATATTTACCCGAAGATTGGCCTGAATGCTGGTTATTATTTGCTAAGAACAGTAAATTCTGAAGGGACTATAATTGAAAACTATTCAATAGGTCCTCAAATTGGCGGAAGTATCGTTATCCCAATTTTTCAATCAGGTGAGTATCGCAGAAAAATAGCTACAGATAAAATAAATCTGGCTTCAGCTGAATATCAGTATCGGTACTACCACGATTTAATTGGCTCTGAGCTGAAAGTACAGTACCTTGAGTTTGTTCGCCTTGAAAAACTCATTGAACTGGAAAAAGATAATAATTTGCTCATGAGTGAGAATATAGCCATTAGTTTGCATCGGCTTGAACTGGGGGAAGCCGCCTCTACTGAAATACATCAGGCGCAGCAACAATATCTAGAATCGTGCACAAACCTTATAAACTACAGGTATAATCTCAAATTGTCCGAAGCCAGGATACAACTTTTGTCAGGTGAAAATATTCGATAAGTGATTTGATGTTAATTTTGAATTGAAATAAGTCCGTAATAACGACCTGTTGTACTGTAAATATGAAGTAGATAAACTCCTTCGGAAAGGTTCATATCAATCGAGAATGTGTTTTTATCATCTAAGTTTTTCTCAAATATTGTTTTTCCCAAGTAATCGGTAACTATAATTTTAAGGGCATTCTGGTTTTCGGGTAGCACAACATTGAATTTCCCATTGCAAGGATTCGGAAAAACCGTCATTTGTTCGGTATTTAAATCATTGATACCAACATAGGGTACAACAGTAATGGTAATAGCGCACGACTCGGTATTCCCTCCGATATCGGTTACAGTCCATGTTATTGTATTCGTGCCTTCTGGAAGGAATTCGCCGAATAAAGTATTTGTGTTGTTGAAATCGTTCTCAACACTCTCAACCAAGCAGTTATCGCTTACCGAAACAGGGTCAAATCCGTTGTTACTAATAAGATAGTAATGATTTGGCATAGCATCTACCACTGCATCCCCATTACAAGTGATTTCAGGAAGGCTAACATCTTCGACCACTACAGTCTGCACCTGATAGCTTGTGTTGCCGTTCCCGTCATTGTATACCCAGGTTATATAGAAGGTTCCCTGACTTTCATATAGAAGAGGATCCTGTGTAGTTGCAATAATGGTTCCTGAACAGTTATCGGATGCCTGAGGAACTATACTTACTTCAGCACTGCATTCGCCAACAACATCTTCCAGCTCTTCTGCATTAGGTACAGGCCCGGTTTCATCAGATACAACAACATATTGCGATTGTTGGCTCACATTTCCGTATGAATCGATGTATTCCCATATAATTAAGTAATTTCCTTGCACATCGTAATAAAGATCATTTTCGGTAACACCAAGTATAATTCCATCACAGTTATCGTTTGCAACAGGCTGGGAAGTAATTTCTACGAAACACTCGCCGTAAACAATTTCAAGCTCATTATTTTCCGGTGCAGGAGCTGTCAAATCGGTCACATTGATTACAGCCATGTTGCTTATTGCCATGTTGCATCCCGGCCCAATTGTAGTGGCAACGCATCGATAATAGGTAGTTGATGTTACTATTCCCGTTGTGTAGGTACTCTCAACTTCATTGTCAATATTATTCCACAAATAGCCGTCTTCCGAAATCTGCCACTGATACGAAAGCGAAGGGATTCCGCCTGAAGCAGCAACAGTAAGGCTTGCAAAATCGCCGCTACAAATAACTGCTCCGGAAGGTTGCAGGGTAAATACAGGGTCTGGAAGCACCATTACTGTAGCAACTTCCGATATCTGCTGACCGCAGCCTGCTCCAGAGGCTGTAATAACGCAACGGAAATATTTGGTTTCGTTGATAGAGGAAACGTAATATTCTACAGCGCCAGCGTTCAATATATCCTCGAAACTGATTCCATCAGCCGATATCTGCCATTGATATGTAAGGGAGGGCGTTCCTCCTTCAGCGACAACAGAGAGTGAGCAGGAGCCCCCAGCGCATACTGTTTCATCGGAAGGTTGTTGCAGAAATGTAAGGGCATCGGCAACAACAATATCTATCTGGCTGCATTCCGAAGCCGATTCAGGGCAAAGTGTATTGCGTGTTTGTGCAAAATACGATATATCGTTGACCGGAATTCCGGTGAGTGTGTTACCTGAAACAAAAATACTGTTGTTACATTCTTCCGAATACCAGTATACTGAATTGCCGTTATTACCGGGTATTGCTGATACGCTGATTTCTCCACCCGGGCAAATTGTTATAGGAGAGGAGTTGATTATTTCAGGCACTGACAAAGGATAGTCGCTGATGCTGATGATAAAACTACCGTTCTCGCCAATTAAATCATTGCTGCCAACAGAAATGAAATAATCAACCTCAGCCAGTGTACACCATTCCAGATATGACTGGTTCCCTGTTCCGGAATCGTCGTTGCAGGCAACTTCATCAAGATGTGTGCATTCCCCTGTATAAATATGTATTTCGGTATTTAAATTGGTAAGCTGACTAATTGTAGAAACACTCATAATATTACCGGTTCCTGAGAGCATAAACCAAACATTGTTTGAGTACCCGTTACATCCCGATGTTGGAGGAATATCTGACGATGAGCAATTATTATTCAGTAATTCGCTTGTATAGGGGAAGCTGGTAACAGGAATTGCATTGATACAAAGGTCGTTTTCAGGAACAGGGGTTACATTTACCGTAGCCATATTACTGATAATTTCATTGCACCCGTTCCCAATGGCTGAAACAACGCATCGATAATAGGTTGTTGAGGCAAGTTCAGGAGTTGTATATGAATTTTGGTTTGCTACAGAAATATCTGACCAGTCGGTCGCATTCGTTGAATATTGCCATTGATAGGTAAGCTCCGGAGTTCCACCGGAAGCAGACACGCTCATTGTATGGGTATTTCCTGCACACAAGAATGCACCGGTAGGATGTGCTATAAATGCAGGGTCGTTTGTTACCTGAATTGTGATATTACTGCAAACTCCTGGCGACACGCAGTCTCCTTCTCCCCTTACGTAATACAGGGTGTTCTCTGCCGGAGTTACTGTTATCGTATTGCCGGAAGTAGTACCTTCAACGATCGATCCGCATCCGAATGAATACAGTTTCCATTGTGTAGCATCGTTTAAACTTCCCGAAATTTCAATGGTAGCCATTCCTCCGCTGCAAATTGCCTGTGCTGCCAGGCTTGGCGTGCTTGCCGGAGTATAGTTAATCGTAACTTTGCGGATTCGGTCTGCCGAATAGTCAGCCAAGAAAAGATTGTTGCAGTGGTCAACATATATACCTTCGGAATATGCAAAACTTGCATTGATTGCAGGTCCACCATCGCCGGCATAAAACCCATTCCCATTTCCGGCAATAGTACTTACCAGATTAGTGTTTCTATCAATTTTTCTTATGCGATGATTGTATGAATCTAAATAAATCAGGTTTCCCTGATTATCAATGTCAAGGTCGTAGGGATAATTAATTGCAACAGAAAGTGCTGGAATGTTTTCTCCGTTAGGATTTCCTCCACCTCCTGCATAAAGGCTTGAAATGCCTGAAGTTTGATTATAATAATAAATTAAGTTGCTGGTTGTACTAAAGTAAACATTATCGTTCCCATCAACAGCTACCGATAACACATTTGCCGGAGATGTGTATAGGGTTGAAACAATTCCTGTTGTATAATCTATTTTATTAATTACCCCATTTAAGTTCGCTACATAAATATGCCCCGAGGGACCGCAAGCTAATTTCAACGGACCATTCAGTCCTGATGCAATCAAAGTGATAATCCCTGTTGTGAGACTTATACGTCTAACGCTTTGGTTTCCATAATCTACGAAAACAATATTGCCGTCTATATCAATAATAATTCCTTTTGGGTGGTTAATTTGAGCATCAATTGCTGGACCGTTATCACCACTATTCCCTGCAACACCTGTGCCTGCAATGGTTGTTATTATACCTGCAGCATTAACTTTGCGAATTACTTGACAATTGTAATCAGTTATGTACAAATTCCCGGATGCATCGGTAACAATATCCATCGGCGCTGAGAATTGTGCATTTAAGGCGTGTTCACCATCCCCACTGCAACCTTCAGTTCCGTTGCCGGCAATAGTATTTATAATTTGCGCCCTGATTGCACCTGAAATAATTACAAACAGAGTAAGAATCAATAACTTTTTCATTAGAAATTTTCTTTAAAGATACAGAAAATGTAATTTTAACAGAATTAGCTTTTCGATTTTTCGAAAAAAGAGATAATTCAGAACCTATAAAGATATTTCAAAAAGTTAATGAAGTGAAATGAAAAGAGAGTGGGTGCCATGCTTTATTGTACGGCCCCGCCTCTGTCTTCATACATTTTAAAGTAATTTTGTGTTTTGCTGCCAAGTTGTTCAAACAGTGCTTCACGGTTGTTCCGCATCATGACGGCCGCAGCGCGACGCATGGTTTCAAGCGACATTTGAACTTCCATTTCCATCCTTTGGAACAAATCGTCTTCAAGGCTGAAGTAGAAATCGAGCTCTTGCGAAGCAACTTTTGTAACTTCAAGAATAGCTTCATCTCCTGAAACAGTGTCACCAATAGTGTAATACGCTTCTGCAAAATCAATATCGAAATACGTCATTGTATAGATATTGTAAGGCATTATTGTTTTACATTTTTTCATTACATCTGCTGCTTTGTCTGGCTTCCCTTCCCGGAAGAGCTGAATGGCAAGTCGTGAAAAGGTTTTCCTGATGCGAAGAATTTTGGTTGTTCTTTCTATAGTGTAATCAATGTAAATATTGGGATCATTCATATTACCCCATTTCATTACGTTCATCAACCTGTTGTACATCAGTTCAGAATCAATTAACCCAGATTTGTTTCCGGTGTTGTAAGGGCATAACCTGTAGGCAAATCCTTCTAACATGAAATATTCATCAAGGTTGAGTGTATTGGTACTTCCGATAGAGGTAAAATAAATCGGTCTGTCCCAATTGTTCGCATTCAGAAGATCCAATGTAAGTAATTCATTTTTAAACAGGTACGACCGTTTTAAATCCCATTTTATAATCGGGTCGAAAAGCGTATCGTAAGGGGGCTTCATCTGTCCGTTTTCAACGACTTTAGCACTATCGACACGCATGAATATTTTATTTTTGTGATAGAGATAATACTCTTTACCATCATTTTCCAGAACACCCGTTTTCTTGTTTGAAATATAATTCAGTAAGCTATCCAGCGAGATATAGTCGTTTTTCTCTTGGACTCCGAAAATCACTTTTTCGGAATATACAATGTCTCTTGTCCCGGGCTCATAAAGATCTCTGGTCATTCTGAGAGGCATTGGGCCTGATTCGTATGAAGCCATTTTCATCTGGTCGATATACCAGTCGGAAGCAAAGTAAGGCAGACAGCACACCTTGATGTCTGTTCTTATTCCTTCAACTTCCTGAGCGTACCATATGGGGAAAGTGTCGTTGTCGCCATAGGTAAAAAGAATGGCATTTTTCTCACAGGAATTCAGGTAATTGGCTGCGAAATCGTGTGCAATGAAACGGTTTGACCGGTCGTGATCGTCCCAGTTTTCTTTTGCCATTAGAGCCGGCACAGGTGCACAAACCAAGAATGCCAGCGCAGCACCGGCAATGGCAGGTAAAAAGCGTTTTAACAAATCATACAGAAATATTACCCCTAAGCCTATCCATATACTGAATGCATAAAAGCTTCCCGCATAGGCATAATCACGCTCTCTTGGCTGGTATGGGGTCTGATTCAGATATACCACTATAGCCAATCCGGTGAGAATAAACAGGAATGTTACAATCCACCCATCTTTTTTGTTTTTCGAGAACTGAACAATGAGCCCCATTATGCCGAGTAACAAGGGCAGCAAATAATACGAATTATTAGCTTTATTGTTTTTCAGATAATCGGGCAACTTATTCTGATCTCCAAGGCGTGGTGTGTCGAGAAAGTCGATACCGCTTTTCCAATTTCCATGGATTACATTACCATGCCCTTGTATGTCGTTTTGTCTGCCTGCAAAATTCCACATAAAATACCGAATGTACATCCAACCGACCTGATAATTGAAAAAGAATTTAAGGTTATTTGCAAATTCCGGCTTTTGTCCTTCTCGAAGGCCTCCCCAGCTCTCGTAAGCACCAATATGATCGTCGGAACTGCTGTACATTCGCGGAAATACAGTACAATCTTCGCCTTGATAAACAGGAATGGGTTTATAATCAACAATATCGTATCTGCCGTTATGCTGTGCATATACAGGGTTTCCTTCTTTATAAACCGGCTGCCCATCGCTATCCCGCTCAGGTTCAGCATAGTAGTACTCGCCATAAAAGAGAGGACGGTCGCCATATTGCTCCCGATTCAAATAGTAAAGTAGGTTGAATACATTTTCAGGATTATTTTGATCCATGGGTGGGTTCGCACTCGACCGTATTACAATCATAGCAAATACGGAGTAGCCAACAATAATCATTGTTACAGAGGTCATTATCAGATTAAGAAAGGCCGGTTTCTTCTTTGCAATTAAAAATACTCCTGCCCCAATAGCAAGCACCAGAACAATACTGATAAATATGCTTCCTGACATAAAGGGTACTCCAACAAGTATTAATCCCAATGCTGAAAAAATGAAAGCCCAAATTTGCCTGTAATTCATCTGTGTGAAATAAATGCTCAACCCCAGGCAAATTACGGTAATTATTGCCCAAACAAGTACTCCGGAATTATATGGAAGTCCGAATCCGTTCACATAAAGCAGTTCAAATTTTGATGCAACAATAGCAACTCCTGGGATAATACCCCACATTATCGAAGCTATAATAAACAGAGAAATTAGTAACGATATAACAATCCCCAAGAATTTTGGTTTGTATTTGCTGAAATAATAAACAAAAACCATTGCTGGGATTGCAAGCAGGTTTAACAGGTGTACACCAATTGACAAACCAACAAGCAGTGCAATTAAAATAACCCAACGCAACGAATGTGGAGAATCTATATTGTTGTTCCATTTGAGTATTGCCCAGAAAACGAGTGCTGTAAATAGCGAAGATGTTGCATACACTTCTCCTTCAACAGCCGAAAACCAGAAAGTATCGGAAAAAGTATATGCCATGGCTCCAACAAAACTTGCTGCAATAATGGCAACTGCATTACCTGTGGTGATTGTATTCTCCTTTACAATCATCCGGCGGGCGAAGTAGGCAATTGTCCAGTACAGGAACGCAATAGTTAGTGCGCTCATAATTGCCGAGACAGAGTTCACCATGAGTGCCACCTGTTCAGGCCCCGACGCAAAGAGGGAGAAAAAACGTGCTAAAATCATGAAAAAGGGAGCTCCTGGAGGGTGCCCTACTTCCAGTTTATAGGATGAAGAAATAAATTCGCCACAATCCCAGAAGCTGACGGTAGGTTCAATTGTCATCAGGTATACAACAGCTGCAACAATAAATGCAAGCCATCCGAAAATAATGTCGAGTTTTTTATAAGTACTGAAATTCATTCTTATAGCTTTTAAATAAATTCAAGAGCGGTAAAATTAATATAATATTGTTTAGAGAGAAAAAAAACATTCAAAATATAAAAAAAGCAGGGTTTTAAGGTGCCCTGCTTTTTTCTGGTTTATTCTGCTATGAATGGTCTTACGTAGCACTCTGAATCAGTATTGATTCTGAGAATATACATGCCTGCGCTCAGTCCATTTAAGTCAAACGAAATATTTTTTCCATTCCCCTGAAAGCTATAAAGTACGCTTCCCTGAATGTTGCTTACAGTAACTGATTTTATGTACTCAGGGGCTTCAATGCCGATTGTACCGTGAGTGGGATTCGGGAAAACCCTTATTTTGTTTTCGTTAGCAAGGAATAACGAAGTTGTAACATCGATATATGATTCAACTACAGTACTGCCGCACTCGTTCACTGCAGTAAGTGTAACCAGGTAATACCCTTCCTGCGTGTAAGTAAAACTTGGATTGGGCTCCGTTGAGGTAGATGGTAAAAATTCGTTGTCACCGAAATTCCAAAGTATTGAATCTGCATCAGAAACATCACTTGTAAACTGTACAGTAAGTCCATTGAGTTCGTAATCAAATGAAGATTCGGGCAGATTGGTGCAATCGTAAACATGAATATCATCGATGCCGACGCCCTCGGTTTGCATGAATGAGAACGAACCGCTGTTAAAAACAAAGCGCAGATTTACATTATCGAGTCCTGCAAGCAAAGGCATATTTGTAGAAACCTGCACCCATCCTCCGGAGCTTCCACTCCATGTGGAACCAAAACCAGGTATTAATGAACTGCCGTACCATGAGCCCGTTGAGCCTCCATCAGGCAGGGTATCCCAGGTAATTCCGTTATCCGTAGAGTATTCAACGTAAAAGCCTGCCATAAACATAGATGTTTCATAAATTACCGCAGCTTTAAGCATTGGATTTGTTAATTCGCTGAAATCGAAGCAGGGCCCTTGTAAATAGCTCAGCTCTCCAGAGTTATGGTTCCCATCAAGATTGGTAACCCATGAATAGTTCCCTTCACCGGCTGCATTAATTATTGTACCTGCAGGAGTCCCCAATTCAAATGATGAAGCTGTACCGTAAGCAACCCAACCACCATCACTGGTTTCGAAAACCTCATCATACGGAAAACTACCTATGCTTTGGGTATGTACTATAGTGGTTGCAAAATCATCATTGCCGGAATTCATGTCTCCCGAAATTTGTGTTCTGAAAAGTACCGTGTAAGTATTTTCCTGCGATAAATCAACCGTTGACTGACTAAATACAAATTGTGCGGTTTGTTGTGGTGCCAAAGATCCGATAAAATTCTGCGTAATCCATGTTCCACCTCCGTTCATGGAGTATTGAACCGGAAAGTTCGATTGCGATGCAGTACCGTAATTTACTATTTCGATGGTAAGATGTTCCGAAGCTCCTAAAGCGCAGCTATTCCCCGGAGATAAAAAGTTTGAAACGCCGAGGTCTTTTTCAAAGACAGGATCAAAATGAACGTCATCAATAGCAATGCCTTCAGAGGGTAATAACTGTCCAGTATAAACAATTCGGACTTTACAATCCGATAATCCTGCAAATTCAGGAATATAGTAGCTTTTAGTTATCCAACCACCGCTCGACCCTGTCCATCCGGTTTCAATTTCAAACCACTCACTGCCGCCGTCAACCGACCCTTGCAGGTCGATGGTTGCAGGCATGAAACCGGTTTCGTACCATATTTTCATTGAAAGCCTTACACCGGTGAGTGAGGTAAAGTCGAAACAGGGACTCACCAATTCTGATATTTCATTGAAGTTTGTATTCCCAAGGGGGTTAGTAGCAATCACATACTGTCCGTCGTAGGCGTGGTTTATAGTAAGGGTATCGCCGGGTATGCCGCGTGCCCAGGAAGAGCCGGCTGAACCAATCCATCCATGGTCTTCGGTTTCGAAGCTTTCAGCATAGGGGATTACTGAAACCACCATTGTGTTGATAATTTCGTATGTTATCGTATCATTATTCATATCTTCATCGCCAACCAGCATGGTTCTGATAACCAACAAATAACTTCCGGGTTCACTTAAATCGGCCAATGCTCCAAAAGTAAAACCTACTGAGTCGTGTGGAGGTATTGGACCTGGAACAGTTTCTGTAACATTGAGCCAGGAAAGTCCGCCATCTAAGGAGTAGGTAATGGGAATATCTGATTGCGGCAATGCTCCATTATTATTAATGTACAGTTTTACGAATTCCTGATCGCTTAATCCACAGGCTCCGACTGGAAGGGTTAAAGTTCCAGGGCTAACATCAACCAGTACTTCATCTTTTACCATAAAATCATCGATTGCCATACCTTCGCTGGCAAGAAAACCAGAAGTGTAAGAAAAACGAAATCTAACGTTTTCTTCGCCTATTAGCTCTTCAATTTCAAACTCATTTTCTGCCCACCCTCCTGTAGATGTATTCCATGTGGCAACAGTAATATTATACGTGTTTCCTCCGTCAACGGAAGCTTCCAGTGTTCCAGTTCCTCCGTATCCTGGAAGGATTCCGGGTTCAATCCAGAGTTTAAATTTAACTGTGGGTGTAAGCAATGTATGAACATCGAAGCAGGGTGAAATGAGATACGAAACTTCACCGGTGTTCGCATTTCCCGAAAGATTGGTGCACCACATGTAATCGCCTGATGCGGCTGTATTTATCACCAACTCAGGGTTGCTGTCGTCGGGTGCACCGTAAGCCCAAGAACTATTTGTTCCTTCCGTGTAAAAGAACCCTTCATTACTTTCAAAATCTTCATTATGTGGAAAAGTGGCTATCAATGGCGTATTTGTCACGCTTGTAATTTGGTAATCGTTATCGCTGAATTCATCACCCGGTAAATGACAGAACACCTTGATTGTATGTGTGCCCAATTCGGAAATATCTGCTTCTGCTGCAAATGTGTATTCAAACTCTTCACCGGCTTCAACTGTATTGTTATAGTTTTCGGTTATGGGACTTAAATTTCCAACCTGAAAGCTTAGCTCAATTCCTGAAAAATCTTCCAGACCTGTGTTTTTAAATTGTGCAGTTATTGTTGCACTATTCAAATCGCAACCCGAAAGGAGCGGATCGATTCCGATAGTGGCAGCATCAACAGAGTAAATTTGCTCAACCGCAATGTCGAAGCTTACCGTGGTAGCGAATTGCTGGATAAATAAAACATAAAACTCGCTTGAAACAATAATGTAATAGGTAACTCCGCCAGTAACACTTATCATATCCAGCCCCGGGTTCTCCTGCAAACCGTCTTCGGAGGCAATACATACCGATCCTGTTTCATCGGGACATCCTTCGGTAATAAACAAGCCAATGTTGGCAGTTACTCCGAAAGGAATCTCCGATGTAATACTCGTGTTCAGTAAATTAACCCTGATTGTCATATCAGTTTCAGGAGTAAAAGCAAAAACATAGTCTTCGCATGCCATAGCATCGCTTGAGCAGGCATCTTCAGGACTGTAATCATTACCTGTGCCTGAAGTAGTCAAACCCGACTGATAGTAGGGTAGGTTCTCAATAACTTGTGCAGTTCCGCAGTTGTTTTGCGATAATACGGTAATCGTAAATGCACTCAGAATAAAAAAGAGTACTAAAATTTTTTTCATTATTCACATAGTTTTTATGTTAGTGCAACAAATTTAATTTTTTCTTTGGAAAGCAATAACAATTTAATTAACAAAAAAAAAGCCTGACTAAAAATCAGACCTTAAATAAATACAAGCAGAATCAGGTTAATCCCATTTGCTTCGTGTTGATATAGCCAATTTCCCGGCTCCGGTAAAAAAAATTGAGAGCGCTCCGGTCATATACAGGTAAATAAGTTCTAATTGTAATCCGCCATATTTGCCAATCGCAAATACTTCGTTGCTGTGCGCAGTTATTATTATCACAATCATATTTATTACAAATACTAACGAAGCCAGTCTGGCACGAAAACCTGCAATAAGCAGGATAGGAGCTACAACTTCACCAATATAGACTCCATATGCTGCAAAACCGGGAAGCCCTTTTGAAATTAATAACTGTTGGATAGATTCTACTCCATAAATAAGTTTTGGGATTCCATGAAGTAGCATTAAAGCCGCTACACTTACACGAAGTATAAGTAGCCCTATATCTGGGTTGATTTTAAGGTTTTTCATAACTAACTAGTTCTTTGTGAATTCAAGTAAATCGATACTACCATCACCACCGCTAACATGTTGGAGCCTGATTTTATTATCTGTTTTTTCGAGTACTTCCCAGTCTTCGTTTAGTTCATCGAAAGGAGGCTGATTGCCGAAATCAAGATATAGTTTTGTTGTGCTGTCGTCGCTATCTGAACTGTAAGTGCCTGTAAAAGAGTTTGTTTGTTTTACTGCGGTAACCAGTCCATTATCGCCAAACTCAAAAGAATACCCTGCAAAATAGGTTGTCTCATCCCGGTTGTCTTCAGTAAATTTACTTATTGTCCAGGAGGACTCCTGAATTGATGCGTTAACACTTTCGGGGCTCATCATTGCCGGATCGTCGGAGCATGACTTCAATAATGGTATAAGTGCCAATGTGGCAATAACAAATATGTTTATTTTTTTCATAATTTTTGTGTTTTGATTACGAGTAATTAACAGTTGAAGGATTATTTTGTTTAAAATAATTCTAAATAACTATTTTGAAATAAATACGCTGACTGTTAAAATATACCGATACCAAAACTGTGGTGCAATGCAAGAAATGAAGAAGTTAAATTAGAGAAATTATGGTCCCGCTACAACTACAGTCATTTTTTCTGGTTGAAGCATTGATGAAGCAATAGTTTTAAGTCTATTTTCATCAGCCTGATGAATTGCATGAATGCTATCTTCAACAAACGTATAATCAAGACCTGCCTCCAGCAAACTTCTGAATACTGCCGACGAAGCAAATGCCCCATCGAACATAGCCAGTTTATCGCCCAGCATGGTTTTCTTTACGAGGTTAAGTTCTTCGTCAGAAATTGGCATTTCACTTAATGATTTCAGCTCGAAATTTATTTCGTTGAGAGCCTCTTGCCACATATTTCCTGCAACCTCCGCAGAAATACTGAAAAGAGCCTTGCCTTCGCTAAGCTGCACTGATGAACCAATACCATAGGTCAACCCTTTGTCTTCCCTGATGTTTTTCATCAATCGCGATCCAAAATATCCGCCAAGCAGTGTATTCAATACCTTAAGCATATGGTAATCGGCAAAACTGTCATAGTCGATGAGACAAGCCATTCGAATGGCAGCTTGTGTTGCAGAAGGTTTTTGAATATATTCGAATTTGTCACGGGAACTTTTAATACTATATTCTGGTTTTGCAATTTGTGAGATTTCGTCTATGCAAAATGGGTACAATGCTTCATTCAGCATATTTAATAAATCTTCGCTAGTATCACCGGCTACCACAATACAGCAATTCCCTGTTGAATAATGCAATCGGTGGAACTCCATCATTTGGGTGCGGGTTACATTGAACACATCGTTAGGTTCAATTTCAGCTCCCAGTGGATGTTCAAGTCCGTATATTTTAGAAAATATCCGTTTTTCTGCCAGAAATTTCACTTTTTCAAACTCTATTTTTAATTTCTGAAAACTGTTCTGGTTGAAAACATCGAGTTCGTTTTGTGGAAACGTGGGTTTGAAAATAAAATCGGTAATTGCAGGTAGCACCTTGGCTGCCGATGCTATATCTATGTAAAAACCCATCCCTGCTTTGTTGCGGTTGAACGACAGTTCCGAAAATACTGCATGATAGTCGAGAATGTCTGCAATTCCGGATGCCGAATAGTTCTCGGAACCTTCACGCAGCAACGATAGACAATGCTGCGGGACAAGTTTATCGTTTTGATACATGGAACCTGCATCAAAAAGAAAATCAATTCTCACAACATTCATGGTATTGCCGCCAATGTGATATACTGGAATGCCGCAGGGCAGGGTTCTTGCCGTTGCACGATTCAACACCCTTGCATCGAAATTATATATCGGAGCTCCTTCTATACGGAAATTACTCATGTCAGTGTGTTTTATTGTAATACAACGTACTGCAGTTTTGTTTTGAAAAAAGCGCGGCTGCAACTTCCATCACTTGCTTTCGGGTTACGCTGCGGTAATTTTCTTCTTCAGCATTAATCATAGCCGCATTACCAAGCAATTCAAAATATGCGAGATCGATAGCCTTATTCAGCACCCCGGCCCATTCAAGTTTTCGTGCTGCAATGCAGCGGTTTTTTACCTTTTCGAGTTCCCTGTCGGTAAAGCTACCTGATATTATCATTTGTAATTGCTCATCAATAGCAGCTTCGCATTCATTGTAAGTTTTACCCGGAAGAGGTTTGCCTGATATTAAAAACAGTCCGGGGTCGATACTTCCCATGATATACGCATCAATTTCAGAAAAAAGTTTATAATCTTTAATGAGTCTTTCGAAAAACCACGAAGATCTGCCATTCGACAAGATATCACTTATTAAATCGGTTGCATAATAATCGCGATGAAGTCGTTTTACCATATGATAGGCTCTGTATAGTGCATTTTGTGGAACATCGCGCTCTAGATTGATTATACGTGGCTCTGTTTGCAACGGTTCTATTGGCAATTTTCTGGCAGCAGTCGGTCTTGCAGGTAAGGTGCCAAACCATTTTTCGATGAGTTTTCGGGTGCCCTTGGGTTCAAAATTGCCCGCTACCACAAGTATTGCATTATTTGGAGCATAATGCGCAAAAAAGAATTCTTTTACATCTTCCAGTACAGCATTACGGATGTGTTCCGGTTTCTCTCCGATTGTGTTCCATCGGTATGGGTGCACACAATACGCAAGGGGGCGCAAATGCAACATCACATCTCCATAAGGTTGGTTCAGGTAACGCTGGTTAAATTCTTCTACCACTACATTACGCTGAACTTCGAGGCTTTTTTCGGAGAATGCCAGTTCAAGCATACGGTCTGATTCAATCCATAAACCGGCTTCAAGGTTTACGGATGGAAGGCTGACGTAATAGTTCGTAATGTCGTTGTTTGTAAAAGCATTGTTTTCACCACCGGCTTTCTGCACGATGCGGTCATATTCAGGTACATTGACAGAGCCACCAAACATCAGGTGTTCAAACAGGTGGGCAAAGCCAGTTCTTTCAGGATTTTCGTCACGAGCTCCCACATCATACATTACATTAACCACCACCATTGGTGTTGTTAAATCTTGGTGAAGGATCACCTTTAGTCCGTTGGAAAGGCTGTATTTTTCGAAATTTATCATTGCATGAATATATGAAGCAAAGATAAAAAAACAATACTCCCTGATTGAAACACCTGAAAAATAGTTCTTAATTATTTCGGACTTCTATATAGAAATGAAAATATCAGAAACGATTTTGAAAATGTTGAGCGAAAAAAAACAACCGCAAGTTTTTTGCGGTTGCAGTTTTCGTTGTTCACTGTATTAATTAATATTTTATCAGTTTCAATGTTTTTGCTTCGAAATATCCTCTCACAGCAATATTGTCATCAACCATCAGTATTGCATCGAAATCAACACCGTCGTCAGCTTCTTTGCAGGATCTCTCATACAGTTTATTGAAGAAGTTATCAATGTCATCTTTTCCCATTTTCATCTGCCCGAAACCGGTAAAGTTTTTTACTTCTATTTCTTTTACTTCGGTATAGGCAACGGTTGGTTTATTCAGGAAATAAATGTCCTTTTTGCCGCATTTTTTCTTATAGTCTTTCGAAATCACAGTACAAGCAGTGTTTTCAGCCAGAGTACCCTGTTTAAATTTAATCAATTCAATCTTATTTGGACTGTGAATAATCACTCCATCAAAAGCAGCCTGCTTTCCCTTAGTTTCTTTTTTTATTGACTTGTCAACGGCAACAAGCACTTCTTTAATGCCAGACGGATCCATACCGGCTGCAGCTTCATCTTTATTACTGTTCGATACCTTAGTTTTCCCCACTACAGTATAAGCACTGGAGGGAATTGTTTTTACAAACAGGAGTTTCCCGTTGTATATCGTGGTTGCCTGACCGACCTGAGCATGAACGGCAACACAAATAATACTGAAAACAATAAACAGACTAAAAAATTTTTTCATAGGTAAATGCTTAATATGTTTTGGGTTCTGTTACTATTAAAAATTGACTGTCAAAAACTCAAGAACCCATAATTGCTCTCAACAGTCAGGTCAAATGTACTTAATAAAATTCTTAACAGCATGATTAATTAATACTTCTTTGTTTTTAATCGCGATGATTGCGAATTATCCCAATATTATAATGTAACAATAATTACTGAAAAAATTTAAAAATATGTTGAATGTATAAAAATATGTTTTGTAAATAATTTTAATTAGCAGGTGCTTGGTAATAATGTTAAACGTAATTGATTTGCGGAATAGCTGGCCGGAAATTTTGTTTTTTAGATACGAAATAAAGTACGTTTCAAGTAATATGCTTATTAACTTCATATAATACCGTTTGAGCATATTTCAGCATAATTGATTCTTGCATAATCATATTCAATTCCCTGTTTTTATTATTTTTGCATTCTTAAAAATTTGTGATGATATGACAACTATTGCCAGCAAGTACAACCCGGCCGAGATTGAGGACAAATGGTATCAATATTGGATGGAGCAGGGTTTTTTCCACTCCGAACCTGATGGGCGCGAACCTTATGTCAACGTGATTCCCCCACCCAATGTTACCGGAGTGCTGCACATGGGTCATATGCTCAACAATACCATTCAGGATATATTGGTTCGGCGTGCGCGACAATTGGGTAAAAACTCAGTATGGATACCTGGTACCGACCATGCTTCGATTGCTACCGAAGCGAAAGTGGTTGCAAAACTAAAAAGCGAAGGTCTTTCGAAAAACGACCTGAGTCGTGATGAGTTCCTGAAACATGCGTGGGAATGGAAAGAAAAACATGGCGGTATTATTCTTGAACAGTTGAAAAAGCTGGGCGCTTCATGCGATTGGGACAGGACTTGCTTTACCATGGATGAGGCTCGTTCCGAAAGTGTACTGCGTGTGTTTGTAGATCTTTACAACAAAGGGCTGATTTATAGAGGTGTGCGGATGGTGAACTGGGATCCTTCTGCGCAGACAGCAGTGTCGGATGAAGAAGTTATTTACACCGATGAGCAGAGCAAATTATATTTTGTTCGCTACACCATTGAGGGTACCAGCGATTTCATTATGGTTGCAACTACCCGTCCCGAAACGATTCTGGGTGATACAGCGGTTTGCGTGAATCCTACCGACCCTCGCTACAAGCACTTACATGGAAAACATGTGATTGTCCCAATGGTTAACCGCACTGTACCGGTAATTTCGGACAGTTATGTAGATATGGAATTCGGTACAGGTTGTTTGAAAATTACACCTGCTCACGACATGAACGACTACGAGATTGGTCGTAAGCACGGGCTCGAAAGCATCGACATTTTCAACCCAGACGGAACTTTATCGGAAGCTGCCGGATTGTTTGTTGGTCACGATCGTTTTGAAGCGCGAAAGATGGCAGAGAATCTCCTTCAACAGCTTGGTGCATTGCATAAAGTTGAAGACTACAATAATAAGATTGGCCGTTCTGAACGAACCGGTTCGGTGATTGAACCCAAAATTTCGACACAGTGGTTCCTTAGTATGGAAAAATTGGCACAGCCGGCACTAAATGCAGTGATGAACGATGACATAAAGGTGTATCCTCCCAAGTTTAAGAATCTTTACCGTCACTGGATGGAAAACGTTCACGATTGGTGCATCAGCCGTCAGCTTTGGTGGGGACATCGTATTCCCGCATGGTATTTACCAGGGGGAAACGATTTTGTTGTTGCTCTGAACGAAACTGAAGCACTGAAAACTGCTCGGGAAAAATCAGGTAATGTTGCGTTGCAACTCAACGATCTGCGTCAGGACGGAGACGTACTCGATACATGGTTCAGTTCTTGGCTTTGGCCAATTTCGGTGTTCGATGGCATACGTAATCCCGATAACCCCGATATACGGTACTACTATCCTACAAACGATTTGATTACAGCTCCCGAAATTCTGTTTTTCTGGGTTGCCCGTATGATTATTGCAGGCTATGAATATCGCAATGAGAAGCCATTTAAAAATGTTTATCTTACAGGTATTGTTCGCGATGGACTCGGGCGAAAGATGTCGAAATCGTTGGGTAATTCACCAGACCCGCTTGAGCTTATCGAAAAATACAGCGCCGATGGGGTAAGGGTAGGGATGTTGCTTTGCTCTGCTGCCGGTAACGACTTGCTTTTCGATATTAAAAAAGACGAAAAAACAGGCGATGAAATATATCCCCTGCCCGAACAGGGAAGAAATTTTGCCAATAAAATATGGAACGCTTTCAGACTGGTAAAATCTTGGAATATCGACGCTAACGAAATTCAGCCTGATGCAGCAAAGGCTGCCAACGAATGGTTTACCCACCGTTTTGCGCAGGAGCTGGAACAACTGAATCAACAATTCGATTCTTTCCGGCTTTCCGAAGCTTTAATGACAGTGTATAAGCTGTTCTGGGACGATTTTTCAGCATGGTATCTTGAATTGGTAAAACCGCCTTATGGCAAGGGTATTGATAAAAGAAGCTATACCCAGTCTGTGGCTCATTTCGAAAATATGCTCAAGCTTTTGCATCCGTTTATGCCATTTATTACAGAAGAAATCTGGCAGCAGTTAGGAAGTCGAAAACAGGGTGAAAGCATTATGATAGAAATGTGGCCCACAACATCGGAATTTAGTCAACAACTTGTCGACCAATTTGATTATGCACGGGAGCTGGTGGCAGCAATACGCAATATAAGACAAAGCAAGAATATACCACAGCGCGAACAACTCAGGCTTATCCGTAACGAAAGCAATGCATTAACAAAACAAATGATTCCGGTGGTAGAAAAGCTTGCCGGGTTGTCCGAAATCAAAGAGAATGGGGTTAAACCCGAAGGAACTGCAACAATTCTGGTGAAGAACGATGAGTTTTATCTGGAGTTGGGAAACATGATTAATAAAGACGAAGAACTTGCCAAGCTGAAAGCCGAACTCGAATACACGGAAGGTTTTCTCAATTCTGTACTGCGCAAATTGCATAACGAAAAATTTGTAAGTGGGGCTCCCGAAGCAGTGGTTGCCGCAGAACGCAAGAAGCAGGCAGATGCTGAAGCTAAAATAGCTATACTGAAAGGACAAATTGATAGTCTGAACTAATGGTTTAATTTCGATAATTTTTAGTAAATTGCATATGTTAAAATGCAATGAATTTGCTTGTATTATTTAATATTTTCAGACAATGCTCAAAAAGATAATATTACACTTGCTGTGGCTATCGATTGTATTGATGCCGTTGTCGTTGTTTTCTCAAAACCTGAGTAGGGATGAAGTCCGCAATCTTGCCATATTGTTTTACAAGGAAATTAACAAACAATGCAATGATTCTTTAATTTCGGATGAGTTGTTTATTCGTACGGGAAATAGCGAAAACATCGCAATTTTCTGTTTTCAATCGGGTGGCTTTGTTGCACTTTCGATGTATAAGGGTGTTGCCCCGATAATTGCCTATTCAGGAGAAGGTTTCCATGACCTGAATACAATTCCTGAAAATGCTTTATTATGGTATAGTAGCTGCTCGAAAGAAATAGATGCGATGAGGATTTCATGTCCAAATAGTTCGAAACATATGAATGAATGGACACAATTAATGAGTGGAACGCTCAAGCATAGTTCCGTAAAATCGACCAATCTCCTTACGACTGAGTGGGGGCAGGGCTGTTATTACAATACCCAGTGCCCAGCCGATGTCAATGGCCCCTGCGGGCATACGGTTACCGGATGTGTGGCTACTTCGATGGCAATGATAATGAAACACTGGAATTATCCGGAACATGGGTTTGGAGCAAATTCGTATCAGACAAATTATTACGGGGTGCTCTCAGCTGATTTCGAAAACACTACATATCAATGGAATGAAATGCCTGATATTCTCATCGAAGAAAACGTGGCTTTGTCAACGCTGATGTACCAGTGTGGGGTTGCGGTTAACATGCAGTACACGGCAACCAGTTCGGGAGCTGCTCCGGGACCATCGAATTTTACTGCGCATTTCGGGTATTCACCCAATGCACATGTCGTTTATCGGTCAGACTACAGCGATGAGGAATGGGTTGCATTAATGAAATGGGAAATTGATAACAACCGCCCGGTTCAATATGTTGGTGACTCAGATGTGTTTCCCGATGGCCATGCCTGGGTATGCGACGGATACGATGAAAACGATTATTTGCATTTTAACTGGGGATGGGACAATCTGGGTGGCTTTTACGAGCCCGGAACAGGAATATTCCCACTGAATCAATATGCAACTATTGGAATTATGCCTGCTGCACAATGCGATATAGCGGTTACTGAGTTGTTAGTACCCTATTCGCAAACTTTCATTGAACCTGCTTATATTACGGTGAAAATCGAAAATTTTAGCTTAGAACCGATTTCAAATATTCCGGTTTCTTATACCGTAAACAACGGGACTCCGGTAACAGAAACGGTTGAGCAAAGCATTGCACCCATGGAGTCGATTGAATTCACTTTCGACACTCCATATGACTTCAGCCAGCAACAGGGAAATATATATAATGTGAGCGTGTTCAGTTCGCTTGAGTGCGATGCATATCTGTACAATGATACGTTACATGCCGGTATCGAAAATGTTTTATGCGCTGAAACACCCTATGAAATGGGCTTTACTGTTGGTGAAAGTTCAGCTGGCTGGCATTCCGAAGATGTGAACAACGATGGCAACACATGGCAGATTCCTGCATATAATCCTGCGATTGAAAATCATTACGCATTTTATCAGTGCAATGGAGTTCAGGCTGATGATTGGCTTTTTACAAAATGCATGGTACTCAGTGAAAACAAAATGTATCGCCTTAGCTTCGATTATAAAGCAACCGGTATGTACTGGCCTCAGAATCTTGAAGTACGGCTTGGTACGGCGCAATCGAATGAAGATATGTATCTAGTACTTGATTCAATTGTAGGTTTTAATAATTCACAGCCGGAAACTTGTGTAGTATATTTTACAGCAGATGAGCACCCGCATCATTACATTGGTTTTCATTCTTTCAGCGAACCCGATATGCTTGCAATGACGATTGATAATATTGTTGTTGAAGAAATGGCTGAACCCGATGTTGCCGTAGTGGATATAATATCACCTGCAGAATCCTGCAATATGAGCACTGAACCGGTAACTGTAAAAATCAGGAACCTGAGTTCTGCCACGCTTAGCCAGCTCCCCTTGTCGTACATTTTGAACAACGGAGCGGTGGTGCAAAATATAGTTGACGTAAGTTTATTGCCGGGAGAAACCTATACCTATACTTTTGAGGAACCCGTTGATATGTCGGCTTATGGTGCATTTAATCTGAAAGTATATTCTTCCTATGCAACAGACCTGAATCATGCTAATGATACATTGATTCGTGATTATCAAAATATTGAGGCGGGAGAGATACCTTATATTAATGGGTTTGATGATGAGGAAAGCCTTGAGGGATATGTAATTGAAAATACGAATAACGATAACCGGTATTGGCAGTATTATCCATCAGCAGGGCATCAGAATCTTGGTTGTATGCGTTACGAATACAGCGATTTTAATGCTGCTGACGATTGGTTCTTTACACGCTGCCTTTTTCTGGAGCCCGAATATATTTATACTCTTTCATTTTACCAAAAAGTTGAATCAAGTCAGTGGCACGAGAGTATGGAAGTGTATTTCGGACAAAATCCAACCTCCGCTTTTATGAATTCCATTTTACTCAATTTACCAGATCTATCTAATGAATTATGGCAGGATGAACACACTGATTTTAGTGTTCCTGAAGAAGGGTTTTATTATATCGGATTCCATTGTAATAGTGGGGCGCAAATGTTCAACCTTTACATCGACGACATTCAGGTTGATGGTGAAATAAATCATGCAAATACATGGGAAAGCATCTCCATATCTGTTTTTCCTAACCCTGCAAGCGAGCGTGTTTATATTAGGATTCCCGAAATTGCAGAATACAATATAAGTATTTATGATGTTCAGGGCAGGGTCGTTTTAAAGAATCAAGGATACTCCGAGATCATCAATGTTGATACGGAGAACCTGAATTCCGGAATTTATATGATAGAAATACGAACAAACCGGCAAGTTTATAATTCAAAACTTGTAGTGCGTTAAAGTCAGCGCTCAGTGACTGAGGAATCTAGTGATTTTTACCCTGGTTACCTTCATCCATCTTCATCAACCCCATAATTTGTTTCATGGTATGCTGCATTCCTTCGCTGCTGCCATCGAGGAAGATAATATTCCCCTTGCCGTATTCGGCAAAGTTTTTTATGGCTTCGGTCCACATGCTGAAAAGTATTACGTTGGTGTCGAGGTTTGCCTGCTTCATTTGTTCAGCGGCTTCAGTCATACCTTTGGCTACTTCCTGGCGGAAAAGGGCAACCCCTTGACCACGAAGCTGTGCTGCTAACATCTCGGCTTGTGCTGATATTTTAATTGCATTCCCTTCTGCTTCTGCAGCCTTTGTTTTGGTAATCAATAATGCCTGTCCTTCGTTTTCGGCAGCGGCTTTAAGGTTATTGCTTGCAACCACTTTGCTCATGCTTTCCATAATGGCGGTATCAAAGGTAATATCGTTGATCTGCAGGTCAAGCAGGTGATACCCCCAGTCTTCAAGCACATGGTCCACTTCCAGTTTAACACTATCTACAATTTCTTTGCGAAGTGCAAGAATTTCAGCTTGTTTTTTGGTAGCAACATAGGAACGGATATTCCCTTCAATAGTGCGTATTAGCGCTTGCATCAGGTCTTTATCGGAATAGAACTTAAAAGCAACCTTCACGATTGTATCCTCATTTTCGTTCTGCACAGCATAGAGTAGCATACTTTTAAAATATACATTGGCCTGATCTTGTGTAACAGCCTGAAATTCCAGCTCTACTGAGCGGTTCTGAATGCTTATGCGCCTGGCTATTTTTTCGATTACGGGAATTTTGAAATTCAGACCCGGTCGCATAATGCGCCTGTATTTGCCAAATAGCGTTATTACTGCAATGGTTCCCTGACTTACTGTCTTAAGCCCTGAAAACAGAATAATGAGGATAAGTATTATCCACCAGATGTTTTGAAAAATTACTTCGTAATCCATGGTTTTTATTGGTTTAATTAATAAACAAATATAAGAATTTTAAAACTTATTATTAATATTTAAAAAATTATTATAATCGAAGTCTGAAGCAGAAATTTGGTGCGAGAGAATCTGATATGAATCTGATTTTATTGTAGTTTTATAACCAAAATGAAACCGTAATGAAAAAGAACCGACTGCCATATTATATATTAATCGGGTTGAGTGTGGTGCTATATATAAATACAATCCCAAACAGGTACGCTCTCGACGACAAAATGATCATTTTTAAAAATACCTATACACAGAAAGGTTTTGCAGGAATCGGCGATATACTTACAAAAGATGCCATGGCAGGTATGTTTGGCGATAATAATCAAGCTGTTGCAGGTGGCAGATATCGCCCATTGTCGATGATAAGCTTTTCCGTTGAGCAGGAGATTTTTGGTGGAAACCCCCACGTGAGTCATTTTTTTAACATGCTGTTTTATGCATTGTCGGTTATAGTGCTGTATCGGTTATTGCTGCGTTTATGTAAAGATGATAATAAAAGAAAATGGTATTTCAGCATCGCATTTATAGCTTCTCTTTTATTCGCTTTACATCCGTTGCATACCGATGCTGTGGCAAATATCAAGGGTCGCGATGAAATCTTTTGCTTTCTTTTCGTTCTACTTTCATGGGAGGCGATACTGAAGTACACCGATACAAAAAACAAAGGACATATCGCAGGATCTTTTATTTGGTTTTTACTGGCAGTTTTCAGTAAGGAAACTGCAATTACTTTTTTATTTATAATTCCTATAAGTTTGTATTTTTACAGAAAACCTGACAGAAAACTATATTTGTCAACCTTCATTCCAATTGTGGGAGCAAGTATTATTTACCTTATAACTCGCTTTGCTGTACTCGGGAATACTCTTGGCAACGAAGTGGGTGAGCTGATGAACAATCCCTTTCTCGAAGCCACCCCTGGGGAGAAATACGCAACAATATTTATGACATTGGGTATCTATCTGAAGCTGCTCGTTTTTCCCCACCCGCTTACCTGGGATTATTATCCCTATCACATTCCCTTGATTGAATGGTCCGACTGGCGGGCAATTTTGCCGCTGTTGTTGTATGTGGCGTTGGGTGTTGTTGCTATAGTTGGTACATTGCGTAAATCGCCCTATGCATTTGCAGTCTGGGTTTATCTTGCTACACTTTCAATAACATCGAACTTGTTTTTTACAGTGGGTGCTTTCATGAGCGAGCGATTTTTATACATGTCTCTCTTAGGTTTCTGCCTTGCGATTGCGTATTTTGTAAATACAAGGATGGTAAAAACAAAGCTCTTGCAGCGAGTTGCAATTGGTACGTTGTTGCTTATCTGTCTTGCATTTTCCGGAAAAACCATAATAAGAAATTTTGACTGGAAAGATAACCTTACTCTATTTGGCCATGATGTTGCTGTTTCGGTAAATAGCGCCAAAGGCAACAGTTCGTATGCCAGCGAATTGTATAGCTTGGCTGAAACACAGACGGATACAGCGGAGCGCAATAAGATACTGAAATCAGCAATGCCTTATTTCAGAAAAGCAATTGAAGTATACCCATCCTACACAGAACCATTAATTCGCCTTGGGAATTGCTATTACATAATGTATGGCGATTATAAAACGATGTTTGATTATTACCTTAAAGCATTGCGGGCCGATCCAAACAATACCGACGTGTGGGGAAATGCCATCGGCGTTCTGCAGAACAATGTTACTGATCCAAAATTTGAGATTGCCTTTTGGACAGAAGTTAGCAAAGTAGCACCCAACCGGTTTGAGTCGTTCTGGTATATGGGAGAGCAATACCGACTGGCAGAGAATCGTCCCGATTCCGCAGTAATATATCTCGAAAAAGCAAACTCTATGAATCCGGGTAATTTCGATATACTGAAATCGCTTGGAATTGTATATGGCTCACTGAACAGATTTAATCTTGCCCGTGAAACGCTTCTCAAAGCTGTTTCTATCAACCCGAACGATGCAGAATGTCACCGCTATATTGGTGTTTCCTACGGTATTGAGGAAAACGACAGCCTGGCACTTATGCATTTCGAAAAAGCATATAAACTCAATCCAAACGATGTTCAAAACCAGAATAACTTGCTGATAGCAAGAAAGCGACTGGGATTGTAAAGAGTTAATAAATTACGGATTACTAAAATGGTAAATCATCACCCTCTTCGGGTTCAAGGTTTTTTATGGCTTCCGGTTGATCGTATGCAGTCGGAGTAACAGTGCCGTTTGCAGCACCGATACTTTCGGCTTTCCATGCTTTGGCGTCGGTGAACCACTTATTGTTATACTCACGGCTTTCGAGGTCGAAATACACCTTTATTTGTTCCCCAACCGACATCTTACTAAGTTCAACCCGATCGCCCCAGGCTGTGAAACATACCGATTTCGGAAATTCATCTGTGGTTTCAATAACAAATAATTGTTTTTTCCATGTACCGTTTTTCCCTTCACCCGTCTGTACTGGTAGTATATGGGTGATTTTTCCTGTAATATCCATATTGTATAATTTTCTGTTTGTAAAAATAATATTTTAGATGGTCGTACAAAAATCTTAAATAAATTTTAATTTTACTTGTAAAAAATTTCAACAACTATGGGTACTTATCAAAAAATATTTCATTACCAGCGTTTGATACTGATAGTGTTTTATGTACTATTCTGCTGCATGAGCATTTATCCTATCATTCTGATACTTCAAAAAATGGGTGTTTCCAATATGGCAGTGCTGATATTGATACCTTTTCTTTTTGTTGTTATTTGTACCATTGCCGGAGCTTATCTGTATGTTATTTCTCATATCCCCCTTAAACTCGTTGACGCTTTCGATGATATACGCAATAAAATTGCTTCGGAAGAAATTCATACGGTTGAGCAGTTTGCTACCCACGTGAACCGGTTTACTGTGAGTTTCTTCAGTTTTATGTTTTTCGATGTGCATCATTCTGTTTTTATAATTGGTGATAAGCGAAATATCTATGTGTCGGATAAATTAGCTGGAGAAGATCTGCAAAATGTTGATGATTTATGGCAGTATGCTGCTCAAAACGAAAACATTCGTTACGAAGGTACTCAAAAAATACAGGGAATAAATGAGCATCGGGTAGTGGTGCCAATATGGTTTGGGAAAGAATTTCTCGGGTTAATGCTATTATATATCGAACAGAAGCCTGGAAAATTCTTTACCGGTATGATCCGCGATTATGAAGAATTATTCATCGATGACCAATTGCTTCATATAGTAAATTTGAATAAACACAAATAAACCGGTTGATATTGCATTATCATTTGCCATGCAAAATGTTTGTTACCGATTACGACGGAACTCTTGCAAGTACCTCCGGCTTTGTTTCATTGGCGAACATTGATGCATTGGAGCGACTCGGAGAAAAAGGTATCGTAAGAGTAATTGCAACAGGTCGTTCGTTGTTTTCGTTGTTTCAGGTAATCGATTTTACATTTCCGGTCGATTATGTGATTTTTTCCTCAGGACTTGGAATAATCAATTTGAAAACCAAAAAAATTCAAAGTAAATCGACGCTTGAAAAAAGCGACACGAAATTAATAATGAAATGGTTATCGCAGAACGGGTATAATTTCATGCTTCACAAAGCCCCGCCGGATAATCATCGGTTTTATGCTTATACTGCAGAATACGAACATGATGATTTCCAAAGGAGACTTGCGCATTACATGAGACTTGATGTGAAACTTCTAGTTGACCCACCTGAATTGGCATCACAATTTGTCGTTATCTGTAATGATGACGAAGGTCATTTTCAACATATTCAAAGTGCTTTTAACAATTTTAAAGTAATCAGGACTACTTCGCCTTTCGACGGAAAAAGCTTGTGGGTCGAAATATTCCCTGAAGATGTTTCAAAAGCTGCCGGTATTGAGGCGATTTGCAAACAGCTTAATGTCAATCGAAAGAAAGTTTATGTAGTTGGCAACGATTTCAACGATATCGATATGCTGGAATGGTCGGAAAATTCATTTGTGGTTGAAAATGCCCCGGATTCACTTAAACAACTGTACGAGGTTTTCCCTTCCAACGACAAAAATGGAA
>ENA-UPTA01000205-UPTA01000205.1-activated-sludge-metagenome-genome-assembly--contig:-NODE-205-length-67650-cov-50.277373_pt1 | contig 67650 bp, 76 predicted proteins | sample MGYA00238184_ERZ773361 | MGnify/ENA primary metagenome ERZ773361 (study PRJEB29100, sample SAMN05720205) | activated sludge metagenome | isolation source: anaerobic digester from wastewater...
CTTGGTGACGCTCTGTTCAACAAAATCTGCCATGATTGATGCTCCTGCCCTTGATAGAGGGCTGTGAGCAGGTGGGGTAGAGGATGGTGATAAAGTTTGAGGAGGGTTGGGGAACGGGGCTTGAAATGGTTTTAGAAATAGAATTTACAAGATTTGAATTAAAATGAATTTTCAGTATGACCAGGTTTCATGGCTTAAGGGTGCCTGATTCAATATATTTCGATAATGCTTCCATTGTGGCAAAAACTCGTCCATCAATCCTTTAAAATGGTCATTATGTTTCCGTTCAAGCAGATGCACCATCTCATGGACAACCACGTACTCCAGGCACTGGACTGGTTTTTTTGCAAGTTCCAGATTAAGCCAAATTCGTCGGGACTGAATGTTGCAACTGCCCCATTTAGTCTTCATTTTCTTTACACCCCAGTCCTCTACGGTCACCCCCATAATTTCTTCCCATTTGCTAATCAGGGGAGGAATCAGTGCTTTGAGTTCCCGACGGTACCACTCAATGAGAACCTGCTCGCGTTTCGATCCATTACTTCCAACAGGAACATAGAGGTCGATTCTGGTTTTATTCTGCAGTTTCACTTTTGAAGGGCCTGATTGTTCGATGATGTTGAGCAGGTAACGATTCCCGAAAAAATAGTGACTTTCCCGATAGATGAATTCCCGCTCACTCTGACGTTCCTGAGCTAAAAATCTGCTCTGTTGCTTTTTGATCCATGTTAACTTCGATACTATTGCCAATCGAATGGCTTCGTCATTAATCCGGAGTGGTGCTGCGATGCGTATCCGACCATCTGGAGGATACACTCCGAGATGAAGGTTTTTGATATTTTTCCTTACCACATCGACTTTGAGCCCTCCCACCTGTATCTGGTGCATTCAGGTATACTCCTCCTGATTCTTCACAATATCCAGGATATGAGCTGTCTTTTGCTCGTCTTTGAGAACGTCCTCAATTGCAAACCTGACCATTCTGGTCTTGATGGGATTGTACATCCATCCCTCCTGTTTGGTATTGACAATAGCTTCGTGGACCGCAAGGACTATCGCTTCATCTTCTCCGAGATTGTCATACAGGGCACGTTTTGCCGGGGTGTCCAGAATACGGGAATACCGTGGGTCGCCTGATTGGTTCCTGATCCGCTGTGTCAATTCAACAATTCTTTTCAGGTATTCTTCGTAGGCTATTGCCTGAGCCCGGCGTTCTCTGATAAGTGCATCAAGAAGTGCTGACATCTTCTCGTAATATTTCGGGTTGACTGGGGATTCATCGGTGATCAGTTTGCGGACGTTGTTTTCGATCGTTTCGGTCACTGCTTCAGGATTTTTCCGTATTGTTTCAGGTAAGAGATCCACAGCATCTACCCCTCGATCCACAATAAGCTGGACCAGTGAGAGGTCATCGAATGCAGATATCTTGACACTCTCTTCAGCCCTGATATAGGTATCAAGGAGATGCCGCATGGCTGGTTCAAACATCTTCATGTCGATGTAATCTCCACTGCCCAGCTTGACCGCTTCACGGACATTCTCGTAGTGTGTGACTTCGGCCCTGATCACATCTGCTTCCGCATCGGAATACCCGGCACTCCGCATCTCATTAGCGAGGTTCGCATACGCTCGCAACAACGCTGCCACTTGCTTGTAAAGTGCTATCCGCCTTGGCTCGTTATCCGCTAATTCAGTCGGGTTTGAGGTATCAGAAGCACAGAAATAGCGGAGATACGCCGCCGTATCGTAGGGGGATTCGACCGGTTCACAGAGTGCTTTCACCGCTTCCCTTGCCTCCTCCAGTCGTTCACGCCCCTTTTCCAGCCGGTCTTTGAGCAGCCCGATGACATCTTCCTTGTCGTACCCGCTGAAGGCCTCTCCCGTGTAATCCTTGATCGATTTTTCGAGCGATCTGAAGAGGTCCTTGTAGTCGATGATATACCCGTATTCTTTGTCCTCACTATCGAGGCGGTTCACCCTGCAGATTGCCTGGAAGAGACCATGATCGTGCATTTGCTTATCGATATACAGGTATGTCGCAGGAGGGGCGTCAAAGCCTGTGAGGAGTTTGTCAACAACAATCAGGAGTTTCATCTGCCCCGGTTCTTTGATGAACCGGTTCTTCACTTCCTGCTCGAACTTCTCGACCTTAAACATCGCTGCATCTTCAGGCTCATCGAAATACTCGGCAAGCATCCTCCGATATATATCGTATTGCCGGAGCTTTTCGGTCAATCCCTCACCAGTCTCTTCGCCCCTGATGTCGGCAGGTGATGGTTTATAGGACGTGATGATGGCACATTTTCCCGCCAGATCTGTTCTCTGAAACATCTCGAAGAACCTGCAGGCTGAGTAAATGCTTCCAGAGACGAGCATGGCATTTCCATGACCACTCCTGAGGCGGTCTCGTGTCTCCATGTCAAGCAGGATATCGGCAACAATCTTTTCCAGCCGGTCCTGGGCACTGAGCACTTTCTGCATCGTTCCCCAGCGCTGCTTGAGCTGTGCCTTGGCCAGGTTGGTCAATCCGTGGGTCTTGATCTCGAACCATTGGTCGATTCTTTCCTGGGATGTGATGCTCTGGTCGATGTCACGGGCCTCGTATTGCAGGTCAAGGACGACACCGTCGCGCACTGCTTCATCGTACTTGTAGGTATGGATGTAGGGGCCGAAGATCTCGATGCTCTTTTGCTTGTCCTGGTGTAAGAGAGGAGTCCCGGTAAATCCGATTAGCATCGTGCCAGGAAGGATCGCTTTCATCGCCTGGTGCAGTTTGCCTGACTGGGTGCGATGACATTCATCAACGAATGTGAAGATTTCACCCTTCGGAGAGAAGTCTTTCGGCAGGTATCTCCTGATCTCTTCCACGTAGTCCTTGATGTCCTTCTCGCTGATGTCCTCTCCACTTCCGAACTTGTGAATCAGGGAGCAGATCAGCCATTCCTCGCTGGTGTTGAGCACTCTCACAAGGTCACTCCCGCTTTGGGCGCGGTAAATGTCCTCATCAACTCCTAAAAATGTCTTCTCGATCTGATCGTCAAGCTCTGTTCTGTCGGTTATGAGCAGGACACGGGCATTTGTGATGTTCTCGCGGATCCACTTTGCCAGCCACACCATGATCAGGCTCTTGCCGCTGCCCTGTGTATGCCATATGATTCCTCCTTCCCGGTGTTTGACTCGTTCCTGTGCTGCTTTGACCCCGAAATACTGGTTGTGCCGGCATGTTTTCTTGGTTCCGGCGTCAAAGACGATGAAATCATGGATGATTTCGAGCAGGCGGTCCTTACTGCAGATCTGCCCCAGTTCCCGCAAGAGTGGATTTTCTCCTGCTTCTGGCAGAGTCCTGCTCTCCTTCCAGCGAAGATAATATTTTTCCGGGGTCTCGATCACACCATACCGCATCCCCTCGGTCTCATTGCCTGCCATCACAAGCTGTACCGTGGCGAAGAACGGCCGGATGAATGTCTTCTTCTGATTGTCGAGGTTCTGGCGGATTCCTTCGGTGACTGATACGACTGACCGTTTCAACTCCAGAACACCTATCGCGATACCGTTGACATAAAGGACAATATCCGGTCTTTTGGAGTGTTCCCCGGAGATAGTGACCTCTTCAGCGATTGCAAAATCGTTATTGGTAGGATTATTCCAGTCGATCAACCAGACAGTCTGGTGGTGCTCTCCCACATCGGGGCGGACCTTTACCCCATAACGAAGAAGACCGTATACTTCACGGTTGGCATCGTAGAGGGTCTTACTGCCGCTCACTGCTCGTGCTTTACCGAGCGAGAAGATCACCTTGCCGATGGTCTTTGCAGAATACTGCTGGCGTTTCAACCAGTCGGTAAGAAGCGCCTCTTCGATATTGCTGTTTTCTTCACGGTCCTGCCAGTCGCCAAGGTAGCGGTAGCCGAGATTATCGTCGAAGAATTTGATGACCCGCTGTTGCGTTAGAATCTCCCGGTCTCCGATGCTACTCATCACTTTCTCCTGAGACTTTCCAGTGGCCTCCCTTTGCCGGGCCGATGCGTTGCAGTTTTCCTGATTCTTTCAGTTTTGCTAATTGCATCTCGACAGCCCGGGTACTTATACCCAGTGTATCGGCCATCGCCTCTATGGTGATCTCCGGCTGCTGCCGGATCATGGCGAGGATTTTCTCCGAAGTTTTCTCCGAAGTTTTCTCCGAAGTTTTCTCCGAAGGTTCTTCCCCAGGTCGTCGGGTCTCGATCCTGCGTATGATCGTCCGGAATCCGTCAGTAACCGTAAATTCCGGCTCGGGCAGCCCAGCCTCTTGGCACCGCCGGATCATGTCCCCGATGCCGGTACCCATCCGTTCAATATAGCGGGTCAGGTACATCGGTTCTGCAAGGAACGGGTTGCCAGGGACCGATCCGTGTGCAGACCGGAGCTTCTCCAGGGTCAGCGACGGGGGCAGGGCCCCCGGGTTCCAGACCTCGAACCGGTCAGAGAAGAGCATGACCTGAACGCTGCCACTGCTGGTGTAGTCCCGGTGGGCAACCGCGTTGACGATCGCTTCTGCCACCACCTCCCGGGGGATCTCGTAGGCCACCGGGGCCTGTGAACCAGCCTCGCGGGTGCCGACCGAGAGGGCGATTTTGCTCAGGACGAAGTCGATTGCCTGGTCCACCAGCGCAAAGACGGTGCCCTTGTAGGCCTGGTAGGAGGGGATGGGTTTTGCCACGCTGGTGCCGTGGAAGTGGGCGCATTTGACCTCAGACGAGAGGAGGTACCGCTGTGGCTGTTTCCCGAAGAGAAGGATCGCGGCGTTCGTCAGTCTCCCGTTGTCGAGCAGGTTCAGGTGTTCGAGCAGTTCCGTGGCATCCGCATCCTCATCGAGCGGGAACTGCCGGATAGCTCTCGCGGTGCGAACGAACCACCGCATCCGCTCCGGGTCGAGGTCTGCGAGTGTTGCTTTCATGCAGGGGGCTGCATCGAACGGGACCGACCTGACAAGCTGCTTCTCGACGAGATAATCGACGAGCGCAGCGTAGAGCCCGGCAACGAGCTCGGCGGCGGTGGTGAACCGTTTCCGGATGAGCCCTGCTTGGGCCTTGCCAATGAGGGTGTGCATCTTCGGATGCCGGGCTTTGTCATCGGTCCCCTTGACGTATATGAGGCGGTATTTTCCTTCCGTTGTGGCAAGGTCGAACTCCTGTTCGGTGGGGGAGATGCCGTCGGCGTTTTCAGTGCCGTACTCGTATCCGAACAGCCCGACGTACAGGTCGCAGCGGCGGACTTCGTCCAGGTACAGGTTATCAGGCCGGCGATCTGCGGCCGGCACGTCTTCGAAGAGGAAGACCTCGAAGAACCGGCGCATGAGGGCATCACCCCGCAGGTAGTCGCGTAGTGCCGCCCGCTCCTCTGCAAACTCCGGCTGCACGCTGCTGATGAAGATGCGGATCGGCTTCACGCCGTGGCCTCCGCTTCTAACGGGGTGACGAGCCGGACCTTCCCGGTGAGGATCTGCTGCATCATGCCCTGCTTGATCCCCCGCACGAAGATAAAAGAGAAATCATTGGTCAGCTTCTCTTTTAGAGTTGGTTTCGTACAATCTTTCAGTTATCGCTCCACGATAGATTTCCTCATTTAAAAACTGCAATAAGCGTTTGGCAGCGCCCTTTTCAGCCGGAAAAACTATTTTATCTTCATTAACCCGGATATTGATATCATAACCATGAGAGCGATCAAGGATCTGTTGGGTTGTGTATTGATCGAGAATCCCTGAATCTCGAAGCATTGCGAATCTTTTACTGAACCATTGATTAGCAGCGACCGCGAGCGCATCTGGATCTTCTGGTGCAAATGTAGGATGATTTAAAAGTTCCCTAATCTCTTGCTCCGATGCTTCTTGGTAATAATCTGCAAGTGGAAGGAAGGTATTAACTGTTCTGAAGTTGTGAAATAGCAATTTCCTTTCTTCAATATGATACAGAGCACACAATTTAACCCCAAGTGTAAGTCCTGGACGTTGTGTTGTTTCATAGGTGTTATGCTGGAGGAATAAGAATTGGCCAGGTCTTATTACATTTGATTTTGTAAAATTTTGAAACAGGATTATTTCATTATCCTGCTCAAGTTGCGTAAAGCCAACAATACTCTTAATAGAGTTGATGTTACGTTCATCACTATTGATTGGATCAAGTCTTAGGATGGTTTGGCTATTTATATCCCGAAGCCAATCAGGGAGTTGATAGTTTGAAATTGAGAATTTTTCATTTTTTTCGGGATTGTAACCGGCGTTGAAATTAATCTCACGAATATCTCGAATAAAAGTGTTGTATTGTTGTTCCCAATTCTCAGCAAGCATGTTTTGTAATTGTTGATGAAGAGGAATTCTGAATAGGTGTAGATGCCGACCCGTTTTTATTATTGCCGCAAGCTGAAAGTTACGTAGCATTTTGTCCCCCCAGACTCAAATTGATGTTATTTGCGAGTTGCACTGTTTGAATAGATTCACCAGGTCTTCGTATTTCTCGTTTACTAATAAGCAAGTAAGAAATCCCATCAATATTTTTAACGGAATAGAAGTGGTACCCAAGTAATCCCATCACTGGATTAAAATGAAAAGCTCCTGCATGAACAATTACAAGAAAAATAATTGCAAAAATATATACTCCTGTCATCCATTCATCGGTAAACATTATGCTATCTGCAGATACAAATGGGATAAGATAGGCTAATAAAAAGACAATTGTTTCCATATCCTTGCTTTCAAATTCTGTTATCGTGAAAGAATGTTTCTGAGCATTTTTTGCAGCATATCGGAGTAATAACACACATACGACAACCAAAAGAATAGCTACACCTAACCAAGGCGCCCACACAGTCCAAGCAAGACCTTTAGCAAATTGACTAATTGCAACACCACCCAGAACAGGTGAGAGCGCTGAAAGAACGAGAAGAATTTTAGCTACAATATTCAACATAGGGCAACATTCTTCTTTTTTTAGATATAATTAACCGCACCATATTAATGAGTATATGATGCATCGATCTAAGCTTAATCTTTTCAGATTTTTCATCGCATTATTCAAGAAAAGTTGGCATATCCTCCTGTCAATAAGAATCATACTGAGATTTCCTCCTTTTCACTACCGGAGTTGGTATGAGTGGCATTCCAGAATGCGTTTAAGACAAGTCTAAGGCCGAACCACCATGAATAGATCGCATAAGTGGATTGACAAGAGTGATCGTCGAGAAGCCCATGAGCCAGCTCGTTACGTAGATTTGGACCGAACGGATCACAGAACAGCGCTTTAATCTCGAACGCGAGGTCTTCTCCGAAAATTATTTCGCTCTCTGGCATATCCATGAGTGAACTCAAGCCATTCTCGTTCTCGATGCCATTACTATCCAGAGTTGTGGTCTTGACGCCCCCAGACTTCAAATGATATCGCACCATATGTTCGATCTGTGGAACTAGGAGGTGGAGTGACGTTATAAAATTCTTATCATACCCTGCAAATAGGGCCATCCCAAATAGGCGTTCACGACCTTTTGGAACAATCGGTGACTGACTGGCAAGATCAATGAAATCAGATTCTTGCAAATGATGTTCCAACAATAAGACCTCATGCGCAGGCTGGATATATCCCTGAACAGTAATTCCAACCCTGATTTTGAAGTCATCGATCATCTCTGCATTGATTGTTATCTCATCATCAGGACTTGGAGCATCACTCAGACCAATGCCCGGTCGTTTTGCAATAACGCGACCATCATGACTTATCGTGGTCGCTTGAAAAATTGTCTGTAAAGGATATTTCTGAATCTTCGTGATGACATTTTGGCGAAGTTCTTCTTTATTTAAACCCGGATAATAATTGACAAATGTTAAAAGAGCATCCTGTGTGCTTTTACCTTTTATTGAATTTCTCGCATCCTCAATAATTTGACTAAGATCGATACCCTGGGTGTGTATGACCTTCATCTCGTCTAATGCTTTCCTTCCTGATTCATTAAGATTCAATCGCAGTTCTGCGATTCTTTCATCAACTCGGTGAACTTTTCGTTCGGAACGAGGGATAGTCCGATATACCTGGATAGCATTTTCATAAAAGGTTGCAGCGACCATATGACTTGGATCTGAGGAAGTAAGTCTTACTTCAGCTTCTTTTACCCAGCCCTCCGCAAGCTCCACAGTCATTTCAACAGATTTTGTATTATTACCGGCTGCTTTATACCATTTTGCTGATTCCACAAAGAATTCGCGGCAAGCATGGAGGTCATCTCTGTTTTTGAACTCACACGCCAGAGATTCGAGTTTTTGTGCAATTTCTGATCGTTTGTCTTGACCTAACCCATTTGAAGAGAGAAGATTTGTCAACCAGAATCCAAGAAAACCATCGTTACACGTAGCTGAATCAAATGCCTTGATGACTGTTGCCTCCATTTCCTGCAACCTATTACCAGCACCTGTATTGAGCAGGCGTGCTAAATTTATCGCCCGCTCCCAGCATACTTGACCTTCCCTTATCCATGTTTCTGTATCTAATGGGATAGAACGATAACTATCGATAACAATCAAGGCGAATCTTATATCTCGCGGTTTTTGTTTGAGCCAAACCAGGTCTGCAAGACGAGCCTTTAACCAAATATCATCGATACTATCGATAATCCGTGAAAAAAAATGAATATCGGTCTCGTGCAAATCATCTGGAATCGCTGATCTTCCTCCCTCCATAACTACTGCAGGTTTGAATGGTTCATTGTAACTCTTGGGATTCAGCATCATAGAGCAAGCATCGGCAAGCAGCCAGAGTACCTTTCCATGGGAATATCGACCCTCTGCAATTGCTTGCCTTGCAGCATCAGAGAAAGCATGCCACATTTCGAGATAGCCATTATATTTCTTGGCACCCAAAACATCTTTCCAGCCACAATCAGTGAAGTCCTTTTCTGTTACGGTAAGGTCAGAGGGATAGCGTTCGAAATTCATGTTTCTCGATTAATTCAAAGCAGGAAGTCGAATGCAACCTGTGAGAAGCTGTTGCATCATACCCTGCTTGATCTGCTGTGTTTTTTCGAGTCGTTGTTCAAGGGCGGTGATCTCGGCGTCCATATCGGAGAGGACGGTGGCGATGGCACGTTGCTCACAGGGCGAGGGTGCAATTATCAACAGTTTCCCGAGAATCTCAGTGTTTATCGACATCCGTGTTGTACCCACAGTCTCTGATATTAATTGTTTTTGAAATTCTGGAGTTAAGGTAAAGTAATATAGAAATTTATTGTTGATCTCATGATTTTCTAACCGAATCCTTAACATTTGTCCAGAAATTAACCATCCTGCTTCGCCCACTTCAATTAATGCTGTACGACCAACCGCACCTACTCGACTGAATACAATATCTCCTACTTTTATTCGATATTTCGACAATGCAATAGCTTTGTGGCTTGTAATTTTTGGAATGCCTGCTGTTGAAATTTTTCCATTGACAATGTTGTTAATTAAAATTAATGGGATACCTTCATTTACATAGTCATATGAGTGTAATTGCGCTCCGAATGGTCCAGTTTGTATAGGGTTATCACGTGTTAATGAAAATTTTTTTAATGTTCCCAAATCCCAATCCTCCGGGATCACCCCCACTTCCGTCTTCTTATAACCAGAACTCTTCGCAAACCCAGGCAGCCTCGTCCTCCCGGTCAGGAGTTGCTGCATGGCGGCCTGCTTGATGGCCCGCTTCTTTGCGATCAGCGTCTCCAGCGCCCCGATGAGCCCGTCCGCATCGGAGAGGGCGGCGGCGATGGCGCGTTGTTCGGTTATCGAAGGAGGATAAGCGATAGGAAGTTTCTTTGCTGTTTTACCAGTATAGCTCTGTTGTTTTGTCCCCTGACAATAATTAATTGCATACCAATCTCCAAATTTTTCATAGTAATAAAAAAGATATAGTGTAATTAATTCCCGATTTGGGAATAAGGCCATGCATGATTGATTTGTTGTTGCTTCAATTCCAGTGAGTGCACATTTTCCCCTTGTTCCTTCAGCTTCTAAACCGGTGATTGCAAATAAGAATGTCCCCTTGGGCAATTTTTTAAGATTTTTACTTTTTACTGCACTTTCAGTAATTCTTTCATTTGTGTCAGTGATTATATTATAATTAAGTTCAGTGCTTGTTATCCATGGGATCTCTCCTTTATAGTATTCAGGTTTTAGCCTTGATGGTGTTTGACCGCTAAAAAACCCAGTCATTACATCCTCAAATCTCATAAATTTCCAATCCTCCGGGATCACCCCCACCTCCGTCTTCTTATATCCCGGCTTCACCACCTCCTCACTCATTCGACTTCTCTCCAGGACCCAGAATCAATCGTGCATCGTTTGAAACGCCAGGCGTATAATTCGGCGGGTCAGAGAGCAGATCATACAATACATCAATCTCTTCGAGGGTATGCCGTGTAATCTCCTGCAGTTCAGGCAATTTGTCAATCAGCGGGGAACCTGGAGCATAGAATTGGAGCGGGTTGAAATTACCTTCAGGGTATCGTGATTTCGCCGCATGGGGTGAGGTGATTATCGAGAGATAGAATAGATTGTGTGCTACTTGGGTTACCTTGAGCGATACGTACACGAGATACTCGAAGAATTCTTTGTTTGGGAAAAATGAGGCGAAAAATGAATTCAATTCATTACGCATTGCATCTTTTTGTTGGGAAGGGATGTTTAATGAAAAAATGAGTGACTCAAATTGGTCTTGCACATTTTCTTTTATCGCAGCAAAATCCTCATCACTGATTCCTTCTTCGCGAATCTTTTTCTCTGCATCGTAAATCCCTCTGTTGAAAGAATTGATCGCAGAAAGGTGCGCTGATAATGCATCTGTAGAGAGATTATGGGAGACAACAGTACTGAGATATGCATCAAATTGATCCTGCAGGTTTTTGACGACCGATGCAAGTTCATCCAAATCTATCCCTGATGCATGGAGCATCTCCTTGAATTCAGGGTGTGTATCCAGTTCTTTATTGAGGGCGGGCAACTCTTTGGAGATCTTATGAACCGGTCTTCTATACACTTCGAGGGGATTATGGCCAACTTTTCTTTGTAATTCATTCTCAACAACCATTTCAAAAAGAAGCCCCAGGGACTTGACTGCCTTTTCTACCGCCTGCTGGAGATAAAAGACTGACTGGGGATAGTGCTCCCGGTGATACAGGATTATGGAGCTGTCCAGGTCCTCCAGCGCTATGAATAACAAAGAATCAAAGGTTGGTTGACCTTTTCCTGGCGTTATTTCCACAACATCCATCCCTTTATCCCCAGTCTCATCGATATTCCCCCCATCACCACGACAGCCCCATCCTCTTCAGGTGCTCCTCCACTTTTGCACTGAACACCGCCACTTCCCGCTCCAGCTCCGGTAACGGGCGGGCATAACGCTCATCGAGCTCTTTCACGCGGGCTGCAAGCCGCTGGGTCAGGCGCTGCACCTCGCCCTCAATCCCAGCCCGGATTGAGACAAACCATTTGCCCTCAACAACAAGCACCTTAATCTCATTCTCGGTGAGCGTGGCATACCTGGCAAGAACCTTTTCATTCAGGGCGTTCGTGGCATCCTTCACGGCTTTCCCTGCACCGGACTCCGCCTCAAGAAGCTTCATGCACTGGGTCAGGGCCTCGCGTTCATCGTCAAATTCCGGATTTTTGCTGATTTCCCTGAGTCGATCCTTCACCGCGGTCTTCGTCACCTTGCCCTTGTCGTTTGTCACATCTTCGAGCAGTCCTTCCTCACCGGTATGCTCTTCGACGTACTCCTCCAAATCACTCAAAGCCTTCTCCTGGTGTACTTCCAGGTTATCAATTGTAGCCTGTTCCTGGGAAAAATACCGGGTAATGATGAGAGAGGGAGGGACCAGGTCCATCTTGTATTTCTTCCGGCCGATGGTCAGGTCAGGCGTCTCTTTGATCTTCCTGTCCTTGTCCTCGATGATCCCACGGGGTTGTGCAGCATCGATCCACCCGTCAGCAGCGATAAGATCGAGGTCGTCGTGCATGATGTCAGTCCAGTAATCCATCAGGCGTTGGTACACATCATAGTGGTTCAGCAGGGGGAGCCCGATAAACCGGGCGAGCAGATCTTCAGAGAGTACGTGGATTGCTTCTTTGGGTTTTCCACCCTGTTTGAATTCAAAAAGGAATGCTCTGTGGGCTTCCTGCCATTGGTCGTATACTGCGACTACACGGCAGAAAAAGGCCGTATATTCCGCATGGGCGAGGATAGTGGCCTTGACCATACGTCCTTCAATCTTCGTGTCGACATATCCTGGCCGGCTATTTGGCTTGAATAATTCGCCCCGAATCGAGGGGAAAACATCCCAGTAATCCTGCAGAGCATCAACATCCCTCTCTGGTATGCCACCATTCAGATGTCCGTCAAGGTCGTGGAGGTCTTCAGGCTCGCTGGAATCGATATACCGGGGAATATTCAGATTATAGTCGTTCACCGGGCTTGCGATCTCCGCAACCGGGACCATTCGAGAGAATCCCGGCACTTCAACCTGCCTGGTGAAAACATCCACGATCTTATGGATGTCCTGCGAACGGAGCCGATTTTTGTTTCCATCCTTGATGAATCCCTTCGAGGCATCGACCATGAAGATTCCGGTCGTGATTCGAGCATTCTCCTTGTCAATGACGATGATACAGGCAGGGATACCCGTTCCGTAGAAAAGATTCGGAGGCAATCCGATGATCCCCTTGATCAGACCCTGCTTGATCAGATTTCTCCTGATGTCGGCCTCCTTGTAGCCTCGGAAAAGTACCCCGTGAGGAAGGATGATCGCACCTTTCCCAGTGCTTTTCAGGGATTTGATCAGGTGGAGGAGAAAGGCATAGTCCCCGTTTTTTGCCGGAGGGATGCCGTACTCGAACCTCCCAAATACATCATTGGCAGGGTCAAGGCCACTCGTCCATGCCTTGGAGGAGAACGGTGGATTGGCAACTGCAAAATCGAAGGTCTTCAGGCTGTCGTCTGGATTCTTGAAATGTGGGACAGAAAGGGTATTCCCGCGCCATAACTCAGCGCCTTCGTGTCCGTGGAGGATCATGTTCATACGGGCTAGGGCCCAGGTGGCATTGTCCATCTCCTGGCCGTAAATCGTGATCCCTCGAGGGGTCTCGTCAGCAGCCTTGAGCAGAAGAGACCCTGAACCGCAGGTCGGATCGTAGATGGTCTGGTCCTGCCGGGTACCAGGATCGACCCCGACCACTTTAGCGATGACCCGCGATACCTCGGCTGGCGTGTAAAACTGCCCCTTACTCTTGCCAGATTCAGTCGCGAAGTGACGCATGAGGTACTCGTAGGCGTCACCCAGGAGGTCATCACCTTCCGCACGGTTGCTCCGGAAGTCCAGGCTGTCGAAAATAGAAACGAGCTTGGACAGCCGGTCCTGCATTTCCTTTCCGCGGCCTAACTTATCCTCATCGTTAAAATCAGCCTGATCGATAACTCCTTTCAGGTGGTTGGCTTCGGCGAGTTTTCCAATAATCGTGTTGATCTTTTCACCGATCTCCTTATCCCCCTTCAATCTCACCATATCGGCGAAACTGCCGCCTACGGGTATCTCGATAAGAGGATTTTTTTTCCCTGCATACTTATCCGAGACATATTTCATGAACAGGAGCGTAAGGACATAGTCCTTGTATTGAGAGGCATCCATTCCTCCACGGAGTTCATCGCAACTGCTCCAGAGTGAGCTGTAGAGTTCGGATTTTTTAATTGCCATCTTCATCCCCTTTGAATGAGGAATTTGCCACTGGCAGAATATGATGATAAGATGTCATTCTCGAATCGGAGCACCGTTTCGATGTATACGATGAATGTCTTCATTGCATGTTCCACCCTCGGGCATGAACCTTATCATGAATCTCATTTTTACTGCAAGTAAGATATGGCCAGAATCAAAAATATCTGTCGATTTTATTATAATTCTAGGTAATTAGGTAACATCGACCCCTAACACCCTTTAGTGTAACATCAAATCCACTAAGACTTCAAATAAATCTTTCCCCCGGTTGTTGTATCGCCACTCCATCTCCTTGATATAGAAAAGGAATTTCTTTCGTGAGATCCCGTGATGCTTAATCAACCGTTCCTTGGCAAAGGCCCAGAATCCTTCAATTCCATTGATATAGACCTTCCCCTGCTTGAATTTATAACGATGGTCGATATTGAGATGTTTGTAGCCACAGAACATGAGAGAGTCATATCCCCGCCATTTGTCTGTGTACACGATGGAGCCTCTTCTCACCCTCTTCACCGTCTCGGTCATAAGACTCTCGGCAGAAACATCCTGGACAATACTCACCGAGACTCTCCCTCCTCTCTCCAAGATCCCATAGACGATGGTCTTGCCTCCTGCACCTCGACCACGTTTCCCTTTCCTCTTTCCCCCAAAGTAGGCTTCATCTGCTTCTAATTCTCCTTTCAGAAGTTCGTCTGTCTTGGCAAGTTCTTCAACAAGAACCCGTCGAAGAATGTCGTAGGCTCGCAATGTGGTTTTGTAGCTCAGGTGGACCTCTTGGGAGGCCTTCCTTGCAGAGGTGGATAGCTCGAATAATTTCACAAGAGAGAGCCATTGTGATGGCGATATTCGGAGGAACGCGAACCTGGTTCCCTGAAGTGGCCAGTAGTCCTTCTTACATCCCTTACACCGTACTCTCCACCTCTGGTGATAATAGAACTCAGAGGATGAACAGGATTGACAAACGGTATTTCCACGTTTCTTCCAAAGATACTCGAGAGATAATCGGTCTTCAGAAACGAGCTTGCCGATCTCCCGGAAATCCATAAGATCCATATCCCCTTCCTAACTAAAGGTTAGGGGTGGATCCTACACAATCACCTAATTCTATTATTTGACCGTGGTTCTGCTGCAGACTAGTTGATCAACCAATTCCTATGGTGGGTGATCCATCACGGATGATTATAACGCACCGAAATATCTACGATATAGTAAAATCCAATTAACAATTGATTATGTGGCGGGATCCAGAAATTGTCAATTTTAAAGTGACATATGATGGGAGAGCCATTGCTAACCATGAGATTGACGCTAAGATATTGGCGGATTCACTTATCGGCGTTTCAGCAGCAGTAGAAGAAGCCAACCAACTTATTAATGGAAAGAGCTCTGAAGTTTTTATAAAAGTTAGAAGTAGTTTTAAGCCAGGATCCTTCGAAATTAATCTGGTCCAATTTTTAATATCTGATGGTATTCAAGCGGCCACCAATCTTATTACGATATTAGGTTTTGCAGGAATCGGATCTTATGGGGTACTCCAAGTAATAAAGGCTACAAAAGGCGGTAAGATTATTAAAAAACAGAGTGTTGAGGGGGGTTATTCTGAAACTTATTTTGAAAATTGTACTAATCCAATAGTCCTTCACGATCCAGTGATCCAATGCTATGAAAGTGAGATCATCAAAGATTCGGTTAAAAGAGCAATTAATCCCTTAAATTACACAGGATGTGATACGATTGGTTTTTCATCAGGAGACAACCAACCAGAGATAGTTACCAAGGAAGAATATCTTCCTTTAGTATCCCCTGACATTGAACCTGACGAAGAAGGTCAAATCCTTGATACCGTGATTGGAGAGGGGATTTATGGAATTGCACAAACCAATTTAGAGGGTTATGAAAAAGGGTGGAAGCTTATCCGAGATGGAGGAATTTTTTTTCCAGTTACAATTTTAGATAAAAGATTTTTAAATGATGTAAGAAATAGGAAATATCGTTTTTGCAATGGTAGTGCAGTTAGAGTAAAACTTCGTGATATTACCAAAAGGAAGAAAAATATTGTTCATGAATATGAGGTTATTGAAATTATTGCATTATATGAGCCCGGAAGCAGTATTCCAAAAATTCAAAGAAAGGATCAAAAGGAATTGTTCTGAAATTGAATTATTTTAATGCAGCCAATTCAATCATCTTTTCCTGTAAATTTCCAGTTATATCCAGAGTGATATTTGTAATTTACCAGGAATCTACCCCCAAATTTCTTGATTCCCCAATTATTGCAATTTCATTCGTTGGCTCGTGGAAACAAGATAGATCTTTTTACCCCTCCACCTCCTCCCTCCCCACAAACACCGCCGCTTTCCTCGCCCTCCCGTCCAGGACATCCATCACCCTCGCCAGTGGCGACGTGTACAGGAAAGGCTCAATCCAAATGTTCATCGCCTTCCCTGACGCCGACCGCTTCGCCACTCCCACCTGAGTACCATTTGCCAGCAGCAGGACCGGCACGGGTTCGCCATCCAGGACCTCGGCCACATCGACGAGCGGGATGCAGAAGCCGCGGTCGTCCAGGTCGAATCGGATCACCAGGTCGTCGCCCTCGATGTAGAGCCGGCCGCACTTCTCGAACGGCGACTCTGTGTAATTCGTTACATTCCAGCGGGAGAGGTCGCCCGGCTCCTCTTGCAATTCCGGCTCGCTCTCCGACGTGATGGAGATAGGTTCGACTAGGATCCGGGATGGGGAGCTCTCCGCCAGGACCGGGGCGGTCCCGGTCTCCGGCTCCTCTGTCGCTGTCACCTCCTCGCCGCCGGAGAAGAACCGGACGAGCCGGTCCCACCCCTCGCGGATCAGGTCGAGCACGGTACCGCCTCCCGGATGAGCAAGGTCTGTCCTGACCGGATCGTTTTGGATTGCTTCCTGTTCCGGTGGTAGTGCCGGTTGTACATCCGTATCAGGTCTGGGTGGGCTGCCCGGTATGCCTTCTGCCGGGCAATCTCCTTCTCGCGATGAGCGAGGTAATACCGCTTCCACTTCGGCAAGGCCTTGCGCTTCTCCTCGCCGATCATCGCAATCAGCCTGGCGATAGTAACGGTCCGGTGTTCCCTGCTGCCCGCATCTGCAGGCGGATGAAAGAGGATCTGCATAGCCCGCAGGTCGTAGACGAGCATCATGGCCTGCCCTCCGTGAGAGCCGAGATCTCCGATTCGACCAGGTAGAGCTGATCGGAAAGTTGCGTCATCCTCTCTTGGATGATGACCCGCCGCTTTTCCAACTTCTCCAGCCTGGTCGCCGGGTCGGATATGCAGAGCAGGCACCTTGAAGGGGTCATCCGCTCACCTCCCCGTGTGCCTGGGCCTGCACAGCCCTCTGATAGCAATACTCGCAGAGCTTGGTATCGGTCCCGCGGTCGATATACGCGGCCTTGTCCAGCTCGCAGATAGTGCAGCGGCCTACGGTCGCTTTCAGGCGTTCCATCCGGGTAACATCGAATGTGCCCGGGAGGATGGTCGCGTGCCGCTGGGCCCGCTTCTTTGCGCCTTGGTAACATCGCTTGCAGATCCGTCGGGCGGTCTTGTCCTCCCGGCCCCGGCGATCCTCGGTCAGCTTCTCAATATAGAGCGACCAGGTACCCCCGCACACGTAGCAGGGGGTCTTCTCCGGGATGTCGAGCACCTTGTAGTCCCTGGCATCGATCTTCGGCCGTGCACCAGATGATTTCGCAACACTTCCAGGAATTTCCGGTGTTGAATCGTTCTGTTGAAGTGGAAACGGGCCACTTTCTGGGACGGTTTCCTTAATTGCGGGAGAATTATTGGGATCTGGCGATAGCACTTCAATAATTCCAGGATCACAGTGACATGCAGATGCACATGCACCCCCCTCTTTTGGTTGCTGTGTTTCTGGAGATTTGTTGAAGTGATCATGAGTACATAATAATTTATTGTTATTATTAGAGGTATTTTCAGAATCAGGCTCTTTTAATTCATTTTCAAATACTTCAACAAATGATGCGTCTCGATGGAAATCATCGGGATTTTTTGAAGTCTTTGAAGTATCATCACCATCATTGTCCAGCCAGACCGCACCGCCTGCACACCACGATGCAAAGACCTCGCGGTCGAAGGTATAGGCGTTGGTTCTCCTTCGCATCGAGACACCGCAGGCCTCGTCATCGGTCACGACCGTCCGGTCACAGTAGGAGATTGCGGGGCACTTCTCAAGGAGACCGGAGTAGACCTTGCCGTGAGTGACATGCCCGTGGATGCACTTGTGGATGTTCCCGCTGGTAAGGCCGGAGGCCTTCTGGAGCATCGGGACAGTGAACTCGGGCCACTGGTGACGCTGGATGACAGCCAGCAGGTCGGCCTCCCGCTTGGTCAGCTTGGTCTCCTGCCCTCCGGCGGTCCCGTTCAGCAGGCCATAGAGCCGGGTCGCTTCCTGGAAGTCCTCGAGCGTTGCAGTCAGGCAGACCACCGACCCGGCCCGCTGCTGCTCCCGCTGCATGAACCGGAGCACCGTGTTCGACTTGATCAGGTCCAGCAGCATCTCCGGGTTCCGCCGGTTCGCGGCAGCCTGGAACCTGATCCGGGCGGAGAACGGGATCACTACATGAAAACGCTGCTGCCCGATAATCTCCCACATCGCCCGGCAGACCTGCGTCTCGGGCCGGTCCTCGTCAATACAGACCGGGAGAGCCTGGTCCCGGACCAGGATGCGGGCCAGCACCCGGGCGTCCTGCTCTTCGGTGTCGTCGATCCAGCAGGTGAGCATCCGGTTGAAGACCTGGTCATCGCCGGCGCCTTCGACCTTCGCGACCCACCAGATGCACCGCTCCGGGATGGTGCAGAACTGCGGTCTGCGGTCCTTGCTCACAGTCCGGTAAATGAACGGCTTGCGGAAGGAGGTGGTGACCCCCTTCAGGATCTCTGCCATGTCCTCGGAGAGGGCACGGTCGTCGAGCACAATCACGCTGCCCGGCTGCAGGTCTTCCAGGTAGAAGAGGGCCTTGTTGCTCATCGCCCCCTCAAGCCGCAGCCGCTCCGGGACCTGCCGGAGCATGGTTGCAAAGGTGTGGCTCTTCCCCTTCCCGCTCTCGCCGGTCACGGAGACGTGGAGGCCGTTGGTGTTCAGGACCGACCGGGAGGCGAGCGACATGATCATACACTCTGCAACCACCTCGTCGCCTTCATGGTCGAGGGCGAAGGTTCGGAGCATCGACTGCTTCGGGTTGCCGTGGTGCAGGACTGCAAGGGCTTCCTCGCGTCTCAGGAGCTCGCCGAGGTTGATCGGTGGAGAGGCCCCGGTCCGGGATCCGGAAGGTGGGCGTGCCGGAGGCCTCCTACTCTTCTCCTTTTGAGGCTCGAACTTCTCGCGGAGTTCCTTCCACCGCTGCTCACCGCCACCGCAGGAAGCATGGTGGCACCCTGCATAGATGGCCCCGCTCGGAAACTGTATTGCGAACGCCCCGTCCCGGTGGGAGCCGGAGAACGGGCATTCGTCCAGAATGTACAGCGTTCCACCCTGGTAGGGCTTCTCGTGGGCAATGCCGAGGCCATGCTTTACAAGCCATTCCCGGAGATCAAGAATGTTTTTATACCCCTTTGTTTCCGGTGGAGCGCACGGCAATGCCTCGGCCAATTGACGTAATGCCGCGTTATCAACCACTTCCACCTGATCAACACCCGATAGCACGAGCGATTTTCGGTGCGGGCGGTCCTCAGTATGATCACCTTTTCGCGAGACGGTTCCGTACATCTTCCAGATACGGGCCGCGTTGAAGTTCGCAGTGTCCACAGTGACCGCGCTGTTCGAAAACATGTTATCCAGCACTTCCAGGCACCGCTTCACCAGGTCGCGGCTCTCCTCGTCATTTGGAAGATCAATCCGGTAGAGCAAGTGCGCCCCGTTGCCCGAGTCGGCCATAACAGGGTCCGGCCACCCCCGCTCCCTCCCAAGATACGCGGCGATCTCGGCGGCCCGGACTATCGCTGCCTGGTGCTCCTCGTCGGTCGACGAGACCCCGGATGGTCTCACCGGGTCAATGTCGATGGGGAACCAGCGCCGGTGGATAATATCAGTGTCCGCGGTCGTTGCGTCCTTCTTCGAGAGCCGCATCTTGATGCGATTCGCCCGCCGCGAAAGGAGCGCCGGGTTCACCTCGTTCAGGGTGACGTAGATGCCGGCGGTCCCGCTCGCGTCCAGCGGAGCTATCGCTTCGGCCAGGGCCTCGGGGTCATCGAAGTACCCCGATGCCATCCCCTCCTCGGTAATCGCACGGACCTCAATCACTTGCCCGGATTCGAAGAGGAGGGAGAGCGCCCGGGTTATCTCTCCGGCCGCCATGTGGCATCACCAGGGGAGATCATGCGGCAGCTCGCGGTGTCTTCAAGACGGTGGTCCTCGACGGCGTCACTGTTGTGCAGGCTGTTGAGGCGCACCGATGAGGCGATCATAATAGCTCGACCTCGGAGATCCCGCCGATAAGCACCTGATAGCGGTGCCACCCTTTCCGGTCGGTGTAGACCCACAAGTGGACCTCGCAGTTATCCGGGACCGACTCGGACCGGAGGCGGTCAATGTCCTCCCGCCAGAGAAGCGCCACCTCGGAAGCCCCAGCCAACGCCCGCCGGGTCGTAACCACCCGGATGAAGAGGGTTCCCCTCGTCAGATTCCATGCGACCAGGTGGACCAGGGCGTCAGGTTCACTCGACCGGACCACCGTGAATCCCCGCCGGCGCAGGTCCTCGCGAGCGTCGTGCTCTGCGGTCCTGGCCCGACCGCGGTCAAGTCGCTGGTCGCTGGTCTCCGCCTCATTCACTATCATCCTGGTCCGGCTCCTGGTACTCGGGATTCGCCTGGCAGTGGGGGTTCGGGCATGGCTGGCCGGCCGGGAGGGTGCAGACCATCGTGGTCCACTTCCCGTTTCTCCGTGCGGAGAAATACGGGCACTTCTTCTTTTTCGCCATCACTGGCCCTCCCAGGTGCCGCGGTTTTGGTTCAAAACCTCCCGGTGCACGGGGAAAATGAAAATTCGGGCACGCATTTCCTTTCACCCCATTACCGTGGACGTAACCTTTTTAGTCCCTGGGGGGAAGGATAAGCTAAGCTCCCTCGTGATGTCATAGCTGTGGAAGGCGGTGTCATTTATGGGGGAGCCCACTATTCTGCGCATACTCTCTCCTCGTCGATGATTGTGATCAGTCCCTGCTCTGCAAAGTAATCGCCAAGGCCGGTAAACCCGGTGTGGCGCTCATAGGCTTCAATAGCCCTGCGTCGAGTGCGAAGCACGTTGTTATGCAATATATCACCTGTATGCCAGCCATTATCGAGGATGAATCAAAGAGGGAGTCGGCGGCATACAAGAGAGAAGAGGATGATGGTGTTTAAAAATTTTTACTAGGGGGACTGAATGTGACCCTGGAGATCCGTCGCAAACCGAACGGGAGAAAACGAGGAGGAATTGAGATAACGGGTAGTCATGAAAACCATGATGACTGAAATTATTCGCAAGGCTTGGTGATAGATAAAGTTGTAATCGAAAAAAGAGAGAAGAAGGGGTTTATGTGAGATCTAACGCATTAAATTGGTCAAGTTTCTCACTGGCAACATCCATCAAATCAAGTGCGATAAACATCTCATCATTTCCTTCAGAGATCTGACCCCTTTCATAGGCGGTCGCCGCTCTCCCAGTATGGACTGCTACTGATTTTGTACTCTCGAGGACTTGGATCCATGCTTCTCTTGCGGGAATGCGTTTCCCTGTAACCCCTAATAGCTGGATTGAAAATATCGCCTGGTCCGCTTGAATCAGTTGCATATCAGAAAATTCTTTCATTGTAGACCAATCCTTTGCAGTAAGCGCCGTTTGGATCTTTTCATTGTTTTCTTGGATATTATTACTGCTTTCCTGGACTTTATCGAGGAATTTCAAATCATCTGATGAGGAAGAAGATGTGCAGCCAGCCATAAGGACCGCAATCAAGATGACCGAATTAACAAAAATAAGGGTGTTGTATTTCATGTAATTGTCCAGGTAGTACTCAGAAAATATAATTATTACCCTCTGTTCTTTCCGCTAGGGATACTATTTATCCACCCCCAAAGAGTTTCTGGTCGAGGTGGCCATTTGTTCCCTCTCAACCTTGTCCAGGTAATTCCTGAATGTAGAAAAATTCTTCAACACGAACCGCTGCACAGTCGCCTCCTCTGCAATTGCTTCGGGAGTGAGAGGCTCCATGCAGTTCCGGCAGTACTCCTCTCCGGGGGGCATGATCTGTGCGCAGGACGGACAGATAATAGGAGTGAGGCGGTTCTGTATTGTGTCCTTGCTTTCAACCTCTATCCCATACAGTTTCCCTATCTCCGTGTCGATGTCCCGGCCGGTAAGGTGCCCATAGGTACTGAGCATATCGGTGCTGAGTGTTCCCCACATCATCAATTTGACCGTGCTCTCCGGCACTCCTTCCTGGAGGAGGTGAGTGATCCGGGAATGCCGGAAGAGGTGTGGTGTGATTTTCTTGGTTATCTGTGCTCTTTTTGCAATTCGTTTAATTTGCATGGCCACCCCGGCCCGTGTCAGTGGCCCCCGGCGTTCGTTAAGAAACACAGGTGAGTCGAGCGCCACTTCACCGGGATAATCTGCCTTCCATTCCGCGAGGTATTCCTTCGCCATGACAAGCCTGATATAACGGGGATATGATGTTTTGAACTTGACATTGACGGCAATCCCCTTCGAATCCGCTTTGAGATCTCCCCATGAAAGCTGAGCGATCTCGCCGACCCTGAATCCTCCTTCGTACAGGGTCATCAACAAAGCCCGGTCCCTGCTCCATATGCAGGCGTCAAGGAGTGTCTGGATCTCTTTGGGAGTCAGCAGGTCGGCGGCCCTCTTGGTCATCGTATCCCTGGGCGGGCTCTTTATCCTCCTGATCTTCTTCTCCGGCAGATCGAGATATTCGCTCTCGATCATCCAGAAAAGGAACCCTTTGAGGATGACGACGTGATCGGCAATGGTGTTCTGTTTGAATGGCCTTCCTCGTATGCTATGGCCGGACCGTAGCGATTCGATGCCTGAGTAAATCGAGCCTATGGTGAGGTCCTGGAAGGGTGGGATAAAACGTCGCCAGCTTATGAGCGTGCAGGTGATTTTGTTGCAGCGGGTGATGCTTATTCCTGCAGTCGCCCGCTTTTCGGCAAGGTATTCTCTGATGAGTTGCAGGTCTCTGTTGTTGATCTGTCCGGTCGTGAGCCCCCGGTTGATGGCGGCATCAGCATATTCAGATTTGATACAACCGAACGTCTCAGCTGTCACAGTTGTGGAAGGCATACAAAAGAGAGTTTCAGGCCTCCCTATATAAAGGGGGAACCTTGAGCACGTAACATGGTGTTAGAATGCTGCGGGTGGGATCCGAACCCACGATCTCCAGATGTCTCAGATGACGGCGCCTCGAATTGCACATTACCCTATGAGTCTGGCGCCCTAACCAGCTAGGCCACCGCAGCGCACAAAAGTGCATAATAAAAACGATACAAATCCTATTAAAGGTTCTCCTGTGCTTGCTCAAGGTTTATTTTATCGTCGGGTTTTTCGGTTCCAGAAAAACCTGTGCAATGGTGAATTTAAAAAAGCTGGAGAAAACGAAAAAAGAGAGAAAACTCCTGGACAGTCACTCACGCCTTTTTCCTGTTCTGGAGATATACATTGACTGCACCGGTTATCGCCGCAATCTCTTTTCCTTGGCGGAGGGAGGCAGCAAGTGTCTGCATTCTCTTTTCCTCCTCGCGTACGTAACGGGGGAGGGTTTTCATGATATGTTCTTCCTGGAGGAAATGAGTATGGGTATCACCATTGATGAAATGCTGGTTATGCATCACTGCATGATGGAGGGGCAGGGTGGTCTTGACCCCGATGATAACATACTCATAAATAGCCCGCCTCATCCGGTCAATCGCTTCCGCCCGGTTCATACCCCAGGCACAGAGCTTTGCAATCATCGAATCATAATTGGTTGGGATGGTGTATCCCATGTGTATCCCTGAATCGACCCGCATCCCCGGCCCGCCGGGTGAACGGTAGCGAAGGATCTTTCCCGGGTCGGCTGCAAAATTGTTGAGCGGGTCTTCTGCGTTGATTCGGCATTCAATCGCATGTCCCCGGATGCTGATGTCTGCCTGGTCATACGATAGGGTTTCTCCAGCGGCTACCGCAAGCTGTGCTTTGACAATGTCAATACCGGTGATGAGCTCGGTGACGGTATGTTCTACCTGAAGACGCGTGTTCATCTCCATGAAGTAATAATTCCCTTCGGAGTAGAGGAACTCAACTGTTCCCGCGTTCCAGTAATCGGAGGCGTTTGCCACTGCTATTGCGGATTCTGACATTCGCTTCCGGAGTTCGCTCGTCATGATCGGACAGGGAGCCTCCTCGACAAGTTTCTGGTGACGCCGCTGGATTGAGCATTCACGGTCATAGAGGTGGACCACATTCCCGTGCTCGTCTGCGAGCACCTGGAACTCGATATGTCGCGGCTTGACAAGGTATTTTTCAATAAATACCGTCGCATCACCAAATGCAGATTCGGCCATGCGCATTCCCGCGCTGATCGCATCCTCGAGGCTTGTTTCATCGTTGACTATCTGCATCCCTATTCCGCCGCCACCAGCACTTGCCTTCACGATGACAGGGTAGCCGATCTCTTCAGCGATCTTCCGTGCTTCATCCGGCTCCTTCACCCCACCAGGGGTACCCGGTACAACCGGAACTCCCGCTTCCCGCATCATCTGTTTGCTCTCGATCTTGGATCCCATTGCCCTGATCGTCCGCCAGGAAGGCCCTATAAACGTGATCCCTTCATCGGTGCATCGTTCTGCAAAATGGTAATTCTCGGCAAGGAATCCGTATCCCGGATGGATCGCTTCACTCCCGGATTTTTTTGCGATATCAACAATCCGCTCGATATTCAGGTAACTCTTGGAGGGCGGGGCCTCCCCCACGAGAAATGCCTCATCCGCATATTTGACATGAAGGGCATCCTTATCAGCATTTGAGTAGATGGCCACTGTTTCGATATTCAGTTCCCTGCAAGCCCGCATCACCCTGATTGCAATCTCTCCACGGTTTGCAATGAGAACCTTTTCGAAGTATTTCATTCCACCACCAGGAGCACATCCCCGCTCTGCACCACATCCCCTGCATTCACAAAAATATCAGAGACTCTGCCGTCAGTCGGAGAATGGATCGGATTCTCCATCTTCATTGCCTCAAGGACGACAAGCAGATCTCCTTTTTTCACCTCAGATCCCCGGCTTACTGCGACCTCAAGTACCATCCCCTGCATATTCGATTTTATCCCGCCCTGAATATCTCCCCTGGGTATTTTCTGAGCAGGAGCTGCTGATGAGGTTACCGCGCTGCCACCGACAGAGAGAATGCGGACGTTGAAAACCTCGCCATCCACTTCCACCTCCATTGCATGAGGTATGTCAGCTGGTGAGGACTGCCTCTGATTTTTCACAGGGAGTTCCTCCGGTTTCCGCTCACCTTTCAGGAATGAAGGGGCGATTGCAGGATAGAGGATATAGGTAAGGACATCCTCATCCCCTTTCTTTACGAGCCCATCTGCGATTGCCTGCTCCTTCATTTTTTCGAATACCGGTTCCAGAAGATCAGCGGGCCGGACCGTAATAACCGGTTCATCTCCGATAATGAGTTTTCTGACCTCATCGCTGATAGGAGCGGGGGGTTTTCCGTAGAGCCCACGGACATAGTCCTTCACCTCGTTCGTCACATTCCGGTACCGGTCACCTCCGAGGAGCACATTCAGTACTGCCTGGGTTCCAACTATCTGCGAGGTGGGGGTCACCAGGGGAGGATAGCCAAGATCTGCTCTGACCCGAGGGACTTCAGCGAAAACATCATCCAGCTTGTCGAGAGCATCCTGCTCTCTCAGTTGCGAGACGAGATTTGATATCATGCCGCCTGGTAACTGGTAGAGCAGGACATTACTATCGACCCGCTCTGAGATTGGATCCAGTATCCCCCCGTATTTTTCCCTCATTTTGCTGCAGATATCCCTGACGTCGAGCAGCAGATGAAGATCAAGTCCTGGATCCCGGGAGGTCCCTTTGAGTGATGCCACGACACTTTCAGTCGGAGGTTGGGAGGTCCCAAGCGCGAAGGGGGACATCGCGGTATCAACAATATCCACCCCGGCTTCGATTGCCGCCTGGTAACTCATCGAAGCAATGCCGCTTGTGGAATGGCTGTGAAGATCGACCGGGATATCTATCTCATCCTTGATCCCGGTGATAAGATCCCTTGCCGCATGGGGCATGATTAGTCCCGCCATGTCCTTGATGCAGATGGAGTCACAGTCAAGAGAATACAGTTCTTTGACCATCTCGATGAACCCAGGAATGGAGTTGACCGGACTCGTCGTGTAACAGATTGAGCCCTGGAGGTGTGCCCCCACCTCCTTCACCATCTTCATTGATTCCCTCATGTTCCTGATGTCATTCAGGGCATCGAAAACGCGGAAGATATCTACGCCGACCGAATAGGCATGGGTGACGAAACGGTCAACGACATCATCCGGATAATGACGGTATCCGACAAGGTTCTGTCCACGGAGGAGCATCTGTATCGGGGTGTGCTTCAGCTCTTCCTTGAGCATCCGCACCCTGTCCCATGGATCCTCTGCAAGGTACCGGATGCTTGAGTCGAATGTGGCTCCACCCCACGCTTCCACTGAAAAGAATCCAACCTTATCGATAGTGCGGGCAAGGGGGATCATGTCCTCGGTCTTCATGCGTGTGGCAATCAGGGACTGGTGGGCATCCCGCAGGGTGGTGTCAGTGATCAGCAGTCTTGTGGACATCAGGTTACTCCGGCTCGATGATAAAGGAGGAATTTTTTCAAACCTTTAAATCTTTTACATCATAAGTATAAAAATATCACGAACCGCCGTAAAAGAAACGAGTAAAATGAGAATTGCACACAATGACGCAATTATGTCACGATTTGATGGCTCGAAATGCGGGCAGCAGCTTCCCCCTGATTTGTATCCTCGGGTAGTGAGCAAATCTGCCTGGTCATCCGCCCGTAACAGGCGGAGATGAATCATCAGGAATCCGATAGAAGCCAGGTTCCAAAATTCGGGATGCATCCCCTTCAACTTCATAGCGGTGAGGACACGGGACCAGTCCTGGTCAGCATCTTTGATTCCTTGAATCGTTAATTCGATAGCGAGCCCGATGTCGAATCCGATCCCTGTGCCAAAGAGCCAGACTGCCAGATCAAGGAACTCCCCCGGGGTCCAGCCCTGGAATATCGTGAACGCGAGGAGAAGGAGGATGCCAATCCGGATAAAGTACGATATTCCATTCTCCCCTATGATCTGCATGACCAGAGCGACGATTCCGGTGAAAGGGAGGAGAATATACAATGCCTTTGACTTGACGGTGGAGACAAGAGATCCTGGGTAGAGAAAAAGCCAGAATAAAGTGAGCAGTGCTCCTGCTACGCTGAGGTAGGTAGCCGCAGAAAGGAGGAGCACCGAGAAGAGCCTCAGCCTTGCATCCTGCACAGAGCTTCCCCCAAATCCTCTTCAGTCAGGTTTGCCGGGATTACCCCTTTGCCGATGAGAAACCGGATATGAGAGGGTGCATGCTCCCACCAGGGAAGTGCTTCAGGCACTTTTCCAACGTATTTGAGGACTCCATCGCACATCTCCCAGAGGTAATCGGTCTTTGGGAAATAACGCTGTTCGTGGGTGAATAGTATTGTGATCCCAGAAGAGCGGGTTGAAAGGTGCTGTGCCACTCTTTGCTTCTGACGGCAATCAAGGGCACTATATGGTTCATCCCAAACAAACAGATCCCGGTCACACAGTGAGAGGCATGAGAACTGGAACTTCCGGAGCTCCCCGCGGGAAAGGCAGAATGGATCTTCCCCACCCCTTCCGGTCAATCCAGCTCTATCAAGCGCTAATTCCGGAACAATACCATATGATTGGGCCTCTTTCTCCAGCGTTGCTCCGATGACATGGTATTCAGGAAACTGCTGGCAGAGCATCCAGGATGAGATCCCATCAAGGACGAGCTCCCCGGATGTTGGTTCCAGAAGCCCGCAGATGAGCTCGGCGAGAGTCGTTTTCCCTGATCCTACCCTCCCTGTTATCAGGTGAATCCCCGGAACCAGGATACCATCAGCGGCGCAGGACCAAGATCCCCGCTTCATGATGATCCTGTCAAGGACCAGTTTCAACCCGAGACCTCCATGCGAATGGGACATAACAGGTCCCGGAAAGCGCGGAAAATACTTCAGAAGGAGCACCAATTGAACGGATCCGGCCATTAAAAAGGGCGATCAAAGTCTCAGACCGGGACGCAATGTCCATATTCTGGGTACATCGTATTACATATACTGCTCCAGAACTGCTGATGACCTGTTCTGCAGCATCAACTGCATGCTCGTCAAGGTGTGAATCAAATTCGTCCAGAAGGAGCACTTCCGGTGAATGGATAGTAGCCGAAAGAAGTGCTACCAGCACCTTCTCCCCTCCTGAGAGGGTATGGATATACCGATCAGCGAGGTGGGAGAGCCCTGCACGCTCAATAGTCAGGTCCACTTTCCGGGTAATCTCCTCACACGGGAGATGAGAAAATCGCAGCGCTGATGCCAGCTCGTCTGAAACCCGTGAAAAAAGTATATTTCTGTCGGGATACTCATTTATAAAACCAATACGGCGTTCCCGGAGTGGCGTACCATCGATAAGGGCAGCCCCTTCTGCAGGTTTCAGGACACCCGAAAGCACCCGGAGAAACGTCGTCTTCCCGCTGCCGTTTGGACCTATCAATGACACATACCCGGGGGGTATCGTGAGTTCCGGGATGGAGAGCCTTCGAAAGACTAAGTTCCGGACAACGATCATGTGCCAGGCACCTCTTCTCTCTTCATTGTATTCACCTTATCCAGGCGCTCTCCGATAACCCAGACCGCATATCCTTTCACTACGTCACCAGGAATGAAAGGGAGCACTCCGACAAGAAATGCGATAGAGGGAGAGAGCCCGGTGGAGAGAATCAGCCATGCGATGCCGCAAAGAAAAATGCACCCATCTCCGAACAGTATGCCTAGGAGCCTTGCAGATCGTTCACAACGTTCGAAAAAAATTCCTGTGATGCATGCACCAGGAATGAATCCAAGGATATACCCTCCTGTGGGCCCAAGCAGGATCCCCAGACCTGCACCCCCGTTATGAAAAACAGGGATACCGATGAAGCCCATCAGGACGTATAATCCTGTGGGCAAAAGGGCATAGCGCTTCATGACAGCCCCGGAGAGGAGAACGAACAGTGTCTGCAGCGTGAAAGGAACGGGAACGAATGGAATAGATATCCAGGATCCCACTGCTATGAGCCCGGTGAATGCAGCAGTCTCAGTGAGAAGGAGCGCCCGCTCCGGGGCATGAAACATCGTCAACCATATATTTTTTTCTTGTTGACGATAAAGTATTACCGCTGGATACAGTCACCGCCAATCACCCTCTCGATCTTACCATTGTCTTTCCTGATGAGGAGCGCTCCAAACTCATCAATATCAATTGCTTCTCCCTCAAAAGTCGCTTTCATGGTGTTGATCCGTACGCGGTGCTCCAATGTACATGAGAGGGATTTCCATTCCCGGGTCACTGCCTCATACTCCCCTGCTTCAATAAGGAGAAACCGGCTCTCAAATTCGCGGAGCAGCCGTGCGAGAAACGATGCCCGGTCAACATCATGACCCATTTCGGCCGAGATTGAGGTGACCGCGCTCTTTACCCCCTCGAGATCCTGGGGAGAGATATTGACATCAACACCTATCCCGAGCAGACAGTAGTGGATATCATCTGCTTCGGCAAAGAGTTCGAGAAGGAGACCTGCCACCTTTTTGTCACCGATATAGATATCGTTGGGCCACTTGATCAGCGCGCCGAGATCATATTCTTTCCTGATTGCACGAGCGACAGCAACCGATGCCGCCATCGTAACCATGAAAACACGATCAATGGGAATGCGGGGTTTGAGTACAATGGTGATCCAGACGCCCCCGATTGGCGATACCCAGGATCGTCCGAGTCTTCCAATCCCTCCCGTCTGCTCTTCAGCAATGATAACCATGCCATGGAGAAGCCCGGCATCCCCCTCGCTCGCAATCTGCTTACCCACCCAGATGGTTGAAGGAGTATTTTCGAAGTAGCGTATTTTTTTCCCAATAAAGCTGGTCCTGAGTTTCTTATGGACCTCGTATGGGAGAAGTCGGTTGCTTTTCTTTGTGAGGCGGTATCCTTCTTTTTGTGAGGCTGAGATCTCATATCCCATGCTGATCAGTTCTTTGATGTGTTTCCAGACTGCTGATCGCGATATCCCCAGCTTACTGCTGATATATGCTCCGGAGACAGGACCTTCTGATCCCTCAAGAACTTCAAGGACTTTGAATGCCGCGTCGTACATTCTCATTACCTTTTTGCATTGATCTGTTCGGACGGGAGTGGGCAGGGATCCTTTCCGCATACCTGCTCGAGGATGAACGCCTGGTGCTCCATAAGCGTTGCAAGATCAAATATTCCCGTGATATCAACGACCCCGATAGCGACGATAGCATCACCGGTGCTGTCACGGATCGGACTAACCACAACGGGAACACCCTTATATGCGCCAGACTTCGGGGTCACTTTTAACACTTTATTCTCTTCCAGAACCTGTTCGAGCACTGGCCCTGTATACTCCCTGTCCACAATGGTTCCCGACTCAATTCGGACTCCAGGCTTTTGCTTTGATCGTGCAGTAATGGGAAGGCGATTGAGCATTTCATGCAATGCCATTCCTACAGGGATAAGGTCATCGGCAGTGGACCCGGTTGAGATGATGAAACGGTTCATCGGTACCTCTCTCATAGAATCCACGCTTCCAGTCAAAATAATGTTTCCTCCGGTGCTGAACAGAATGTTTTCAGAAAAGCCTTTGAAGGATATTCATGCACCGTGGTGACCACAATCTCGCCCCTCCCAATGTTTTGTACTATCATTACAGGATTTCCACACGAAGAAGCAACAATGCGGCCTTCGTATTCGGTAAAATATCCATCACATTCGACCGCATGCGTATCATATCCCTCCAGAAGGGAAGAAGCATAGTGGCTGGTATCAATCTCAAGATTCCGGCACCCATAATCATGGCGATATCGGATCTGTTGCGGGAGCCAGTCGTACGCATCTTCACGTTCAGATGATGCGCCAAAGACGAGTAGATGCCCGCCACGAGAGACGAACCGACTGATTCGGGACGATGATGCTTTCAGGGCAGGGAGGAGGCACGAGTATCCCGGATTTGCAAAACCCGTAGGGATAATAAGGGTGACAAATCGTCCCCTGAAGAAAGGCGCAGCTACCATGTGAGGGGTGACATGCTCGCACGGCACACCGCTCTCCTCTATGTACCGGGAGAAGAGCAGCTGTGAATCCCACAGGAGTCCTGCCCTGCATATCACCCTTTGATCACTCCCAGCGGAACAAATCTCGCGACCAGGCGCGAAATACCGGCCGAATCAACAATCCTGACCACTTCATCACTTGGCTTGTAGACCTCCGGCGCTTCATCGGCAATAGCGCCATCATGCGGGGCACGGATAATGATCCCCTCAGCAGCAAGAGATTCTCTCACTTCCCTTCCTGAGAGCGCTTTCTTGGCCTTTGTACGGCTCATAATCCTCCCCGATCCATGGCAGGTTGACCCGAACGTTCTCACCATTGCTTCATTTGTACCGTGAAGGAGGTATGAGGAGGTTCCCATGCTCCCAGGGATAATGACCGGCTGTCCCCAAGGGGCATATTCCCGGGGCAGGTCAGCACATCCGGGACCGAATGCACGTGTTGCACCCTTTCTATGCACACAAAGCTTCATCTGCCTGCCATCGACAACATGCTCCTCTCGTTTGGCGACGTTGTGGGCTACATCATAAACAAGATTCATTTCCTCGTACTGGATATCGAACATCCCGGAGAATACCTTCCGCACCATGTGCATTATCACCTGCCGGTTTGCCCACGCATAGTTCGATGAGGCTGCCATGGCACCAAAATACGCCCTTCCTTCCGATGAGGTAATAGGCGCACAGGCAAGCTGCCGGTCAGGAAGGACAATTCCATATTTTTTTGTTGCCCCTTCCAGAACCTTCAGATGTTCAGTACAGACCTGGTGTCCCAGCCCCCGTGAACCACAATGGATCATGATACAGATCTGGCCGGGAAAAAGCCCGTACGCACCAGCCGCCCCCTCCTGAAAAATCTCCCGGACTGTCTGGATTTCCAGGAAATGATTTCCTGCCCCAAGAGTCCCGCTCTGGGGCATGCCACGCTGGCGGGCCTTTGCAGAAACGGCGCTGGGATCGGCACCAGCCATGGCTCCCTGCTCCTCGCAGTGGACCAGATCGCTCTCCATCCCGAAACCCTGATCGACTGCCCATTTTGCTCCTCTTATGAGCATCCCTTCAAGCTCTTTAGGGGAGAGCCGCATGGTGCTTTTTGCACCCACCCCAGTGGGTACCGCGTTGAAAAGACGTTCTATCAGTTCCCGTTTCTTCACGATATCCTTTTCATGGAGCGGGGTGGTGAGGATCCTGACACCGCAATTGATATCGAATCCAACACCCCCGGGAGAGATGACCCCCTCTTCAATTGAAAACGCAGCAACACCCCCGATGGGAAAACCGTACCCCCAGTGGATATCCGGCATGGCAAGAGAATTCTTCACAATTCCCGGCATCGTTGCAACATTTGCGAGCTGCTGCACCGCACCCTCCTCAAGGGTTTTGGCAAGCTCATCTGACAGGAAAAACCTGCCCGGTACCCGCATGCCGGGGACTGTTCCGATCGGCACTTCCCATTCAAATGGGGCGACACGTTTTATTCCGGGGAGCATGGCTCTTCACACATCAAAGATGACCTCAAGTATATAAGAGTCCCCTTCATGGCGGATGGTAAGATCTGAGTAGGAGACCCCCTTCACCTCCCTGCCACCGCGATGTTTCATCCTGGAAAATGGTTCCCCGGTGAGATTGGCGGTGAGATGATTGCCCGCAATGTGGATATCCGCCCCGGTGATGACCATCTCCTGTACCTCGGAAACAAAAAGAATTTCAGAGAGAAACTCGCGGATGAGGGAGGGGGTATCATCGGCATCCACTTCGACATGTCGTCGGATATTTCCCTGGTTTATATTTTTGTATACTATTGTCATGAGGGCCCGGGCTGCCTCGGAAAAAAGCTCTTCGAGCGTTGTACCCCGTACCCGTATCCTGATGTCCGCGGTATGTTCCAGTTCTTCAAAGCTCATAAGGGCAATTCGATTCTTCCTTGATCTCATCCATAAAATAAGGGATCAGACCCATATGCACGGTCGAGAGATATCGTGCCTGATGAACAGAGACGAATATGGTATAATCCCCTGCAGGGATTTGAATATCCGTTGGTTTTGGGGGTTTTATACTGACGGGCAGGAGGATTGGGCCCCCACAGGAAGTAGAAATGCGAAAATCACATTTCCGCTTCATGATAAAGGCTATCACCTCATCGGTAATCCTGATCTCTCCAATCGAAGAATGATGACTTTCTCGTGCGTGCATGCTCTGCTCACATCATGAGCAGCCAATCATGAAAAAAGTGTTCCCTTCCCTTCAGGAAACAATCCTTTTCACCATACCGGCATATTGTTCCTTGAGGGAATATACGCTGCAGGATCCCTCCCGACTTTTGGTGATATGAAGAATTCCGATCTTTGAGGCGATCAGTCCCACCATCGCCGCAAGAGAATGATAGCTGATGGAGAATTTCCGGGCAAGGATGGCAAAAATATCTGAAATGGTCAGGTATTTCACTTGGAGGAAAAGATGGAGGAGTGCACGCCTGACACCGGTCCTGTCCCGGGAAAGATAGTTCTTCAGCCGGATCTCGATGACTCCTTTGATCTCATGTGGAGATCTCATACTGAGGTAATACCGCCAAGTTTATATAATATTTTTGTTTTTTTCCCGGCCTCCAGTTCCGCTCTTTTATTGTAAATCTACCATTTGAGCATATTTGGGCGAGAATTATCTAAAACCTTTTAATCGTAGGTTACGAACCTTAATGCTATGGGATTTATCAATTACGATGTGAACCGCTACACCCCAAAGCAGATGGTGGCAATCCCCCTGGTTCTCCTGATACTATCCCTTGCGGTGCTCGGCTACACGTTCGCAACCACAGGTATGCCGGTAACACCGGGAATGGATTTTTCCGGGGGGACGGCTGTCACGGTATTTACTTCTGACACCCCTGACAGCCTCAGTGCCACTTTCTCCGGATATCCTCTGGTCAGTATCGGAGAAGGAGTCAGTGATGGGAAATATATAAAATTCGGACCCATGGATGATGATTCGCTCCAGTCCCTCGCAACCCTGATCAACGAACGATATCCCGACGCAAAGATTGATCAGATCGGAGCTTCATTCGGGGAGACACTCCAGAAACAGGCTGCCATTGCGCTTGTCTTATCTTTCATAGGCATGACGATTGTGGTGTTCCTGGCTTTCCGGACCTTCGTTCCTGCAGCAGCGGTCGTTCTCTCAGCCTTTGCGGATATTGCGATGACTGCCGCTGTTATGACCGTAGTCGGGATTGAGCTGACACTGCCAACCACTGCAGCACTCCTTATGCTGATTGGGTACTCTGTGGACAGCGATATTCTCCTGACGATGCGTGTCCTGAAGCGCCAGGGTAAGCTTGATGAGAAACTTGCGGGTGCTTTCAGGACGGGTATCATCATGACAACCACCACCATGGCTGCCATTGCCGCAATGTGGGCGGTCAGTTATTTCGGAAATATCCCGGTTATTCCTGAAATCTCTGCCGTGCTGTTTATCGGTCTCCTCATCGACATGATGAACACCTGGCTGACGAATGCGGGTATCATCAAGTGGTACATGCTAGGCAGGGGTGGCACTGTGAAGGAGACTGAGGATACTTCGAAAGCGAAGGTCACCCCCGTGAAGAGGAAGGGATCGAAATGAATACCCAGAAACTGGTAGATCTCCTGAAGACATGGCAGGTTGCACTCCTTATCATCCTTCTCATAGCATCCGTGTTTCTCATATATCCCCATATAGAGGATGAAAAGTTCACAACCAATCTCCAGTACGGGCTCGATCTCTCCGATGGTACCTGGCTTCAGATGGAATTCCAGGCTGAAGTGGTTAATTTTGAAACAGAAAGGCCAACCGGCGAATTTTTAACAGACCTCCAGAAGAGGCTGGACGCAGAGATCTACCTCATTGATGATGATAAACTGGAGATCCGGAAATTATTCACCCGCGACCAGCTCGAGACCGCTTTTACAGAATCTGGCGGAAGACTGACCGGTTATGAACAGGGAGTCTCCAAGGATACGGGTGAGCAGGTGAAGAAAATCCTGGAAGATAAGCTCAACGCACTCGGCACTAAAGATGCAAAAGTCAATCCCCTTACCGGACTTTCCGGGGTCTCACAATATGTTAGGGTTGAGCTGGCAGGGGTGAGTCTGAGCCAGGCAAAGGAGATTGTCGGAAAGCAGGGAAGGTTCGAGATCCGGGTTCATACGACAGGAAACGCAACCGAGCATATCCTGTACGGTGATGCCATCAATACGGTCGGTGTTCCGACCCAACAGCCCCCCGGGGGTAACGCATGGGGCGTTTCCTTTACCATGACTGAGGAAGGCGCTGCCCAGTTCAGGGATGGTGCGATCAAGTATGGGGCAACCACCGCACCGGATCAGCATTACCTGGATATGCTACTCGATGGAAATGTTGTTTACTCTGCCCCGCTCTCTGCTGATCTCGCAGCCCAGATCCGGGTTGAGCCTATCCGTGAACTCTACGCATCCACGGGGTCCGGAGAGGCTGGCCTCAATGATGCAAAAACCCTGGAAATCCACCTCCGGGCAGGAGCTCTCCCGGTTGAGGTAAAAGTTGCGGGTTCGGGCTATGTGCCAGCTGCCCTATCAGATTACTTCAAGACGATGGCTGTCGTAGCTTTCATCGTTGCAGCGATAGCGGTTGGCATTGTGATCTTCTTCCGTTACCGCGAGCCGGCAATCGTACTCCCCATGATCGGTATCAATATGTCCGAGATTGTAATCCTTCTCGGAATTGCTGCATTGATCCAACAACAACTGGATCTTGCGGCCATCGCAGGTCTGATTGCGGTGCTCGGTACCGGTATTGACCAGCTGGTCATCATCACTGATGAGATCCTCCATGAAGGCAAAGTCCCATCGCCTAATATCTACCAGAAGCGTCTCACGAGGGCTATTGGTATTATCATGGTTTCAGCAGCCACGGTCATTATCGCAATGCTCCCGCTTGCGCTGATGGATCTCTCAACCCTCCGTGGATTTGCTATCATCACCATCCTCGGGGTCCTTATCGGAGTGCTCGTCACAAGGCCTGCATATGGTAAGATAATCATGGCGATCCTCTCCAAATAACCCGATAACAATCTTTATCTTCTTTTTCCACCGACCACTCTGAAGGTAATACAGATGGGAAAACCAGTAGTTCTGGACTTTTTTGCCGAGTGGTGCGGCCCCTGCAGAAGACAGGGACCTTATCTTGAAGAACTCAAGCAGAATATGGGAGAGAGAATCGAGATAAGGAAGATTGATGTGGATCAGAACATGGATCTCGCCAACAAGTATGGGATAAGGGTCGTTCCAACCCTTATTATCGAAAAAGATGGGAAAGTGGTGAGGACACTGGAAGGGGTCACCAGTTCAGACTCCCTCGAATCAATGCTTCTTCCGCTGGTGGATTAGGTGAAGATAGGTATCGTTGGTGGTACAGGGGACATTGGGGAAGGGATCGCGATGCGCCTCTCCCCGAACCATAACGTGGTGATAGGATCCCGGGAGGAGGAAAAAGCAGTGGAGTCAAGTGATGTATGTTATGCAACGGTCACAAAACTTGGCCTGCCCTGTTCCGTCAGCGGTTATTCCAATCAGGAGGCCATAGATCGATCTGATATTATTATCCTCGCGATCCCCTTCAGGCATGTGGAACCAACCCTCGCCTCGCTCCATGGATTCGAAAACAAGCTTGTGATATCCCCTGTCAATCCCATGGAAAAACGTGACTTCTTCGTCTATACCCCTCCACCTGATGGATCAGCTGCACTCCTTATCAAACGACTGCTCCCAAAAGAGACGAGACTCTGTTCTGCATTTAACACTGTTGCAGCCAACAAGTGGAAAGCACTGAATGAAACCCTCGACCTTGCCGTACCGGTTTGTGGCGACGATTCCCTTTCAAAGGCGACCGTATTGGATCTTGTCAGGAGTATCCCTGGAGTGAAAGCCTACGATGCCGGACCACTCGCAGTCTCCTCCATGGTCGAGTGTTTGACCCCACTCCTCCTGAACATTGCACGGTTTAACAAAATGAAGGATGTCGGAGTCCAGTTCAGATAATTTTTTTCTCATATTATGAGGGATGTAGGAGAGATCACAGAGGATTTCTGCCGGATCGGACGCCGGCTCGTTTCTGAAGGACTCATCAAAGCGAATTTTGGGAACATCAGCATCCGATCAGATGATGGGTTCTACATAACCCGGCATGGATCGTACCTTGATCTCCCTGGCGAATTGGTGTATGTTCCCCTTGTAGGGCAAGCCCCCCGCCAGGCTTCAAGCGAATACCGCGTCCACCGGCAGATTTACAAAGAGACCCCCCACCGAGCGGTCGTCCATGCCCATCCGCCCCATGCAGTCACCCTTTCCATCTCAAATGATATCATATCCCCGGTAGATTCAGAAGGACATCTGTTCTGTCCCTGTATCCCAATCGTAACCGGAGTCCCCGGAAGTGAGGAGCTGGCATTGAATATTTCACAGGGACTGCTCGTTTCATCGGTAGCGATTGCCCGGGGCCATGGTACTTTTACCGGGGGAAAAGACCTTGATGAGGCATATATTCGCACCTCTCTTGCAGAACACAGCTGCAGGATTCTTATTCTTCTCAACCAGATAAATCCCTGATGCAGTGCATTCGACCTGATAATTCCTGCATCAATCCTATCAGGAGTCAGGTGTACCGAGCTGTGTTGGTTTAATACCGTACCAGCTACAGAAAGATGTATACACATAATGTCGAGGTTGCACATGGGTTCACTCGAGGAAAAGGTATCTCGTCTATCACCCGAACAACGAAGCCAGGCTGAGATGTACATCGACTTTCTGCTCATGAAAGCGGGATCTGCCGGCCCGGCTCCTGCCCACGATGCTTTCCCGGTTTCTGACCATTCCTCCCCTGCCCCGCCACCCATAATCATGGCTGATGAGATCCCAGCACACCCTGTTGCAGGCCGTGTAAATGACAATCTCCCTTCACTGGGAGACATGAAGCCCCCGGGTACCCCTGCAAGGAATGAACAGGTTCCTCAACCCCATCGATCCAAACAAAAGGATCCAGGGCTGTTGCTTGACTGGATCGATTAACCGAGGAAAATCCCTTATTCCGCAGGGCGACCTTTGCCCCCCCAAAATTCAATCGTAAGAGATATGAGGAGATGGACTCGACGGGATTCGAACCCGTGGCCTTCACGTTGCAAACGTGACGATCTACCCCTGATCTACGAGCCCTGGCAACCTCTATAATTTCAGTCTGTATTCCATATAGGTATTCCGAATCTGCATAGTGAAAGACGCTTCATACCACCAAATTAAGGCAACAATCGGGAGCTGTCGGCTCCTTGATTCATCAGAAAGAAACATGGACTTGGCGGGATTCGAACCCGCGGCCTTTACGTTGCGAACGTAACGATCTACCCCTGATCTACAAGCCCTATTGCGGTAACTAATTTTTCAGCCATTTGGATATAGTTGTTTGGTTCTTCGATAGCCCAGATCATAACGCCTGATGCAATCAGAGGGAGGAAAGGATCGAATATTGAAAAGTGTTAGAAAATGAGGATTCAGAGAATAATCTCGATATCGAGTTTCTCCGCAAGCTCTTTATATCTGTTTCTTATCGTGACTTCGGTCACGCCTGCAACCTCGGCAACTTCACGCTGGGTTCTCCGTTCACCGCCGAGGATAGAAGAGATATAAATTGCCGCAGCTGCAACACCAGTGGGTCCCCTGCCACTGGTGAGTTCTCTCTCCCCAGCCTGGCGGAGTATCTCCACCGCCCGGCTCTGAACTTCTCCTTTCAGGTTAAGGCCGGAGCAGAATCGCGGGACATAATCGATCGGAGATGTTGGAAGGAGTTTGAGCCCAAGCTCCCTGGATATGAACCGGTACGTCCGCCCAATCTCTTTTCGTGATACCCGGGATACCTCGGCAATCTCATCAAGAGTCCTTGGAACATTGCACTGCCTGCAGGCTGCATACAGTGCTGCAGCAGCCACTCCTTCAATGCTCCTTCCACGGATGAGGTTCTTGTCAACAGCGTCACGATAGACCACCGCTGCGGTCTCCCGGACATTACGTGGCAGACCAAGGGCAGAGGCCATACGGTCAAGCTCAGAAAGCGCGAATGCCAGGTTCCTTTCAGTGGCGTTGCTGACACGGATACGGCGCTGCCATTTTCTCAGTCGGTAGAGCTGGGCACGGTTCTTGCTGGAGATGGCCCGTCCATACGAGTCCCGGTTCCTCCAGTCTATCATCGTGGAAAGCCCCTTGTCATGGATGGTGAAGGTCATAGGAGCTCCGACCCTCGAGCGTTTCATCCTCTGATCATGGTCAAATGCACGCCATTCCGGGCCGCGATCAATGAAATCCTCATCGATGACAAGACCACAGTTCTGGCAGACCAGCTCAGCACGTTCATAGTCATGGACAAGCTGTCGGCCTCCGCACTCCGGGCAAACGGTCTCGGTATGGTCTTCAGCCTTTTTTTCATGCTCCTTGACGCGTTCTTTGAGCCGGTTTTTGAGCGCTTCCCTCTCATTCTGGAGAATTTTTAATTTCTCAACTTCCTGCATGGTGATGACTCCTACCTGGATATGAACAGCTTCTCCCCTGCAGCAATCCGGTAGTCACTATGGCAATGGACTGCTGCATAAGGTGCGGCTACACTCCCGAATACCTCCACCACTTTCCCGACGGGTTTCAATCTCTTGCTGATAACATCTGCGTATAACTTTGGGAGCTGGGCTGGATCGCACCTCATGACAATGATGCGCGTCCCTAGTGTATGCATCGCAGTCCCAATCGCTTTCAAGATAAAACTCCGTGCACCTGCCCCGGATATCAGACAGGTGAAATGGTTTCGTAATCTATATATATGGACTTCACCACTATATTAAAGTATTGTAAATGTATAAATACCAATTTCAACGAAAAACGATACAATCAATATTTAAATCCATAATGGGGGCGCACTCTTCCTTTTTAAGACCTGCACCTCTAGCTACATCAAATTTCGCGCGCTTATCAAGGAGATCATGGGGGGCATGCGCGTCTGAGTTCACGACCATGATGCATTCTGCCTTCCTGGCTACCGCGGCCACGTGACCATTTGCACGGTTATGTCCACCCCTTGAGGTGATTTCAAGGGCAATCCCCCGGTCATGTGCCTCATAGGCATCCTTGGTCGTGATAAAACCCGGGTGAGCGAGCACGTCAACGTCGCTGCATGTGCACGCGGCATGATTGGTCCCGGATGCAACTGGTTCAACCGGAGACTCGCCGTGTACAATAACAATATCTGCGCCGTTTTTTTTCGCAGCCCTGGCAGTGCCAGGGATAAGAGGGGGAGGAATATGCGTAAGCTCAACTCCGCAGAGAAGCCGGACTCCATACAGTTCTGCAGGGGTTTTCAGACGATTGACCGATTCAATAAGGAAGTCTAAGTTGGTGCTGTCAGCATGATCAGTGATAGCAATGATGGAATAACCAAGGACAGACATCCGTCGCACCAGCTCTATCGGTATCATCTCACCATCAGTGAGCGTGGTATGGGTATGCAGATCATAGAGCCCGCTCATCGTTTCACCTCGAGAAAACCAGCGACTTTTTTCAGCAGTTGCTCCTTACTTTGCGCCCACGCGACCACAATGCGACCTTCCCGTTTCCACCAGCAAGACGGATGGCTTTTCGGTTCTATCCTGTACTGGATACCACATCGCTTCACGGCACGTTCGATATCCGCAAGAGAGGGATCCTTTACCGCCCGGGAGCGGGTGATCCGCCTTCCCTCGCCTCTCATCAGATTTGCATTGAAATAACAGGGATAGAGAATCCGTTCTCCTTTCATCTCCTCTTTCATTGTAGTAATGTGAGCTGATGGAACCTATAAACACTGCAGCATCCATATGTGATACATGCACCATATCGACGTCAGACTGGAAAAGGACATATTCGACGTCAATAACCGAATAGCTGAAAAAAATGCAGCCTGTTTCAAGGCGCATGGGATTCGTGCAATCGATCTTTTAGGGGCTATCGGGTCAGGAAAGACCGCCCTCATCGAACGGATAGTCCCTTTGCTCTCTGAACGGGGGCTGAAGAGCGCGGCGATTGCAGGGGATGTATTTGGAGATGATGACTATAAAAGGATCAAAGCTCTTGGAATCCCGGTTGAGAACGCCAATACTGGTAAAGAGTGCCATCTTGATGCTCACCTCGTGGAACATGCTTCCGAACATCTCCCTCTTGACCTGATCGATGTCCTTTTCATCGAAAACGTGGGTAACATGGTCTGCCCCACCGATTTTCTGCTCGGAGCAGAAATCCGGGTTGTTATCGTAAGCTCTACTGAGGGTGACGATGTGGTGAACAAGCACCCTATGATGTTCAGGGGCTGTGACATTGGCATTATCAACAAAGTGGATCTTGCTCCCCTTGTAGGAGCCGATCTCAATCGCATGGAGGCTGACATGCACCGGTACAATCCCGGTATGCAGGTGTTCCGCACCAATCTCAAAACAGGAGAAGGTTTGTCGGATGTGGTTGTCGCTTTTCTTGGATGAACCAAGCAGAGCAATTAAATAACATGCAGGGGTATATGTATAGCACTTGTCCGGGTGATTCTCCCGGATGCTGATAATTAAGATTTCTGACAGAGGGATGAAACAATGCAGTGGCAGGGCAGATCAATTCGCAGGCTGACCGGGGGGAGATACCGACCTTCTCGCGGCAAGAAGAGAAATGAGATAGGGTCAGCACCGACCGACACCCACATCGGGGAAGACAGGAGAAGGATTGTCCGGACATTCGGGGGCAGCCCGAAAGTCAGGGCAATGCGGGCCAAATATGCTAATGTAGCAAACAGGTCAAATGGAGAGATCAAAAAAGTCCTTATTGAAACAGTTGAGGAAAACGGTGCAAATCCCAACTATGTACGGCGTAATCTTCTTACAAAGGGTGCCGTAATCAGGACCGAGATGGGGCGTGCCCGCATCATCAGCAGGCCTGGCCAGGACGGAGTTATCAACGCCGTCCTCCTTGAATAATTTCCGTAGTTACCATGGGGAGCGGAATGCTGCGCCCCCGTCCAATCCCTTTTTCACGAAAAAGCGTGAAATGGTTTCTTTTTAAACAGGGAAACTACCAACGGTAGTCATGACCTAAAATATCCAAAAAAGATGTTGGCCTGGTCAGATGTCCCTGAATTTTTCCTTGGCCCGTGCAACGGCATTCTTCATATCAGCAACTGCCAGATCAGCACCTGCTTTCATCTCCTCGAATGCTCCTCCCCCGGCGATTTTGATGTTTTCAATTTTCCTGCCCAGATCCTGTTCGCTCCCACTCAGTTCCTGCAGTTTCCGATCATACTCAGACGAGATTTCGCGTAATTTCCGATCGTATTCAGCACGAAGGTCTTCCATAACCTTGTCGGTTTTCGCCTGTAGCTTCTCGATCTCGTCAGCAAGCTGGTCAATGTGAGCTTTCGTTTTTTCAGCGTATTCCTTTGGTTTTGTCATACTCCAGAATTTATGTTGACATCAATTATTTCTTTGTGAGAAAGGATCCCAGATTGAATATGCGGACCGATTGATTGATACGGACCAGAATGAAGATACTTTTTGTGGAATCGTGGGACCTATGAGATCATCCCCTTCACAGGGAAAAAGGGAAGTCGTGATATGAGTCTGGCCATTACTATCGCTGCTCCGTTCAGGCACACAAGGAAGGAGCTGTTGAAAAAAAATGAAATTGTTTACTACCTTGCTTTTGAACGGGGATGGATGAACATCGAACAGGCCAACCATCTTCTTGCGAGGGCGAAAGAGGATGGCCTGATATCGTACGAAGGAGATATGATTCGGCCGCTTTTCGACGTTATATCGATGGAGATTCCGCTTGGTTTCAAACCCAATGCATCAGTCTTCCACCGGTCTGATCCCCATGAGGAGTTGATGTCACGAATCGCCCGGGACCTGAGCATCCCCCTTACCAGGGTTGTCGCTGAGATGAACACCATTATCAGCAAGGAGTTTGGAGGTCATATACGACCAGAAGGAGCGGTTGTCATCCTTGCGAAGCGAAGTGGTGTTGAGTTCTCAGATCTCCTCCCCGCCCTGCGGGAAAATATTCTGAAAAGTGATTGATTATGCTTTCTTCTCTTCAGGAGCCGGCTTGGCAAAGTATTCTTCGAGAGTTTTTTCACCATACCCGGTGACTTTTGCATTGATCTGCACAAAATCAGCGGTTATCTCATTTCCTCTGATAGATTTCCTTCGCCTCTGACCTTCCATTACCGGCTTGAAACCAATACCCCCCGAAAGGAGGAGCCGCCGCCTGCCAGAAATGGGCAGATTCCGTTTTGAAGGGGTACCATTTCTGTCAGAACCGCCTGTTATCTCCATCCGGTACCCGGGAAGACCAAAAGGTCCTGCATCAATCTCGTCACCAATTCTTTTTCCTATAAGTGCCCCTGCAACTCCGCCACTCACATTGACATTATAGGCGCGTCCAGTCTTCTGATCAGACAATACAACCTTGAATTCAACCATTTGGTCTAGACTCCTCGATATTATTATTCCGGAACCTGAGAACCCGCTGGATGGCCATATCCGTCATTTACGAAGGATACGCAAATAGCCTGTCTGCGGGAAACCCCGGGAAGTACCCATTATTTTGGGTGCCTGATCTATTAAATACTATTTACCCCAGAAAGGATCCGAACGACGTTTCAGACTAGTAAACTCTCCAAGGATCTCCTGTGTGCTGATGGGGAGATGGGAAGACATCTCCCGTTCAAGGACCTTAACATGTCGTTCTGGAATGTCAACAAAGAGATCATCTTCAACGGAAAATTGTCTTCCGTATGTCGCACCTTCAATTGAGATGGCAACCTCGGCGCCTGCCTGGGCTTCCCTGAGACTCTCCTGGTTCAGCTGAATAGACTTGAGGTGGCCGACCTTCCTCCCGTCCACATGGATTAGGTTCACATCGCTCCTGAGGGTACCTCCCAGTACCCGGACACCTACCACTGCAGGATTGCTTTGCCGGAAGACGCAGTGAGGGAGAACCCGAATCTTTGCGGGAGTGATAATCTGTTCGAATTTCTGCTGTTCAGCCCTTCTCTTCTGCTCATCCTTCCATAAGACGTATTCTTCGACTATCTTGTAAATGACCTTGCCTTCAAAGACCTTGACATGAGAGAATCCGGGATCCTTGATCATATCGGCAGCATCGGGGAGAATCTGCGTGTTAAAAGCGAGAAGGACGCGGTAATACGGACTCTTGATCGTTTCTACCTCGATAAGATCATGGCGGCTCACCGGGCCCACCTCTGCCCGCATCACTCCTATCTCCCTGGTCTCGAGCTCGTTACATATCGCTTCAAGGGCACCTATGGTATCAGCCTTTATCACTAGTCCTTCCGGAGAGAGCTTGACTTTTATCTCTTCCATCTCTCTTTGTATTTGTTCCATGACCGGCCCGGGATCTCCCCGTATCACCTTGAGCGGAGACCCCGCAATGGCACCGTCCAGCCCTGGGGCACTCACTTTGATTCCTGTTGCCGCAACAACGGTCTTCACTCGTTCAAACCGATCTTCTATGAGAATCTCTTTCATTGGGCGTGGTTTTAAAAGCGATCGTACCTTTGTCTGTGCAACCCCGTCATTCCGCGCAAAGGCGATCTCATCGCCGATAGAGAGTGTGCCATCGTAAAGGATGACATCGAGGGTTGTCCCGAGCCCACGCTCTTCTTTCACTTCAAGGACCGTGCCCATGCCAGGCCCTTCAACCGAGAGGGCAAGCTCCTGTTCCATATACCGCTGTGCAAGACCGATCATAACCATGAGCAGTTCCGCAATCCCTTCTCCCGTATGTGCACTGACCGGCACGATTGCCAGGTTCCGCTGGAAATCAGATACTCTGTCAAACCGCTCACAAGAAAATCCAAGGTCTGAAAGCCGGGCTACCATTTCATAAAGCCGGGTCTCAACGATCTCTTTCACACGGTCATTCTGGTGGGAAAATGATGCTAGGAAGGGCTGATCAGTATTTGCCCGCCACCCGTGAATCCTATCTATCTTTGTGGCAGCAACGACAAACGGGGTCCTGCAGGAGCGGAGAATCTGGAGGGCTTCCAACGTCTGTGGCTGGAATCCCTGGCTTATATCCACAACGAGAATAGCCATGTCGGCTAAAGCCCCTCCCCTTGCCCGGAGAGTAGTAAAGGCATGGTGCCCCGGTGTGTCGATAAAGAGCAATCCGGGAACATTCATTGCCACCTTCTCCATCGACCCACTCATCTTTCTTATCGCATCGATAGGGACGATCGTTACACCGATATGCTGGGTGATGGCCCCATCTTCAGTGCTGACTACAGATGAGCCGCGTATCCTGTCCAGGAGAGAGGTTTTGCCATGGTCCACATGGCCAAGGACAGCGACAATAGGGGTGCGTATTTTGGATTTCTGAGTCATCGGGGTTCACCCTTTCGTTCTCTCTTAATGCCCGCAAGGCCGGGTTCCTCTATAGCCGGAGTTATTCTGATCCATATCGTTTAATCCTATGTGGGGGACTAATGGATCTCTTCTGCATACTAATAATACACAGGATCACATAATTCCAACCCCACCGCAAAGCAGTTATCCACCCGTCAGGATGGTGATTTATTTATAGCGTAAAAACCAATGTATCAGGGTATATTCTGCCAGGGTGGGGTAGTTGGTCATCCTAGGGGACTGTGGATCCCCCGACCCGGGTTCGAGTCTCGGCCCTGGCCTCCCTTTATTTTCCCGGTCTTACACCTGCACTACAGGTTTGTCATCGGTGAGTCGCACCGGGGACACCTTAATGCATAGCAGGGCAGAGTTACAGATCCTTTCCGTTCATATCCGCAATTCGGACAGCGGCATATCACCGGATCGATCATGGGTCCGGCCCCACTCCTCCCTGCCGGACCATCCGCGTTCCTCTCTCTCATCAAGCACCACATAAGCAGGGGGACTCTTCCATCATCAATTTTCTCAGGGTAAGGATAGCTGAGATGGTCTGATGCGGAAGTGCTCATCGTTGAAGGAGATAAAGGATGAGCAGAATCCCGGGATACAGGTATGAGGGTAATAAACTCCTAATAATATTGCATCGGTTGTAGTCAAATATAGGGAGGAATGCTCAGTTCAATAAGTGAATATAAACTCCCATGACCGCTGTTCGGTCGACATGAGAGGATGAAAGTGCCGGAGGCACCTTCCATTGGAATTATACTACACTCTTTTTATGTCGATGTAATTAATACACCAGATGTCAATGAAAGAAGCGGGAGTGATATGATGGTCCTCATTTACAATATCAGGACCGGTGCCACGAACGATGTGGAAAAGATCAGAAAGAGCGATGAAGAATGGCGAAGCGTCCTTTCAAACGATGCATTCCGGATCGCGCGGAGAGGTGAGACAGAACCAGCTTTTACCGGATTATATCATGATTTTCATGGCAGGGGGATATACCAGTGTGCCTGTTGTGGCACGGATCTCTTCACTTCTGAAACCAAGTTTGATTCGGGAACCGGCTGGCCGAGTTTCTCTGCCCCGGTAAGTGACACGAACATTCTGACCCGGCCTGATACCAGCTGCGGGATGGTGAGAACCGAGGTACTCTGCGGCCGTTGTGAAGCCCATCTTGGCCATGTTTTTGACGATGGCCCTCCCCCTAAACACAAACGATTTTGCATGAACTCGGCTTCATTACGGTTTAGTCCCGGCTGAAACAGGGATATAGATTCAGTTAATTCTATATTCTGCGGAGTATTTGATGAAAGAGGAGGGCTATATCAAAACACTTGGTCTCCCGGAACTGGTAAGCCTTGGTGTTGGTGGGACGATAGGATCTGGTATATTCGTGGTTCCTGGTCTTGCTGCCGGTATCCTGGGTCCTTATTCACTTCTTGCATGGATCATTGTTGCATTATCAGCATCCTGTGTGCTGCTCTCTCTTACATGGCTACTTCAGAAAAACGGATTCCGCGACTCCTTCTTTACCCTCTTTTCAGATGTCTTTGGTGAGCGGATAGGGACGGTACTTATCCTTCTGTACCTTTTATCAGGGATTCTGGGGATCGGGACGATTGCTGCCGGAATCGGGCAGTATCTTTCCTTCTTCGGGATAGAGGAGATCCTTGTTATCGAATTGTTCATCATCGCACTATTCTGTGGAATGAACCTGATAGGTATCACCCTTTCAGGAATGACAGAAAACCTCCTGACCGCTCTCAAGGTGATACCGCTTGTCGTGATTGCGCTCCTTCTTCTTCCCTCCGTTGAACTGGAAAATCTCACCCCACTGGTTCCGCTCACCGCTACGGGTCTCGTTACGACGGTCCTTATTGTGTACTGGCCATTTACAGGATTTGAAATAAGTACCATCCCCGTCGATGAAATGAAAAATCCACGGATTGTACCTTACGCGTTAGCAATTGTCATGCTGGTCGTCTCGGCAGTGTATCTCCTGCTCAATATTGCCCTCATCGGAAGTGTGGGGAGCGCGGTGCTCGCTGCTTCTCCTGCTCCGATTGCCACCGCGGCAGCCCTGATATTTTCCCGATCAGGATCAATTGTTGCCGTTATCGGCATCATCGCGATGCTTTCAGCCCTCAATGCTTATCTGGTCGGAGGGTCACGACTCCTCCATAGCACTGCCGTAGCGTGGCATGTGAGTTCGCTTACCTCCCTGAATCCCCGCGGGGCTCCAATGACCCCGTTACTCCTTATTGCCCTTCTCTCCGCGGGCATCCTCTTTCTTTCCAACAATTTTGAGGCGCTTGCCGTCCTTTCCGTTCTTACTACACTTGTTCCCTATCTTTTCTTCTGCATTGGTGCATATCATGTGGTTCCGGGATTTTCAAAACGATTGATCACTATTGCAGGAATGGCCAGTTGCGGAGGATTACTTCTCCTTTCATTTCTTTTTTGAAAGGGGATGACTGAAAGAAAAATGGAAATGGGAAAGAAACGGATGAGGGATATCTGGCAACAAAGAAGAATAATAACAGAACCAGAAGCATCTGCCTATTTTTTATACGACATTGATCCTCCTCATAATGGAAGGTGTGTAAATGAGAGAGAATATCCTGATGGCCGCAGCAATCATTGTTTTTTCATGTGTACCCGTTATCCAGCTGATAGGCGGCATCTGAAACAAAATCCTTTTTTCACGGTAATTATTTCCCATACTCGCTCCAAACATCACAATCGTCCATGGCAAGAACCAGAGACCAGCTGCTGAGTCAATGGCGGAATAATCCCCGGATCCGCGGGATATTTTCCATGGCTTGGCGCTCATGGAACAGGGTAATAAAGCAAAACCGTTGGATACGGTAAAAGAGAGAGGGGAGAGATTGACCGAGAAAATTTGTCCATTTGATAAAAAACCCTGCATCAGAGATCAGTGTGCCGTTTTCAGGGATGATCTCGGCAGGTGTGCATTCCTGCTGATAGGAAAACAGTCGGGAGCTCATCCATACTCCCAGCGGAGCACCGGGGATCAACCCTCCGGGAAGTTCAAAGCCCATCTCTTTGAATGAAATCAAGGGGAAAATTTCAAAAAGCAACGATGCTGATAGAGCTCACTGGTGATTATGTAGATCTTGGTTCTCTGAAACAGCAAACCGTTCTTCTCTATCTCTTACTCATCCTCATGACCGGACATGCATCCGCAGAGGTGAGGAATGGTACCATAGGAGAGGTCATCGGACTATCCGGCACCACTCCTGGATTCGATGTGGTGTACCTCTTCATGACGGGGCCTGGAGTACCGCAGTATGGATCAAGAATGGATAGCAGTGTATCCCCGGTTGTTACCGGAGATCCGGACTCGTTCACTCAGGTTGTGGTGGATGGAGACCTGTGGAATTATTCATGGCAGACCGGGCGGGTCTCTGGAGGGCTCGCTCCAGGGCTTTACACAGTATATGCTTCAACAGCACCCGTGGCAGCAGATGCCCTGTCAGGAATACCCTATTCGGAAACGGATGTTTTTCTTTCAAAGCCCGTCACAACGGGGACGTTCCACATACGATCTGTCCCCCCGGGGCACAGGTGGAAGTCAATGGGAAATATTCGGGGAATACCCCGCTCGACCTTCCCGATCTCGATCCTGGAACGTACCTGATCAATATCTCTTTGCAGGGGTATGTTCCTGAAAACGGGGTATACGACCTTTCCGCGGGAGAGACAAAACAGATATCGATGGAACTGAAACCTGCGCTGCCCTCCGCGACAGATTCCCCCCTATCCCTGACAACGATTCCAGAAACCATATCCGGTACTACCCAATCCCCGACCCGGGCCCCCCTTTCCAGTCTTATCGTGATTGCATCACTTGTCATCGGGCTTGGGATGATGATTGGTCTCATCCAAAAGTAATTTTTTCCTGAAGAAATCGAACGATAGGGGTATAGCATAACCTTATTATGCAGTTGAACTGATGCATCCTATGAGGTGAGAGGTAATGTGCACCGTTGGTGGACCTGTCGACATGGAAATTCCCCCTGAACGAGTGAAGGGGAAGAATTACCGATGCAAAGAGTGTGGAGAGAGATTCAAAGGGGTAGGGAAACGGCCGATGTGCCCCTCCTGCCAGTCTGAAGATGTTGTTGAAGAATAATTAACTACAGCAGATTATTTCTTTTTTGGACTCAATCCATCCTGTTCAATTTTTTTAACGAGGAGACTCCCCTTTCCTCTGTTGGCAGCATCTCCCTTGTAAAGCATCATCTGGCAGCGCTGGCCACGATATTCTCTCTCTTCATTACCAGCGCCTCTGAAGGTCGGGAGCATATCATGCACTCTTCCAAAGACCATGCAGGTGCCTCCCGTCATATTTCCACAGGGCCTGTGGCAGTGGCCTCCGATGGTGAGAGTGCCCCCGCGCATCTCGACACCCGGGAGATCGCCACAGTCACCATGGATCCTGACCTCTCCTCCACACAGATACTCTGCGGTAAAATCCCCTGCACTGCCCATCACTTCGACAAGCCCACCACGCATACCCCTTTTTTCACCGCGATATCCTGCTGCACAGTAATGGCCTGCGTTCCCCTCGCACCGGATGGTCCCTCCCCTCATCTCACGGCCGAGCCAGGCATCAGCATTCCCTTTTATAACAATCTCGCCGGCACTCATGAAATTCCCGCAGTGCATCCCTATGTCTCCCTCAACTACGATGCGCCCTGCATTCATGTATTCCCCGACCCGTTTGATATTCCCGGTCTCTCCGGAAAGAACGATCTCGACCTGGTCCGGGGAGACGGCAGGTCCCTCCGTGGTGATATAAAAGATCTCTTCCAGTCTCCGTTCCTTGTTCCCTTCGTAGACACGGACATCATTTTTCCTGAGAAAATTTTGCGGAATGATGGTCTCAGCCTCAATAGGAATGAATGGTTTCTTCCTCGGTTTTGTCCTGAGAATGACCCTCATAATGATGCCTCGGTAGGGATACAGATCCCGCGGGGAAGATAGACATCCTGGACAGGGTAATTGCTCATCCTGACAGTATAATATTGTTCAAACTTTTTCATGAATTCAGGATCAACCGAGAGATCATATCCGGGAGGGACGGTTGCTCTTGTCCAGATCGTGCTGTTTGCACCTTCAACGACAACGTCTCCATCCCTTGCCACCACACGCCCTCTCTTGATAGTATACCGGGTCTTGCCAAATCCGGCCATCACCTGTTGGTATTCTGCCGATGGATCCAATGATTCCGGTTTCAGGGGATAGATGGCGATATCTGCTTCAGCCCCGGGTGCAAGATAACCCTTCCCAATCCCGGTTATACCAAGAGCTTTTGCCTGGGCAGCCCGAGTCATGACAGCAATGTCGTACCAGTCGAGTTCTCTGTCAATGGCAGGTAATGGCACATAATGGGCGGTTCTCGGATCAAGGAGCGCTATCTCGTTCTCCCTGAAACGCCTGCTCATAAGGAGGGCAATGATCTCGGGATACTTGACAAACGGTGCACCGTTGGGATTGTCGGTCGAGAGCATGCACCTCCAAGGATCTTTCACAAGAAGGGCCAGCTCAATCCCGATCGCCCACATGACACAGTTCACAAGACTCTTGCGGGAATAATAGACAGGGATGATCCCGGACCCGGTCTCGAGCTCAACGTCATGGTTGCTCCACTTGTTGTGATGCAGCATGTACAGCTTGAACTCCATCGGCCCATCAGCAGTCATGGTCGTCGTCCTTCCAAACATAATCTGGCCCATGTCGATTGCGACCGCTGGTTTATTGTTTACCGCCCGGGCGATATCTTCTGATTTCGAACTGATGTCCTTCCAGGTCGAGCCCCCGTACGAGTGGAACTGGAGATGGGTCAAATAGAGACTCTGGCGCTTATCATTCAGGTCAGGGACGAGATCGATGGTGTCCAGCGTGGTCCTGTAATTACCCGGCACCCCCAGAGCGTTGCAGTGGAGGTGAACCGAATGCGGGAGATTGAGCAGCTCGTTTGCCCTGATCATCGTCTGGATAATATCGGCGGGGGTCACTCCGAAATGGGGAACCTGGTCCTGTATACTGTGGACATCTTCGCCCCACCCCCATGCCTCAGTTCCCCCGGGATTGGTCAGTTTGATGGCAAACCCCTTCACTGCGGAAAGTGTCCATGCAACGACAGCAGCTGCACGTTTGATGTCCTTCTCACGGACTGCCTCCATTACCGACCAGTTCCCATCAAAGAGGGTATTTGCAAGCATATCCTGGTGAGGGGTAGCGGTAAATTCCTCGTGGGTGTGTCTTGCCTCCAGGGGTGCCATGGCCCCTTCCAGCACGGTCGTATATCCCATAACACTATACCGGTATGAGTTGCCGAACGTGGTTGGCACACTGTAGCCGGACGTGACATGCATCACGCCCTTTCGTGCAGTCCTGCCTGCCCGCATGTCTTCGGGACTCATGTACCGACCGAAATTAACCTTTGTGCCACAGACATGGGAGTGCGAGTCGATGCCACCGGGAAGAGTGAGGCAGTGATCTGCATCGATCACTTCCGCATTGCTTCCTACCTCCTCGGCAATCCTCCCATTCCTGATTGCGATGTCCATGATCTCCCCTTTTATTCCGGAAAGGGGGTCGATAACATACGCATTCCTGATCAAGAACTCGCTCATGGTCCTTTTATCTCCTTTACGATTGCGTATAACTGCTCGAGCACTGCGGTATCACTGGGATAAGTACCTCTGAACAACATACGGGTCCGTATCGGCACACCATCCATGCGGTATGCGGTTCCTTCTGCATCGATGCCGGTGACCGCGACGGGAATCTGGATACGGGAGAGATGGGTGGTCGCATTGACATGAGGGTCGATCTGGACAGTCGGAATCCTCGCAAGGTGTTCAGCACACGCTTTCGGGAAATGTGCACCGGGATCGCTTGCCACCACAAGACATGCATCACATTCCTTCCGACTGAGAACATCAACGCTTGTCGTCTCTCCCGGGTTATAGAATGCAATACCTCGTGCAAAATCAACGGCATACGGATACCCGGTGATCCAGGTGAACACTTCATTCGATCCATACACGTTCCAGTGTCCCCGCATGGGAGAGATGATGCACTTCGTGTGACGGTTCAGCTCTTCCGTCAGTTCGATGGCATTCCTGATATTCTTGCTCTTTCCCCTTGACATGGTGAGACCAAGACCAAAGAAAATTGCCCCGAATTTCGCCGAGAGCAGGAGATCTGCAACACGAAACAGTTGCTCACGGGAAACGCCCGCAACTGAAGGGGGGATGATGCCCCGTTTTCCCTGGACTATTGCCCGGAGGGCTGAGAGGACTGCATAATCACCGCCTGGCTGGATCCTGACAAATTCATCGGCGATATTGGCAGATTCGCTCTTGCGTACATCGACAACGATAAGCTTCCGGTCCCGGAACGCCTCTTTTAAGAAGAATCCATCGGCGAAGGTTGTATATCGGCTCATGTGCCTTGGGTGCGCATCGATTGGATTTGTTCCCCAGTATACGACAACATCAGCCCGGTTCTTGACCTGCCCGAGGGTACAGCCTGGGTGTCCGACCTCCTGGATGGCAAGGATCGATGGTCCATGGCACACTGTCGAGGTATTATCCACCAGGGCTCCGAGAAGCTCGGCCAGGTGGATCCCAATGCTCTGGGCTTCACCGTGTGTCCCGCTCCAGCCATAGAGAAGAGGGCGATCGGCATCGCAGAGAATCTCGGCGGTCTCCCTGATGGCTTCATCGTACGTTGTCTCTTTCCATCCCTTTCCTTCCCTGCGGATAGGGGTTTTTAACCGGTGATCACCCATGAATTTCTCATTTGCAAGGGTACATCCGTTCTCGACACTGACAACGCGAGTTCCTTCAACTTCCACGACAAGGTCGTCACAGAGGCAGCCGCAGAACGGGCAGACGACATCGTCAATCTTCATACCGGACCCCTCCGCATCGTTCCATCAGGTCAGCGACAGTCACCAGTGGTTCAGAGGTCGGAGTAATGGTTACCATCGTTCCCTTGAAATCGGGCATCCCCGATCCATGGGTTTCAGGCTTCACGAGATGGTTGGCATACGGCCCAAGACATACGAAAACCTCGCCTTGCGTGATCCACAATGCGGGGTGAGCCTTCATTATCACACTTTCCTGCTCACTCTCTACCCTTACCTGCGACCCTTCTTCCACTTCCAGATTCATCATGTCCACCGGGTTCATACAAAGCGAGGTCGCCTCCTCCTGGTACGCAACCGAGTTCTTTCGTTCCACATAAGAACCCTGCCTGATGGTCCGCCCTGTATTCAGAAGGAATTTCATATCTCCTCCTCCTCTATGTGGACCGCTTCAAGGAGTCGGGAGACCCTGATCGCCTCATTTGGACAGTGGTTTTCACAGGTCTTGCACCCGGTACAGAGTTCCGGATGAAGGGCATGGCACTTTCCCTCGCTCACCTTGAGCAGGAGCTGATCGGTGGAGGCACGACCGCCATAGGCCATCTGGGCGTCAATCAACTTGTTCACAGGACAGGCTACGGCACAATTCCCGCATCCCATGCAGAGGTTGGTATCGACATCAATGCGAAAGGAGAATGAGAGGCGGGTATGGTCATAAAACATGGACTCGAGGATCCGCCCGCTTGTCAGGACCCCGTTTGGGCAGGCTTCCACGCAGAGGCCGCACCTGATGCAATGACCCTTGTGAATTCTCGGTTCCCATCCCTCCGTTGTTTTGATTACATCGATTGCCCCGGGAGCAGGGCAGGCCATCATGCAGAACAGCGCATGGGTACAGGTCTTGCCGGTGAGTTCCGGAAATCCCCTGAAGTGAGAAGGCGTGACCAGAGGCGCTGTTTTTACAAAGAAAAATTTTCGGACCCATTCCAGCCGGACAATTTCACAGAGATAGGGAAGTAGGGGGAGTGGCATATCACCGCTCCGTGCAGGCAATACATGGATCTGCACTCACAAATGTCGATGGAACATCCGCGAGTGAAGCAACCCCTTTCAGCATGTAATGGCAACATGCTTCGATATTCATGATGGAGGGCGTCTGAATCGCGATATCAAGCACCCTCCCTGCCGTATCCGTCTTTATGAAGTAGGAGAGTTCCCCGCGGGGAGCTTCCCCTGAATACGCTATCTCCCCCGCACCAGGAATACCTCCCCCGCGGATTGGGCCTTCCGGAAGCATTTCAAGGCATCTCCGGATTATCGCGATACTCTCCAGCACCTCCTGGAACCGGACCATGATCCTGGCGTAATTATCCCCTTCAGTCCGGGATACGGGAGTAAACCCGAGTTTCTGATAGGTAGGATGTTGTAAACGCCGGTCAACCTCGGGCATCCCGCTCGCCCGGGCAGTTGGCCCGACTGCACACGCCTCGAGGGCTGCCTCCCTGGTCAACACCCCGATACCCCTGCTCCGGAGGGCAATCAGGGGGCCGCTCTCGAACATGTGCATGTACCGGACCACCTCACCTTCGATCGCTGCCAGGTTAGCCCTCATATGGAGCGCATCCTCATGACGGAGATCGAACCGAACTCCCCCAGGCACAATGTAGGCGCATGTGACCCGGGCACCGGTTATCCTTTCGAGCTCGTCCATCACATGCTCGCGGACATCCAGGAGATACATCCCCAGGGTTTCATGCTCGATGGTATAGCAGTACGAAAAATTGGCAAGGATATGGCTCTGCATCCGGTCCAGCTCGTTGACGATAACACGGAGAAGGGCTGCCCGCTCCGGCACCAAGATTGCACTCATCTGCTCGAGCGCCTCGATGAACACCATGTTGTGGATCACGGAGCAGATACCGCAGACCCGTTCGGCGAGGAACATGACCTCCTGCCATGGCCTTCCCCGCATGATCCGCTCTATCCCCTTTTTCATGTACCCGAGTTCCACCTCTGCTGAGAGAACAAACTCGCCTTTCGTCTCGCATTTGACCCGTGCGGGTTCCTTGAAACAGGGATGAATCGGCCCGATCGGGATTGATACATCGACTGTCCGCTTCATCGCTTTGCCACCTCGTAGTCTTTGAACACCAGCGGTGCTAACGAGAGCACTGCAGAGAGTATCTCGGTGGGCCTTGGAGGACATCCAGGTACTTCTGCTGCGATCGGGATGTGCTTCGATACAGGAGGATCAACAAGACTATGCGGACGGTTGAACAGGCACCCTGATATGGGGCAGTTGCCGATAGCAATGGCAGCCTTTGGGTCGGGTATTTTCTCCCAGAGGGTCTGCAGTTTCTCTTCCCATCCGGGGGTGTAGGCACCAATGACAAGCAGGATGTCTGCCTCCCTCGGATTGTTATGGACGTAGATGCCGTACTGTTCGATATCATACCGGGGAGAGAGGCATGCCAGCACCTCGATATCACAACCGTTGCAGGACCCGACATCAACATAGGCCACATGGATGGATCGTGAGCGGATCATGTTCTTCACCGATTGGAGGAGGCTCATTGAAGAATCACGTCCCTGATCATCTCCCGTCCAGCCAGAACAGCATCATGTTCAGGTCGCCCTTCCTTCACCAGGGCATATACCTCCTTTTTTATCCGCTCCATCTCGCTGTCGCTCAGAAGTGGCACTGCCCGGGTATAGAGGGCGGCACCGATTTCTTTTTCAAGGGGGGGTTCCTTCTCCCTTGCCATCCGCCCCTGGTCATACCGGGCAGGAAGGTTCTCAAGAAGCATCATATCGAAATGATCCATCATCCATTTGCGGAGCTTGATTTGAGGAATATTCAGTTCTGCTGCAATCGACCTAATCACCCGGTCATGCCGTGTGCTGGTCAGTATTGCATATTTCATGGCCGAGAGATCCTTTTCGAAGAGATACCCGGTCATAGCACACCCAGAAATTTCATGATTCCGTAGATCACGAACAGGAGGATCGCAGCCCAGAGCATGACGATCTCCCATTTATGAACACTCTCGTGTCGGCTGTACCAGTAACACCCCGTTGCTATCAAAATGAGACTCCCTGCAGCAAGTGCTCCAAGTGCGGTAGAAGGTCTCTGGCCTATCTGTATTATCAGGATTACCAGATAGGTGATACCTGCTCCAAGAAGAACCTCCCGGATCATGCAAACACCCCGAGAACTGCAGCATAGGTGACCATGATCCCGGTGATTATCATCTGGACAGTGACACTATCAAACGGCGAGAGCATGGGACTCATCGCACAAACAAATGAGAGTGTTATGGTGAGGAGAATCATACCAGCGAGAGTCAGCCAGAGAGGGATCCCACCGATAAATACTATTATGAACAGAAACATGAGGACATAAGTCTTCAGACCGTTACTGACTTGAAGACCTGCCCTCCACACCCCGAAGTGTTCGGTCTTGTACCCACTGACGAGCTCTTTACTCTCAACAATTGAGAAAGGCCCGAATGGCATTTTCGAGAGGATCACCAGATACATTGCGACCGCGGCAAGCGGAACGATAAACAGGAGGGGGCCATTGACCTTCTGATACTGGATAATCGAGGAGATATCAAGCGACTGGGTATATAATGCCACCACTGCAACGCTGACGAAAAGAGGTATCTCTGATGCCGCCGATATCACCGATCTCACCCCGCCAAACTTTCCATACGGGGAACCTGAAGAGAGCCCGAATCCATGCTCCACGATCTTGTGAAGCATGTAAATCCCAAAGATGATCAGGATGCTCCCACCGGCAAGGAGGACAAACAAGGCAGCACTCCAGATGCCGATGGCAACCAGCACAACTCCTACAAACAGGGTGTCGCTGGCAGTTGCAGGGATCCAGGTACTTTTAAATGAAAATTTCAGCATATGGAGTATTTCCTGCCAGATGGGCGGGCCGGGGCGCCGCTGGATTCGTGCAATCGCCTTCCGGTGGATTCCAAGCAGAAGGAGGCCGAATGTTACCGCGAAGAGGAGATAGCCAATCATGTCAGTATCCTATAAACGGAATATCCTCCCCGTGTTCACGCGCCATCCACCAGAGGAACACACAGATCACAACAATCGGAAAACATACGACAAGGACCGCTTCGTATACAGCGAGGGAGAGAATTCCGCCTTGTTGCAGTATAAGACCGATAAGTATGATAGCACCCGTGAGAAGCCCCAGAGCACGAAGAATGTCCTTCTTCTTTGTCATCAGATCACCAGCACAACTTCGATTACCCTTAAAAATATCAACAGGGATGAGAGGGAACACATGATCACGTACGGTGCACCGGGAGCCCGAAACATCTCTGCTTTAGCTGCATAAAACGGCGCCATGCCTTCTCCCATCACCCCCAGAACGAGAAGTGCTTTCACCACAAGGGGAACAGCCAGGGCTGCGTTGCTCCAGAGCTCAACCATCGAGAGAGTCCCGGTTGTTGCTGCGATGAGAGCAGCTGCACCAAAAAGCGGGACGGTGGCAGAGAGGGCAACAATCCCATACTGGTATGCGGCATTCTGGACATGGCGGTTCTTCACTGCTGCGACTATCCCGACGTTACAGATGCCTACCAGAGAGATAAAAAGGGTGAAATTGAAGATATCCCCTGTCACCATCGCACCCATGGAGGCAAAGCCACACGCAATTGCCATGAACCTCCGAAATTTGAGCTCCGCAAGGGAGGTCTCCTTTGCATAGAACGCGTCACCCCCAAAGACGATGTCCACCTGGCGCTCAGGCTTTGCAATCACGGCGAAAAGGGTGAATACCAGAGCCAGGATGAACAGGGAAACAGTATATGGGCTGAAGTATACCAGTTCATCGCCGAACTCAAGGATGAAATACGGGATCCCGCCGGGGTTATCCATTCCCATCACCCCACATCGTCCCGACAAGGGACATCTTTACTATCACCTTCAGGAGGATCCCAATGGCCGCCATGAAGAGCGCCAGGAGCCAGTACTCCGGGATGAACATGAAGACAAAGAATGCAAAGATCCAGATCGCCCATGATATCCCGCTAGCCATCTCCAGGAGTTCGAAATGTTCCCGGTGTCCCCTTGCCATAAAGTAAAAGACCACGCCAAGTCCTGCAACGCCACCGCCAGTAAAACCTGACAGTATTACCCCGTAACAGATGAGAAGGACGGATATGATGAGGGGTGCGTCTGCCTGAATTACCTCGATATTCAGCCCCTGGACTTTCCTTTCCCTTAATCCTTCCTTGGTAACGTAGATCTGGGAAAGGGCCAGGAGCTCAGCGATTCCGACCACTAATCCTGGGAGGATCAGGGCTTCAGCCAGATCAGTACCAAGGAGGGCGATGATCGCAAGGGAGGGAACTTCCACCAGATCCAGGAGGAGGAGCCGGTGCAGGTCATCCTTCTCGATGACAAGCGCAAAAAAGGCCATAGCCGCGGCGATAAAAACCAGCAGCAACCCGATCGAATACTCCTGCCACATGCTCATCCCTTCCTGTAAAGATACGAAGCGATCGCAAATGCAATGAACAGTATGGTCGGTTCGACCACCGTATCGAGCCCTCGTGTATTGTAGAGGATCTCATCGAGGATTCCCCCGGGGTGAGCTACAATCGTCGTTCCCAGATACAAGGTGGTATTTGCCATATACCAGGAAAGCGGGGTTAAATAGCTAGTTACGTAGCCGGCCGTTGGGGAGTTTTCAGGATACTGTTCCTTAATATCAATTTGAATAAACGGAGGCCCTCCCCGGTCATATGGATTGAGAGGGCTTGTGGGATCATAGGTCTTGGGATATAGCTGCTCTTCGTAATAGGGGAGGGGAAGGGAGAATATTGCAATAACAAACAGGAGGGTCACTGCTCCTGCAAAGATCGGCATAATCATTTCATAATTCGAGATGATCCGCGAGATCCGCTGGATGATCATGTCCCCTCCTGTTTCTGGATCACCCTGACGTAGATAAATGTCGAGAGGGCTGATACCCCTCCAAAGGTGAGGAGTGCGAGGGCCTCGTTGTATGAGAGCATCACAAGGAGGAGGCCCCACGCCGGTATCTCCAGGTTGATAAGCTGGACCAGATAGGTCTTTGGGCGAGGGAATGCAGATGCAACGGTTCCGATGAGAATCAGGGCCAATCCAAGGACAAATTCGGGATTCAATCCGCCTTCCTCCTGACTGCCATTAGGATAAACAACGTTGATAGCGGGGCTATCAGTGCAGTTGCCGTGAGAACGTCCAGCAGCCCACGGTCTGCGAGGAACGGCATGATCCCGGCAACAATGATCCCCAACGAGATCAATTTATCGAACAGATCCCGGGATATGGCGGTGGCAAGGGTCCCGAGGATAACCATCGCCCCGAACATGAGCATGAGTATCTCATTCATTCCTAGGACCTCCGGCATAGGCACTCGCTATCGCATTCGATTCGAGGGTAGACCCTACAAAATATGCAGCCGCTGCCACAATTGCCAGCGGATGAGGAACGAGGAGGACGATTGAGCCTGATATCGCGAAGGAGATGACATTCAGGAACGGCAGCTTCTTCATCGTATCCTTCTCGAGCATGACCCTGAATGCAGCATACAGGGCGATGATTCCACAGACAGCAAGGGGGATCTCGGTACCGTTCATCCTTCCCTCCACCTCCAGAGAGTGGAGAGGAGACGGCTTGCATGCACATGGGAGATACCCTGGATCGTGAGAATGGCTATCACCATCCCGACGATGAAATCGGCAGCCGAGAATCCGAGGAGGGTGAAACCATAGACAATGAAGGTTGCGGCAATGCACCCCGTGGTCCCGGCATATCCCGGGTCATGGCATATCCGGTTTCCGATATACACAAGGAGTGCCGCGAGGAGGCCTCCAGGGATTCCAGCTGCATAAACACCACAGGAGGCAAGAAGGGTCCCTGCCGATGCATCAGGGGATGAAACGATGTTTCCAATCATGTACCCCCCATGAAGGGCACCTCCTCCCTTCTCTATATGCCTGCCTATCTCCTCAGCCCCGCTGACCCCCCCCCGTTCGGGGAGTTTGAAGAGAATATCGATTGTTACGAAGTTTAGCCAGCACACCAGAGCGGCGATCAGAATATGCAATGGGTCTGCCGGCATCTTCCAATCTCCAGTGTAGACAGGTAGCGGTGTTTTCTCAATAAAGGTTTGTATTTGACTAAAATGGCTGTTATAATCGGTAAAATATGGTAAATTTAATGCAGCGGATTGTTAACCCGGAATCCATTTACCTGGCTTCAAATCCCCGGACAATCCCCATGAGAAGGATGAACACCGGGATAATCTCAAGCCTGCCGATCCACATGACAAAGATAAAAAGCCATTTTACACTCATGGGGCTTGCAGCAGTAATATACCCAAGCCCCAGGCCTACATTGCTTGCCGCAGACACCAGCTCAAATACGACCTGGTATACACTGAAACTGGTAGATGCCAGGTGGAATGCCACAATAGTTGCGACGAAAATTGTCAGAACATAGAGGATGATGATCAGCATATTCTTGGAGAGTTCCACTTCGGATATTCGTGTTGGGATATTCCGTCCTTCATGTTTGAAGGGAACAATGACACTTCCCCTGACAAAGAGTCGCTTGAACCACCAGACAAGCCCCTCATAGCCAAGGATGACCCTGTTGGTCTTTATCCCTCCCGAAGTACTCCCCGCTGCCCCGCCAATCATCATAAGGAGGGTGATGACAATGAGAGGGAGAGGAACCCAGTGGAGGAGCGAATTTTGAAGTCCGGTGCAGGTATACCCCGATATCGTGCAGAATGTTCCCACTCTGATCGCTTCTGACACGGGCAGATTGCTGAAGAGGAAGAGGTCCAGGGATACAATGAGCGATCCGATGAGAGAGAGGGCAAGGATCAGGCGGACTACAGAGTCCCTGAAAAACATCCGGAATTTTCCCCGGTAGATCAGGAAATACAGTTTGAATGGGAGCGCCCCGGCGAGCATGACTGGTATGAGGAGTGCTTCAAGCAGGGGATTGTTATAGTAAAACATACCTGCATCGTGAGGGGCAAAACCTCCTGTCGCCAGGGAAACCATCACCAGATTTATAGCATCCCAGAGAGGGATTCCGGAGAGAAGAACCATCCCTGTAAAAACAACGGTGAGAAACACGTAGATTGCCCACATCCTTCTTCCGGTAGAGACGACACTGGGCATCAGCTCTTCTGAGCGACCCTCCGAGCGATAGAGTTGGATCTGTGTGAGCCCTGATCGGGATAACATGGCAATGCCAAATGCAATCACACCAATCCCACCTACCCATTGCATAAATGAACGCCAGAAGATCAGGGTTCTTGGCATTGTGTCGAGTGATGTCATCATGGTAAATCCTGTGCCTGTCCAGCCTGACATGGCTTCGAAGATACTATTCGTCCAGGAGAGATCAAGGGCAAGAACGAAAGGGACGGCCCCAACAGCTGCGATGGCGAGCCAGGTAAGAGCGACGGCAACGAGGGCAACTGAGAGAGAGGGAGTGTATGCTTTTTTCGGAACTCTCGAGATAAGGAGGCCAGTTACAATGAAAATGAAGGGGACTGCGCCCATTGGGATGATCATTTCCCATTCTCTGAACAGGATCAGGACAATAAAAGGGACTAGGGTGATGAGGGCAAGGAACTCAAAGATAAGCCCCATATCATGCGCAATAATCGCCAGATGACCGAGGCGCTTCATTGATAGCTAAAGTGTGTCGTGATCCAACAGCATTATACTTCGCTCTGAAAAAAACGGTACTTCGCTCTGAAAAAAACGGGTCTAAAAATATTCCATACCTTTCCGAAAGAAGTTGTGGAAACATTACATTGCAAAAGAGACTCAGCACGATAATTTCAGAGAGGAATTGTATCTGATATGAGGGCTAAAGGGAAGGGGTTTAGGAGGTATCTGGCCATTGAATGGCCCATGCCGTTGCAGATCCGGCATTGAGCATACCCTTCACCCTTATGCTTTGTTAAAAAGCAGAAAAGGGTACCATATATGATAGAATAAAGGCCGGTTACCGGGTATGATGGGGTCATGCCAGCGTTCCTTTTTGCTCAGTGTGACAGGCTGATTCGCTCGTAGGAGGGAATAATCACCATCGAATAATCGCAGGCTGCAAGGTGGCGAAGAGCCGCGATATCTTCCAAGCCCATGTGGGGATGTGATCCTTCTGCCTGTCATGAATATATCCGGTATTCCAGGATGCTGAACATGCCATACCTTGCTGGTGCTGTAGACAAGGTAATAAACCCGGTACTGCACAGCTTCCAGGCCCTCATATATGGCATATTCCTATTCAATCTCCTTGTTTATAATATTTGCGCAGAATAATAATTCTGCGATAGGAACTTATGGATCAATTAGAATTACCTGATTTCTCTTGATCGGAATGAGATTAAAGAGAAACTACTACGCAAAAAAACCTCTTGTTCAGAAAAATACGCAAAGATGTTCTTTACCAGTAAAATGAAATCGTACAATATGAATAGTCACAATACCCGACTTGTCTCTCCCATTCCGAAACACTCCTGCCTTCAAGGATAGCTAATAAACGATCAGAAGAGTATAGTACCTAACCTATGGGTGCGAGGGTTGCCGAGCCAGGTCAAAGGCGACGGATTTAGGGTCCGTTCTCGCAGGAGTTCGCCGGTTCGAATCCGGCCCCTCGCATAATGCTTTCCGGTAACGGGAAGCTTTATTGAACCGCGAACCGGGTCAAGCGTATTCCTCATCCCTTTGGAGTAGCTCTCCTAGTCGTTTCAGCCTCCGGATTAAAATCCGACAATCGCATCTGTCGCTCTTTCAAGGATCTGACAAGAACCGTGCTCTCCTTGATGAACCGGGGGACAGGTAGTTGAAATGAGTGTGAGAGGTGATTAAGGGCAGACCGGAGATCATCAAAAGCAAGAGGTTTTCCGGTCATCGCATGCCGGACATTCTCCCTGACATTGAAGACTCCCATGGGAATATACCCTTTTCGGGCTTCGCGGAGGATAATCACACCCGCCTGCTTCCTCTCCCTGCTGAGCGCCTCGAGAACTGCCATTTTGCTGGAATAATAGCACCCTCCGACACAGGAGTACTCTCTTTTGCCTCCGTTCCCTTCATAATCAGAAAATATAGCCTCTTCATCGCCATTTACATGAAGAAACGCCTCGATCCATTCAAATTCCCAGGGGACAGGCAGGAGGATCACCGCATAATGATTGTGAAGGCTTGAAAACTCATGCACATGAAATGAGTCGATTACTTCACAATTCCGTACTTCTGAAAGGAGGTGGTTTCCGATTATCGTATCGAAGGCGGTGATTGCCCATCGTGTCGGGACAAGTCTCCGGTCTCTTTTTCTTCCCATCACGCCGGCTGACAATGCTTTCTGCACCAGGGATGGGGCGAATCCTTCTGCATGCAGATGGACCATTGCATCTCTGGCAGTGAGATCCGTGTCGTCATAGACCTTTTCGAGGTCACGTATCCAGCCTGCAGAACTGGTCTCCAGACTGTCAAGATACCCGCTGGGACCAAAGGGGGTATGCTGCTCGCCTGCAAAGCCTCCTCTCGGGGTATCGGAAAAAACCACCTCACTCTCAAGTGATATCGATGAGAGGGCAATATCTCTCAACTGCTCAGCAAAACGCCCTGAAAGATCCCTCACATCCCATAATCGCTTTCCCCTCACCAGACTCATCCGGTACCTGATAATCTCATCCTGGGAGAGGCCATCCGGGATCCAGGATTCCGGCGTGTCCATGATCCTGATGTCCCCATGGGCAGGACTTATCATAGGACCTGCATAGACCTTGGGATAGTTCCAGCTCCCGATAAAAACTGAGGGAGGAGAAGTACCTTCAAGCGTCTTTCCAATCCCGGCCGAAGGCATGGGATGCATTTCCGTAAGTTTCTTGAGATATTCCCCTTTGGCTGAATGCATCTGTCAGTCATCGGGAACAGATTTTAAAAAAACTGCCGGGCGCAGGGAGAAAGTGATAAGTATTCTGCTGAACAGCCAGAAATTCAAACACCGCTTTTTCACATTAATGATAATTCGTTTAATCCAATTGGTCTGTCTGAACACACTGAAAAGTGTAGCAAGGAACATGAATGCCCCTTTGACCGTTCGATCGTACCGGGATTGTCCCTGGTGTACTTTTTTGGGGAAAAGACATAAGTCGTGCCTATAATATCACTCTGTAATGGATCTATATCTCCTGCGGCATGGGAAAGCTGAAAAGACAGGTCCTGTTGGGGGTACTGATGAGGGGAGGCCGCTCACAGGACGAGGTAGATCAGAAATCCAGAGCATAGCAGGATGGATCCGGTCTCAGGGTTTCATCTTTGATTATATCGCAACAAGCCCGCTCATAAGGGCTTATGAAACAGCTACAATTGTTGCTGAAGGTTATCCGGATTCTGAGGGTCCTGTAGTATGGGAAGAACTGTCCCCGGGAATAGACATTGATCGTCTGATTAACCGCATTCGAAAAGAGGGATCTTTGCCGTCGCTCCTTCTTGTCGGGCATGAACCTTCTCTGAGTACCTTGATAAGCGTGATTATTTCAGGGTCGGTTGATGCCCGCATTGTGGTGAAAAAAGGAGGACTGGCAAAAATTGTGAATTTTATTCCTGACCTGGAGCCCTGTGGTGACCTGGTATGGTTACTATCCCCCGCCCTGATGCAGAAAATGAGTTGATGCCGTTCCGCCTCCTCATGAGGCATCCATTGTCATCTGCCCGGGATACTCAGTCAGTTCAAACCGGCAGAGATTGCTCCCCATCGCATAACAGCGGGTCTCAATCGCTCTCATCCGCTGGGCATAATATGCCGAGAAGATGGAAGAGAGTACACCAGATTCGAACGCACATACCGGCTTCCCTTTGATTGGGAGATCAATGCACTCAAAGCAATCCCGAATATTCAGTGTCAGTGGATTCTTCCGTTCCAGCTCAATCTTTCCCAATCCATTATTCACCCAGTACTTACCCATCCGGTGAACCATACCATCGATGGTACTACCCTCCACACATTGGTAGAGGCTCTCTCCTGCTTTTGAGCCTGCACGATAGAGTACTGGATTAATGCCCATTCCCTGGTCCATAAGGTTCAGCCGGATTGTTGTGAGTATAAACCGGTAGAGCGTTGCGGGATTGCCGTTACAGGGGAGCTCTTTTTTGATATAACGCTCGATATCAAAACGGCCACGCTCTTCTGAATCCACCCCCCCCAGAAAGAGGGAATGCAGATAAAAGATTTTTTTCCGGCCGTCTTCAGGATCTGGCTTTGCATCGATAATCCCTGCTTCTGCAAGATCCTTGAGATGTATTGAGATGGTTGACTTTGCTCGCCCTGAATTCTGAACGAGTTTATCAAATGCCATCTCCTGCCTGGAGAGCAGTTCCAGAATCTTCACTTTTACGGGACTTCCTACCGCACTGATCCCATTCGCGGTGGAATAGAGACCTACATAAGGGAACTTTGCAGGGATAAGGAAGTCGTGATCCGTCATAGCAGGCCCTTCTTATACATCATAAGGATCAAAAAGTATATATTAATTTAGTTCGTATAACACAAAATGTTCGTATACCATAGAACATGTGTTCAGAGAGCGGCAACCGGTTCGGTCCGGACGATCTCGCATGGTGCTGCACTCTGCATGCAGGATGTGAATACCCAATGACCAAGATAGTAACTGATGTGGTCTGTCCCTTCTGTGGGGTACTGTGTGATGACCTCGAAGTTGAGGTTTCCGATGACGGGAAGACCGTTGTTGAAGTCTACAACGCCTGTGCGGTCGGTGCAGCAAAGTTCCTTCACACCGCAGCCAAGGATCGGGTGAAGCGCCCCAGGATGCAGCAGGATGATGGTTCTTACAGGGAGGTCTCATACGATGAGGCAATCGAATACACTGCTCAGATGCTCGCCAAGGCCAGAAAGCCCCTGATGTACGGCTGGTCAAATACCAACTGCGAAGCACAATCGGTAGGACATGAGATTGCTGAGAGGGTCGGAGGTGTTGTGGACAACACCGCGACTGTCTGCCATGGCCCGTCCCTGATCGCGATTCAGGACGTCGGGATTCCAAGTTGTACACTCGGGGAGATCAAGAACCGGGCTGATGTGGTTCTCTTCTGGGGCTGCAACCCCGCACATGCTCACCCCCGCCACATGTCGCGGTATTCCATATTCCCACGGGGCTTCTTCACGGGGAAGGGGCACAAGGGACGTAAGATGATCGTTGTTGACCCGCGTAACACCGATACGATGAAGCTCGCCGATATAGGCCTCCAGATTGAGCAGGGGCGTGACTATGAGCTCCTTTCAGCCTTCAGAGTTGCGATCCGCGGAGAGGATTTGCCCAGTACAGTCGCGGGTATTCCGAAAGAGAAGATTTACGAAGCCGTTGAGATAATGAAGAACGGCCGCTTCGGTGTCATCTTCTTCGGAATGGGCGTCACCCAGTCGCTTTCGAAGCACCACAATATCGACATAGCGATCATGCTCACGAAGGATATGAACGAGTACACGAAGTTTGCGATCATCGCCATGCGTGGTCACTACAATGTCACCGGGTCTGGCCAGGTAATGGGCTGGCAGTTTGGATATCCGTTTGCGACCGACCTCTCACGTGGCTTTGCACGATATAATCCTGGTGAGACAACATCAAACGACCTGCTCAGGCGCAGGGAGGTGGATGCAATCCTTGTAGTAGCCTCGGATCCCGGCTCGCACTTCCCGATATCCTCCGTCCAGGAGATTGCAAAGATCCCATCGGTTGCCGTAGTCCCGGACATCAATCCGACAAGTGCAATCTCAAAACTCCATGTTCCTGTTGCGATAAACGCAATTGAAGCGGGCGGGAACTGTTACCGGATGGACAACGTGCCGATCGACGCCAGGAAGGTTGTTGATCCTCCGGAGGGCATGCTGAGCGATTACGAGTTCCTGACCCGTGTCAACAAGCGGCTTGGCGAACTGATGGGGGTAGCCTGA
>ENA-UPTA01000207-UPTA01000207.1-activated-sludge-metagenome-genome-assembly--contig:-NODE-207-length-67480-cov-9.603693_pt1 | contig 67480 bp, 44 predicted proteins | sample MGYA00238184_ERZ773361 | MGnify/ENA primary metagenome ERZ773361 (study PRJEB29100, sample SAMN05720205) | activated sludge metagenome | isolation source: anaerobic digester from wastewater...
AAGATTAAAAATCATTCTGCCGGCCATATTTCTACTTCCGAAGCCGGGGAATTGATAGATTTTCTGAATAAGGAGTTAGGCAGTGAGGATTTGGTTTTTCATACGGGTGTTTCCTATCGTCATCTCTTGCTGCTCAAGGGTGGCAACAAAGAATTGGATTGTACTCCGCCTCACGATGTGTCGGGTACCGCCTTTGCCGAAGTGTTGCCACGGGCCGTGCATCCCCGGGCAGAACAAACAGCCCGTTTACTTCGCGAATTGATTTTGCGATCGCAGGAGATTTTGCCGGCTCATCCGGTCAATTTGGCCCGCAAGGCCAGAGGCCTGGATATGGCTAATTCCATTTGGCCCTGGTCGCCGGGCTACCGTCCCGCTATGCTGCCGTTGAGGGAAAAGTATCCGATACGAAGCGGTTCGGTGATTTCGGCTGTGGATTTGATCAAGGGCACAGGCGTTTATGCAGGCCTGGAACCCATCGAAGTGCCCGGAGCCACCGGTTTGTACGACACCAATTACGAAGGCAAGGCTCAGGCGGCCATCGACGAACTCAAGAAAAAAGATTTTGTGTTTTTGCATGTGGAAGCTTCTGACGAAGCCAGTCACGAGGGGAACGTCGATTTAAAGATCCGCACCATAGAGTACCTCGATCAACGCCTGATTCGCCCCATACTGGAGGAGATTTCCACTTGGGACGAGGCCGTCACCATAGCTGTTTTGCCCGACCATCCCACCTACTGCCGGACCAAAACCCATGCGGCAGAGGCGGTTCCCTTTTTGATTTATCGCAGCGATGCAGGTTCTGCGCAAGCCCGGCCCACCAAAGGCCCGGACAGCTTTTTTAGCCCGGGGCCCGGTATTTTGGAGCCCTCCGGCAAGCTTTTTGTCCCTGACGCTGTACAAGTCTTCGATGAATTCTCGGTGCGGGAGGGCTTTTACGGCACGCTGCAGGGGGAGGAATTTATCCGTGCCTTTTTCGGCCTGAGTACGAAAGCAGACCCTTAATTACGAAGAAGGAAGGGTTTAGATGTTGAATTAACACAGTCAGACATTTTTTTCGATCAACAAATAATGAACTACTACAGCACCAACAAACAAGCTCCGCCGGTCTCTTTACAAGAAGCCGTGGTCAGGGGGCTGGCTCCCGACCGGGGTTTGTACATGCCCGAGCGCATCAACACTTTGCCGGCTTCGTTTTTTGAAGAGCTTCCGGGCCTGAGCTTTCAGGAAATGTCTTACCGGGTGGCCATGGCCTTTTTTGGAGAAGATCTTCCCGAAGATACGCTCCGGGAGTTGGTTTACGACACATTGAGTTTTGATACGCCTTTGGTTAGGGTTGACGAGCGTATCTACAGTTTGGAGTTGTTTCACGGCCCAACCCTGGCGTTCAAAGACGTAGGCGCCCGTTTTATGGCCCGGTTGCTGGCCTATTTTATTCGCCGGCAGGGGCAGGAGAAAGTCCATGTGTTGGTAGCCACCTCAGGCGATACCGGCAGTGCCGTGGCCAATGGCTTTTTGGGAGTGGAAGGCATTCAGGTGCATGTTTTGTATCCCAAAGGCCTGGTCAGCGAAATTCAGGAAAAGCAGTTTACCACCTTGGGGCAAAACATCACTGCTCTTGAGATAGAGGGCAACTTCGACGATTGCCAGCGCCTGGTCAAGCAGGCCTTTATGGATACGGAGCTTAACCGGCGCTTTCATCTGACTTCGGCCAATTCCATCAATGTGGCTCGTTTTCTGCCTCAGGCCTTCTATTATTTCAATGCCTATGCTCAATGGAAGCGTTATAACGATCCTTCGAAGCTGGTTTTTTGCGTCCCCAGCGGGAATTTCGGTAACATCACGGCCGGCTTTTTTGCCTGGCGTATGGGATTGCCCGTCGAACGTTTTATTGCTTCCAACAACCGCAACGATGTTTTTTATGAATACCTGCAAAGCGGGCATTACCGGCCACGGGCCTCGGTAGCCACTTTGGCCAACGCCATGGACGTGGGCGATCCCAGCAATTTTGCCCGCATCCTCGATTTGTACGGGCATTCCCATGAGGCCATTACTGCCGAAATAGCCGGAGCTCGCTACGACGATCAGGAAATCCGGGATACGGTTCACCGTACTTTTAAAGAAAAGAACTACCTGCTCGATCCCCACGGTGCCTGCGGCTACAGAGCCCTGGAAGAGGGCCTGAAACCGGGCGAAAGCGGCATCTTTCTCGAAACGGCCCATCCGGCCAAATTCAAAGATACGGTCGAGGACATACTGGGCGAGGCTATAGTTGTGCCAAAACGCCTGCAGGCCTTTATGCAGGCAAAAAAACAGAGCATTCCCCTAAGCTCTGCCTTCGACGACTTTAAAGCTTATTTGATGCAACAAAAAGGCTTTAATAAATAAAAAATGCTACATTAGCGGCGCTGAATTTTTTAATACTATGGAACAATCTTCAATGTATCGCCCTGAGACTTCGGGTCAGGGACTCAGAGAATTTACGCTAAGAGCCTTGCTTATAGGGCTGGTTCTGGCGGTAGTGCTGGGAGCAGCCAACGCCTACTTAGGCCTCAAGGCAGGCATGACCATTGCTGCCACCTATCCGGCGGCCGTAATCAGTATGGCTGTATTACGCTTTTTTAAAGGCAGTCTGTTGGAAGAAAATTTTGCCCGTACGGTAGGATCCATCGGTGAATCGGTGGCTGCCGGGGCTATTTTTACTCTGCCGGCCTTTTTTATTGCCGGTGTATGGGGTGGGGAGGAATTTTCTTCCTGGAGCAGTTATATGACGGCTTCGCTCATCCTGGTTACCGGCGGTGTGCTGGGAGTGCTTTTTGTGGCTCTTTTGCGCAGAGTAATGGTCGAAGACAAGGAATTACCTTTTCCCGAAAGTACCGCAGCAGCCGAAATTCACAAAAGCGGACGCAGCAGTACGGGCGATTCCAAATACCTGGTTTGGGCTATGGTGGGCGGAGCTTTGGTAACGTTGGGCTCTGCTTTGAAGCTCTTTGCCTCGAGCGCCAAGGCTTTTTTCAAGGTGGCCATAGCTAAATTAACCAGCGGACACACCATCGAAGGAGGTTTTTACGCCGCCGCTCCCAATGTCAGCCCGGCCTTTTTGGGCGTGGGTTACATCATAGGACCAAGACTGGCCTCGCTGAATTTCAGCGGCTCGGTAATGGCCTGGGGTTTGATGGTCCCACTCTTACTGGCTGTATTTGGTCGCGATTTTGTGAACGGTTTTGCCGTGGACGGTGTTGCCCCCAATTCTCAGGAGGCCTGGATGCTGGCCGCCAATACGGTATGGCAGTCGGTGGTGAGAATAGTGGCCATAGGCGGAATGTTGCTGGCAGCTATTTTTACGCTTTATCGCATGCGTTCCAGCCTGACTACCGGCTTGAAACGTTCGGTGAAAGACTTGAGAAAAGCGGCTTCCGAAAGCGGAGAGGAAGTGGTAAGAACCGAAAAAGACCTGAAAACTTCCTGGGTATTGGCAGGCATAGTGTTGGCCGCCATTGCTACTTTTTGCATCACCTATTTTATTTTCAAAACCACCGTTCTGGTGGCGGCGGTTGCTGCTACCATTATGATAGTGCTGGCCTTTTTCTTTTCGGCCGTTTCGGGCTATTTGGTGGGTTTGATCGGTTCGAGCAATAATCCCATAAGCGGCCTGACCATCACTGCCCTGGTGATTACCGCCCTGATTTTGGTGCTTTGCGGGGTAGACGAAAACACGGGAGGCGTAGCTGCCGTGCTGGGCGTGGCCGCCATTGTTTGTGTGGCTGCCGCCGTGGCCGGCGAAATGTTTCAGGATCTCAAGGCCGGTCATATCCTGGGAGGAACACCCTGGAAAATGCAGCTGGGCGACATCATAGGTGTGGTGCTCTCCGGTTTTGTGATGTTCGGTGTGCTGATCATTCTCAATAATGCAGATATTGCCATGGGAGGTATGCAAGGTTACGCAGGAGGTTTTGGCAGCGAAGCCCTGCCGGCTCCCCAGGCCAGCCTGATGGCCATACTTTCCAATGCCGTGGTGGCCGGTTCCATGACCTGGATTTTGATTATTGCCGGTATGCTGCTTTGCGTAGCTTTGATTTTGATGGGTGTAAAGAGCCCCATGCTGGTCTTTGTGGGTATGTACCTGCCGTTCCAGACAGTATCTGCTATTTTTGTGGGAGGTCTTATCAAGGGCTTGCTCGATATGCGTACAGCCAAAATGAATTATTCACCGGTACAACTGGCTAAAGTCGAAAACACCGGCATTTTGCTTGCTTCGGGTATGATAGCCGGCGAAGCCTTGATGGGATTGATTATTGCCATTTTCGCCCTTTTCAATGTTTTCTTCTCGGAGATGTTGCCCATAGAGCAACCCAGTTATTGGATCGGCTTAGTGCTGATGTTCGCGATGGCCTATCTGATGATAGTATTGCCTCTGAAAAAAGCCGCCAAAACCAATGGCCAAAAATAAACCCCAAAATTTATTCGACCTGATACCCTCTGTAAACGAGAGGATACGCATAGAAACAGGGGAAGACAAGCTTTTGCAGCTGGTCTTCCCCCGTTTCAGATCAGCCTGGTTGAATCGTCGTCTCACTCCTAAGGGAAGGTCGCCCTATATTCACATTAAGCTCGAAGAGCACGGATCGGCCGTTGTACAATTGATAGATGGTCAACGCAGTGTCAGAGAGATTGCTCTGGCTCTGGCGGAGCATTTCGAACAGGAACCGGGCTACGAGCACCGGATAGCTGTTTTTATTGAGCATCTACGTAGAGATAACTACATTAGCCTCAGGCAGCCGGAGGTTCTTTAGTTTTGCCTGTTGCCGGGGAAAAGGGCCCTTTTATTGTCTTTTTTTGAACCGCTAGTCTGCTTTTGCTTAGCTTAGGATATTACTTGCGTCTGCAAATAGTATTGAAATCACAATGCTCGCATGTTTTGAATACTGTTGTTTGATCGAAGCTTACTGCGGGATCGAACAGTTCGCCGATGACGTTTTGCAGTTCGGTTTCGAAAGTTTCCTTGAATTCTCCGAAATCATTCACCACATTGTTGACGTTGGTTTTAGCCCCGGAATTTTCGGATTTTTTTACTACTATATCTGAGCTGTAATCGGGCTTGCCGGCCTGATGAATATATACGAGTTCGGGTTTAACCATCGAAGCGGGATATTGATCCTTAACGATGCCGGCGTAAAGAAAGGTCTGAAAGACGTGCCTGTTGCGTTTTTGGTCGGATTTGAACAAGCCCTTGTCGAAGGAAGCGCTTTCGGCTTTGCCGCCGGTTTTGTAATCGCAGATGCGGATAGTCTCGTCTTTTTTATCCATGCGGTCGATGATGCCTCCCACTCGCAGTTTTAGTTTCCTGCCGGGGTTGGGGTGGAGTTCCATGTGTTTTTCTACGAAAGTTTCCAGGCCCAACAATTCGAAGGGTGCGTAGTTTTGATCCAGTTTGAGTAAGAATTTCAGGAACTGAACCAGCAATCTACGTTGAATAAGTTGTTCGCCATTTAGTGCCGGCAGGCTTTGTCCGTCTTTGAGACGGAAAAATTCCTTGGCCATAAAATGTTCTACTGCACGTTCCAGGCAGGCTTTGTCGGCGTATAAGGCTTGCAGGTCGGCGGCTTCGATCCTTCCATTGAGTTGTTCACCGGTCTCGATTCTCTCCTTGAACTGTTTATCTGTCTCGATTTTCTCATTGAGCCGCTCACCGGTCGCTGCATTACGGTTTAAAAACCCGGCCGGGGAATCCGGCGCTTTCAAAGCGAGATTGAAAGCCCGGATATCTTCCATGCTTGCCAAAATGTTTTCGTGGCTGTGCTTACGTCCGTTTTTTTGTAGAATTAGTTTTACATAGAGGTATTGAGCGGCCGCATGAAAAATAGTACCGAAACACAGGGGATCCATTTGTTCGCTGATCTCTTCTTCTTTTTTCAACCCCCTCAGGTATTGAAAGTAGTATTTTAAACGGCAGTCGAGGTAGGTATTCAACATGCTTGGGGAGAGATAGCGCTTTTGGGTGTTCCCGTTTGCTGCGGCCTGGTCGTACATATCGTAAAGCTGCTGCATAAGGGCCGGGGTCTTGGGGACCAGAATGGGAGAGCCCGGGAGGGTTTTGATTTCCGAACTCAAATGCAGGATTTCGATGGGCAACTTGCTTTCTATTGCCAATTGCAGCATAAAGCGGCTCATTTCGCCCCGGTTCAGGCCTTCGGTGGAGCTGTTATACACCAGCGTTATGTTTTCGGCCCTTTGCAGCGCTCTGAAAAAATAATAGGCGGAAATGGCGTCCTGATGCTCCGGGCCGCTCAGATTGAACGCCCTGCGCAGATTGTAGGGAATAAACGAATTCTCGGCTCTGTTTTTGGGCATTTGCCCTTCGTTCACCGAGAGCATCAGTATGTTTTTGAAATCGAGACAACGGGTTTCGAGCATTCCCATAATTTGCAGTCCATTGAGCGGTTCACCCGAAAAAGGCACACTCAGGTCAAGTACCTGAAGCAAGAGGTTTTTATAGGTTTGCAGGTTGATTTCGAGCAGGTCTTTTTTCAGGAGAGCGTTCAGGCGTTGCACTTGGGTATAGCTTTTGAATAGAGCTTCCTGGAACAAAGGCAGGTAGATTTCGTTGGTTTTGTTGTCTGTTTGGCCGGTTTCCGTATTTGTTTCGTCGTCGTTGTCGATGGTTTGACTCAGGAGGCTGAACAGCTTGAGCAGCAGTTCTCCCAGCTCGTAGGCCGTTTTTACCGGGCTGAATAGGAGGCTCAACAAATCATCTTGTTGTAATTCGTCGTATTCCGGATAGAGGCGGTTTTTAATGCGCAGTTCTTTTTCGAGAGCTGCAGCTTCGGGGCTGCATTTCCGGACATAGGGATTTTGCAGCAAAGGCAATACATAGCGGGAGCGAAAGGTTTTTTTACCCCGGTTGTCGCAGTGTAAAAACAACACCTGCCTGATCAGGTGGTAGACGGATGTTTGTTTGACCGGATAACCCATGGTGACATTTAATTCCTCTATCTGTGAAGGCACGCACTGAAGCAGGCCGGGCAGGAGATTTTCGTTGCAAAGGACGATGGCTGTATCCTGGGAGGTAGACAAGGATGCTTCTTTTGCCTTGCTTGCGTTTTGTTCCATCCAGATACCGGCGTAATGAACCTGGGCATGTTCGGTGGAAGAATCTATGAATTGAATTTTTTTTGCTGTTTGTTTCCAGTTATCAAAACAACTTTCGTTCAGCTCATTGGGAAAAAGTTTCAGGTTTTCACGGATAAAATGGCCCGCTTCGTGTCCGGGATTGTTTAGATAATAGCGATCGTAGTCCCAGTAGAAGCGTGCTTTACCGGCTTTCTGCAGCTTGCCGAACAGAAACTTTTCGCAGCCGCTCAAGGCGTTGAAGCCGACAAAAAGATAGGAGTTGGCTTCGAAAGCTTGTTTATCGTCGAAATGTTCAACCACCCAGCGATGCAACATACCTTCGTAGGCCATATTCCGGGCTGTCAGCTCCTCTTTGAACTGAGTATAGATGTTGAATAATTCATTCCAAAGCCGAATAAAGCGTTTTTTCAATTCGCTGCGATCTGTTTCGAAATGAGCAAAGAAACGCTGAATGGCCGCAATCTGTTCGGGCGATAAATACTCAAAGTCATCGCTGTAGGCCGCCAGTTCGCTGATGTTGCGAAACAATTGTCCGGCGTCGGCCAGGTTTTTGTCGATGTTATCAAAATCCTTGAGCAGCAGATTTCCCCAGGGGTAAAAATCGTCGAAACTTTCTTTGTCGAGTCCCTGTTTTTGATACACCTTAAACAGAAGGCTGTTGAGTAAAATAGGATCGCCAAGTTCCAGTGGGCAGCGGAGACCGAAAAGTTCGCTTATACTGCTGAATTCCGGTGCCCAGATGGCTTTCCCTGCTTGTTTGTAGAGGGCCTCTACAAAAAACAGCCTGGCCCTGTTGTTGGGGAACACGATGCAAAGTTCATTCAGGCTGTCGGCATATTTGTTGTAGATGTCCTCGGCGCAATATTGGAGAAATGTTTTCATAGTTCTACCTCCCCGGCTTCTACTTGTTCCACCTGTTGTTCGTCGACGTACCATAAATAGCCTTCCACCTGTTTATGCCCCATCTGGCGGAGCAGTTCCATATACCGGGCCACTTGCCTGCGGTATTTCGGCAGGGCTTTGCCGAACTTGAAATCGATCACCACCATTTTGTCTTCTTGTCGAATAACTCTGTCGGGACGCTTTTCACGCAACTTGTGCTGAGCGTCTTCGTATAAAATAACGCATTCATTGTACAGGCGGTAATTGCCCGAATACCATTCTTTTGCCCGGGGATGTTCCAGGGCTGTTTGAGTATATTGCAGCAGCTTGTTCTGCTCTTCTTCGTCAATCAAACCCTCGTTCAGCAGCGAACGTACAGCGGCCGGAGCATCCGATTGCTTTTTGATGCGTGAAAACAATTTATGCAGGAGTTTGCCACGGTCTATGTAGTTGTTGTGAAATTCGCCCCTGACGCCTCCCGACACAAAATCTCTCGAAGGATTGGATTGCCGGAATCCGGTTTGGCGGGGAAAACTTCTGTATTCGATTGCAAAGTCCTGTTCAGTCCTTGAATTCTCGTCCTCGCCTGAATCGGTACAGATCTTGCCGTATTCAAAACCGGCGACTTGGGTGTTTCCCACCGGATCGTCTGCTGTATCCGCGGTTTCTTCTTTTTTTCTTCCTTCTCCTCCTTCCAAAATCGATTCATCCTCCTCATTGTTTTCGACTTTAAAGTGCGGCGAAAACAGGGGATGAGCCGGGTCGGACAGTATTTTATAAATTAATTCGGCCACCGATTTTATCTCCTGATTCTTTTCCGTGTCCTTTTTGTTGGGCCCGGGGGCTTTGCTGCAGATGATTAAATTTTTTTCGGCCCGTGTAAAAGCCACGTACAGCAAGTTGAGGTTATCAACGAATTGTTGTACGCATTCTTCCCGGTAATCTTCCTTGAATATGGTCACATTCATAAGTTGTTGGAAATTTACCGGAATCAAAGGCAAGGCGGCGAAAGGCTGCAGATCTGTATGACACCAAAGCAGGTTACGGTGATTTCCTTCGGTGGGCCAATCGCAGAAGGCGACAATAAGGCTGTGGAATTGCAGACCTTTGGCTTTGTGGATGCTCATGATGCGAATTCCGCTCATACTCGAGGCCCGGGGTAAGGTGGTGCTACTGAGATGATCTTCCCAATAACGCAGGAAGCTGCTCAGGTCGGAGGTGTTTTTTTCGAGAAATTCCTGCAGCTTATCCATAAAGCTGAAAAGATAACTTTCCTGAGCCGGTATTTTGCCGAGATCAAAAAGGCGTATCAGCAGGTCGGCCAGTTCAAACAAGGGAATGTGAATCAATTCGTTCAACTGTGATTCGAAGCCTGCGGGTAAGTCTCCCTGAAAGGTGTCCGGCTCTTCGCCGTAAGTTTTTAAAAGCCTTGTCCGGCATTGTTCGAGTTCTTCCCTGGCCAGCTTGTCGTCGGGATTAGCCAACATTTTGAGAGCGGCAATCAGTATTTGTACGGCCGGGGAGGCGTCCAGGCGAAAAGCCTCGTCCGATACTATGGTATAGCAAAAGGGACTGCCGGGATGATCCGTCTGATACTGCGCAAAGTAGGCGGCAATTTCGGGTATGTGTTTTTTATAACGTATCAATATACAAATTTGATCCGGTGTAATTCCCTGTTCCTGAAGATATTCTACTTGCTTGACCACTTGCTCGAGGCTGTGCCGGTAATAATTGTTGTCGTCTCGCACAAAGACCGCTTTTACCCAGCCTTTTTCGTCTTTCCGGGAGCATTGTTGCTCTATTTCTTTGTAGGCCAGGGCAAGATCTGGGCAGTCTATTCCGAGTTTGTTTTCCAACGAAGCTGTGGAGAGCAGGCTGGCCTGTTTAAAAAGAGCATTGTTGAATTGAACTATGCGTTGTTCGCTGCGAAAATTACTGCTAAGTGTGTTGAATTGCAGTTCCGTTCCGGCCAGTTCCTTTTCTAAATTACCCAGAATTCGCCAGTCGCTGTTGCGCCAGCGATAAATGGCTTGTTTTTCGTCCCCCACCAGCAGGCTGTCGTAATTTTTGGAAAGGCCTTCAAAAATCAGGGGCTTGAAGTTGGACCATTGGACGCGCGAAGTGTCCTGAAATTCATCTATCATGATGTGTTTCAGCTCCGTGCCCGCTTTTTCGTAAACAAAGGAAGTGTCGCTGTCGCTTATGAGGGTTTTCAGCAAGACGGCCGTGTCCGAAAGCAGAAAACGGTTTTGTTCCCGGTTGATGGCCCTGACTTCGAGGGAAATGTCGGTGAGCAGGCCGATTTTGTAGATGTGTTTAAGGCTGAGGTCACAGGAATGATAGACGGAATAGAGTTTGGGCCGCTCAGCCTCGCATTCTTGCAGAAATGGTATCAGCGTACTTTCGGCCAGCTTTATTATTTCGGTTCGCCGGGGGTGTTGGGCTGTGGCCCATTTTTCGGGATCTGTAAGGGCTTTTTGAGCGGTGGCATTAAAAATACCTATTTTGTATTCTTCGTTGAGCAGTTTCAAAAAATAGCCGGCTACCCCCCTGTTTTTATTGGATAAATCATCTATTCCAAGCCCCTGTTGCGCGATAAGCTCAAAGAAACGCTGCCCCATTCCTTTCAGCTTTTCGTTGGCCTGGGCTTTGAGTTTAAAGAGTTCCTCGCGATAATCGTTTAGAAAGGATTTATCGGAGAGCACCCGATAGAGTTCCTTTTCTCTGGACTGAAAAGATTCCGAAAATATAGTTTCGCCGAATTTTTTGAGGGCGGGAGCTATTTTGCGATCGCGTCCTTCGAGCAGATTTTCTTCGATGTAATCTTGTAACCATTTGAGTAGTTCATCGTTCTCCCCCGCTTTTTCTATCATCAGGTCCACGGCCTCTTCCAGGATTTCGTCTTCTTCCAATTCAATGTTCATAGAGCTGCCCAAGCCCAGTTCCCTGGCCAGGTTGCGCAGGATGCTCTGAAAAAAACTGTCGATGGTTTCTACCCTGAAGCGGCTGTAATCGTGTAACAAAAGGCTTAAGGCTTGTTCTGCCCGGGCGGCAATGGTCTGCCGGGACAGGCCGGTCTCTTTTTCGAGGGTCTTCAGCACCGGATTCTCGCTTCCGGTGCCGGGGTCTGAAAGCAGCTGCAGGTAATGGAGAATACGCTCTTTCATTTCGGTGGTGGCTTTGTTGGTAAAAGTCACCGCTAAGATATGCCGGTAGGATTCGGGATTTTTAATCAACAGTTTGATGTATTCCACCGACAGACGCCAGGTTTTTCCCGAGCCGGCAGAGGCTTTGTAAATATTAATCCGGGCCATTTTGCTGTTTTCAATGCTAATTTCCCCTGAGAGACAGAAAATCGGAGAAAAATTCTTATGTGCCAAAGATAGAAAATTCTTACCTTTGTCTCTCGTTCTACAAGGATAATAATTGATTCATTCTGCATCCATGAAAGCCGGATTTTACCATTTATGTTTGGTTCTGCTGTTCGTAAACATCAACGGCGGACTTTATGCCGCCGGCGAGCTGTCGGGACGGGAAGAAAGAAAGATTCGCTCTATTATCTCCAAAATGAGCCTCGAAGAAAAAGCCGGCTTGTTGCACGGTAATTCTAAATTTTACGTTGGGGCCATCCCCCGGCTGGGTATTCCCGAACTGGCCCTTTCGGACGGTCCTCACGGAGTAAGAGCGGAAATCAATCGCGACAATTGGAGTTACGCAGGCTGGACCAACGATTCCTCTACTTATTTCCCCACCGGAACCGCGCTTGCTGCCACCTGGAATCCCGATCTGGCCTGTTTGCGCGGCGAAGTTCTGGGCGAAGAGGCCCGTTTCAGGGGCAAAGATATTTTACTGGGTCCGGGAGTGAACATTATTCGTTCTCCGCTTTGCGGCAGAAACTTCGAATACATGAGCGAAGATCCTTACCTGACAGCACAAATGACAACGGCCTACATCAGGGGTTTGCAGAGCCGAGATGTGGCAGCCTGCGTCAAGCATTACCTGGCCAACAACCAGGAGACCGACAGAGGCTCGGTAGATGTGTACATGAGCGACCGGGCTTTGCATGAGATATATTTACCGGCCTTTAAAGCCGCTGTGCAGGAGGCAGGCACCTATTCCATCATGACGGCTTACAATAAGTTTCGGGGACTCTGGTGTGCCGAGCACCCTTATCTGCTCGACAGCCTAATGCGACAGGAGCTTGGTTTCGACGGGATTTTTGTCAGCGACTGGAACGGCACCCATTCTACTTTGGCTTCTGCCAAAGCGGGTTTGGACCTGGAGATGGGCACCGATAAACCGTATAGCGAATACTACTTTGCGCAACCTCTGATCGATGCCGTTCGCAAAGGTGAGCTGCCCGAATCCCTGGTCGACCGGAAAGTGGCCGGGATTTTGAGCCTGATGATGAAACTCAAAATTTTCGATCCTGCCAAACGCTTCGAAGGTAGTTTCAATACCCCCGAACACCAGCAGGCTACTTATCGCTCGGCGGCTGAAGCCATCGTGTTGCTTAAGAACGATAAGGGTATTTTACCTCTCGATGCGACTAAAATAAAATCCCTGGCCGTGATTGGTGATAACGCCACCCGTAAACATTCTTTCGGTGGGCAGAGTTCCGAAATCAAAGCCTTGTACGAAGTGACTCCTTTGGAAGGCTTGAAAAACAGGGCCAAAGGCCGGTTTGAGATTTCTTTTGCCCAAGGTTACGAAAAGAGCCGGCGTCCTTCGAACAGACCCGATTGGGCCTTAATTGACGAGGCAACCGCCCTGGCGGCGCAATGCGATGCGGCTGTTGTAATGGCCGGCCTCAATCACGACTACGATACCGAGTCGCGCGACAAGCCCGATATGGCATTGCCATACGGTCAATTGGAGTTAATCAGGGCCGTGGTCAAAGCCAATCCCAATACCGTTGTGGTGATTATTGCCGGCTCGGCGGTCGATATGGCCGGTTTCAATTACCGGGTTCCCGGTCTGCTGTGGGCCTGGTACAACGGAATGGAAGGCGGTAATGCCCTGGCCGACGTTCTGCTGGGAGAGGTCAACCCCTCGGGCAAGATGCCCTTTAGTTTGCCGTTTTGCCTGGATCAGTCCAACGCCCATGCTTTGGGTGAATTCCCCGGCCGCAACAAGAAAGTGGATTATTTCGACGATATTTTTGTGGGTTACCGCTGGTTCGATACCTACGGCATTGCTCCTTTGTATCCTTTTGGTCACGGCTTGTCTTATACTCAATTTGAATACTCGGAATCCCGTGCGGATAAAGAGGAATGGAGTATGAACGAAAAACTTCGGCTCAGTTTGGTCCTCAGCAATACCGGCCGCTTCGACGGAGCCGAAGTGGTTCAATTGTACGTTTCCGACCCGGAATCGGAATTGCCCCGACCCCAAAAGGAGCTTAAGGCTTTTCAAAAAGTTTTCCTGAAAGCCGGCGAAAGCCGTGAATTGGTTTTTGAGTTGCCTATAAGCGATTTGGCCTACTATAACGACATTAAACGGGAATGGCAGCTGGAACCGGGTACGATTAAGTGTTTGCTGGGCTCTTCGTCGAGAGACATCCGACGGGAAATAAGTATTAAGGTCAAATAAGACCTGGAATATCATATTAATAAAGCGCAAGATATATAACTGCTATGAACAAAAACATCAATTGGTCTGAATTGTCGTTTGGCTATCTGCCTACCGACTACAATGTTCGCTGCTATTTTCGCAGGGGCAAGTGGGGAGAACTGGAAGTTTCGTCCTCTGAAAATATTACTATGCACATGGCTGCTACCTGTTTGCATTACGGTCAGGAAGCTTTCGAAGGTTTAAAAGCCTTTAGGGGCAAAGACAACAAAATACGGATTTTCCGTTTGGACGAAAATGCCAAGCGTCTGCAATCTTCGGCCGAAACCATTTTAATGGAAAAATTTCCCCTCGAAATGTTCAGAGAGGCCGTGCTGAAAGTGGTAAAATTGAACGAAGCCTATTGTCCGCCCTACGAATCGGGAGCCTCTCTGTATATAAGGCCTTTGTTGATCGGTACCGGCCCGAGAGTGGGAGTTAAGCCGGCCGATGAGTATTTGTTTGTGGTATTTGTATCGCCTGTGGGTCCCTATTTCAAAGAGGGCTTTAAACCGACCAATATGGTAATTATGCGGGAATTTGACCGTGCTGCTCCTCAAGGTACCGGACATGTAAAGGTCGGCGGTAACTACGCCGCCAGTTTGCATTCCGGCGAAATAGCTCACGCAAAAGGTTATTCGGCTGTGTTGTATCTCGATTCGAAAGAAAAGAAATACATTGACGAATGCGGCCCGGCCAATTTCTTTTTAATCAGGGGCAACAGCTATGTAACCCCGGCTTCGCATTCCATCCTGCCCTCCATTACCAACAAAAGCCTTATGCAACTGGCCGAAGATATGGGCATGGAAGTGATACGCAGGCAAATCCGGGTAGAAGAACTCAACGATTTCGAAGAAGCAGGCGCTTGCGGCACCGCGGCTGTAATCAGTCCGGTAGCAAGGATAGACGATGCGGATACCGGAAAAAGCTATGTGTTTTCCAAAGACGGCAAACCGGGCAAAGTCTGTGAAAAATTATACCATAAACTCAGGGCTATTCAATACGGGGATGAGCCCGATACCTACGGCTGGACTACTATTGTCGAGTGAGGCTGTACCCCTTCTATGGCAAAAAACAAACTGAAAAAATTTGAGGATTTGCGCAACTGGAGCCATGTGTTTGAGTTTCCGCTCAAAGAGGGCCGGCGGCCTGAGTGTGAGTTCAAAGGCCATTGGAGTGCAAGTGTTTTTGGCAACGATCATCCGCTGGTTTTAGAGCTGGGTTGCGGCAAAGGAGAGTACACGGTGGGGCTGGGCCGTTTGCGGCCGGACATGAATTTTATAGGTATAGACATCAAGGGGGCCCGCATGTGGACAGGGGCCCGTCAGGCTAAGGAAGAGGCCCTTGGGAACGTGGCTTTTTTACGTACTCATATTGAGCTATTGAATAGTTTTTTTGCCCCCGGCGAAGTGGCCGAAATTTGGTTGACTTTTCCCGATCCGCAAATGAAGAAAGTACGCAAGCGATTGACTTCAACCTATTTCATGCGTATGTACCAGCAGGTTTTGGCAGCAAACGCTGTCTTGCACCTCAAAACCGACAGTCGTTTTATGTACGAGTACAGCCTTGCCGTCTTAAAGGCCAATGCTTTGCCAATTCATTACCAGACTCAGAATCTTTATTCCGAGTCGCTCCCGGTTCCCGATATACAGACATTTTACGAACAACAATGGTTGTTGCGCGGCATCAGCATCAAGTACCTCCGGTGGTCCATTCCGCCGGTTACGAACTGGAAAGAGCCCGAGGTTGACATTGAGCCGGACGAGTACAGAAGTTTCGGACGAAGTGCCCGCATATTACCAAAAGACAAACAGCTATGAATCTTTATCCTAAATTGATTTTGGACGCCCTGTCCAAAGTGCGTTACCCCGGAACTTCCCAAGACCTGGTTTCTTCCGGTATGGTAGAAGACAACATTCGCATCGAAGGTAATAAGGTGAGTTTTTCACTTATTTTTGAAAAACAAAACGATCCCTTTATCAAGTCGGTAGTGAAAGCTGCCGAAACGGCCATCCTGACTTATGTAGGAGAAGAGGTCGATATAAAAGGGAATATCAAGGTTGTGGTCCGCCCGGCTGCTCCCGTCAAGGAAGAAGAAGCCCTGTTGCCCGGGGTGAAAAACGTTGTTGTTATTGCTTCGGGCAAGGGTGGCGTGGGTAAATCCACTATCACCACCAATCTGGCGGTGGCTTTGGCTGCCGAAGGCTATAGAGTGGGTTTACTGGATGCGGATATTTTTGGTCCTTCCATTCCCAAGATGTTGGATATGGAAGAAGTCAGGCCGGTCATGGAGAATATTTTGGGACGCGACCGAATCATTCCCGAAGAAAAATACGGGCTCAAGGTGTTATCTATAGGATTTTTTGTACAAAAAGAGAATGCCATCGTCTGGCGTGGCCCTATGGCCTCCAATGCCCTGAAACAATTGATAGGAGATACCTATTGGGGTGAATTGGATTATTTCCTCATAGACTTGCCCCCGGGTACCAGCGATATTCATCTTACTTTGGTACAGAATTTGAAACTTTCGGGAGCCATTGTGGTTACCACCCCTCAACAGGTGGCACTGACCGATGCCCGTAAGGCGGTCGATATGTTCCAAAACGAAAAGATCAATGTACCCATCCTGGGTTTGGTCGAAAATATGTCTTGGTTTACTCCGGCCGAACTGCCTCAAAACCGCTATTATTTGTTTGGTAAAGACGGGGGAGCAGAGTTGGCCAAAGAAAGAGGAGTTCCGCTGCTGGGACAGATACCCCTAGTGCAAAGCGTCTGTGAATCGGGCGATGCGGGAAGACCGGCGGCCCTCAACGCCGATACTGTAATGGGGCAGGCTTTCAGGCAGTTGGCTGCTGCTGTTCAGGAGCGTTTGGAAAAACGTTGATGGCAGTTTGCCGGCTTGAATTTTCACCGGTAACTTTGACTTCGTCCTTGTCCGGATTCTTTTCGGCAAGTTCTTCTGCCGTAGAGTCCAATTCGGAATTTATCGCTTCTTCTTCGTCTTCTTCCTCTTCCGGGGGAGGTGGAGCCTGAGGCCCCTGCTTTCTTAGCAGCAAGGCCCAAAGCAGGCCGGCCATGGCTCCCGACAGATGACCTTCCCAGGAGATGTCTCTGTTGAATTCTCCCCAGGGGAACATATTCCAAAAGGTGCTACCGTAGAGGAATACCACTACAAACGATATGGCCATCAGTGGTTTGTGTTCGCGTATCAATCCGCTGAAGAACAAAAAAAAGGAGTAGGCATAAATTAAACCGCTGGCTCCGATATGCCAGTTGGCTCTACCGATCAACCAGGTGAACAGTCCGGAGCTGAGCCATAGCAAAAGGCTGCCTTTCCAAAAGAGTTCCCGGTAGAAATAGTAAAAACACCAACTCAAAACAAAGAGGGGAACGGCATTATTAAAAAAATGTGCCCAGTTTTCGTGGATAAATACCTGTGTGATTATTCCCGGAAGACTGGAGATTTCGCGAGGATAGATGCCTAACCTGTACCAGCTTTCCTGCAAACCGCTTTGCAGGGCCTGTACCAGGGCGAGCAGGAACACGAGCAGAGTGGGAACATAAAAAGAAAGCTTGAAGCGTTTTTTTTCAATATCCATATTGAGATGGAATTTAAAGCCTTAAGTTCAGTATATAACCGATATCTTGCGGGCTATCAGAGCCTTCTGCAGATCGGGCAGGTCGTAGTATTTTGAAGCTTTGGGTACAATGTAGGAGAGCTGCTCTTTGGTTGTGGGATGTTCCAATAGATACTCCCACGAAGGCAGTTCGCTGTGCAGCCTGATTTCCCGGAGGTTATCCAGTAAAAAAGCGGCGTGCAGGGCAGGAGGAACGCATTTTCCGTAGGCTTCCAACTGCAGGTCGCGGCAATTTTTGAGTGTTTCGTGTTGCCCGATAAAGGAGGCCAGCATTAAAATATCGGTGGCACGTTGTCCGACCAAAGTCTTGCCGATGTGCAGCGACATCATGCCTACACTGTATTCCGTATTGAAATATTTGCTTTCGTTGCGTTCGGGTTTATCGCGGCTTTCGCCCAAGCCCCTGAGGTCGGCCAGTAATATAATCTCACCGCTGTTTTGGCAAAGTTGAATGCAGGAGTCTGCTATAAGGCATTTGCCCTGCTCGTGCAGAATAATCCTGACGGCATCCCGTTGCGGTTTATCGGGCAAAAGTAACAGGCAGGGTAGGGGCGTTTCGTTTTCGGCGTGCAGAATATACCTTTCAAATCTTATGCCTTCCAAAACGGTGGATCCGGCTTTTTCCACTCTGACCTCGACCCCGGGGTTTATCCCGGCTAAGGAGATGACTTGCCGGTTTTGTGCTTCTGGGCTCAGTGTGTGAAATTTGGCTCTTGATCCGGCCTGCTCTTGCCAGATTTGTTGATTGCGTGCCGGTGTCAGCAGTTCTCCTTTCGGTAGATAGGTGCTTAAATTTCCTTTGGGCGTGCAGAGCATTTCGTTGGCAGGGATGGGTTCAAAGTCGTAGGCAGGTGTTATGCCGGTTTCCTCTGCAAAAGCCTTTACGGAAGCATAGTCGGCTTTAGAGGAAGGGTTGCGAAAAGTTTGGCCCTTTTGCTCTTTGTTGCAGAGGTACTTGAGGAACCAGGCCAGTACCAGCCTTTGTTTTTCTTCTCCAAAGGCATGGCCGTCGTCGCCGGTGTATAAGAGTACCTGTTCCGGCCGTCCGCAGGCTGCATAGAATTTTTTTAATTCCCTGTAGCCGGCTTCGGCTCCTATACGGTCAACAAAATCGTAGGCTCCGTTGATAATGATCAGTGGTTTAGGGGCAAAAGCCGTTACAAAGTCCACCTGTTCAAGAGCTTTGAGGCCTTCGCCGGGCAAATGCTGACAACCGTCCTGGGGAGCAATCACTTCCATGCTTCTTCGTCTTTGCGTAAAATAACCTCCGATGCCTCCCACCTTGATACGCGTATCGAAGGCAAGCAGATATTCCGCCTGGGTGCCGCCGCCCGAAAATCCGAAACAGCCTATTCTGCTCGTATCGATATCCGGCCGGCTGCACAGGTAGTCGATGGCTCTCAGGTTGTCCCATAATTCGTCTTTGACCATAGATTCACCCACTATCAGTGAATTCATAAGCAAGAGGGTGTGTTCGTTGGTGCCGCTGCCACCACGGGCTGGGTTGTTGCCGTCTTTGTCGATCAACTGAAAACGTTCTCCCTGGCCGGGAGGGTCTACTACCATGGTGGCTATGCCGTTGGCGGCATACAAAGCTGCCTGGTATTGGTAAAACGGCGTTTGTTTGCCTTGGGCTCCGTGTCCGCAAAGCATCAGTACGACAGGGTGTTTTCCGGCTTGACCGGGCAAATAAAGATTGGCGGTGACCCTGCGGTTGGGGCTGCTTTGATAGATGATTTTCTCTAAGCTGAATGCTCCAAAATTGTGGTTGCCGCAATGTTCCACAGCTACGGCCGTGCGATTAGGCATAGGGCCGAGTAAGTCCAGATAAGCTTGTTTTGCTTTATTGCCGTATTCGCGGGCTTCAGCAGCGCTGAATCCGGAACAAAAAAAGGCATCGCGTTCCAGATATTGTTCATATACTTGCCTGAGCAGGTACTTATTGAACATCTGGTCGGCATCGAAAGTAAAGAGCCGGCAGGACCTATTTTGTGCCGACGGGGTTGTAGGCCATAGCAGACCCACAAGAAGTAAAAATAGGAAGCAACGTTTCATGATATCGGGTTTTATAGTCCGTAAAAATACATAATTTTACTACGGCGACGAAGTTTTGTACATTTGCGCTTCCAAACTTCAAGTTATGACTGTTGATTATAGCACGGAATACAGGGAAAGCATTTTAATTAAAAATATATTGCTGGGTCGTAAGTCTCAGGATGTTTTGATCGAAGGCAATCGCTTTACGCGCATCGAAGACAAGATCGATTTATCGGCTAATCGGGTTGTCGAAGGCAAGGGCAAGGCCTTGCTTCCTCCCTTCTACAATGCGCATACCCACGCTGCCATGTCGTTGCTGAGAGGTTGCGCCGAAGATATGCATCTGACGGAATGGCTGAGAGACAAGATTTGGCCGCTGGAAGCCAAGTTGCAGGGTGATGACCACTATGTGGGCACCAGACTGGCTATTCTGGAAATGATCAAATCGGGTACGGTGTTTTTTAGCGATATGTATTTCAATGTTCCCGACACCATTCGTGCCGTAGAAGAAATGGGCATCCGGGCTGCCATCGGAGTTACTTTTCTGGAAAGTAACGGTGCAAAATATATAGAACGGGGCTTGCGCTTGCTCGAAAATCTGCCTGAAACCTCGTCGCGTGTGCAGATCACCGTTGCTCCTCATGCTGTCTATACGGTTAGTGAAGACTTGTTTAAACGTTTGGCGGCTATGGCCCGGGAACGTTCTCTGATTATTCACACCCATTTGGCCGAAACCCGGCAAGAAGTACAGGATTGTATAGCGGCTCACGGCATGAGCCCTGTGCGTTGGCTCGATCATTTAGGCTTGTTGACCCCCAACACGGTGGCGGCACACGTCGTTCACGCAGACGACTATGAATTGGATTTGCTCAGAGATAGAGGCGTTTGGCTGGTGCATAATCCTTGTTCCAACATGAAACTGGGCTCCGGTGTTTTTCGCAGTGCAGACATCATAGAAAAAAAATTAAAGGTGGCCCTGGGTACCGACGGTTGTTCTTCCAATAATAACCTCGACATGCGGGAAGAGATGAAAATCGCCTCTCTTCTGGCTAAAGTACATTACGGCAGCGAAGCGCTGAAGGTTGAAGAAGTTTTTCGTTGGGCTACCTTGAACGCTGCCCGGGCTTACGGCCTGGATGCCGGCGAGATCGCCGTGGGTAAATTGGCCGATGCTTTGATTATCGATTTGAACAATGTGCGTATGGTGCCCTCGTACGATTTACTTTCGAATTGGGTCTATTCGGCCGACAGTTCTTGCATAGACAGCGTGATTTGTGACGGTAAGTTCCTGATGCAGGGAGGCAAAGTGCCCGGTGAGGAACTTATTTTAGAGGCAGCCTTTAAAGCTTCCTCCAGGCTGGCCGCAAAAAACAACCGAAACTAAAACAAGCCGGTCTCTTGAGCAGAAATGCCGGAAACATGCTATATTTGCAGCTTCATTTACAATAGTTATACTTTTATGCCGATTCCATCACGCCGCGGAGCTTTAATGCCCGAATCACCCATCCGAAAGTTGGTTCCCCTAAGCAGGCAGGCCATTGCCAGGGGAGTTAAAATATATCATCTCAACATAGGTCAGCCCGATATAAAGACCCCCCAGGTGGGCTTGGATGCCTTAAAAAAAATTGATCGTTCCATCCTGGAATATACTCCCAGCGAAGGTTTGCTGAGTTTACGCAAGAAACTTGTCGGTTATTATAAGAAGTTCCAAATCGACCTCGATGCCGAGGATATCATAATTACTACCGGCGGTTCCGAAGCCGTGCTTTTTGCCATGATGGCCTGCCTGGATCCCGGAGACGAAATTATTGTTCCGGAACCGGCCTACGCCAACTATACCGCCTTTGCCGTAGCTTGCGGTGCAGTAATCAGGCCTTTTCTGCTGAATATCGAAAACGGCTTTGCCATGCCTCCCGCCGAGGAATTTGAAAAAATGATCACCCCGCGTACCAGAGCGATTCTGATAAGCAACCCCAATAATCCCACCGGTTATCTTTACAGTCGCAAGGAACTGGAGGATATGCGCGACCTGGTAGAAAAATACGATTTGTATTTGTTTTCGGACGAGGTTTATAGGGAATTTTGCTATACCGGGGCTCCTCATATTTCTTGTCTTCACCTTGAAGGCATACGCGACAATGTGATTTTAATAGACTCGGTTTCGAAACGTTACAGTGAATGCGGCATTCGTATAGGTGCTCTTATCAGCAAAAATGAACAGGTTCGTCAAAACGTGATGAAGTTTTGCCAGGCCCGTTTGTGTCCGCCCCTCATCGGTCAGCTGATAGCCGAAGCTTCTCTGGACGTTCACGAAAGCTACATGGAAAAGGTGTACCAAGAATACCTGGGGCGTAGAAATTTTATGATTGAGGCCATAAACAAAATACACGGCTGTTATTCGCCTATGCCCATGGGAGCCTTTTATACCGTAGCCCGTTTGCCCATCGACGATGCAGATCGTTTTTGTGCCTGGTTGCTGGATAGTTTTGAATACGATCGCAAAACCATTATGGTTGCTCCGGCTTCTGGGTTCTATTCAGCCCCCAATGTGGGCAGAAACGAAGTGAGGCTGGCCTATGTTCTGAACAAAGACGATCTGGCCACAGCCATGATGCTGCTGGAAAAGGCGTTGGAAATATACCCCGGACGAACCATTTGATTACGGCGAAAAGCTAGTTCCTGGGCCGTCCAAGGAATTGTTCATAAAATTTGCCTATTGAGTTTAGAATATTTTATAGCTAAACGCTTGTTCTTCAAAACCGAAGATCAAAAGCAGGTTTCCCGGCCGGCGGTACGCATAGCTACCCTTGGTATTGCGACAGGTTTGGCAGTAATGCTGATTTCCGTGTCTGTAGTGGTTGGATTTAAACGTCAGGTGGAAAAAAACATCGTCGGCTTGAGCTCTCATATTCAGGTTACCAGCTACCAGTCAAACTATTCTTACGAAATGGCAGCCATGGACTTGCCCGAACAACTGCCCGAACAACTGAAATCTGTCCCCGGAGTACGTCATGTACAGCGCTTTTCTACCAAGCCGGGCATCATCAAAACGGAAGATTCTTTTCAAACCCTTGTTTTTAAAGGATTTGGTCCCGATTTTGATTGGAACTTCCTTGAGCGCTATCTGCTGGAGGGCAATCTACCCGAATTAAACGACAACCTGCCTTCGACTCAGGTGTTGCTCTCCGCCGAGATTGCCCGACGCCTGAAATTGACCCCCGGCGATAAACTGCTCTGTTATTTTACCCGGGACGAACAATTATACACCCGTCAATGGGAGCTCTGCGGAACCTTTGATACCCACTTTGCGGAATTTGATAAGACTTTTGTTTTGGTCGACGACAGGCAAATTGTCCGGCTGAATGCCTGGGACAGTAATCAGGCCGGCGGCTTAGAAATTTTTGTGGATGATATCAGAGAATTGCCTCAGGTAGAGAGCGAAGTGTATAATTTGCTGTTTCAAACAGGAAATCTGTCGGGAAATGCTTACATGGTACAATCGGTGTATGACTTGAACCCCGACTTGTTTGGCTGGCTTGATCTGCTGGATATGAATGTCTGGTTGATATTGGTGTTGATGATTTTTGTATCGGGTTTTAATATGATTTCCGGTTTGCTGATCCTGATTCTTGAACGTACCAACTTAATTGGAATGCTCAAAGCTATGGGCGCAGACAACGTCTCTGTACGCAAGGTCTTTTTGTATCTTTCGTCCTTTTTGATTGTCAGAGGTATGTTTTGGGGCAATGTAATCGGCTTGGGTTTATGCTCGCTGCAGTATTATTTCCGTTTCCTCAAACTGGATCCGGCTGTCTACTATATTGATGCCGTCCCTGTGGAGATAAATTTGGGCTATATCGTATTACTGAACCTGGGTACTTTATTGGCTTCGTTGCTCATGATTTTGGGACCTTCGGCGCTGGTAGCCAGAATTACCCCGGTGAAAGCCATTCGTTTCGATTAATCTGAAATTTTCTCGCTGATTCTGAAATTTTCCTGTATTTTTGTCGGTACATCGAACACATATGGGAAAAATACTTGATTTGCTCAAAAAGCAAAAATACCTGGTCTCCGATGGAGCCTGGGGAACCTTTTTGCAGGCCAAAGGCTTGCAAGCCGGCACTTGCCCGGAACTATGGAATATTGACCATCCCGAGGCGGTGAAGGACATCGCCCGCAGTTATTTGGAGGCCGGTGCAGATATGGTCGAAACCAACAGTTTTGGTGGAAACTCCTGCAAATTGGAGCATTACGGCCTCGCCGGCCGGGCATATGAAATCAATCGTGCTGCGGCAGCTCTCTCCAGGCAGGCTGCCGGTCCGGACAAAATTGTACTGGGATCGGTGGGGCCGACAGGCAAGTTTCTGATGATGGGCGAGCTAAGTCACGAAGAAATGTTCCAGGTGTTTTACGAACAATGTCAAGCTCTCAAAGAAGGAGGAGCCGATGCCGCAGTGGTAGAAACCATGACCGATCTGGAAGAAGCCGTAATCGCTGTTCGTGCTGCTGTAAAAACAGGCCTTGAAGCGCTTTGCACCATGACCTTCGATCCACTGGCGGGAGGCGGCTACAGAACCATGATGGGTATTTCACCTTCCGATATGATTCAACCCCTGTTAGAAGCGGGGGCCGCGGTGATAGGCAGCAATTGCGGTAACGGTTCCAGGGGAATGATAGATATAGTACGCGAAATCCGCAGTGTGAATACTGAGGTTCCGGTATTGATCCAGGCCAACGCCGGATTGCCGGTTTATAAAGACGGGAAAACCATTTTTCCCGAATCTCCCGAAGAAATGGCGGCCTCCGTTCCCGGATTACTGGAAGCCGGAGCCAATATTATTGGGGGATGTTGCGGTAGTACCCCGGCCCATATCAGAGCTATTGCTGCCCGGATCAGAGAATAAATCGTGAAAATGAAACCTGATTTCGACAAAATTATCGACCGGCGCCACACCAATAGTCTGAAACACGACTCCTGTGATGTGGTCTTTGGCCGTGAAGACGTATTGCCGCTTTGGGTGGCCGATATGGATTTCCCTGTTTCCGAAGCAGTGATAGGGGCCATGAAGAAACGACTGGAACATCCTGTTTTTGGTTATTTTACTCACAGCGAGGCTTTTTATCAGTCCATTGTGGATTGGATGTGCAGGCGTCACGCCTGGGAGATCGATAAAGATTGGATTTGTTTCACTCCGGGGGTGGTTTCCGGTTTGGCTATGTCAGTGCAAGCTTTTAGCCGGCCCGGCGACAAAATAATTGTACAGCCTCCCGTTTATCATCCCTTTTATTACGTGGTCGAGAGACAGGGCCGGGTTTTGCTCTACAATAAGCTGATCCGCGGTGAGGACCAATACTTCATGGATTTTCCCGATTTGGAGGAAAAACTGAAGTCAGGGGCCAAGATGTTGTTGTTGTGCAATCCCCATAATCCGGTCGGCCGAAGCTGGACAAAAGAAGAATTGCAAAGGCTGGGCGAATTATGTCTGAAATATCATTGCCTGGTGGTATCCGACGAGATACATGCCGATTTGATAATGAAAGGCTACCTACACACGCCTATGGCCAGTTTGAGCCCTTCAATAGCCGGCAATACTATTACTTTTATGGCTCCCAGCAAAACTTTCAATCTGGCCGGTATGGCCAGTTCCGAAGCTATAATTTCGAATCCCGTGCTGAGAAAAGCCTTTTTCGATATAAGTAATGGGGCTTTGCATATCAATATGGGTAATACTTTTGGAGACGTAGCCCTGGAGGCTGCCTATACCCATGGCGAAGCTTGGCTAGATGCTTTGCTGGAGTATCTAAACAAAAGTTCAGATTATTTAACCAACTTTATTTCGCAAAAATTGCCGGCTCTGAGGCTTTATCGTCATGAGGCTACCTATTTGATCTGGGTGGATTTTTCTGCATTGGGCATGGAGCATAAAGCCTTACAAAATAAGCTGGTGCACGAGGGCGGATTGGGTTTTAGCGAAGGCAGTATTTTTGGCCCGGGAGGGGAGCAACATATGCGAATTAACATTGCTTGTCCGCGTTCTGTGTTGGAAACAGCTATGGAGCGACTACAGGCTTGTCGCTTTTAAAGAAAAAAAATTATCTTTGCTGAATGCAAAACTTTTTATCAACAAATTGAATAATTCTATCGCTATGAAAAAACACCTTCTTATCCTGACAGTTGTCTTCGGTATTGCCGCGATGACTGTATCTGCAGAAAAGGCCAATGTGGTTGTAAACGCCGACCAACCGGGTGCTCAAATCAGCAAGCATATTTACGGACATTTTGCTGAACATTTGGGTAATTGTATTTACGGTGGCATCTGGGTGGGGCCGGAATCGTCTATCCCCAACACCGATGGTTATCGCAACGACATAATTACGGCTCTCAAACAAATTCAGATACCCAACCTGCGTTGGCCCGGGGGTTGCTTTGCCGATGAGTACCACTGGAAAGATGGTATCGGACCCAGAGCAAGCCGGCCCAAAATGATCAATACCCACTGGGGCGGAGTGGTCGAAGATAACTCTTTTGGTACCCATGAATTTTTGAATTTTTGCGAATTGATAGGTACCGAGCCTTACATTTGCGGTAATGTGGGCAGCGGAACAATCGAAGAAATGTCCAAGTGGGTGGAATACATCACTTTCGACGGAGAATCGCCCATGGCTAACCTGAGGCGCGAGAATGGACGCGACAAACCCTGGAAAGTGAGATTCTGGGGTGTCGGCAACGAAAACTGGGGTTGCGGAGGAAATATGACCCCTGAACACTACGCGAACTTATACAAGAATTACGCCACTTACTGTCGTAATTACGGAGACAACCGCTTGTTCAAGATTGCCGGCGGAGCCAATTCGGCCGATTACAATTGGACCGAAGTGATGATGAGAAACGTCGGCGCCGGTCAAATGTGGGGCCTTTCATTACATCATTACACTGTCCCCAAAGGCTGGGGTCCCGGAGGTAAGGGATCTGCCACCGATTTTACCGAAGAGGAATACTTCACCACCATGGAGAAGACGTTGTTTATGGATGAGCTGATCGGCAGACACGTGGCCATAATGGACAGGTACGATGCCCGCAAAAGAGTTGCCCTTTGTGTAGACGAATGGGGAGCCTGGTACGATGTAGAACCCGGCACCAATCCCGGCTTCCTCTATCAGCAAAACACCCTGCGCGATGCTTTGCTGTGTGCGGCCAACATGAATATTTTTCACAAATACTGTGATCGTGTCCGCATGGCTAACATTGCACAAATGGTGAATGTCTTGCAGTCCATTATTCTGACCAAAGACGATAAGATCGTGCTGACACCTACCTATCATATTTACGATATGTACAAAGTGCATCAGGACGCCACTTTGATTCCCGTCGAAATACTGAGCCCGGTGTACAAGCTGGGGAACAGATCTTTGACGGCTTTGAGCGTCAGTGCTTCGAAAGATACCCAGGGTGTGATACATATCTCGATAGTCAACATTGATCCCAGCAACGATATTGAAGCCTCTTGCCTATTGAAGGGAGTGGATGCCAAAAACGTGGACGGAGTAATATTGAGTTCCGGTAATCTTACGGACAAAAATACCTTTGAAGAGGCTCAGAAAGTCGTACTTAAGGAGTTCAAAAAGGCCAAAATAAACAAGGGAGAATTGACTCTGACGGTTCCCGCCAAATCTGTAATAACTCTGGCCATTCAATAATCGGCCATTCAATAAATAATGTAACGGGGTGTGAGGACATCCCAAATAAGCTACAAGATGCGGACATACAATTTTTTAGCATTCGATCTGGGAGCCACCAGCGGGCGAGCCATTTTAGGAACGCTGGGCGGAGGTAAACTCGAAACGAAAGAATTAACCCGGTTCCCCAATCTTATTATGCCTATACACGGCAAGTCGTACTGGAACATTTTCGGACTCTATGAGTCTCTCAAAGCGGGATTAAAAGCTGCCGCCGCAACCGGACAGAAAATCGATGCCATTGGTATCGACACCTGGGGCGTAGATTTTGTCTATGTCGGCAAAGACGGTACTTTCCTGGGTTGTCCCCGGGCCTATCGCGATCCTTACACCAATTCCATTCCCGAAAAGTATTTTAAACTGATTCCCCGTAAAGAAGTATACAAACGGACGGGCATTCAGATTATGAATTTTAACAGTTTGTTTCAACTTTATGCTGCCAAACTGGAGAAATCATCTGCCCTGGAGGCAGCCGACAAGATTTTGTTTATGCCCGATGCTCTTTCGTATATGTTGACCGGAAAAATGGTTTGCGAATACAGCATTGCCTCCACTTCGCAGATACTGAATCCAAGAACCAGAAAGTTTGATCCTTCTCTGCTCGAGGTTGCCGGTATCAATCCGGACATATTGCCCGAAATAACCGATCCGGGTGTGGTGATTGGTCCGCTCTGCGATGCCCTGGCCGAAGAAAGCGGATTGGGCAAAGTTCCGGTTATTGCCGTGGCCGGACACGACACGGGCTCTGCTGTGGCTTCGGTGCCGGCCGAAAACGAATGTTTTGCCTACCTGAGTTCCGGCACCTGGTCGTTGATGGGTATTGAAGTCAGAGAGCCCATTATCAACGAAGAGACTTTTCAAATGAACTTCACCAACGAAGGCGGGGTAGACGGTACCACCCGTTTCCTGAAAAACATCACCGGCATGTGGTTGCTGGAACAATGTCGCAAGGAGTGGAAAAAGACGGGAGTATCCTATTCCTATCCCACTATTGTGGAGCTGGCATCATCGGCCGATGGTTTCCGTTCGCTGGTAGATCCCGACGATCCCTCTTTTGCCAATCCGGCAAATATGGTCAAGGCCATTGTTGATTTCTGTACAGCTACCGGCCAGCCTGTACCCCGGAATCACGCACAATTCATTCGTTGTATTTTCGACAGTCTGGCGCTCAAGTACAATTATGTTTTGGGTAAACTGCAACAAGTGGCCAGTTTCAAAATCGAAAAACTGCACATCATCGGAGGAGGTGCCCAAAACCGGCTGCTTAACCAGTTTACATCCAATGCCATCGGACTGCCGGTAGTGGCAGGTCCTGTGGAGGCTACTGCTATAGGTAATGTGATGATGCAGGCTAAAGCGCTGGGAGTGGTCGGGAACTTGCAGGAGATGCGTACGCTGATATCCTCTTCTATTGCCACCGAAGTCTTTCTGCCTCAAGACGCTACTACCTGGTCGCTGGCTTATCAAAAGTATTTGAATATCATCAAAAAATAAACATTAATCCTTTAAAACGAATATTATGGTAAAAGAAAAACTCGTTCAACAGGCATACGAAATTGCCAGGGAACGTTATGCAGCTCTTGGTGTCGATGTCGATGCCGCTTTGAATAAACTCCAGAAAATATCCTTGTCTCTGCATTGCTGGCAGGCCGACGATGTCAGTGGATTTGAAAATCCCGACGGAGAGTTGACCGGCGGTATTCAGTCTACCGGAAATTATCCCGGCAAGGCCAGGAATATCGATGAATTGCGGGCAGATATTAAAAAAGCCACCTCTTTTATACCCGGAAAACACCGCTTGAGTCTTCACGCCATTTATGGTGATTTTCAGGGGAAATTTGTTGAACGCGACCAGCTGGAACCCAAACATTTTGCAAGCTGGATGCAATGGGCCAAAGAAAATGAAATGAAGTTGGATTTCAACTCCACCTCTTTCTCTCATCCCAAAAGTGAAGCGCTCACCCTGTCGAGCCCCAAAAAAGAAATCCGTGAATTCTGGATTGAACATACTAAACGTTGCCGGGCTATTGCCGAGGCTATGGGCGTTTACCAGGGTTCTCCCTGTGTAATGAATCTTTGGATTCACGACGGCTCAAAAGATATGACCGTCAATCGTCTGGAATACCGTCGCATTCTGGAACAATCGCTCGATGAAATTTTTGCACAGAAGTACAACAACATGAAGGATTGCATCGAATCCAAATTATTTGGTATCGGTGCGGAATACTATACAGTGGGATCTCACGATTTCTATCTGGGTTATGGGGTTAAGAATCAAAAGATTGTTACCCTCGATACCGGCCACTTCCACTTGACCGAAAGTATAGCCGACAAGATTTCCTGCCTGCTGCTGTTTACCCCCGAAATCATGTTGCACGTTTCCCGTCCCATACGCTGGGATTCCGACCACGTGACTCTTATGAGCGACGACACCCTCGAATTGGCCAAAGAAATTGTACGTGCCAATGCTTTGGATCGTGTTAATATTGGTCTTGACTATTTTGACGGATCTATCAACCGTATCGGAGCCTATGTCATCGGTAGCCGTGCCACTCAAAAATGCTTCCTGCATGCTTTGCTCGAACCCATCGAAATCCTGAGAAAATACGAAAGTAAGGAACAAGGTTTCGAACGTCTGGCTTTGCTCGAAGAATGCAAAGGCTTGCCTTGGAACGCCGTTTGGGATTATTTCTGCCTGAAGAACAACGTTCCCGTGGGAGAAGATTTCATTCCCGAGATTCAGCAATACGAAAAAGAAGTAACTTCTAAACGCTGACCATGAATACGCTGATAGGTTTGCTGGTGATTGCCGTCGGCAGTTTCGGGCAGTCCAGTTCTTATGTACCCATCAACAAGATTAAGAATTGGTCGTGGGAAAGTTTCTGGCTGGTTCAGGGGGTGTTTGCCTGGCTGATTTTTCCCTTTTTGGGAGCCCTGCTGGCAGTACCTCAGGGGTCGACATTGGGCGCTTTGTTGAGTGTTGATCCCGCTGCTTCGTGGAAAGCCATAGGCTTTGGCGCCCTTTGGGGCGTGGGCGGCCTGACTTTCGGACTCAGTATGCGTTACCTGGGCGTTGCCCTGGGACAATCCATAGCATTAGGTACTTGCTCTGCTTTTGGAACCTTGATTCCGGCTTTGTTTTTTGATAAACAGGATTTGCTTCACGGGGACGGCCTGATTCTTTTACTGGGTGTTTGTATAACACTGGTCGGTATCGCCGTAATCGGCTATGCCGGTGGCCTGAGAGCTCAAAACATGACCGAAGAGCAAAAGAAAGCAGCTATTAAGGATTTTGCTTTGACCAAAGGTTTGTTGGTGGCATTGCTGGCCGGTGTAATGAGTGCTTGTTTTGCTCTGGGACTCAGCGCAGGACAACCCATTGCAGACGCAGCCAAAAGTGTTGGTGCCAATGATTTGTTTGCCACTCTCCCGACCACTCTTATGGTAACTTTAGGCGGTTTTTTCACCAATGCCGTTTATTGTTTGTCGCAAAACGCCAAAAATAAGAGCTTCAAAGACTACACTTCAAATAGCCGTAAAATATGGGTTAATAACCTGTTTTTCTGCTCTTTGGCAGGATTACTCTGGTATTCTCAATTTTTCGGTTTATCCGTCGGTAAAAGTTTCCTGGCAGAGAATGCCATTATGCTGGCTTTCTCGTGGAGTATACTGATGGCCTTGAACGTTACCTTCAGCAATGTCTGGGGAATCTTGCTCAAGGAATGGAAAGGAGTATCAACCAAAACCATTGTCGTTTTGATTCTGGGCTTGTTTATTTTGGTCTTTTCCGTCTTTTTCCCGAATCTGTTTTAGCAGGCGGCAAATCTATGTACACAGGGCGTCCCACAAAGACGCCCTGTTTTTATTCCATTTGCTTGATCAGGGTTTCCCGAATCAGTTTGCGTAATTCCAATTTTTGGGCATCGACTATCCTCCGGCTTACCGGGCGGTAATTTTCGGGGTATTTACAGGCGGCCGGCCTGATCTTAAGGTCGTCCATAGTGCCGCTGATGTTTACACCCAGGCGCATGGGCAGCGGGCTTTCGAGCAAAGAAATATGATAATCGAAACTCATGTCGAGGTTGTGGCGGCCTCCCACGACAGCTTTGTATTTATCCATCACTATGGTAAACGGATACACATCCACTTCGTTTTTGAATACCGTGAATTCGGCGCTCAGGCTGTCTATTTTGTTTTCTGTCTTTTTGTTGAACATCAGAATGTTGGAGATTTTTCCAAAGGTTTCGCTGTCCATCAACACCAGGTTGTCGCCCCGTATGGAGGAGGCTCCCCTCAGGGTGGATTTTTTTAGGTTGTAGTTTTTATCGAGGTAAGTTTCGGCAGCCAGATGAAATTCGCCCTGGCCCTTGAAGGAGCTCAGCATGGGCATAATGGTGTCCAGGTCGGGAAACATGCTTAGCAGTTCGTCAATCTGAATGTCAACCATATGATAGTCGAGGCCCAGGTAGAGGTGATTGGGGCGGGGTGAGCGGTATAAGGCCGTCAACTTGAGTCTGGCGGCGGCGCTGACAAAACCGATTTCTTCGAGCACCAGAGCATCGTCCTTGACGTAAAGTCTTCCGGTGAGGTTGGTGGCGATTTGATTGCCCACATAGGCATTCATAATGCTCGTATTCACGTTAAGGTCTATGTTTTTCGGAACCAAAAAGGGGCCGGATGCTACTGTGCTGTCTGCCGGTGTTGCTTCCCCTCCGCTGCTCCCCGTATTATGCGCTTGCGCTTCTTCTTGTTCGCTGCCCCCCGTATTATGCGCTTGTGCTACTTCTTTTCCGCTACTTCCCGTATTGTACGCTTGTGCTGCTTCTGTTCCGGCGTTTTCTTCGTTTTCCGTTTCTCCCAGTCCGCTGGTGAGCTTCATCAACTGATTGACGTCGGTAAGGTTGGAAACGAAGTTGAGTTCTGCCTTGAGGCTGCCGGTATTATTCAGGTAATCGCCGATATGCAGCACATTGCCCATAAGTTGAAAATCGGAATTGCCCAGTTGGATCCGGCTGTCGATAATACTGAAGACTTCGTTGCTGTAGTTGAAGCGAATGTCGGGGATAAAAATTTTCTCCGAGATGGCGGTCAATTCAATGTCGCCTTCCTGCAAGTAGACTTCCAGTTTGGGATTCCAACGCAACAAAAGCTGCTCCTTAGTATTGTCTTCGTATGCCTCTGCTCTGATTCCGAGGGATTCGGTTTTGACGACTTCCTGTCCGTAACGCAGGTTTAGGGCAGAGCTGGAGTAATCGGCTTTGAAAAAGGCTCTGCTTTTTTCCTCCTCCTGGCCTTTCATTTGCAGCCTGGCCACCGGGTTTTTGATATTCACCCGGACACTGTCCATTTGACCGTAAAGCTGCTCGGCTTCCACGTCGAAATGGAGATCAGAAACAGCGGTACTGTCAACAAAATCCATCTGCATGGCAATTTCTGCTTTTGGATTGACTATGTCCGCCGCTATTTGATTGTACCAAACCAAGGCCTTTTCGGCTTTCAGTTTGCTTGAGAAGGCAACACTGTCGGTAGTGCTCATCACATCGGAGAGTTCGAAATAAACCTTGGCCTGTTGCAGCTCCGCTTTCAGGCTGCTGTCCATGCCGGCAGATAATAAAGGGCATTGGTAGAGATGGGCGTTGAGCAACGAGGTGAGACTGTTGTCGTTGGGAATAGTTAGATTCAGTCTGCCACGGGACGTTTCCAGCCTATAATCCCGGTAGCGTCCTTTAAAATTTTGCAAAAGCAAATCGGTCTGCATATGCATTTGCTGCAGATTCAATTCCATCAGTTCTGAAAGAAAAAACCGAGCTTTACCTGGACCTTTTGCCCTGCCAATCAGGCTGATGTCCATATCTTCGGGCAAGAAGCCTGCTGTTTCCTGCAGGTCAAGATCCAGGGCCATATCGAGATCAATATGCATATCGTCTCCCAGCAAATCATTGATAAAAATTCCACCCTCCAAACTTGATTTTCCGGTATGAGCTTTTGCTTCCCGAAGCACAACATAAGAAGCCTTTTTATGGTTCATATCAACAAACAGCTCTACCTCGGAAGAAAGATCTTTTAATTCAACGGCAGGATCATCGTAGCTGAAAAAACCGTTCTTCAAAGTGCCAAACAATAGAATTTCGGGCATTAGGCTGTCGTTGTACAAACCCTTTATTTTGCCTTGAAATCCGAAGAGCCCGTCCACGAAGACGCCCTCCGGCAAGGCGTCCGCAACCGGAGGCAATAATTGCAGGCTTGGTTGAATGGCTGCCTGTGCTGTTTCAAAACCCAGGTCAAACAAAAGCCCCTGATCATGCAGTGCAATTGAACCGCTGCTTTGAAGGCGGAAATGGTTAAGAGCCAGCAAAGCTTTTGTCAGGTTTAACTTATTATCTTCGAAATAAAACGGAAGTTCCATTTTCAGGCTGTCCCTGTCGAGGTAGCTTGCTCCGTCCATTTCCAGGCTCAGGTCGGGGCTGGACAGGCAGAGCATTCCCTCGGCCATTTGCTCCCGGTACTTCAGATTCAGGTCGAGGTTCAGCCCGTTTGCCAGGGCAAGTATGCTGTCGGCCTCATCAACATACATAATTCCGAATTCCTGCAGCTCGAAAAAACCCAGCTGAACAGATTCAAAAGGCAGAGTCAGGGCTGTGGTATCTTCGGGATCGCTTTCCAGATTAAGGACAGCAAAATTGGACTTTCCGTTGCTGTCAATGTAAGCGTAGAAGTTCAGGCGGTCGATGAGAAAAGTATCAATAACCAGTGCCCGCTGTGTGAGTAATTTCCCCAAATGTACGGAAGCCTTTATTTGTTTAAGTCCCAGCAGAGTATCGTTGGGAGCACCGGGAAAGGGATTGAGCAGACTTAGTTCCTTGATGCTAAGTTCCATCTGGGGGAAGTTGTCAAACAGATCCAGGTCGATGCTTCCTATTTCTAAGGAACAGTTCAGGTATTTTTCTGCCTGAGTTTGTACCATGGAATGAAGGCTTTTGGGATGCAACAACAAGACCAGTACCACAATAAAAACCAGCACCGGCAAACCGATGATGCATGCCAGTATCCTGATTATTATTGGGTGGGTCTTTTTCATAAATCAGGTACTAAGTCTCGGAAAGCTCCTGTTAGGAGCTGCTTTTGGTAAAACTGTAAGTTTTACCAAACTCGTCCTCGTATTTTAAGTTGGTGGCCGTAAGTTCGGTAACTGTATATACTTTGGGCACCACTCCTCCAACCTCCAAAATGTGCATATGAGTGAGGGTGGAGTAGACCAAAGTCCAGGTAAATGCCTGAGCCTCTTGTTCTGTTACGTCGTCGGCTGTGTCCCAGGTTAGTCCTGTACCATCCTCATTGTAGCGGTAGTATTCGGTACCGGAAACCCATTTACCTATCAGCAGTGAAGAATCGTATTCTGATTCCGTAATACAGGAAGTCGATACGTAGCTGACAAAAAAAATGGTCCAAAAAAATAAGCTTGTTTTGTGTTGTGATTTTTTCATAGCGCAGGTTTATTTCTTTTTGGGTGGGCTTTTTCTGATCATTTTGCGCCCCTTTTTTATATTGGTTTCTTTGGCTTGTTTTTCGATAAGATCGAGACAGTCTTGGTAGCTGAGTGTAGCCGGGTCTGTTTTTTTGGGGATTTTATAATTCTGTCCTTTTTTGCTTATGTAAGGTCCGTAGCGACCATTGAGAACCAATAATTCCGGATCCTGTTCAAAGCTGAGAATGATTTTTTTCCGGTCCTCTTCCCGTTTGTCTTTAACCAGTTGGATGGCCTGCTCCAAACTCACTTCGAGAGGATCGAATTCTTTGGGCAGGGAAACAAATTGATTATCATGCCGTACATAATTGCCGTAACGTCCGCTGCCCACGCTTAGACTTTTACCCTCGAAAGATCCCAGTTCGCGGGGAAGCTTAAACAAAGCCAGAGCTTCTTCCAGGTTGATACTGTCCATGCTTTGCTCTTTTCGCAGGGAGGCAAACAAAGGTTTTTCTTCGTCTTCGGCCGTGCCTATTTGTACCAGGGGTCCGAAACGACCTATGCGTACCGATACCGGACGGCCGCTTTTAGGATCTTTACCTAAAAGCCGGCTGCCCACTTTGGGTCCGGAATAAGCAGTGGCTTCCTGCACTGCCGGATGGAAATCTTTGTAAAATTGGTCTATCAATTCTACCCACTCCAATTCGCCCTCGGCAATCTGGTCGAAATATTTTTCCACATTGGCCGTAAATTGGTAGTTCATAATGTAGGGGAAAGATTCCAGAAGAAAATCGTTGACCACCATACCGACATCGGTGGGAAAGAGTTTGGCTTTTTCTACTCCGCTCATTTCGGTTTTGGTCTTATCGTTGATTTGTCTTGTTTTAGACAGCTCCAGCAGGTTGTACTGGCGTTTTTCACCTTCCCGGTTGCCTTTTTCGATGTATTCCCGTTGTTGGATGGTGGAAATAGTCGGAGCGTAGGTCGAAGGCCTTCCGATGCCCAATTCTTCGAGTTTACGAACCAAAGAGGCTTCGGTATAGCGTGGCGGTTTTTGGCTGAAACGTTGAACAGCCTGGGCCGTATCCAAATTCAGTGTTTGTTGGAGCTGAACAGAGGGCAGCAATTTGCTGCCGGTGTTTTCGGCTTCATTTTCTTTGTCGGGATATTCGTAGACCTTCAGAAAACCTTCGAAAGTGACAACTTCTCCGCTGGCGGTGAACAACTGATTTCCATTGGAATGACTAATGGTAATGGTGGTTTTTTCCAGACGTGCATCTGCCATTTGAGAGGCGATGCTCCTTTGCCAAATGAGTTCATATAATTTCTTTTCGGGCCCGGAGGCATCAACGCTGTGTACACTCATATAGGTCGGACGTATGGCTTCGTGCGCTTCCTGGGCACCTTTGCTTTTGGTCTGGTATTGCCTGGTTTTGACGTTATCTTCACCGTACAGGCGGGTGATTTCGGCTTTGGCGGTATTGATGGCCAGCGAAGATAGATGGACCGAGTCGGTACGCATATAGGTGATTTTTCCCGATTCATAGAGCGATTGGGCTACCCGCATGGTCTGAGCTACCGAAAACCCGAGTTTACGGGCGGCCTCCTGTTGCAAAGTAGAGGTGGTAAAGGGTGGAGCAGGTGAGCGCCTGAGGGGTTTGGTGCTGATATCTTCCACTTTGAATGTGGCTGTTTTAAGCAATTCCAGCAAGGCAAGAGCCGTTTCTTTTTGTTCTATTTTTTCGGGAAATTCAGCTTTAAGTTCCGTTATGCTACCATCGACATTAGGCACCAGAAAAACAAGGCTCAGCTTATAAAAGCTTTCCGAATTGAATTGCTGAATTTCTCTTTCCCGCTCCACGACCAGTCGAACAGCTACCGATTGTACCCTTCCGGCAGAAAGTGCCGGTTTGATCTTTTTCCAAAGTACCGGCGATAATTCAAATCCCACTATGCGGTCGAGTACGCGCCGGGCTTGCTGTGCATTTACCAGGTTGAGATCGATGTTGCGGGGTTTTTTGATGGCGTTTTCGATGGCCTCTTTGGTGATTTCGTGGAATACGATACGTTTAGTATTCTCTTCTTTAAGATTGAGCACCTCAGACAAATGCCAGGCGATGGCTTCACCTTCGCGGTCTTCGTCGGAGGCCAGCCAAATAGTTTCTGCTTTTTGAGCTGCCGATTTTAATTCGCCCACCAGTTTTTTCTTTTCCGGAGAAATTTCATAGACCGGTTTGAAATTATTTTCAATTTCAACACCTAAATCTTTTTTTCTCAGGTCACGAATGTGCCCAAAACTCGACATTACTTTGAAGTCTTTTCCTAAAAACTTTTCGATGGTTTTGGCTTTTGCCGGGGATTCTACTATAACTAAATTCTTTTGCATTAAAGAGCGCTTTCAATTAATTCGGAACTATTTATCCGGAAGTTCAACATCACAAAAAAAAGAGGGCTTAAATCCAATTATTCACCAATTCACAGCTGTAAAAACGGCGCAAAATTAGTAAAAACAGTTCAGTGTCGGGTTATTTTTCTGAAAATTTATGCAGAAATCAGCATATGCAAGACCTTATTCTTCTTCATACCAACTCGCGTAGAATCGGTAATTGTCTGAAATTCTTTTATTGATCGTATTGGTTTGTTCTGCGTCGGCAAACTTGACAAACTTGGCCGGGACACCGGCATAGACACTGTAGGGTTCAACCCTGGTTCCACTGAGCACTACCGAACCTGCTGCAATTATGGCCCCCTCTCCGATGACGGCATGATCCAGCACTACAGCCCCCATTCCTATAAGTGCAAGTTTCTCAATTTTAGCTCCGTGTATGGTGACGTTGTGACCGATGGAAACATTGTCCCCGATTTCTATGACAGATTTTTGATACAGGGTGTGCAGCACGGAGCCGTCCTGTATATTCACGTTGTTTCCTATACGTATGGAATTGACGTCTCCCCGTAGAACCGTATTGAACCAGATGCTGCAGCCCTCGCCCAATACCACATCCCCAATAATACTTGCGTTCTCGGCCAAATAGCAATTCGGCCCGATTACAGGGTCGAAGCCCCTGACTGATTTTATTAATGCCATGTTATACTTCCTTTGTTTTTAGAGCCAGCCAGGCTTTTTCTTCTTCGCTCAGAAAGGCTGAAAGCCGGTTGTAGACAAAACGGTGGTAAGCGTTTATCCAGTCGATTTCCTGCCCGGTATAATATTTTTTTTCAATGGCCTTAAGTTCCAAGGGACACAGACTAAGGGTTTCGAAACCCAGGAACTGCCCGAATTCGGATTCTCCTTTTTCAATTACCAGCATCATATTCTCTATACGCAGACCGTATTTTCCGGCGCGGTAAATGCCGGGCTCGTTGGACATGACCATACCGGCTTTGATCAGTTCGGGATTTTCTTCCATGCGTATGCTCTGGGGGCCTTCGTGCACATTTAGGAAATGCCCTATGCCGTGACAGGTGCCGTGTCCGTATTGAAGCAGGTCTTTCCAGAGAAACTGGCGGGCCATAATGTCCAGTTGAGAGCCTCTGGTATGGGTGGGGAATATACATTCGGACAGGGCAATATTGCCCTTGAGAATGCGGGCATAATCCTGTTTGAATTCCTCGGGAGTGGCTCCCCGGTAGAGTGAAAAAGTCCGGGTAATGTCGGTAGTGCCCTCGAGGTATTGGCCTCCGGTATCTACCAGTAGGTAACCATCGGGCAAAATTCTGGCTTTGGTACTCTCCGAAGGACTGTAGTGAACAATGGCTCCGTGTTCGTTGTAACTAATGATGGAATAGAAACTGTCTCCTTTGCAGTGATCCTGTTCCAGTCTGAATTCGCTCATTTTGCGGACCAGGTCGGTCTCGTAGAACTCTTTTCCTTGTTCCAAAGCAGCTTCGAACCAGCGCCAGAAACGAACCAAGGCCACCCCCTCTTTTTGCATGGCGGTACGAAATCCGGCAATTTCGACCGGATTTTTGATTGATTTCAGAGTTGTTGTGGGAGCAGTACCTTCCACCCGGCGGCAATTTGAGGGTATATGTTTGTAAATGAAATAGTTGATACGTGCCGTGTCTGTAAAGACTCCGGAACCTGCCGGAAGTTTACTTAAATCTGCATACAGAGCCGAATAGTCACGTAGTTGAATATTGTTTTCTTTGAGATAGGCCAGCGTGCTTTCGCCTATTTTGTTCTTGTCGGTGTATAGGTTCGCGATGTCCGGGCCGATCAGGGCAAAAGCAAGACCTACCGGATTGAAATCCACGTCACTGCCCCTTAGGTTAAACAGCCAGGCGATATCGTCCAGACCGCTGACGGGCAGATAGTCTGCTCCCTGACGACTGAGCTCGGCTCTGAGTTCCGAAAGTTTTTCTTTTACGCTCTTGCCGGCATAGCCGACAGGGAAAACATAAAAAGGGGAATCCGGTAAATCCGGCCTGTCGGGCCATACCCGGGTGTAAGGTTTGAAATCGTCGACCAATCTTACCCCGTGTTTATTGAAGACCTGGATCATTTTGAGCACTTCGCGGGCGGCGAATACTTCTCCGTCGATACCGGCCGAACGATAATTCATTTCAGCTATCCATTCGGGAATGCCGGGAGTTTCGGGCAGGGTGGTTTTAAACAAATCGATACCACTGCCCCTGAGTTCCTGTTCCGCCTGAAGGTAATACCTGGAGTCTGTCCATAAGCCGGCTTTGTCCTTGCCTACTACCAGAGTTCCGGCACTACCCGTAAACCCCGAGAGGTATTTTCTGAATTTAAAATGCGAGGAAACGTATTCTCCCTGATGGCTGTCTGAGGTTGGAATTATGCAGGCTTCTATGGCATTGGTCTCCATCAGATTTCGTAATGCCGCCAATCTTTTCGGAATGCTGTTGTACATTATATTAAGGTATATGGTCGGTTTAGTAAAAGTGCAAAGGTAGTAAAAAAACAGCTTTTTAACTTCCGGCTCTTAATTGAATTTTGGGTAGTAAACATAAAATATTTTCGAAAGATTCTGAGTTTTTTTTGTTTACTGATTTGTTTTGTCTACTTTTGCAGGCCGAATTAAAATCATTTTATACAAAACACGATTATGATCATTGTTCCCGTCAAAGAGGGTGAAAACATCGAAAGGGCTTTGAAGAAGTTCAAACGTAAATTCGAAAAAACAGGAACCGTTAAAGAACTAAGAAACAGACAAGCTTTCAGAAAGCCTTCGGTTGTCAAACGCCAGCAAAAAATGAAGGCTGTTTACGTTCAACAGTTGCAACAAAACGAAGAGTAAAACAGACAGAAAAACACTTAAAATTAGGTCTGTTTTTTTGTTGTTCTGAAATAGCTTTGCTATATTCGTTGCGGAGCAATTTTTCAAGCAGCGCCTGTGTGGGTAGAGCAATACATACAATATTTACGGTATGAGAAAAATTATTCTTCTCATACTGTTTTTGCCTATAAACGCGATTTGGAACAATTCCTTGCCTTTGCTTCCGACACTTTTCAACTGGAACATCCCTCAGACATCGACGCCGATATTATCAGAGCATGGATGCTTGCCTTAATGGAGAAGGGCGACACTGCCCGTTCCGTGAATCGCAAACTTTCTTCTCTCCGGTCGTATTGGCGTTATCTGTTGCGTCAGGGTTTAGTGACATCCAATCCCACACAAAAAGTGCTGACACCCAAAATTAAAAAGGCTCTTCCTTCTTTTTTAAAAGAGGAGGAATTAAACGACTTACTCGATAAAGCCAGGGAGGAAGGACAGACTGATTCCTTTACCGAAAGCCGTGATAATCTGATTTTAGAGATGTTTTGTCTTACGGGTATCCGGCGGGCCGAATTAATTGGTCTTAAAACCGGAGACGTAGACATAGGCTCGGCTTCGCTCAAGGTTACGGGAAAGCGCAATAAACAGCGTATTTTGCCCTTTGGAACCGCTCTAAAAAAGTCAATAGAAAATTATTTGGTGTTACGCAGCGATTATCTGGATAAACTCGAAGATTACCCGGAAGTGGAGCCGCCCTTTTTTATCAATGCCAAAGGACGGGCTCTGAATCCTCGTCGGGTATATAGTCTTGTCAATAAAAAATTAGCAGAAGTGGGCAATTTGTCTCAAAAAAGCCCGCATGTGCTCAGGCATACATTCGCCACCACCTTATTAAACAGGGGAGCCGAACTGAATGCAGTCAAGGAACTCCTGGGGCATGCCAGCTTGTCTGCAACGGAAGTGTATACCCATACTACTTTCGAAGAATTGAAAAAAGTGTATAAACAAGCCCATCCAAGGGCAGAAAATTGAAAAGGAGAATAATTATGGAAATTAGAATTCAATCCGTGCGTTTTGATGCGACCAGTGCTTTAGAGAAATTTATACAAAAAAAGGTGGCCAAGCTGGCTCAGTACTACGAAGGTATCTTGTCGGCCGAAGTAACTCTGAAAGTAACTAAACCCGAAACTGTCGCAAACAAAGAAGCCTTGATCAGGCTTAATATTTCAGGCCGGGATTTGTTCGCTTCCAAAACCTGTGACACTTTTGAGGAATCTATCGACGAAGCTGTGGAAGCTTTGGAGAAACAATTGAAGAGACATAAAGATAAAATCCGGAGTAAATAAAATTTCAAAAATTGTTTTGTGGTTAAAAAATATTGCCTACATTTGCAGCCGTTTCTCTAAAAGGGAGTTTTAGGGCATGGTTGCTTCGACGTAATCGTGTAAATTGAAGGAATTGGGGCAGTTACCAGAGTGGCCAAATGGGGCAGACTGTAAATCTGCTGGTTGATACCTACGGTGGTTCGAATCCATCACTGCCCACAAATTATTTTTAAGGGGATCGGTTTTTTGGAATTATTGAACCCAAAAATATTTTGCGGGAATAGCTCAGTTGATAGAGCATTAGCCTTCCAAGCTGAGGGTCGCGGGTTTGAGTCCCGTTTCCCGCTCTTGCCTGTGTAGCTCAGTGGTAGAGCACTTCCTTGGTAAGGAAGAGGTCCCGAGTTCAAATCTCGGCACCGGCTCAAACAGTATAGATAGATTACTTACTTATTTTAATTTTCGATTATGGCAAAAGAACATTTTAACAGGACTAAACCCCACGTCAACATCGGTACGATTGGTCACGTGGATCATGGTAAAACCACATTGACTGCCGCTATCACTACGATTTTGGCAAAAAGAGGACTTTCCGAAGTTAAATCTTTCGATCAGATTGACAACGCACCGGAAGAAAAGGAAAGAGGTATTACAATTAATACATCGCACGTTGAATATGAAACCGAAAATCGTCACTACGCACACGTAGACTGCCCGGGACACGCCGACTATGTTAAGAACATGGTTACCGGTGCTGCTCAGATGGACGGTGCCATTATAGTTGTAGCCGCCACCGATGGTCCTATGCCCCAAACTCGCGAACATATCCTCCTCGCCCGTCAGGTAAACGTTCCCAGACTGGTTGTTTTCATGAACAAGTGTGATATGGTTGATGACGAAGAAATGCTCGAATTGGTTGAAATGGAAATGCGCGATTTGTTGGGTTTCTATGAATTCGATGCCGAAAATACACCTGTAATTCGCGGTTCTGCACTGGGTGCTTTGAACGGTGTTGCCCAATGGGAAGACAAAGTAATTGAACTTATGGCTGCCGTAGACAATTGGATTCAAGTTCCTCCCCGTGCCGTTGATAAACCTTTCCTTATGCCTGTTGAGGACGTATTCTCGATCACAGGTCGTGGTACCGTAGCTACCGGACGTATCGAAACCGGTATCATCAAAACCGGTGAAGAAGTACAGATTATCGGTTTGGGTGCCAAGGGCAAGAAGTCTGTTGTTACAGGTGTGGAAATGTTCCGCAAGATCCTGGATCAGGGAGAAGCCGGTGACAACGTAGGTTTGTTGCTCAGAGGTATTGACAAGGATGAAATCAAACGTGGTATGGTTGTTACCCACCCCGGAAAGGTTACTCCTCACACCAGCTTCAAAGCTTCGGTTTATATCCTGAAAAAAGAAGAAGGTGGACGTCACACTCCTTTCCACAACAAATACCGTCCTCAATTCTACATTCGTACCCTTGACGTAACCGGCGAAATCACCCTTCCTGAAGGAACCGAAATGGTTATGCCCGGCGACAACTTGGAAATCAAAGTAGAATTGATCTATCCGGTGGCTTGCAGCGAAGGTTTGCGTTTTGCTATCCGTGAAGGCGGACGTACCGTTGGATCAGGACAGATTACTGAAATTCTGAAATAATTAAGGCAAATATACTCTCGGTGGGGCTGTCAGCGTGATAGCTCTACCGAGGGGTGTTTAATACGGGTCTAGCTCAGTTGGTAGAGCATCGGTCTCCAAAACCGAGTGTCGGGAGTTCGAGTCTCTCGACCCGTGCCATAAACCCCATCCTATGAAAAAGTTTTTTAAAAGGGTCGCCACCTATGTCAAGGATGCATACAATGAACTCATACACAAGGTCTCTTGGCCTACACCGTCTGAGTTGAGCAATAGTGCGATTGTCGTGTTAACTGCTTCCCTGGTGATTGCACTTATTGTATTTATCATTGATTTAAGCTTGGAAAATCTCATGACCTTCATCTATGAGAAGGTGTTTTAAGCTGGAAGAAAAATGTCTGAAACGTCAAAGAAATGGTATGTTTTACGTGCCATTAGCGGTAAAGAAAACAAAGTGAAGGAGTATATTGAAGCTTCCATCAATAATTCTTCTCTTGGTGAGCACGTGTCTCAGGTATTGATTCCAACAGAAAAAGTTTACCAGTCACGTGGCGGGAAAAAGGTGCTCAAAGAGCGTTCTTATTTGCCCGGTTATGTGCTGGTCGAAGCCAATCTGGTAGGTGAAGTGGCACACGCCCTTCGAAATGTTCCCAATGTACTCGGTTTTTTGGGTGGAATGAACAACCCCCAGCCGCTCCGTGAATCCGAAATAAATCGCATCCTTGGTAAGGTCGATGAATTACAGGAAGCCGGAGACGACATCAGTATCAATTACTATGTCGGTGAGAACGTAAAGGTGAATTTTGGACCCTTTAGCGGTTTTAGCGCAACCATCGAAGAGGTGAACAATGAGAAAAAGAAACTGAAAGTCATGGTGAAAATTTTCGGCCGGAAAACTCCGCTCGAATTGGGTTTTATGCAAGTAGAAAAAGAATAAAAGATGGTTACGCATCCTGTATTTTTTTTCAAAACAATCCTCAAATTTTAAATTAAAACGAAAATGGCTAAAGAAATTGCCGGTCAAATCAAATTGCAAATAAGAGGGGGCGCGGCAAATCCCTCTCCGCCTGTAGGGCCCGCACTGGGTTCCAAGGGTGTGAACATAATGGAGTTTTGCAAGCAATTCAATGCCAGAACACAGGATAAAGCCGGAAAGGTGTTGCCTGTTGTTATTACGTACTATTCCGATAAGTCTTTCGATTTTGTCGTTAAAACTCCTCCTGCAGCCGTACAACTGTTGGAGGCTTCCAAAACCAAATTGGGTTCGGCTGAGCCAAATCGCAAGAAAGTGGGCGAAGTCACCCTTGATCAGGTTAGGGCAATTGCAGAAGACAAAATGAGTGACTTAAATTGCTTTACGCTGGAATCGGCTATGAAAATGGTTGCCGGTACAGCCAGAAGCATGGGTATCAGAATAAAGGGTGAATTACCCACAAACAATTAAACTTCGACGAAAATGGCAAAATTGACAAAAAATCAAAAATTGGCTTTGGAGAAGATGGAAGTGGGTAAAGCGTATTCATTGAGAGAAGCCTCAGAACTGGTTAAGGAAATCACCTTTACCAAATTTGACGCTTCTGTCGATATAGACGTTCGCCTGGGAGTTGATCCCCGTAAAGCCAATCAAATGGTACGCGGCGTAGTGTCGCTGCCTCACGGAACCGGAAAACAAGTACGGGTATTGGTGTTGTGTACTCCTGATAAAGAAGCCGAGGCTAAAGAAGCCGGAGCCGATCATGTAGGTCTTGACGATTACATCGAAAAGATAAAAGCCGGTTGGACGGATGTGGATGTAATTATCACTATGCCTTCGACCATGGGTAAAATTGGTGCTTTAGGCCGAATTTTGGGTCCCAGGGGCTTGATGCCCAACCCCAAGAGTGGTACTGTTACCATGGAAGTCGGCAATGCAGTCAGAGAAGTTAAACAAGGAAAAATAGACTTTAAGGTAGACAAGAACGGTATTGTTCATGCTGCCATCGGAAAAGTCAGTTTTACTCCGGATCAAATCCGTGAGAATGCCAAAGAATTTATTCTCACTTTGATCAAGTTGAAGCCGACTGCTGCCAAAGGCACTTATTTGAAGAGTATTTATCTTTCAAGCACAATGAGCAAGGGCATCAAAGTGGATCCCAAGAGCATTGAAGATTAAAAAACAGAACAATTATGAAAAAGGAAGATAAATATATTGTAGTAGAGCAAATCACTCAATTGGTAAACGAGTACGAACATTTTTATGTTACCGATATCGCAGCCTTGAATTCCGAAGAAACCTCTTCGCTTAGAAGAGCTTGTCATAAGGAAGATGTTAAGCTCTACGTAGTTAAAAACACGCTGCTTAAAAAAGCGCTGCAAGGTTTGGAAACAGACTATTCTTCTTTGTTTGATACCTTAAAAGGCAATACCGCTCTGATGTTTTGCAACACCGGAAATGCGGCAGCCAAATTGATTAAGGAATTTAGAAAGGACAAAAGTGTTCCTGCTTTGAAAGCTGCATACGTAGAAGAGTGTTTCTATATCGGTCCCGAACATTTGGACACCCTGATTCATATCAAGAGCAAAAATGAACTGATTGCAGATATTGTTGCCTTGTTACAATCACCGGCCAAGAATGTGGTTTCTGCCCTCCAAAGCGGAGGTACTATACTTCACGGTGTTTTGAAAACACTGGAAGAACGCGAAAATTAGGTCTTCTGATAAAAAGAAGTCTCAAAAACAAACGAATAAACAATTTTAAATAACAATTAATACATTACTAAAATGGCAGATTTGAAAGCTTTTGCTGAACAATTGGTAAATTTAACCGTCAAAGAAGTTAACGAACTTGCTGAGATCCTTAAGAATGAATATGGTATCGAACCCGCTGCTGCTGCTGTTGCCGTGGCTGCCGGTCCTGTTGCTGCCGGTCCTGCTGCAGAAGAAAAAACTTCTTTCGATGTGGTTTTGAAATCACCCGGAGCAGCTAAATTGGCTGTTGTAAAGGCAGTAAAAGAATCTTGTGGTCTTGGTTTGAAAGAAGCTAAAGACTTGGTAGATGCCGCTCCTTCCGTTTTGAAAGAAGGCGTTACAAAAGACGAGGCAGATGCGCTGAAGAAAATGCTTGAAGAGGCAGGTGCCGAGATTGAACTTAAATAAAAGTACTTGCCTGATCAACAGGTCCCCCGGTTTAGAATCTCCGTGATTGGAGGTTCTAAACCTTTTGTGTCTATATTCTTTTTTAAGTTCTTATAATCCCTCGATAAATGTCCTCAACTACCGACAATCAAAGAATAAATTTTGCATCCATAAAGAGCCCGATCGATTATCCGGATTTTTTAGAAGTACAGTTGAAGTCATTTCAGGACTTCCTGCAATTGGATACCCCACCCGAAAAAAGAAAAAACGAAGGATTGTACAAGGTGTTTTCCGAAAGTTTTCCAATCACGGATACACGGAACAATTTTGTCCTCGAATTTATCGATTACTACGTTGATCCTCCCCGTTATACCATCGAAGAATGTATTGAACGGGGATTGACTTACAGCGTTCCTCTAAAGGCAAAGCTCAAACTTTATTGTACCGATCCGGATCACGAAGATTTTGAAACCAAATTTCAGGATGTATACCTGGGTGCGTTTCCCTACATGACCCCCAAAGGCACTTTTGTTGTTAATGGTGCCGAACGTGTAATTGTATCGCAGTTACATCGTTCACCCGGGGTATTTTTTGGTCAAAGCGTGCATGCCAACGGGACGAAACTTTATTCCGCCCGCATTATTCCCTTCAAAGGCTCGTGGATAGAATTCGCCACAGACATCAACAACGTGATGTATGCCTACATCGACCGTAAGAAGAAATTACCCGTAACTACTCTATTGCGTGCCATCGGTTTTGAAACAGACAAAGATATTCTGGAAATTTTCAACCTGGCCGAAGAAATCAAAGTAACCAAGACCGGTTTAAAAAAACACGTCGGCCGTAAACTGGCTGCCCGTGTTCTGAAAAGCTGGGTGGAAGACTTTGTGGATGAAGACACCGGCGAAGTGGTTTCCATAGAAAGGAACGAAATAATCATTGACAGGGAAACCGTTCTTGAAAGCAGTCATATTGACGACATTCTTGAATCTGGAACACCTACTGTCCTTCTGCACAAAGAGGATCCCGATATGTCCGATTTCAGCATCATATATAATACGCTGCAAAAGGATCCGAGTAATTCAGAGAAGGAAGCCGTGCTTTATATTTACCGTCAATTGCGTAATGCAGAACCGGCCGACGATTCCAGTGCCCGCGAAGTAATCCAGAATTTGTTCTTCTCCGAAAAACGTTACGACCTCGGAGAAGTGGGACGTTACCGGATTAATAAGAAACTCCAGTTGAATACGGATATGGATACCAGGGTCCTGACCAAAGACGATATTATTCATATCATCCGTTATTTAATCGAACTGGTCAATTCCAACGCCATTGTGGACGATATAGACCACTTGAGCAACAGACGTGTGCGCACCGTCGGCGAGCAACTCAACAATCAGTTTGGCGTGGGCCTTGCCCGCATGGCAAGAACCATTCGCGACAGAATGAATGTACGCGACAACGAAGTGTTTGCTCCGGTTGATCTAATCAACGCCAAAACGGTATCATCGGTTATTAATTCCTTCTTTGGGACCAATGCCTTGTCGCAGTTTATGGATCAAACCAACCCCCTGGCCGAAATGACCCATAAACGCCGCTTGTCGGCCTTGGGTCCGGGCGGTTTATCGCGTGAACGTGCCGGTTTTGAAGTCCGCGACGTGCATTACACCCACTACGGGCGTCTTTGCCCCATCGAAACACCCGAAGGTCCCAACATCGGTTTGATTTCGTCTTTGTGTGTGTTTGCAAAAATCAATAAGCTTGGTTTTATCGAAACTCCCTACCGCAAAGTTAGCAACGGTATAGTCGAAAAAGAGGTGGTTTTCTTAACCGCAGAAGAGGAAGAAAATCTGGTAGTGGCACAAGGTAATGCTCTCTTGAATGAAGACGGTTCTTTCGTTCGCAACAGAATTAAAGCTCGTCTCGAAGCCGACTTCCCGGTAGTTGAACCCAATAAGGTTGACCTGATGGACGTTTCTCCTTCTCAAATAGCCTCTATTGCGGCCTCTTTGATTCCTTTCCTGGAACACGACGATGCCAACCGCGCTCTGATGGGTTCGAACATGATGCGTCAGGCCGTGCCCTTGATACGTTGCGAGGCACCGATAGTAGGTACCGGTCTGGAAAAAACTCTGATAAAGGATTCCCGTACTCAATTGATGGCCGAAGGCGATGGAGTGGTCGAATATGTGGATGCTACAAGCATTCATATTCGTTACGACCGTACCGAAGACGAAGAATTTGTGAGTTTCGACGACGCTGTCAAAATCTACAACGTTCCTAAATTCCAAAAAACGAACCAAAGCACCACCATCGACCTGAAACCCATTGTTCGTAAGGGACAAAGAGTGACTAAAGATCAGCTTTTGACCGAAGGCTTCGCTACCGAAAAGGGCGAATTGGCTCTTGGCCGCAACCTTAAAGTGGCTTTTATGCCCTGGAAAGGCTATAACTTCGAAGACGCCATCGTGTTGAACGAACGCTTGGTACGCGAAGATATTTTTACTTCTGTGCATGTCGATGAGTACACTCTCGAAGTTCGCGAAACCAAGCGCGGCATGGAAGAATTGACTGCAGATATTCCCAACGTCAGCGAAGACGCCACCAAAGACTTGGACAAAAACGGTATCATTCGTATCGGTGCTCATGTTAAGCCCGGTGACATTCTTATCGGAAAAATTACTCCCAAGGGAGAATCCGATCCTTCACCGGAAGAAAAACTCTTAAGAGCTATTTTTGGAGATAAAGCCGGTGATGTTAAGGATGCCTCTCTGAAGGCAACTCCTTCTCTCAGTGGTGTAGTTATCGACAAACGTCTCTTCTCCAAAGCCATTAAGAACCGCAAGACCCGCTTGACCGACAAAGCCATTCTGCCTAAACTTGATGAAGAATTCGAAGAAGAAGTAGCCGCCATACGTGCCGTATTGCTCGAAAAACTCTGGGTTTTGGTAAGCGGTAAAACTTCTCAGGGAATCAAAGATAATCTGGATACCGAAGTCATACCTAAAGGCGTTAAGTTCACTCAAAAGATCCTGAATGAAATCAACTATTCTTCCATTCAGTTGAGTAAATGGACCTCCGACAATCACAAGAACGATATGATTCGCGATCTGATTATCAATTACCTCAAGAAGGAAAAAGAATTGGATGCGAAACTCAAACGTAAAAAGTTCAATGTGACCATAGGCGACGAGTTACCCGCCGGCATCATTCAGATGGCCAAGGTTTACGTTGCCAAAAAACGCAAAATCAAGGTTGGTGACAAGATGGCCGGACGTCACGGAAACAAAGGTATCGTTTCGCGCATTGTTCGCCAGGAAGATATGCCTTTTATGGAAGACGGAACTCCGGTTGATATAGTCTTGAACCCTCTTGGCGTACCTTCGCGTATGAACCTGGGGCAAATTTTTGAGACGGTATTGGGATGGGCCGGACAAAAGTTAGGCGTTAAATTTGCCACGCCTATTTTTGACGGTGCCGAGTTGGAAGATCTGGAACAATGGTCCGACAAAGCCGGATTACCGCGTTACGGTAAATGCTATCTCTACGATGGCGGCACCGGCGATCGTTTTGACCAACCGGCCACGGTGGGTGTAATATATATGCTTAAACTCGGCCACATGGTTGATGATAAGATGCATGCCCGTTCCATTGGACCATACTCCCTGATTACCCAGCAACCTCTGGGTGGTAAGGCTCAGTTTGGCGGCCAGCGTTTCGGAGAAATGGAAGTTTGGGCGCTCGAAGCCTTTGGAGCTTCGCACATACTGCAGGAAATCCTGACCATTAAGTCGGACGATGTAGCCGGCCGCAGCAAAGCTTATGAAGCAATAGTCAAGGGAGAACCTATGCCGCAGCCCGGTATTCCCGAATCCCTGAATGTATTGCTGCACGAACTCAGAGGCCTGGGTCTAAGCATCGAATTAGATTAACAACTTCAATTACACACAGAATATGGCTCTCAAAAAAGATATAAAGACCAAAACAAACTTCTCGAAAATCTCTATAGGATTGGCTTCGCCCGAAGAAATTCTTGAATTGTCGAGTGGTGAAGTATTGAAGCCGGAAACCATTAATTATCGTACCTATAAACCCGAACGCGACGGTTTGTTTTGCGAAAGGATTTTTGGTCCTGTAAAAGATTATGAATGTCATTGCGGTAAGTACAAGCGTATCCGTTACAAGGGCATAGTTTGCGACCGTTGCGGGGTAGAAGTTACAGAAAAGAAAGTACGTCGTGAACGTATGGGGCACATACAGCTGGTAGTCCCGGTTGTTCACATTTGGTATTTCCGTTCACTACCCAACAAAATTGGCTATTTGCTGGGTTTACCCACCAAAAAGCTGGATTCGGTTATCTACCACGAACGTTATATAGTCATCCAGCCCGGGATACTCGAAGAGGAAGAAGGTGTAAAGGTTAACGACTTATTATCGGAAGAGGAATATCTGGCTCTCATGGATAAACTGCCCAGAGAAAATCAAATGCTCGAGGACAGCGATCCGCAGAAATTTATTGCCAAAATGGGTGCCGATGCAGTTCACGACCTTTTATCCAGACTCGATCTGGATGCACTGTCGTTTGATTTGCGTCACCGTGCCGACACAGACACCTCCATGCAGCGTAAGAACGATGCGCTCAAACGTCTGCAGGTGGTAGAAGCTTTCCGTGCAGCCAGACACAGAAACAAACCCGAGTGGATGGTCATTAAGATTGTCCCGGTCATCCCCCCAGAGTTGCGTCCCCTGGTTCCTTTGGACGGTGGTCGTTTTGCGACTTCCGACCTGAACGATCTCTACCGTCGTGTTATCATACGCAACAATCGTCTGAAACGGCTTATAGAAATTAAAGCTCCGGAGGTGATATTAAGGAATGAAAAACGCATGCTGCAGGAAGCTGTCGATTCTTTGTTTGACAACTCCCGCAAATCAAGCGCCATAAAAACCGATTCCAACCGTCCGCTTAAGTCTTTGTCCGATTCGCTCAAAGGTAAACAAGGCCGTTTCCGTCAGAATCTGTTGGGAAAACGTGTCGATTACTCAGCCCGTTCCGTTATTGTAGTCGGTCCTGAATTGAAAATGCACGAATGCGGATTGCCCAAGGATATGGCTGCAGAATTATACAAACCGTTTATCATACGTAAACTGATTGAACGTGGAATAGTAAAAACCGTAAAAGCCGCCAAAAAATTTGTAGACCGCAAGGATCCGGTGGTTTGGGACATCCTGGAACACGTCATGAAAGGCCATCCCGTACTGCTTAACCGTGCCCCTACTTTGCATCGTCTCGGTATTCAGGCATTCCAGCCGAAAATGATAGAAGGCAAAGCAATTCAGTTACATCCTCTTGCTTGTACGGCTTTTAATGCCGACTTCGACGGAGACCAGATGGCTGTGCATCTTCCCTTGGGTAACGAAGCTATTGCCGAAGCTCAATTGTTGATGTTGTCTTCGCACAACATTCTGAATCCGGCCAATGGAGCTCCCATTACCGTTCCGTCGCAGGATATGGTGTTGGGTTTGTATTATATGACCAAAGAGCGAATAGGGGCTCAGGGAGAAGGATTGACTTTCTATTCTCCCGAAGAAGCCAAAATAGCCTACAACGAGAAAAAGGTTTCTTTGCATGCCGTTGTAAAAGTGCGTATTGAAGGTGAACTGATACAGACTACCATAGGACGTATTCTCGTAAACGAATATGTGCCCGAAGAAGTTGGTTTTGTAAATACCGTCCTTTCCAAAAAAGAACTGCGGAACGTAATAGGTAAAGTCATTGCTTCTTGCGGAGTAGCACGTACAGCCCAGTTCCTTGATGATATCAAGGATTTAGGTTACTCTATGGCTTTCCAGGGAGGTTTGTCCTTCAACCTGGACGATGTGATCGTTCCGGACGAAAAAACCGAGTTAATTCAGGGAGGCTATGAAGAAGTCGAAGCCATCATGGAAGAATGGAGACAGGGTTTTATCACTCCCAATGAACGTTACAATAAGATTATCGACGTTTGGACCATTGTAAACAACAAACTTTCTAATATTCTCATCAAGCAGTTGGCCGAAGACGATCAGGGTTTCAATTCCGTACACATGATGATGGATTCCGGAGCCCGCGGATCGAAAGAACAGATTCGCCAGTTGTCCGGTATGCGCGGTTTAATGAATAAACCTCAAAAATTTGGCGCTGAGGGTGGACAAATCATCGAAAACCCCATTTTGGCCAACTTTAAAGAAGGTTTGTCGGTGCTGGAGTATTTTATTTCTACTCACGGGGCTCGCAAGTCTTTGTCTGATACTGCACTAAAAACAGCTGATGCCGGATATCTTACACGTCGTTTGGTTGATGTATCTCACGATGTCATTGTCAACGAAGAAGATTGTGGAACCCTGAGAGGGCTTACAGCCCTGGAAATCAAAGGAGTAGCATCGCTTTATGAACGCATTCTCGGACGCGTTTCCGTACACGATGTTTTCAACCCGGATACCAACGAGCTTTTGGTGTCAGCCGGCCAGGAAATCACGGAAGACATTGCACAGAAAATTCAGGACTCTCTCGTCGACCGAGTGGAAATCCGTTCGGTATTGACCTGCGAATCCAAAAAAGGAGTTTGCGCCAAATGTTATGGCCGTAATTTAGCCACCGGACGTATGGTAGAAAAAGGGGAGGCTGTGGGCGTTATTGCTGCACAATCCATTGGTGAACCGGGAACTCAGTTGACACTGCGTACTTTCCATGCCGGTGGTGTTGCCAAGAGCGAAAATGTTGAAAACAAACTTGTAGCACCTTACGACGCCCTGGTTGAAATTGATGAATTACGGGTAGTACCCTCTTTCGAAGACAAAAACGTCAGGATCGTAGTAGGCCGTTATGCTGAAATCCACCTGATCGACCCTGTCACCAATATGGTTACCACACATAATCTTTCTTACGGATCACGTTTATACGTTGATCCCGGGGATATGGTTAAACAAGGCGATCTGATATGTGAATGGGATGTCTATAATGCGGTAATCATCTGCGAACAATCGGGTAAAATCGAATTCGAAAGCATTGAAGAAGGTGTCACTTATCAGACTTATATGGATGAGACCACCAAGATTAAGGATAAGATTATCATCGAATCCAAAGATCGTTCCCATGTGCCTACCATCCATATTATGGACGATAAGGGTCAACGCCTGTACTCCTATAACCTGCCCGTAGGCGCTCACCTGCTCAAAGAATCGGGCGACCGTATCGAAGCAGGCCAGGTGTTGGTCAAGATCCCGCGTGCCATTCCCAAATCGGGCGACATCACCGGAGGTCTTCCCCGTGTTACCGAATTGTTCGAGGCCCGCAACCCTTCAAATCCTGCCGTTGTTTCCGAAATCGACGGAGATGTAATAGAGTTGGGACGTATCAAACGTAGTAATCGTGAGATTGTTATCCAGTCAAAGACCGGTGAGATCAAAAAATACCTGGTTCCCTTGTCCAAACAGGTGCTGGTGCAGCTCAATGACTTTGTTCGTGCCGGAACTCCTCTGTCGGAAGGATCTATTACGCCTGCAGACATCTTGGCCATTAAAGGTCCGACTGCTGTTCAGGAATACATTGTAAACGAAGTTAAGAATGTATATCGCATGCAGGAAGTAAAGATCAACGACAAACATTTCGAGGTTATTGTGCGTCAGATGATGCGCAAGGTAGAGATTGTCGATGCCGGCGATACCCATTTCCTAGAACAACAAGAGGTCGACAAAAATGAATTTATGGAAGAAAACGATCGTATCTGGGGTAAAAAGGTAGTGCTCGATCCGGGTGATTCTGCCACTTTGAAAGCCGGTATGATAGTTACTGCCCGTAAATTGCGCGACGAGAATTCCAGTCTGAAACGTCGCGACTTGAGACTGGTAGAAGTAAGAGACGCCATTCCTGCCACTTCCAATCAGATTTTGCAGGGTATAACCCGTGCAGCTCTTCAAACCAGCAGCTTTATGTCGGCAGCTTCCTTCCAGGAAACCACCAAGGTACTCAACGAAGCAGCTATACAGGCAAAAGTTGACCGCCTGGAGGGCATGAAAGAAAACGTAATTACGGGTAACCTGATACCGGCCGGAACCGGACAACGTGAGTTTGAAAAGCTGATAGTCGGTTCAAGAGAAGAATTTGAGCGTATCGAAGCAACCCGCGACAGCCTCACTCAGGACGTTGTGGTTGAAGAAGCCGAACATGAATAACTGATTAGTAAGTAATCTTTAGCATAATCGGAAAGAGGAAGGCCGTTCCAAAGAACGGCCTTCCTCGTGTTTACCCGTTAGCGGTGTAACCAACTTGTATTTAAGTAATTTATTTATTGATTACCGGCGGGTATAGTAAGGCTCAGACTTTTTAATAAGGGTGAGCTTAGCGTGATACGGACCTCTTCCCTTACTTCTTCGCTTAGGCGGATGTAGGCTAGCAGGCGGCCGTTCTGGCAGCGCTGGCGGTTGTCGCGGTAGTTGTCGCTTACGTTGTTGCTGCCGCTTTCGAGCCCCAACAAGCTAGCCGGACCAGCCACATAACAAAGGATTTCGTTGTCGGCCTGATAAACCAGATTCCCCTCTTGGTCGACGACTTCTATTTCCAATTGCAAAAAGTTGGTATTGCTTCCTTCGACAAAGTTGGCCTTGATGGCATAGGGCGATCCGCTGGTGACGATTTTGTCGCTGGCAGATGCTGTGGCGGCATTGCTTTCATAACCCAGCACTTCGAGTTCGCCGGCTTCGTATGGAATATCCCAATAAATGATGGCGGTTTGCTCGTCGTAGGGTTTGCGTTCTCCAACTGTCTTGCCGTTTAATTTGAGTTCGGCTTCGGCGCAATTGGTGTAGGCCACCACGCGTATCTGTCGGCCTTCTTCGTAATTCCAGAGCGGTGCAGCATCGGTCGACAGCCATTGCCTGGTGCTTCGCCTGGTACCGCCTCCGCTGGGATAGGTGCCGATATAAATAACCGGCGATTCGCTCCAGAGCGCTCTTCTAAAATAACCTCTGGGTTTGATGTTGCCGGCAAGGTCGATCAAACCGGTGGTAAATCCCCTCGAAGGCCATCTGCCCGATTCTCCCAGATAATCGAAGCCTGTCCAGAGAAATTGTCCCATGATATAGTCTTTGCTTGTGACGGCTTTCCAGTCTTCGAGTCCGTGGCGGTTTTCACTGCCGTAGAGAACGCGGTCGGGATAGGTTTTATGGTCCTCTTCGTAGCGATTCTCGGTATAATTGTAACCGACCACATCGAGTGCTTCGGGATAGGTGGTATAGTTAGACATAACAGCTCCGGCCAGGCCTGCCGTAACGGGTCTGGAGGTATCGTATTGTTTTACTACTGCTGCCAACTCGGCGGCAATTTCTCCTAAGCGTTCGGCCCGGGGTTGGCCGGGCAAGTAGCCCCTGACGTGTTGTTGCCCTATACCTTCCTTATCGAGTACGGGATGTGAGTAGGGATCGTTGGGATAATCAACCTCATTCCCGATACTCCACATGATGACACTGGGATGATTCCTGTCGCGCCTGACCATATCTGCCAGATCTCGCTTACACCATTCTCTGAAGTAAAGAGCAGAACCCTGAAAACCTGGAGTGCCCACATTCCAGCCTTCTATCCATTTCTTTTTTGGATATTCCCATTCATCGAAGGCTTCGTTGTTGACCAATAAGCCTAATTCGTCGCAAAGCTCATAGACACAGGTAGCCTGAGGGTTATGGCTGGTGCGTATGGCGTTGCAGCCCAGCGATTTGAGTTGAATAAGCCTTCTTCGCCACACTTCACGGTCTACGGCAGCTCCCAGGCAGCCGGCATCGTGGTGCATGCAGATACCTTTGAGTTTTAGTGATTTGCCGTTCAGACTGAAACCTTGGTTGGGATCAAAACGTATGCTTCGTATGCCGACTCTGGTGTCGGTTTGATCCAAAACTTTGTTGTTGTGCAATAATGTGGTCTCCAGGCGATAGAGATGGGGAGAATCCAAATCCCAGAGCTCAGGATTTTGTACTGTTATATTCTGTTCCAGCTTGCGTTTTTCTCCTCCCGGTATGATCACTCTCCCTTGGGTGCTGCCCATCAGTTTATCTTTGCCGTCGTATATGTTTTGGCGGAGGGTACAACTCATTTCTTTCAAATCCTCGTTGAGCACTTCGGTTTGAATCTTGACGAGGGCGCTTTTCCCTTTTATCTCCGTTTGATAACTAACACCCCAAAGATCGATATGGGTTTTGGGAGCATACACCAGCCAGACATCGCGGTAAATACCCGAACCCGTATACCATCTCGAATCTGCATAGTCTTGGTGATCGACTCTGACAGCGAGCACGTTTCTGCCCCCAAAATTAAGATAGGGTGTCAGATCGTACATAAACGAAATATAACCGTTAGGGCGTTTGCCTATCCATTTGCCGTTGATAAAAACTTCGCTGTTGTTGTAAACGCCTTCGAAATAGATAAAAACTTTTTGTCCTTCCAGATCGGAAGGAATGTCGAGGTCTTTGCGATACCAGGCTATGCCTCCGGGCAAATAGCCTGTGCAGCTAGCCCATTGCGGGCTGGGAGTGCCCTCAACGCTCCAGTCGTGCGGCAGTTGCACCTGTCTCCACGAAGAATGATCCAGAAACTCGGCCCCACCGTATTTCAGGTCGCCTAAGTTAAAGTACCAGCTCTTGTTGATGAGCTGCCGATTGCCGAAGCCTTGTGCAAAACCGGAACAGGTGGTCAGCAATACCAGACAAATTGTACATATCTTACGGATTGACATAATTGTGTAGATTTAAGGTTGCTCTTGATAAATAATTTCCATTTTGTGCAACATAGTGGCACCGCTTCCTGCAGATCCGGTGTGCTGGATACCGCTTCCTCCAAAGTTGTTTTCGGTGATTTCCGCTGTCAGCTTCACTTCGTGAGGCAAGTCGGGATTGCTTTCGTAGGGTTTGGGGGTAGTGGTGGAAATATCGGCTTTCAACAAGTTTCCTTCCGTTGCGAGTTTTATGCTGCAATTCGTCAGGAAGCAGGTAGCTGAAATTGCTTCGGAGATCTCGCGGCTGACCCCGTTGTTGTATTCCATCAGTACGAAGTCTACTGCGTTGGCGTATTTTGGAGTCCGAACTATACGCAGGCCGTAACCGCTCAGGCTTTTGGTGTCGAATTTTATGTAAATATCCATGTATTGACCGGTGGCGCTGCCAAAGCCCTGGCCGGCTGTTTTGCAGGGGTCGGCAATTACATTTACCTCCATATTACCGTAATTACCGTCGACCGGGGTGTAAAGCAGGCGGGCACCTCTCTGACCTTGCAGAAAACCGGTTCCGTTTGCTCCGCCTTCGGCAGTTCCGTAAAACCAGGCCCCCTCTGAATTTGCTTGCCAATGGTAGGCTTCGGTATCGGCCGGTTTAAAGGCATCGACTGTCCAGAAACCGGGCAGGATTTGCTTTTGCGTATCGGCGGGGAAATTCTGAAAATCGGTGGTAATAATTTGGGCGTTCAAAACATCTTCTTTTGTAACCGGTTCGGCGCTGCAAACTGTAAAGGCAGCCCCGGGATGGCTCCTTATGTGCTTGGGCTCGATTTTAGCCTGAAGGTAATAACCGACATCACCTGCACTGAGAGTGTACCTATATTCCGGTTGGTTCAGGCGACTGACGGCAACAGGAATGGCCTCTGAGCCCTGGGCGTCTTTACAGCGGTACCAGGTAATAAGGGAGTGGTCTGATCTGTGTTGAAGATTCAGACTGTAACTCAGTTTTATAACGCCCTGATCGGGAGCAGACAACACAGGTTTTTTTGTAAAAATGGGAGCAGGAAGAATGTTCGGTAAGACCCTGACCACAGAAGCTCCTCTAAGTCCGGAAGAGTGTCTGGCTTCCACCACAACGGTTCGTATCTGATCGCCCCGGTTGCTCCCGGTCAACAGGCAATTACCGTTTTTCAGCTTGCGAATGTACAAATAAGGGGCATCTTCGGAGTTGATAGACCATTTGACTGTTTCTTCGACCGGGATATCCCCAAACCGCTTGACGGCAAAGAAAAGTGTATCTGCTTTTTTCCCGGTTTGGACTTCGACAAACTGCGGTATTACACTCAGTTGAACAGGAACCGTGCTATAATCGAAATCGTCTTGCTGAGAGGCCGCGGCCACTATATCTTTAATGTTCTGCGGATCCCAGTCGTCGTCGCCGCGGAGCAAATTATACGTGTTATAGATGAGTTTATCCTCGTACTCAAAACGGTAAGCCTTCAATACTTCCTGGTCGAGCATATCTACAGTCAGGTGAGGACGGTCGGATTGAAACAGCACAGCCCGGCCGTTTAAACTCACATTGTATTGGTAACAGCGCATATGGTCTTTGGGGTATTGAGTCCAGCCCAAATAGAGGGAATCTCCGTTGTTTTTAAAGCGACAATCTACCAAAGCCACTTGGCTGCCTACTTTGGTCAGGTATTGGGCGTTTCGGGTAATTACGTTAAAATCGCAATTCAAAAAAGCAGCACCTGTGCCGTGTGTACTCCAGAAAGGTTTTGAACTGTAAAAATCGAGGTCGCAATTCAGGTAGACCCCGTTGCCGCACAAGGCATCGTCGGTACTTTCGAAACGACAATCAACGAAAAAAGCTCTTTTGCTGCCTACAAAAGGACAGGTATTTAATCGGCTTATAAAGGCACAATTGCCGGCAAAAATTTTGTCGCTGTTGTTGCATAATGCCAGTTGAGCCTGAGTAATGGCCGAAGAGCGTTTCGTTCTGTTGAGAGATGTTTTGAGCGGGTAAACCAGGTCTACATTGCAATAATTTCCCATAGTCAGATTTTCGCAACGAATGTTATTACCGTTGAAACGAAACATGGTAAAATTGCCCACAGCTCCCTGTGTCTGCCCTCTGTTGCAGGCCAAAACCACATGTTGAGGATCTTTACTCAAGCCGTAAAAATGCAAATTACTTTCATTAATAACCAGGCCGTAAGGGATTCCTCCATTTTCACCGACTCGTTCCGAAGGATCGTCCGGATCGTCTATCCAATAAACATAAGGAGCAATATACAAGGTCATTGCTTCTTCGGGGCTGCCTTCGCGGATGTCTTTCATTGCCTCGTTGAAAGAATTGTACACAAAGGGATGGCGTTTGACAACCCTGTTGGGCAAATTGCCGTCAACGAAAAAAGCCTTCTCTCCCAATACGATTTTTTCGTTGTTGTAGAGGATATGATCGCCTTCGAAAACAATAGTGTCCTCTTGATTAAGAGAGGAGTAAATGTATACAAAGGAATTACTGGGTACATAAATCCACCAGCTTAAAAAAATGGTGACGGCTGCTAACGCGATTAGGGTGATCAGGCTGGATTTTTTCATTTTTCCGGAGTTTTAAGGTTTGCAAATATAGTTATATATTATGGTTTGTTGTTGAATTGGGCCGGTTTATAAGCTATTTTTCATTATTGAAACTATTTTCGATTTGTTCCTGAACTTGATTTAATAAATGTGATATTTTTGCCTCATTCCTTTATTTAAAGGCAAAAAGAGCTATTTTTGTCTCTCAATGCAAATAAAAGTCTGAATATAAATCAATAAGCATGAAACGCCAAACTTTTTTCCGCACAAGTCTGATAGGACTGCTTTTTTTTCTGAGTTTTAATCTGTTTGCAAAGTTAAACAATTATCCAGTTCCCGACAGGGATACCGTCCCGGCTTTCCCGGGAGCCGAAGGAGCCGGTAAATTCACTTCAGGAGGCGCCGGAGGACAAGTTTATATCGTTAACAAACTGGACGACGACGGATCGGAAGGAACCCTTAGGTGGGCTTTGGAGCAGGAAGGAAGACGAACGGTGGTTTTTGCCGTAGATGGAACTATTTCGTTGGATAGTCATCTGGTTGTTACTAACGGCGATTTAACCATTGCCGGACAAACGGCTCCCGGTCAAGGTATTTGTCTGAAAAATTATCCTTTGCTGATTTCTGCCGATAATGTGATTGTTCGTTATATACGCTCCAGAATGGGAGATGAGAGGAGAACTCAAGACGATGCCATGGGTGCTATGCGCCAAAAGAATATTATTGTGGATCACTGCTCCATGAGCTGGGGTACCGATGAATGTGCCTCCTTTTATAATAATCAAAATTTTACCCTGCAATGGTGCATAATAAGTGAAAGCCTGGCCAATTCCATTCACCAAAAAGGAGAGCATGGTTATGGCGGCATTTGGGGCGGACAACCCGCGAGTTTTCACCACAATCTGATTGCTCACCACACCAGTCGTACTCCCCGTTTTAACGGAAGCCGGCAAACTCGCAGACCGCAAGACGAAAAAGTGGATTTCCGCAACAACGTCATTTACAACTGGGGACCGATCGATGGCGGCTACGCAGGTGAGGGAGGCTTTTACAATCTGGTAAACAATTATTATAAACCGGCCTATGCCACTGTGCAGAACACAAAACTGGTCAATCGCATTTTTGCACCCTGGGTCGGCAGAGTCACTCCCGAATATCCCAGGGGTGAAACCGGCCGGTTTTATGTGTCGGGTAATTATTTTGACGACGGTTCCCCGGCCCTGGACCAAAAGCATAAATCTCTGCTGGAAGCCGTGAATCGGGACAACTGGTTGGGCATACATCCGAACGAAGATTTCAAAGGGGAGTTGAACGAATTAAGGTTGGATAAGCCGGTCGAAACGGCCGAAATCAATACGCAAAACGCCCGGGAAGCTTATCTGGCGGTGCTGGCCGGTGCCGGCGCTTCTCTCCATCGTGACAAGATCGATAGACGTATAGTGGAAGAAACCCGAACAGGTATTTGTATCAATTACTTAAGTGGCGGAACGGGTATAGTAGACAGCCAAAGCCAACTGGGCGGCTGGCCCGAACTCAAGACAGCGCCGGCTCCGGCAGATTCCGATGCAGACGGTATGCCCGATGAATGGGAAAAGCTTAAGGGGCTGGATCCCAATAACCCCGCAGACGCCAGTCTGTATCAGCTGAGTCCGTCTTATACCAATCTAGAGGTGTATATGAACTCCCTGGTTTGCCGGCCCTGGGAGGATAGGGATTTGTCGGTGGACGAACGCATCGAATCCCTGGTGAAAGAAATGAGTCTCGAAGAAAAATGCGGCCAGTTGGTCAACGGAGCGCCGGGTATCGAACGCCTGGGCATATTACCCTACGATTGGTGGAACGAAGCTTTACACGGTGTCGGCCGAAACGGCAGGGCTACCGTTTTTCCTCAGGCTATCGGTTTGGCAGCCACATTCGACGAAGACTTGATTTTCAGAGTGGCTTCGGCTATTTCGGACGAAGCCCGGGCCAAGTTCAATGCCTCTTTGGCCATGGAGCGTTACGAGCAATACTCCGGCCTGACTTTTTGGACTCCCAACATAAATATTTTTCGAGATCCCCGCTGGGGCAGGGGGCAGGAAACCTACGGCGAAGACCCTTATCTGACTTCGCGTTTGGGAACGGCTTTTGTGCGCGGTTTGCAGGGAGACAATCCCGACTATCTTAAGACGGCAGCCTGCGCCAAACATTATGCTGTACACTCCGGCCCCGAAGCATTACGTCATGAATTCGACGCCCATCCCTCCGCCAGGGATTTTTACGAAACCTATTTACCGGCATTCGAAACCCTGGTCAAGGAAGCCAAAGTGGAAGCTGTGATGGGAGCATACAACCGGGTCTATGGTTTGCCGGCCTGCGGCAGCGGCTTGCTTTTGGACACCATACTCAGGCAACAATGGGGTTTCGAGGGACATATCGTGTCGGACTGCGGAGCCATCAGAGATTTTTATACCACACACAAGGTGGTACAAACTCCCGAACAAGCGGCCGCCATGGCGGCAAATGTCGGTCTCAATGTAAATTGCGGCTCGGTTTACCGGCATTTGGGCGCGGCCATCGAACAAGGACTTGTAACGGAAGCGACCATAGACCATTTAATCCGTCCTTTGTTGAGGACCAAAATAAAATTAGGCTTCTTCGACCCCTCATGGGCCAATCCTTACAACAGCCTAGGTCCCGAAGCGGTTGAGTCGCCCGCTCACCTGGCATTGACCAGAGAAGCGGCAGGCAAGTCCATGGTATTGCTCAAAAACGACAAGGGAGTGTTGCCTTTGGATAAAAATATTCGCAGTCTGTACATAACAGGCCCCTTTGCCGCCGATGCCAATGTTTTGTTGGGAAATTATTACGGTCTGAGTTCTTCGCTTTCCACTTTCTTAGAAGGAATTGTGGCAAAATTGAACCCGGGCAGCAAATGCGATTACAAGCCCGGCATAATGATGGAAGGCGAGAACCGGAATCCCATAGATTGGACCACGGGTGACGCCAAAAAAGCCGATGCCATAGTCGTTGTGTTGGGAATTACCCCACTCAAAGAAGGCGAGGAGGGGGAATCGATAGCTTCTGCACACAAAGGCGATCGCCCCGATTTGAATTTGCCCGAAAACCAGGTGAATTACTTGAAAAAACTGCGTCACAACAACAATAAACCCATTATTGTAGTCCTGACGGGAGGCAGCCCCATTACCATGCCCGAAGTAACAGAGCTGGCCGATGCTATTTTGTTTGTCTGGTATCCGGGCCAGGAGGGCGGAAACGCCTTGGGCGACATTTTATTTGGAGATGTAAATCCTTCCGGCAGATTGCCGATTACTTTCCCTAAGTCGGTAGATCAATTGCCTCCCTACGAAGATTATTCCATGAAAGAAAGAACCTATCGCTATATGACTCAGGATCCCTTGTATCCTTTTGGTTATGGGCTGAGTTATACTACGTTCGCTTACAAGGATGCCCGGCTGGAATCAGCTTCCGTCAAAAGAGGCCAGTCCCTGCGGATGGAAATCAGAGTTGAAAATACAGGTAACCGTCCGGGCGAAGAAGTGGTACAGTTTTACCTTAGCAAACCCGGAGCCGGAAGCAGCGGCCCCTTCAGTTCCCTGATCGGTATCAGGCGGGTTAAATTGGAGCCCGGTCAGTCTCAACTCCTGGAATTTGAAATCAGCCCCGATGCCATGACTTCGATCGACGATAAGGGAAAAAAGCAAGTTCTCAAAGGAGATTATACCCTGATTGTATCGGGAGCAGCTCCCGTCAAGCGAAGTGCAGAGCTGGGAGTCGACAATCGCATAGATTTGAAATTTCGACTAAAATAAACTATGAATCCACTTTACCATGTTGGGAGGTATTCCCAACTTATGTACAGGTGTTTTTCCAAGCCGCAACGGACGGGAGTGTTTGTTAGTCAAGCACTTAAAGAAATCGATCGCCTGGGTGTAAGCTCACTTTTTATTACCCTGATCGTTTCCTTGTTCATGGGGGCCGTCCTGACCATTCAAACCCAAAACAATATCGAAAATCCTCTGTTGCCCGATTATACCGTGGGGCTGGTTACCCGCGATACCTTATTGCTGGAATTTTGTTCCATGGTTTTGTGTTTGTTCCTTGCGGGGAATATTGGGTCGAATATTGCTTCTCAGATAGGGACTATGCGAATTTCGGAACAAATTGACGCTATGGATATTATGGGTGTCAATTCTGCCAACTACATTATTTTGCCCAAGATTGTAGCCGTGGTTTTATATATTCCCGTTTTGGTAGTGTTCAGCATGTTTACCGGAATGTTGGGCGGATACCTGATTGCCGCCTTCACCGACATCATTACTACTTCAAAATTTATTTACGGCCTGCAATATTGGTTTATAGAATGGTATGTGTATTATTCTCTGATAAAAGCGGCCGTTTTTGCCTTTATTATTGCCTCCGTATCGGCCTATTGGGGCTATTTTGTACGTGGTGGCACTCTCGAGGTCGGTAAGGCCAGCACCAAGGCCGTGGTCACTTGCAGTGTGCTTATCCTGCTGGCCGATGTGGTGTTAACTCAAATTTTGCTGCTATGATCGAAGTCAGGGATGTATGCAAATCTTTCGTTGCCAACGAGCTTGTATTAAAACATATCAGCACCACATTTCACAGCGGAAAAATCAACCAGATCATTGGGCGAAGCGGTTCGGGCAAAACGGTTTTGTTGAAATGCATCGTGGGCCTGCATACGCTCGATTCGGGCGATATACTTTACGACGGCAGAAGTTTTACGGCCATGAGTAAAAAAGAAAAGATGCAATTGTGCAGCGAAATCGGTATGCTCTTTCAGGGTTCGGCTTTGTTTGATTCGCTCACCATTATAGAAAACGTGCTCTTTCCCATGCAAATGTTCTCCGAAAAAAGCGAAAAAGAGCAACAAGACAGAGCCCGTTTTTGCCTCGAGAGGGTTGGTCTGTACAATGTTTTCGATATGTATCCTGCAGAATTGAGCGGAGGAATGCAAAAAAGGGCTGCCATTGCCCGGGCTATTTCGTTGAATCCCAAATATTTGTTTTGCGATGAACCCAATTCGGGCCTCGATCCTCTTACAGCCAGCAAAATTGACGAATTGATTGTTGAATTGACCAAGGAATTTCAGATGACCACCATTATCAACACCCACGATTTAAATTCGGTCTTGAGCGTGGGCGAGCATATCGTGTTTATCCACAAGGGGGAAAAAGCCTGGGAGGGACCCAAAGAAAAGCTTTTCGTTTCGAATTGCCCCGAACTGGACGATTTTATCTTTGCCTCGGAAATGTATCAAAAATTCAGAACCACCCTTGTCAGCGAGCAATCGGGACAAATTTAACTGATCAGCATGAAAATTATCTCTTACAACCTGAACGGTATTCGATCGGCCCTGAACAAAGATTTAACGGCCTTTTTACAAGAAGAAGCAGCCGACGTGGTCTGTTTTCAGGAAACCAAAGCTCAGCCCGATCAAATCGATTCTTCCCTGTTCTGGGAAATCGGTTATCCCCATTGTTATTACCATTCCGCAGTAAAGAAAGGCTACAGCGGCGTGGCCATTTTATCCAAACGAGAACCCGACCGGATTGTGGTGGGCATGGACAACCACAAATACGACAGCGAAGGCCGAATATTGAGAGCCGATTACGGCGATTTCAGTATTCTTTGTGTCTATGTGCCCTCGGGCAGTATGGGCGATGTGAGACAACAATTCAAAATGGAATTTTTGTCCGATTTCATCGATTTTGTAGGAGAGCTGCGTAAAGAACGTCCTAATTTGCTGATTTGCGGAGACTTTAATATTTGCCACAAACCGATAGATATCAATCACCCCGAAAGACATCAAAACGCTTCCGGCTTCCTGCCCGAAGAAAGAGTCTGGATGGACGATTGGGCTCAAACCGGCCTGATCGATACCTTCAGGCAGTTCGATTCCTCGCCCGAAAAATACACCTGGTGGAGCTTTAGAGCCAATTCGAGGGCCAGAAATTTAGGCTGGAGAATCGATTACCACTGGATAACAACAACGCTGGAATCCAATTTGAAAGGAGCCGCCATACTACCCGAGGCCATGCATTCCGACCACTGCCCGGTGGTGGTGGAACTGGATCTTTAACCAAACTGTTTTTAAAAATCCGTAAAACCATGGCTGTCAACCGAGATACTTCCTCTTTTTTCCGTCTTGTTTTTTTCCTGGTCGCCTTGATCATTATCGCCGCTTCTACCTGGTTTTCCAACGATCTGGGTAAAGAACTGGCCGCTGAAGAACAAAAAAAGATCGAGCTGTGGGCCGAGGCTATACGGCTTCTGGCCCAGGAACCCCAGCCCGGAGAAGAAGATGTTCGTTTCGATTACACCCTTACTCTTAAAGTGATCGAAGGCAACACCAATATCCCGGTTATTCTTACCGACGGTGACAACAATGTTCAAAGCTATGCCAATTTGAATTTGTCGAAAAAACATCCCGAGGCCGACCTGGAGAAAAAAGCAGCCCATTTGATACAAAAAAACAGGCATATCCAGGTTAAATTAGACGAAAACACCTATCAATACGTCTATTACGACGACTCCGATTTATTGAAAAAACTCCGTTATTTTCCTTTTGTACAATTGGGAGTGATGTTTGTTTTTTTGGCCGTCACACTGGTTTCGCTCACAGTATTCAAGCGATCGGAGCAAAACCGTGTATGGGTGGGTCTGTCCAAAGAAACAGCCCACCAACTGGGAACACCGATTTCGTCGCTTTTGGCTTGGGCGGAATTGCTCAAGCTCAAAGACATAGATCCCGCTTTGCTGGCAGAAATGGAAAAAGACACCCAGCGCCTGCGAACCATTGCCGAACGTTTTTCCAAAATAGGATCCAGGCCCGATGCCGAATACCATGCACTGGCCCCGGTGGTGGAAAATGCAGTGAATTACCTCAGGGGACGAAGTTCGCAAAAGGTGATTTTCCGGACGCATTTTCCCAAAGAAGAATTGCCGGTATTGCTGAATATACCTTTGTTTGAATGGGTGGTCGAAAATTTGTGTAAAAACTCCATTGACGCCATGAATGGCGAGGGGCAAATCGACATCGTAGCGGCCGAAGTAAAAAAACAAGTCCTAATCGATATTTGCGACAGCGGCAAAGGCATACCCAAAAAACACTTCAAAGCCATTTTCCGTCCGGGTTTCACCACCAAGGCACGCGGCTGGGGGCTGGGTTTGTCGCTGGTGAAACGCATCATCGAAGAATATCACAAAGGCAAAATCTTCGTCAAAAGCTCCGACCCGAGCAAGGGCACCTGCATCCGCATCGTATTGCGCAAAGCGCTCAAAAGCTGAGTTGGGCTCCCAAATAATATGTTCGGCCCTGATAGTGTGAGTAGCCTATGGTATCCGAATAATCTGGCGAATAGAGACGGGCTTTCTGATTCTTCCGGTTCAAAACGTTTCCCACGGTAGCAAAGACTACCAACCTGCGTTGATTCTTTCCGAATATTACCTGATTCAGGCTTAGATCCAGCCTGAAATAATCGTCGTATCTCCGGGAATTATAAGCTCCGTGTTGAGGTTCAAACGCGTAGGCTTCTACAACGTAACGACCGCTTTCCACGGGGGTATAGCGTAATCCTGTCCGGTATATTCCGCTGCAGGAAAGGCTCAGCAAGTGTTTACCGGTATAACTTAAATACGTTTTCAGAAAGCAGGGCAAGTTGTTTTCTGCTTTATGCCAAGTGCTGTCTGATTTGATGTGGGCATCGAGCAAAGTATACGAAAGAGAGGCCCGGAATCTGTTCCATTCGTATTCCGCTGAACATTCCAGACCCCGTATCTCTCTTTGCAGTATTTTCATCTTGTATTCCGGGCCGTAATAAGTGGGCGACTCCTCCTGTTTGCCGTATATTGCTGCTTGGATAAAAAGCTGCTCTCCCTCGTAGGTGTACTCCAGCGACAATTGCCGCGATGTTTGAAGCGAGAAACGGGTATAACGGTAAACGGGATAAAAACAGGCCTGATAGTTCCCGCCGCTGAGCAGAAAACTGTGCTTCTCCTCAAGCTTCTTTCTGAAATTTACTTGATACGAAAGGTAAGCAGGAAGTTTGTCCGACAGGATTTTGTTTCTTAGGCCCAATCCCAGGGTGATTTGTCCGGGCAGTTGAAGTTTAGCGTAAAGCACGGCTTCGGGAATAAAGCAGGCGATGCTTGTATCCTGATGCAGCATGGGCACCGAGTCGGACATGGAAAAAGCGAATGCGGGTTTGTCGGTTTTAAAATCGAGAGATAAATACTCAGCTGCAAGTCCTGTTTGCAATAAAAGAAAATCGAAAGGAAGAAGCTTCAGGTTCAGGGAAGTTTTCCATTCTTGTTCTTTTTG